>Ga0335071_10004388_pt1 | contig 14711 bp, 7 predicted proteins | sample Lox_Sample_15_FD_206724 | JGI IMG/M metagenome (GOLD analysis project Ga0335071, IMG submission 206724) | Soil microbial communities from Loxahatchee National Wildlife Refuge, Florida, United States - Lox_Sample_1.5 | ecosystem: Environmental > Terrestrial > Soil > Wetlands | place: USA: Florida... | reverse complement strand
AACTCTCTCGTTCGCGGACTGGACTCATGAATCCACTCCGGAATGTCCGCAAAGACATGCCCACACAGCTTCCACTCAGTGAGATTCCTGGAGCAACGCACCGCAAACTGCCCTCCATCGGGAGCCTTGCCTGTCGCAAAAACGTAATAGATGCCGTTTTCCATAGCGATTGAGGGATCGTGCGTCAGCGGATAGTCCCCGCTCAAAGTGAGAGCTTGCGGCTTCTGCCCCAAGAGCACGGGCGAGAGCGCGATAAAAACTACGGCGGCAAACTTGTGTATGAGCTGCATCAAAAAGCTCTCCATTCGTATGCGGGTTGGTGCTGGAATCCACGAACAACCCTGTTGCGGATTGAGGTCAGGCCGCGGGTCACTCTAGATACGGCCAGCCGTCGGAAGTGAACCCCAGGCGGTTGATTCCTACGGTCGGCGTTCCATTGTTGTTGCCGTCGTAGTAGTGGTAGACGATCGTCGGAATCGACTCAGAGCCGTCCGTGCCGGTATCGGTAAAAACACTCGCGCCGCCGGGACCATAAATGTTGCTGTGCGAACTCACCAGGATGGTGCCTCCTCCTGACGTCATCGCTAGCCCACCACGATCCATAAAAGGTCCAGTCGGCGAAGTGGAGCGGCCAAAAACAGTGCGGTAGGTGCTCGAGGTACCGTCGCAGCACACATCAATGGGCGCGAAGTAGAAGTAGTATTGCGTGCCGTTGACGATCCAGGGATAGATGAAAGGACCCTCTTCTCCTGCCGGGCGGTAGGCAACCTTGGACCACGTGCCGCTGTTCGTTGAGACTGGAAATCCAATAGTGGAGCCGGAAGTTGCGGTCGATGGAGTTTCCAGTTGAAGGACCCGGATGCCGTCGGACCATGAACCAAAGACCAGCCACCAGTTACCGCTCGCGTCCGCAAAGGGAGCCGGATCGATAGCATTCCAGGTGGTCGTGCTGGTGAATCCCCAGGGGTTGGGCGAAGGAACCGGCGACGTGGCGTTCGTCCACGAAGTGATCACATACCCCATATCTGTCCACGGCCCCCACGCAGCGGGACTGGTTGCCAGGCCAATCACGGCTTCAGCGCCGCTGGATGGTTCGTAGGGGATTGCGTAGTACTGGTAATACGTGCCGTCTGCATAGAGCAGGCTTGGGGCCCAGACATCGATGTTTTCGCCGTTGTTGTCGGAGGGCGGAGTCTGCAAGCCGCTCCAGGAAGCGAAGTCGGGCCCGATGATTGGACAGCGATTGTCGTCCGTCAGCCAGTAAGTCCCCTCCGCCTGACTGCAGGCGCCATCGGGCGTGGATAGGGTGGTGTACGTAAAGGTGCTCAGGTCACTTGAATAGGCCAGCGTCTGATGCGTGCCGTAGAGCCAGTAGATATGAGTCACCGGATCTTGCAACATATACGGATCGTGCACGTAGATGCCGGTTCCGGAAACTGGCAGCGGCGAAGGATAAGCTGCGTTTCCGGTCGAAGTAAGTTTCCACTCCTGGCAGGTGCAGCCTGGGCCTGACGAGCCGCGCTCGCTTTGATCAATGGTGGCTGAGGTGGTCGTTCCGGAGTCCGCTACCTCCAGATACAACCCGCTATTCACGTTCTTGATCAGGTAGTTTCCGTCACTGAGCAGATAAGTCTCCCACAGATGATCATTGGTTCCGTTGTCGGCCCACTGCAGTACCTGAGCACCCGCCGAAGTTGAGGCATTGCTCACGCCTATCACCTGGTGGGTAAGCATGTTCTCGATGTTGTACGCGTCGTTATTCATCGGGATGAAGTGCCAATCGATGTCCGACGTCGTTGTTGTCGACGCTTCCTGAACCAGGTCGGCGCCCGCAGTCTGGCTTTGGCCGGAGATCCCCAGCACCATACTGCTCACGGCATTAGTGAATGTGTATTGATTGGAGTCATCGGCCGTCGCCGGCGTGCCCATGTCATAGGTGTTGCCGCCGCCACCGCAACTACTGCCAGTGCAACCGCCGCCTCCGGTTCCGCCCCCGCCGCAGCCGGAAACCGTCACCCCAATCAAGGTGGCAACCAGCGCCATCCCCGACATAAAACGGGAGATCATTTTCAAGATTCCTACCTGCCGATAAATTACTTTTCTGGTGCTTCTCCAACACACGCGGAAACGCGCCCGGAGAATGCGGCACGGCGATCATTCCTGTCGCCGTGCCGGTTAGGGTTGAGTTCCTAAGGCAAGGTATCCATAGAATCGGTTGCTAGAACGAGATCTTCAGGTGCATCTGAACGACACGCGGCGTGTCTGCTTGCCCGGCGACCTGGCCTACGCCGGTATTGCCGCCGTTCAGGTCCGAGTTCGGACGATTAAAGATGTGACGGTTGAAGGCGTTGATCATCTCTCCGCGCAGATCGACGTTGAACCGCTCGGTGATCGGAAACAGCTTGGAAATGCTGAACGACTCCTCATCGAACCCGCTCCAACGGATGTCTGAGGAGTTGCGCGGCATGGTGCCGAATTCAAATGGAACGTAGGTTGCCGGAGTGACGAGGTTCGGATCGGCAAACGCGGCGCAGTTAAAGTAACCGGTGGCGCATGCCGTGGTATTGGTTGCCGGGTCGAATGCTCGAGGGTTCGTGTACGCGGAGTTCTTTGTCGGCTGGCCGGCCACGCGATTGAATCGCACGCTGGAGTTCTTGCCGGGAATACCGTTGGCGCCGTAGATGCTCATCGGCTGGCCGCCCTGGTAGTGCTGCGTGCCGGTAACGGTCCAATGTCCAAGCACCTCATCCACCGCACGTGAGCTGTTGCCCAGGAGTTGCTTGCCCCTGCCTACCGGTAGCTCGTAGATGTACGTCACCACAAAGGTATTGGGAATGTCCTCGCTGCTGACCGCTTTTTCGCCGCGCAGGTTCTCAGGGTCCTGCACTGCGCCGCCGTTCTGCAGTGTGCTCCAGTAGGGCTGGATCACGTCGGCGTCGGTCAAAGTTTTCGAGAACGTGTACGACGCTAAGATGCTTAGTCCGCTCGTGAATCGCTTGTCCAGTTTGGCTTCCAGCGCATCGTAGCTTGACTGGCCCAGATTCTGCAGGTAGCTGTCCATGTTGATGTAGCCGATCTGCGGATAGGGTCGCAAAGCCTGATTTTCCTGTTCGTTGATCGGGTAGGTGCAAGTGGGCGGGCCGGCCAGGCAGGAAAAATTGGCATAGGGCAGGGCTCCGACGTCGGGATTTGGGTATCCGCCAGGCCCCCAGCCATTCGGGCAAGGCGCCGCCGCCCACCAATAGAGGCAGCCGCCCAAGGCCATGTACTTGTCCGGCATGTCGTTGAAGAAGTCCAACATCGCGTGCATATGAGTCGCATGGTTGCCCACGTAGCCCAGAGTCGCGATCCAGCCTGGCTTGATCTCGTATTGAGTTTCGAGAGCCCAGTTGGAGACCATCGCCGGACGTCCATTGCTCGGAGCGATGTAGTCCGCGGACTCCCCTGTTCCATCCAGTTGGCTCGGGTTGAGGTCGGGCGAAGTGCTGAGTGCCTGCAGCCCGTTGTCGAGCGGCACGCCATCGAGCGGGTCGGCGGTGTAGAGATTTCCCTGCACCGTGAAGCCCTGAACTGTTCCCTGGCCGTAGTCGGCGTAGACCAGCGGACCATAGTAGATGCCGCCGCTGGCGCGTACCACAAGCTTGTTTTTGAAGCCGCTCGGCGACCAGTCGAAGCCGACCCGCGGCTCAAAGTCCTTCATCCAGGTCCTTGCCCAGGTTTCGCCCGCGTTGTTGTTGCGGCCCGCACCCACGCCCCCAAAGACCAGTTCGCCGTGTTGTGGCCCGTAGGTTCCGGGAATAAGCGAGGTGTCGATGAGATTGGGATCGAAGATCGAGGTGTCACCATCAGCTTCGTGACGCGGCGTCTCGTAGCTCCAACGAATGCCGGCGATCACCGTCAGATTTGGCTTCACTTTCCAAGTGTCGCCACCGAAGACCGCCGCATAATGCGAAAGCCAACGCGGCTTGTGCAGATCGTTCAGGTTTACCGCCGATCCCACATTGCCTAGCAGGAAGGCGGCGAAGGCGTTGCCGTCACGGCCCCAGTACGTTTCGTCCGATGCTGTCTGGTTCGCCCAGAACTGGAAGCAGCCGGCGTTGCCGCTGCAAGTGCCGCCGATCTGGCTGATCCAGGAGTATTGGTGGTACTGTCCCTCGGCGCCAAGCGTGAAGCTGTGCGCGCCGCGCAGCCAATGCAGCACGTCGTTCACCGCGACTGTGTTGTCGATGTCGATCGAATGCTCCTGCTGGCCCATCTGGGGGAAAGTATTCCCGTAGAACTCGAACACCGGGAAGTCGTCGCTGAAACCATTGGCGATCCCCAACTGCTGATCCCACGCGGTTCGCAATTGCGAGGCCTTGGAGAGGTTGATGTTATTGGAGCGATTGCCTCCGGCCGTCAATGAGTTCACCAGGTTGGGCGAAATGATCCAGTCCCAGCCAATGCGCGTGAGCTTGCCCAGCTGGTCAACCGTTCCGCAGCAGGACTGGATCGGAGGAGGCATGTTCGAGTTGCCGCCCGAATCGGTATTCTCGCGCGAGTTGAAGAAGCCCCAGATCTTGTGGTTAGCGCCGACGTTCTGGTCGAAGCGAAGGCTATAGCCGGTGTCCGTAACCGTTCCAACACTCCGGTAGGAGTAGTTAAACCCAGGGCTTGTAGAGGTTTCCTGCTGCGCCAGTGGCATCAGGTACGTCTTGACCATGTTCATCGCCAAATTGCTGGCCCGGCCGATGGGAATCTTGTTGGTCGGCGTGCCGCTGACCGTGTTGTCGGAGCCGAGTGTCTGACCGAATGCCGCGTAGCGGCATTCCGAGGCGGAATTCTCGTTGCTTGCGGCCGGATCGAAGATCTCGCCGTAGTAGAGCGTCGCGTCGCAGGCATTGGAGCCGCCCGGAATCTGCCCGCCCAGCAGCGCCGAGAAATCGAAATCCGTGCCATCGGCTCCGAGTTCAGCCGGCGTCGGCAGCAAACTGTCGATCACTCCCCCGTAGTTGTACCGGCCCTGGTCCCAGCTGAAGAAGAAGAAGCTCTTGTTGCGGCCGTCGTAGAGGTGCGGGATGCGCACCGGGCCACCCATAGTGATGCCGTACTCGTCCTTCATATCGACCGGGCGCGCGTAGAGCTTCTGCGCCGCCGACGTGTTGCCCGCTGCGGCCATGTCATAGTTGTTAAACCAATTGTTGGCATCCAGCGCGGTGTTGCGGTAGAACTCGTACGCCGAGCCGTGGTAGTCATTGGTGCCGCCCTTGGAGTTGAAGTTGGCCAGACCGCCGGTTGTGCGGCCCTCCTGAATCGGCAGGCTCGAGATGCTCAAGTGAAACTCGTTGATCGCATCCGGCGCGGGGGAGAGAATGCCGAAGCTGCCTGATCCGTTCTCTTGCCGGTTGGTGGTCAAACCATCGATCAGGAAGTCGGTGCCCATCTCCTGGCCGCCGGCAATCTTCAGCGTATCGGCGCTTCCCGCCAAGCCAAAGCCTGTAACTTGGGGCGCCACGTACATCAGCGACTCAAGTGAGCGCCAGGCATTGGTGAGTATTGGAACGTTTTCGACTTGCTCGGGCTCGATCGACTGGTCAATTACGGCCGAATCCGACTCCAGCGTCTCGGCCGTAGCCGCAACGCTGATCGTCTCACTGGTCGAGCCTACGTCGAGCTTGACGTCGAGAGCGGTAGCTATGCCAACGGCAACCACAACATTCCGGTTGACGGATATTTTGAATCCCGTCGCGGCCACTGACAGGTCGTACCTGCCTGGGCGGACGGAAGGCAGAACGTAATAGCCAGTCGACGAGCCGGTCGTCGAGTAGATGGTTCCGGTGTCCACACTGCGGGCCGTCACCGCGGCTTCCGGCACCGCTTTGCCGGTAGGATCGAGAACGGTACCCGAAATCGATCCGGTATCGAGTTGAGCCATTGCCGGCTTCGTGATCCCGAAGAAAATCACAAACAGCGCCAACCAGACTCCGAAAGATGCGCAGGCCGATCTCCACCACCAGCTTTGCGCTGCCAACACGCACTCAGATCTTGAAACACTCATGAATTCCCTCCCAAGTAAACGCTTACCGAAGTTGCTCTGAGGTTTTCCGTCTCCCATTTCCGCTTGTGTTTCTTTTTGCACCGCATTTGAGGCCCGGCATGAGCGGCCGCCGCACTGGACCAGGAAACCCTTACCCAGCTCCGCCAGCCATCGCCGCGCGCTCGGGATCCTCCACAGGCAGTTCCGTCCTCTTGCGCACCATTTGTGCGGCACGCTCGTCCCGCCGCTGCTTGCTTGCTTCCCGCATCTGAAGAAAATTCTGCATGGCCGACTGCGCATGTTGCTGATCGTGTAACTCTCGATAAGCCTGTGCCAGTTTGTAATACGAACTCATTGCCCGGTCGTTCGCCGGATCGGCGGCGATTGCCGCGTCGAACTCGCGCACTGCATCCTCGTCCTGTCCCAGATTCATCAGTCCGTCGCCGAGGTAATAATGCGCGTCGCTCAGGCTGGGGTCCGACTTCAGCGCCTGGCGCAAGAGCTGCACACCATCGCTCGCATCCTGACTCATCACCAGCAGGCACCCCAGTTTGTACATCGCCGTAGCTGCGTCAGGATCAATGGCCAGTTCTTCGCGATATGCAGCGGTCACTTTGTCCACCTTCCCCGCAATCCAATACTGGTCGCCAAGTTCTTCATGCAATCCCGGTTGCTTCGGAGCGATCTTCACCGCCACCTCGAACTCATTGATCGCCTCGTCGGTGCGGTACGCCTGCGCGTATGCCTCGCCCAACACCTGGTGCACGCGGACCGAATCGTGATCCAGCTTGAACATCGCGTCGTACGATGCGTTCGCTACCTGAAAGTAAGCGTGGCCGCGGTGATAGAGGATGTCGGCGTCTTTCGAGTCCAGCGCATAGGCGCGGTCCAGCGGCGCAATAGCGCCTTGGGCATCGTTCTCTGCCAGCCTGCACACGCCCAGCCACATGTACGCCTTTGCGCTGTGCGGATCGAGACGCGTTTCCCGCTCGAAAAGACCTTCGGCGTTCTTGAATCGATTCTGCCGGTAAGCAATGATCCCAAGGAACAAATTGGCCCCGCGCAGCGTGGGCCTTAGTTGTTGCGCCTTCTCCAGTGCCGTCTTCGCTTGGTCCGGTTCGCCCGCCTGGAACTGCGCCAGACCGAGATTCAGATACCCTTCGGCAAATGCTGGCGCTCTCCGCGTCACTGCGGAATAGGCCGCAACTGCCACACTGAAATTGCCCGCGGCCATCGCTTTCGTCCCCTGCTGCATCGCCTGTTCTGCCGTCTGGTCTAACGCAACTTGCTGGGCCGCAGCCTCCGTGGCCAGGCAGAGCATCGCCCCCCCGACGATCGAGAATAGAACATTCGCTTTTTGCAGGCGCCTTGACATCGGAACTCTTGATCCCGCGACAAACTGCGTGCGGGACCGGTGGATAACTTGCTCTTGAGCAGAGAGCCCCCGCCATTCGCCTCCACAAGTCGACGCTGGCTTTTAGGCCCCGCCGACCAGCCCTCCGCAGGTGATGCGGCGGGCAGCCACTGGAAGAACTCTCCGCCTGTTGCTCAAAAACGCTGAAATTCAAGCACCGAGCCTGCAGGTTTGTCACGCAATTAACGGCTCAGAGAAGACGTTACGCGGGCATCTAGATGTATTTTCAGCCACTTAGAGAGCAGATAACGCCGGATCGCGGCGACGTTACGCGGACCTGAATTCCGTAATTTGGCCGGTGCTATATTAGGGTTCTGAGGAGAATGTGGGGGCCACATGCTGCGTGGCGGGCGAACCGCAATGGGAGAGCCGGATGTGCTCAACCCCGAAGAAGCGGCGGTGGTGCGCCAACATCTCGAAACCGTCCTGGCGAGCCATGCTTTTGCCGGCAGCAAGCGCACTCAGGAGTTCCTTCGGCTGATCGTTCGGCACACCCTTGATGGCGAGATTGACGCGCTCCGCGAACGCATGATTGGAGCCGAACTCTTCGGCCGCCCGGTCAGCTACGACACGGGCAATGATTCCGTAGTCCGCGTCCGAGCCAGCGAGGTGCGGAAAAAGCTCGCTCAATACTACGCTGAGGTGGGCCGGCAGGGGCCACCTGTGTACATCGAGTTGCCTGCCGGTTCCTACTTGCCACGGTTTCACTTTCCGCCGTATGAAGTCGAGCCGGACTCCACGGCGCTTTCGCAATCGACGGCCGCTGTATCTCCCTCGGCCGTGGAAGACCAACTGGCGCATGCTCCCGAAGTAAAACGGGCTGAAATACCTGCAGGTTTTGTCCAGGTTCTCAGAGAACCGGCCCCGTCTCGCAAAGGCCGCTTCATCGCCGCCGCGGGCCTCGCATTGATTCTCCTCGCACTCGGAGCTTTCCTTCTAGTCGAGCGTTGGAGTAAACCCACGAACGCTCCCGCTGGAATTCACTCCATCGCTGTTCTTCCGCTCGAGAACCTATCGGGCGCGCCTGAGCAGGACTATTTTGCCGACGGAATGACGGAAGAGCTGATTAACGATCTCGGCCAGGTTTCCGCCTTGCGCGTCATCTCTCTGACTTCGTCGATGAGCTACAAAGGGACGAAGAAAAAACTGCCCGAGATTGCCCGCGATCTAACCGTGGACGGCGTCGTCGAAGGCGGAGTGCTGCGTGAGGGCAATCAAGTGCGCATCAGCGTACAACTTATCGACGCACGCGCCGATCGCCCGGTCTGGGCTCATACTTATGTCCGCGACCTCACCGGCGTTCTCGACTGGCAGGGCGAAGTGGCAAAAACCATTGCAGAGGAGATCAGCACAACGGTTTCGCCGCAGGAGCAGGCACGCCTTGCCCAACGGCACCCGGTCGAATCGGGCGCGCAGGACCTCTTCCTCCATGGAATCCTTCTGCGCCAGGCAGATGATTGCAAGGGCGCCATCGAATACTTCAATCGCGCTATCGAGAAAGACCCCGGCTATGCTGAGGCGTACTCCGCGCTGGCCAGTTGCTACGGCCGGCTCGGCGAATCCGGGCGAATGCCCTACGAGCAGGCGTTCACCCGGCAAGAAGCAGAGGCCCTCAGGGCGATCGAGTTGGATGACTCTCTTTCTGAGGCGCACGCCGAACTTGGGAACGCCGCCATGACCCTCGATCGCGACTGGCCGGCCGCCGATGTGCAGTTTCAGCGGGCCTTGCAGCTCAACCCAAACTCGGCAACCAGCCACGAAAAATACGCGTTCTACTTGGTTCGCACCGGCCAGGTTCACGACGCGATTTCTGAAATCGAACGTAGTATCGATCTTGATCCCGTATCGGCAAGCACATTCCATGCCGAGGGGTTCATTTACTATTTTTCGCGCCAGTACGACAAGGCTCTCGCCGTCACGAAGACCGTGCAGGGCCTCAAACTCAATCTTCCCGATTGGGACTTCCTCGTCGGTGATATTTACGCGGAAAAAGGGATGCTTACCGAATCCATCGCGGCATTTTTGCGCTCCGGCGATGGCCCTTATGCCCTCGGACACTTGGGCAATGCCTATGCCCGTGCACGCCAGCCAGAAGCGGCCCGGAGAATCATTGCCCGTCTTCAGGTTCACGTGCAGAAGGATGGCGTAGGACGATACGAGATCGCACTGGTCTATGCCGGCCTGGGTGACAAAAAGGAAGCCTTCCAGTGGCTTGACGACGCATTTCACGCGCACGACGCCGGGCTCGTGTACTTGAAAGTTGATCCCTGCCTTGACCCTTTACGCTCCGACCCTCGATTCGAAGAACTCATGCACAGCGTCGGACTCTCTAAATAGTTAGAGTCACCGAAACCGCTTCCGGCGCCCGGCAAACACCCCGGATTTCTGGAACCTTGGGCGCGCTCCTCATTTGCCGAAGAGACCTGTGCGACAGGATGTGCCACAGGATTCGCGTTTTTTGCGGTTAGCGCGCGCTGTTATCTTTCGCCAAAAGCAAAAAGCCCGCTGCAATAGCGGGCTTTAGCGTCCAATCGCTGGTAGCGCTACCGGGAATCGAACCCGGGTTTTAAGATTGAGAATCTCACGTCCTAACCCCTAGACGATAGCGCCACTTAAATCAAACACTTAAACAGCTTGCCGCGCGGACGGACCGTAGACTGGATGGGGTAGCCCGACCGATCCAGAATATCATCCCCGCACGCCGTCGAAAAATGGAGGTCCCAGCTCGATGGTTCCGCCGCGAACGTCAAAGGCGCTCGATGCATTCAGGAATCTGCGGCGCCCCGCCGGCGGGTCAGCGCCGCCCCTCTCGCCGAACGTGGCACTCGACAGCGCAATGCGCAAAGCCCATTTGCGTCTGGGCACGTTCCTCGGCCTCATGTTCGCGATCTCGATCCTGGACCGGTCCAACGTGGGTTTCGCAAAAGAAGCACTGAGGGTTGACGCTCACATCGGTGATATGGCCTACGCGCTGGGCGCCGGCATCTTCTTCATCGGCTATTCCGGCTTCGAAGTCCCCAGCAATCTCATCCTTCATCGCGTGGGAGCAAGAGTCTGGCTCAGCAGGATCATGGTCACGTGGGGCATTGCGTCGGCTCTCATGATGCTTGTGCGCAACGAGAGCTCCTTTTATCTCTTCCGCTTCCTGGTCGGCTTGGCCGAAGCGGGCTTCTCGCCCGGCGTCGTTCTTTACTCGACATATTGGTTCCCCGAACGCGAGCGCGGCAAGGCGCTCGGCGCCTACTATATGGGGCTGCCCGCTGCCATGGTCTTTGGAAGCGTCTTGTCTGGCGCGCTCATGCAGGTCATGCAAGGATACCTCGGCCTCAGGAACTGGCAGTGGATGTTCCTCATTGAAGGCACGGCCGCTTCCATCGTGGGAGTGATTGCCTTCTTCGTCCTTGTCAACAGGCCTCATGACGCCAGGTGGCTCACCGTGGCCGAGCGTGAGGCGCTTGAGCGCCAGTTGCTGCACGAAGAGTCTCAGAGAAAATCCACAAGCCCCGGCACGGCGCTGGCTGCGTTTTGGGATCTCCGCGTCGTGCGTTTTATTGCCATCTATTTCACAGTGCAATTCGGTACGTATGGCGTCATCTTCTATTTGCCTTCGCGGATCGCGGGATTGGCGGGAACCCAGATCAATTCCCGCGTCGGGCTCCTGGTGGCGGTTCCATGGCTTTGCGCGCTTCTCGCACTTCCGCTCATCACCGGTGTTGCCGACAAGACAGGCCTCCACAAACAGTTCGCCATCCTCACTCTCTTTCTCGCCGTACTCGGAATCGCGTGCTCGGCCTACACATCGCACTTGGGATCCACCCTGGCGGCATTCTGTTTCGCCGCGCTTGGCTTCGTCGTCGTCCAGCCGCTATTCTGGACCTTGCCGACGGCTTACCTTAACGGCACTGCCGCTGCAGCCGGAATTGCCCTCATCGGCGCAATGGGCAATCTGGGCGGATTTGCCGGACCTACCCTGAAAACCTGGGCCGAGAGAATCTTTCACACCCAACAGGCCGGTATGCTCACCTTGGCCGGCGCAGCCACCATCGGCATCTTGCTTCTGCTCAGCATCAACGAGCGGCCGGTAACGAATTCGCGCCGTACGCCCATCGCGCTATCAGATGACGGCGCCGGACCAACAACATGAGACGATCAATGCTCTTGACAACGAAAGTGACCGCATGAACCCAGAAAAATATTCGCACCTTGCTCTTCGACTCCATCCCAGCGACGATGTGCTGGTTGCCCTGCAGCAACTCGTTCAAGGCATGCCGGTTGCTGAGGGAGTGTCGGTTCGCGGCTTGATCCCCGCTGGGCACAAACTGGCGGCGCGGGCAATTGGCGCGAACGAGCCTGTGCGCCGGTATGGCCAGATCATCGGCTTCGCGACGCGCGCCATCCAGTGCGGTGAGCATGTTCATAGTCATAATCTGGCGATGGGCAGCTTTGAGCGGGACTACGCAATCGCCACCGAAAAGAAGTCCCCTCCCCCGGCTCGCGGCCGAGCCCAGTTCATGGGCATCGTTCGGCCCGACGGCCGGGCTGCCACGCGAAATTACATCGGTATTCTCTCCACGGTGAATTGCTCGGCCACCGTCGTGCGCTCCATCGCCGATCATTTTCGCAAGGACATTCACCCGGAAGAGCTGGCCCCGTTTCCCAATGTTGACGGCGTCGTCGCATTCACCCACAGCCAGGGATGCGGCATTGACGCTCACGGAGAAGGCTTGGCGCTGATCCGTCGAACCCTCGGAGGATACGCGCGCCACGCCAACTTTGCGGCTGTCATGGTAATAGGCCTGGGATGCGAAACCAACCAGATCGATGACCTGCTGAGCAGCCAGAATCTGTCCCCGGGCATCTCACTGAAAACCATGACCATCCAGGGGAGCGGCGGCACGGCGAATTCAGTGGCGAATGGAGTTGATCAGGTCCGCCAGATGCTGCCCGCCGCAGATGCGGTCAACCGCAGTCCGGTTGACGCCTCGCATCTCACGGTTGGCCTGCAATGCGGCGGCTCTGATGGATACTCCGGCATCACGGCCAATCCTGCTCTGGGTGCTGCTGTCGACACTCTCGTCGCTCATGGGGGAACCGCCATTCTCTCGGAGACACCCGAGATCTATGGCGCCGAACACCTGTTGACCCGGCGTGCGGTATCTCAGGCGGTCGGCGAAAAGCTCATCGAACGAGTGCGCTGGTGGGAGTCTTATTGTGAGCGCATGAAGACCAACATGAACAACAATCCGTCTGCGGGCAACAAGGCTGGCGGGCTCACTACCATCCTCGAAAAATCCCTCGGCGCGGTCGCCAAAGGCGGCACCACCTGCCTGGCAGATGTTTACGGTTACGCCGAGCCGGTTCGTTCGCACGGGTTGGTGTTCATGGACACGCCTGGCTACGATCCGGTTTCGGCTACCGGCCAGGTCGCCGGCGGCGCCAACCTCATCTGCTTCACTACAGGCCGCGGCTCCGCCTATGGCTGCGCGCCGTCGCCATCGCTGAAGCTCAGCACGAATTCGGCGCTCTGGCAACGGCAGTCTGACGACATCGATCTCAACTGCGGCGCCATTCTCGATGGCTCCAAAACCATCGAGGAACTTGGCGCTGAGATCTTTGCTCTTATGCTCTCTACCGCTTCGGGAAGTACAACAAGAAGCGAGATTCACGGATACGGTCAGAATGAATTTGTGCCTTGGCAGATTGACGCGACCCTGTAGGGCTCCCGCCGAAGCCGGCCCTACAAGGTTCACTCCAAGGAGATCTATGCTGCCCACTCGCTCTGCGCTGCTTTGCGGAATCTTTGCTGCAGCCTCCGTGTCCTTCTGTTTGCCGCAACCAATCCCCGCCGCTCCCAACGTAGAAGTCGTGTCCATTGACGCGCAGTCACCAGGCACGCCCTTCCCGCACTTCTGGGAACAGATGTTCGGCTCGGGACGTGCTATCCTCTCCCTCCGCGAGAGTTACCGCGACGACCTTCGTGCGGTAAAGCAGGTGGCAGACTTCCGCTACGTGCGCTTCCACGCCATCTTCCACGACGAGGTCGGTGTTTATAACGAGGACGCGCACGGCGACCCGGTTTACAACTTCGCCTACGTCGATCAGATTTACGACGGGTTACTGCAGAACGGCGTGCGGCCTTTTGTCGAAATCAGCTTCATGCCCAGAAAGCTGGCCTTCAATCCCGACGCCTTGCATCCCTTCTGGTACAAGCCGAATGTCTCTCCGCCCAAGAGCATGGAGCGCTGGGACGGCCTCATCCGGCGCTTCGCGCAGCACCTGGTCGACCGCTACGGCATCGGTGAGGTCTCGCAATGGTACTTCGAGGTCTGGAACGAGCCCAACATCGATTTCTGGAATGGCATTCCCCGCCAGAGATCCTACTTCGATCTCTACGCCCACACGGCGCGCGCCATCAAGAGCGTCAGCCCGCAGTTGCGTGTCGGTGGCCCGGCCACCGCAGCTGCCGCCTGGGTCGGCGATTTTCTCAAATTCGCCAATGACCATCACGTTCCAGTTGACTTTGTTTCCACGCACGCCTATGCCGACGATACCGTCGACGATCTCTTCGGCTCCAGCGAAGACATCCCCATGGATAACCGCGTCTGCCGCGCAGCCGCGAAAGTGCGCAACGAAATCAACACATCCCCGTCCCCCTCCCTTCCCCTCTTCATCACCGAGTGGAACTTCCAGGGCATGCTCGACTCCCGCGACACCACCTTCGCAGGGCCGGCGCTGGCGAACACGGTGCGACAGTGCGATGGGCTCACGAGCATGATGTCATTCTGGACCTTCTCCGATGTCTTCGAAGAAGGTGGCCCGCTCGCCAAACCCTTTACCGGCATGTTCGGACTGCGCGCGGAAGGTGGAATGAACAAGCCCAGCTATTACGCCTTCGCGCTCTTGCATCAATTGGGCGGCGAACGGCTCCCCTCGCCCTCAAACGACGTGATCGCCACCACGGGTCTTGGCGGGGAAATCGAAGTCGCCGCCTGGAATCTTGTTGACCCCGGCCAGCTAGGAGCGGAAAAGATCATCGACCTGGAATTCCCACGTGCGCCACCGAACGCCCGTGTGACCATCCAGCGGCTCGACGACGATCATGGCAACGTTCTCAAACCATATGCCGCGATGGGAAGCCCTTCAAATCCAACTCCGGCGCAGGTGGAGGAATTGAATAGAGCCTCCGCGCTGCCGGCGCCACTGCAGGATCATCTGTCCAACCACGGGCTTTCCCTCCACCTTTCGTCCAACTCGCTTGTGCTCGTCAAAGTGCTGCCTTGA
>Ga0335071_10004387_pt1 | contig 14719 bp, 14 predicted proteins | sample Lox_Sample_15_FD_206724 | JGI IMG/M metagenome (GOLD analysis project Ga0335071, IMG submission 206724) | Soil microbial communities from Loxahatchee National Wildlife Refuge, Florida, United States - Lox_Sample_1.5 | ecosystem: Environmental > Terrestrial > Soil > Wetlands | place: USA... | reverse complement strand
GATTTCGAAAAGCGGCGCTACGGCGATACTCCCGTTTTCGACATCAACTGTGGTCTCCACGACGACCCAGAATGTCGAGTTCAGCGTGATGTGGCCGTCGGGTCATGGCGTGTTGCGGCTGACTGTTTCGCCCCCCGGCGGAGCGCAGCCGATTGTGAAGGAAAGCGACACGGGTTTTCTTTCCATCGCTCAGCAACTGCCCCTCGCACCTCCTTTCGACCCGACAGGCAGTTGGAACATCCTCGTGGAGGCAGTGAAAGCCACAGACGCCTCGGTTAACGACAGCAAGAATGTGCCTTTCCCCTTCGACGTTTACGTAATGGCCGACGACGGTGCCATCAAGAGCGATTTGTCTATCGTTCCCGCAGACTACAAAACCGGGGACAACATTCGCCTTCGCGCAAAACTGTCAAAATTGGGCAGCCCCATCTTGGGTTTGGGCTCGCATCCGGGCGACAAGATCGAAGCGGACTTGATAAAGCCCGGCGAGAGCGTCGGTGACATTCTTTCCGACAGCTCTGCCAGTTCGGTTTCTGCGGGTCCGGATCCACAGTCGCCAGCCGAGGCAAAACTGGCCAACACACTGAAGGAGAATCCTTCTGTGCTAACCCATGCTAGCGATACCGTTCAGCTCTACGACGACGGCAAAGCCGAGCATGGCGACGACATCGCGGGCGACGGAATCTATAGTGCTCTCTACCCCGCCGTGCTATCCGGCCACTACAACTTTTTGTTTTCGATCGAGGACGCAGATCCAAGTTCCGTTCGTTTCACCCGCCAACAGTTGCGAACGGCTTTTGTTCGAGCCATCCCGGACGCTACCAACACGGTCCTCCAATCTAGCGTTATTCAACTCGACAAGGGAAGGGCGCTCTCGATCGTTATGACTCCTCGGGCGAAGCCCGGTCCAAATTGCACGCTCAATAATCCAAAGTGCGGACGAATGGGGCCTGGATGGGCGAACTACTTCTGGTTTACCACGCCCGGGCAAACGCCTCTTAAGCCGAAAGACAATCTCGATGGAACGTACGCGGTCGTCGTCCCCTTTACGGGTTCGACACCGCCGCCCGTGTCGGTCCACTTCGAAAATGTGGTGGCCATGATCGGCGATTCGGTTCCACCAGATAAGCTGCCAGATCCCTTGGGCAGTGGCAATGTACTGACCGTATGCTGCAATCAGTATCGCTTCGCCGCCTTCCTCGATTTCGGCGCGAACGTCCCCAACGGAGCCTTCGGCACCCTGTACAACAAGAGTTTCAGTTTCAATGCCGGGCTGGAATATATGCTCAACAGCCATTTATCGGCGGAAGGGATCTTTGGCTACCATCGCTTCCCGGCCAAAGCGGGGGCGGACGAGAACTTATACCAGTTCTCCGTCGATCTGAAAGCTTACCTATTGCCGGGGGTTGTCCGGCCGTTCGTGAACGCCGGAATCGGTGGCTATAAATATGACCCCGGCTCGACCTTCGTGGGTGGGAATTTCGGCGGAGGGGTGTTGTACGCGATCACTCCTCGCATCGGGCTGCAAGGCTCCTATAATTTTCACGTGATCAACGGATTCCCTCCGGTGGCGAGCCCACCATCGACCAGCAAGTTCTCGACGGTCCAAGTCGGATTGAGGTTTGTGTTCTAGCCTGTAAGTCGATCGACGTTGCCGCCGCACTGCCTCTGGCTAGGTCGTTGCAGAGTCCGACGCAGCGCTTTCGTCCTCGCGCCAGTAGAAATAGAGAAACACGGCCATAAATCCGGCGAACGGGTGCCAGATGATTCCGTGAGGCTGGAACGCACTCTTCGGATCGCAGAGCGGGCCTCCGGTCTGCGACAGAGCCCAGAAGACCGTAGCGATGATGATGCACGAGACTGCTGCGATCCACAGAAACATGGTCAGCCCCTTGCCTTGCATAACTTGGCCCGTTCGTATCCACATCCAGACTTCAAAGAAGAGGTAGGCTGCAACGAGAATGAGGATTAGGATCAGGGATTTGTATTCCCATTGCCACACTTCTCCCCAAATCGTCCATCCGATCACCGTCAGGGGATAGAACACCCAGAAAATCCAATCGATCGCCCAAAGCCGCCGCACGGAATAAAACACCAGGAATGCCGCGTACACGAACATTGAGAGCATGTCGAAGACGCCGCCCCATTCTTTGAGCGACCCGTGAAACCACATGCTGCCCAGGCCCAGGAAAAGCACCGCGAAGATGTAAATGTCAGGGTAGGCGCTATCCGTGCGGATGGGGCTGCTGGTTTCGCCGTTCTTGCGATCAACATAGACGAAGATCGCGACCAATAGCGCAGTTAGGATGGAATAGAGATTGAACCAGGTATTTACGGGCTGACGCACGCCGCCTTTATTGTGGATGATGTCGTTCTTATCGTATGCCTCGCAGTAGCAGGTGTTCGCCTTCGGCGGATGGTCGGTGGTCGGCTTGATGCATCCGTTGGCGGAGCCGGGCCATCCCGCCGCGACGAAGGTCAGAAAACTTCCGAGTACAACAACAATACCGATACCCCAAACCCAGAAGCCACGATAGAGCATAGGGGTCTCCGTTGATAACCAGATTCAGTGTCCCGGGAACGGTCGCGCGACCGTCAGATTCTCTGGGTCTCCGCCCATTTGCTGCATGAACGTCTGAACATTCTTCACCCAGTAATCGCAGCCCTCGGTGCAGTACTTGACCTGGATCTTTCGCACGTCGGTCAGGCCCTTCATGATGTAATTCCGCTTGACGTATTTGCTGAGGGTCTTGATGCCGCTGTCCCAGGTGTCAAACGTAGAGTTGTCGCAAACATCGGTTCCGCAACTGTTGTTGCCGTAGCACCAGAACCAGTTCCAGGCGTTGCGGGTGTCGACGACGGGCGTCTTATGACATTTGCCGGTGGCAAAGCTGGTCTCCGCACCCGAGATGGCAACGATCAAGCGCGGATCAATCGTGTACTCCGCGCCGTCGGATTCGAAGACGGATCCGCGGCCAACCATGGGAGAGTAATTGTGCGTATTCGGTTTCGAGGCGAGATATTGATCGATGGGGTCGGTCCATGTGTGGGTAGTAATGGAAGCGGGAACTAACGGTGGCGCTACTGCACCGGGGGACGAAGGCGCGGGCGACGTCGTCGGTTGCGGGGTCGGTTCCACGGGCTGTGTGGATGCAGAAGGCGCGGTCGTCGTCGCGGCGGTCGCCACTGGTTCGCGTTCCAGAGAAACAATCACCTGTCGAACGCCATTGACCTGGCTGGCCACATTGGCAGCTTCCATTTTCTGAGCGTCTGACACTACGTTGCCAGTCAGAATCACAGCCCCATTGTTCGAGACGGCGTGAATGTCGGTTGCCTTAAGCTTGGGATCCTGAGACAGGCGCTGTTCCACATCTTTGGCAATGGCCTGGTCGTCAGGTTTTTTGCTACATCCCGTAAGTACGAGGCCGGCCAGGAGAACCGCCGCTGTGCAATTCCGACGGAATCTGCGACTGAGGAATGTTGTGTGCATTGGGAATGTCCTGCCTTAGCGCTCGAAGCGAACTGACTTGAGCATGTGCTCAAAGTCGTCGTTGAAGCTCTTTTCGTGTTGATCCCCCTGATGATAAGTCAGGAAAAATTTGTACAGTGCGTCGCTAGTCGCCACGTAGATGGCAACATTTTTGTAAGTGAATTGCGGAGCATAGGTGTCCGAGTAATAGACGCGTGTGCCTTGCTGATCGCCTATCTTGTAGGGGTGCGAATCGATCTTCTTCTGATCAGCATCTGACAATTCGCTGGCAATCAAGTCCGCCACTTTTCGATTGGTGGCGGGGAAGCGGGCGATATCGATGTCGGCGCCGCCGGGAGGGATAATCCCGCCCTGCAGATAGGAATTATTGAAATTGTTGAAGCTGATCGGATCGTCCTGCTGATTGAGCCCGGGATTGAGTTGCCAGTCCTCAGGATAGCGCAGCGTGAGCTTCAAACGCTCGACGGGCTTTCCGGAATCCGCAGCGTGCGCATGGTGCAGCAACTCGAAGACCGCGATACCCGCCGCCGCGGCACCCACCGCGCCTCCCACAATCGCTCCCGTGTGTCCTCCTCCACCAGAACTGGTATGAGTCGGGTTCGTATTGCCGCCTTTAGGATTGCGGATCCCCACAGTACTTACCGTACCCACGGTGGAGGCCGGCGGCTTACCCGGCGTTTGTTTTTGATTTTGGCTGATGCTTGGGGAACTTACAGCAACCATCAGCGAAGCAAGGACAAGCAGAACTATCCGAGGGGCTGGGCTCGACATAACTTCCCCCTCTCGATCAAATCGAGATTTGCAGAAGGTAGTCCAAGCCTACAGGGATGTCAAGGAAGTTCTGCATCCCGGAAGTCATCCGGAAATACCCGCGGCGAGCAGCGCTCTCGTAATTCAGCTTGCGCCCTGGTGAAACGATTGCTACTATCCCTGCACTATCCCTATGAGGACAACAGCAATGTCCTCGGCGGCAGAAGTGGGGCGCCGCACAAAGGCAACAAACGCTCAGACCGCTCCAATCCAAGCGAACGGTCTTCGAGATGACGTAATTATGACGCTTACCGTTTAGCGCCGCGCATCTCACGCACAAGAACACAAGGGTTCCAAAACAATTTGCACGGGTCCGCTTCTCACGAATTGGGAAGCGCGGGGCCGGAGTGGCCGGATCTACAGATTCGGCGCGCTTAACTTTCCAACGAGAGGAGAACTCGTATGTCTGTGGGAGAAATTGTATTCATGGTAGCGGTAGTCGCCGTCGCGTTGTTGATGACGGTTCTGAAGGGCAAGGTGCCAGCCTGGCTGGGATTCTTGCTCATGCTGATTGCCAGCATCGTGGTGATTGTTGGCTCGGCCGTGACGGGAGGTTACAAGGCAATTCCGCTCGGTGTAGCGGGAGTCATCGGAACGATTCTGGTTTGGATTTTCGGAGCGACGAGCCAGCCGGCGACCAATCCGGACCTGCCGGGCGGCGACGATGGTCAGCGTCGCGACGATCCCGATACTTTGGGCGGCGTGGCGAGTCGCGTCCGCTGGTGGACGTGGCTGGTCGTCGCAGTGTTGGTAGTCGGCGGATTTGGGCTGAGCTTTGCCATTCCGGATGCTCCCAGCTCAAATCATACCGCGCCCTCGGCGCAGCACAATCACCACTCCTAGCATGCGGCGGTTGTGGCGTCTGTTATATCGGGGCTTTCTTCGCCCGTGGGAGAGAGCCCCGCAGTGAGGAGGGTATATGACGGTTTTGCGAATACTACTGGGTGTCGTACTCGGTGCGGGGATCGCGTTCACCGCGCTGTTTGTGCCGCTGCACTTCGCGCTCAATAGCCAGACGGCGAGCGTGCAGACTAGCAAGCCGAGTCAGAAGACGCCGGCTCCGGCCCACGGCAAGAAGGATCCCGCACCTCCGAATCACTCTTCCTCAGGTACGAGCGACACCGTTCCCCTGATCGTAGCGTTGATTGGAGCTGCAATCGGCGCGGTCTACAGCGCAATCGCGTTTGGCCGGGAAGTCTACGCGTTGAGGCCGTTCAGCATTCTGGGCTACGTGCTCGATGTGAGCTGGTCGCTCCCGAACACCGCGGCTTCGTTGCTGGTGTGGTTGCCAGCATGTGCCATTGCCGGAGGCAATTTCGTCGACCCTGACGAGAATAGCCAGCGCTCTGGAACGTTCGTCTACTCAGATAATCCGCGCGGCGGCGGCTACTCGGCCACAACCGTCGGCACCGTGATCGGCGGTGGCTGGAGTTCGCACGAGGAAATGCACGTCTGGCAGGCCAGGATCTTTGGTCCAGCGTATTTGCTGGTGTACCTCATGAGCTTGTTACTGAACATGCTCTTCCGCCTGGTTACCGGCAAGACAGCCGAGCTGTCAAAGCAGGCGTACTACCGGATTTGCTTCGAGGACTGGGCTTATTTCGCTGGAGAAACATCTGGGGGCGACATCAATTGGGGAGCTTGGTTTCTCTGGTTTCTGTTGTCCGCGGTTTACGCTGCGACTTATATCGCAATTGTCATCGGAGCTATTGCCGGAGTCGCGCTGGTGAGTATAATCGCGGCTGCTGTTCTCGTTGCCTACAGTGTGATTCGGGCGTTCACTCCCACGCATGCTGACGTGGAAGCATCTGGTAGTGCGGGAACTTAGCCGCCGTCTCCACCAGCAGTACAAGGTGGAATACGGCCTTAGTAACTGGGGACTCGATGACTTTTTTGGGATTCTTTGTGCTGATCGCAGGGATTTGTCTGTTAGCCGATGGCGCGTTCGACCGCGGATTGCTGGTTTCCAGCGTTCCCAATCTCAGCACCCCGGCAATCGTGTTGATTCGGATCGTCGAAGTCGCGACTGCGGGATCGATTTTCCTGATGTTGGGCTTCGCGCTGAGCAAGTGTTCGTAATCGCTTCACAAAAATCTGGGCGGCCCGGGAGAGCTGTTTCATGAGCGGCCAGGCACGAATTCTGACCGTAAGCGTGATCTGTGGTTTCTTTGTGATTGTCTTTCTGGGTACGGTTCCGTCCAAAGGGTTCGGCACCAACCCCAATGCGCAGCGCGGAGAGCAGTGTGAGTTGCTGTCGAGTATCTCAGATCCGAAGGCCGCGGTTCTTGAGCCGCAAAATACATGGTCGAACTTCGGGTACCTGGTGGTCGGAGGATTGATTCTTTACCGCAGCAGGAACTTACTGGGAGCGGCCGTCGGCCTCAATCTCGCCTTCGAGTTTTTGTTTAGTGGTTTGTATCATGCCAAGCTCACAGACGCCATGCAGACGATCGATGTCGCGTGGATTTACGTGCTGCTACTCAGCGTGATCGCCTATGCGATCCAGAGCTTGTTCCTCAGGGATTGGGCCAAGAAAACCGGGTATCCGACGTTTACCGCGCCGGTGTTGATCGCAGTCGCGATTGTGCTGGTAGTGGTTGGCCTGGGAGTGGTGATGGGACTTCTGAAAAACAGCATCTTTGAATCCACCAAGACGACGTTAGCGCTCGTGGGATTGCTGTTTGTGTTGCTGATCATCGCGGGGGTTGTCGTTGCGATTCGCGGTGCCGAGCATGCCGCGATTCATCTCGTGATGACCACTCTCGTAATTCTGGCGGCGGGCATCCCGACTTTGTTCTTCAAGTTTTCGGATGGGGCGGGGAACAGTCTCCTGTTTTTCCCTAATCTGTGTTGTCCGAAAGCAGATCTACAGGCGCACGCGGCGTGGCATATCCTGAGCGCTGTAATGGTGGGTATCGCCTACGACTTCTTTGCCAACTTTTCAGGGGATGGCAGGCTTTTCTCCTTCTCCAGGCCAATGCAAGAGTTCGAAATCAGCAGCGAAGCTGTTTGATGCAATCGAGGAAATAAATCCATGCTTGAAGGCATGCGCAAGCCCTTTTTCATAGTCGCCCTGATTGCCATCTTGCTTGCGCTCTTGCTGGAACTCGGCTCGATGGCGATCCTGCACGTCTCTCCGCAGCCCGGTTCGCCCTTGAGCATCGCACCCAATGGCAAAGCCATTCCGATGATGGCCTTTCTCGACGGTTTGGTGTTTTACGCCACGCTGATCATCGGAATCGCGCTGATCGTCCCAGAGCGGGTGCAGAGCAAAGTGCAGGGCATTGTCACGCTGATCGTTTCGTTCCTGCTCGTGATTGGAGACATCGCTGCGCTCTTCATCGAAATTGCGCTGGTCATGCTGATGGTGAGTCTGCTGCTGTCGATTCCATTCGGCACGATCGCCTATTTCGCGATCTGGTCGAACTTCGACACCGGCAATGCGCGACTGATGCTAAGTCTGTTGATGACGCTGAAGATTATTTTTGCCGTGTGCCTGGTGCTGGCTCATCAGCGATTTCTGGAGAACAAAGGATTCGTGCTCATTATTGCAACCTCGTTCGTTGCCAACCTCATCATCGCCTTCCTGCAAGGCTTCGTACCGGGTTTCTTGGTCAGCATCACCGACGGCGTGGCCGCCATCATCGTATGCATTCTCGCCATCATTTGGGGAGTGATTTACCTGATTGGTGGAGTAATCTCCGTGGTGAAGGCCATCGTATAGCGCTGCTATTGGAGTTGCACACTGCAGTCGGAGCCACTCAGGTTGAATGAAAAATATCCACGCGCCGATAAAACCTGGAACGTGACCTTTGTCGGATGATCGGGGTCCTTCCCGTCTGCAGGCCAATGCTTGTTGTCGAGTTTTCCTCCGCTCCCATCCGCGGTTTTGTAACCGATGTCGGCGCATCCAGCTCTGCTTACGACGAAAGTCGCCTCGCGAAATTGATCCTTAGTGTCGGGTGCAATCTCAAACGTGGTGGGCTGGTCCCCGGTGTTGAGCACAAACTTGCCACTCTCGGCGGCCGTCGGCGGATGCGCCCGGCGCAGCGGCGCCGGGCTGGGCTTCAGATCGGTCGCTGCCAGCTTCGGGCCTGCCGATCCGAACATGCTTCCCATGCTCGCGATGATCGCATGGTCCTTCGGGTTAAAGGAAGTCCAGTTGGACGAACCTTTGCTGTTGAAGCTCGGGCCCAGCGCCATGGCCACTACAAACACCACAATGATCAGGATTAACAGCACCAGCATGACCTTCATAATTCGCCCTTGTTGCCTCGTTTCTACCAGTGAGCTTTACGGGCCTGCTCCAGTACCATGTTTCTGGCCATGATGCCCGTATAGAGGCAGGCTCGGTTAACGCAAGCACCGGTGCTCGGGAAAGTCAGGTTCACCTTAGTGCCGACCACGACCGGGCCAGGACCTGGATTTTGCGCGATCACGGTAGAAGCGGTATTCCCCGACAAGTTGCCCACATCAAGATTCTGCCCGCGCAGCGTCGCGATGGCATTGCCCAAAGTCTGGCCCACCACCGATTTCATGTCGACCGTTTGTGGAGTCACGTCCATACTGACCGCCGTCCCCGCCTTTTTCGATTGACCTTCTGCCGGATCCTGCCGCGTGACCACTCCTCCGGCAAAATTCGCATTGGCAACAGTCTTAACATCGCCTGCGGTAAGGCCTGCTTGCGTGAGGGCGGTTTGGGCGTCCTTAAACGTCAGGCCAACGAGATGCGGAATATTGACCATGTTCGCGCCAACGGTCACGTGAACGCTGGCGTTCTTCGCCACTTTGGTGCCCGCTTCAGGACTTTGGTCGGTAATCTTGCCCGAGTCTGCCGCCGTGCTTTCTTTGGTGTCGTAATTCGAGTCGAGGGTCAGGCCGACATCGCCCAGAGTCTTATTCGCCTCAGTAATCGTCTGAGTCTTGAGATCAGGCACAGCGACGCCTCCCCCTGACCTGAGCGCGAAGTACAAACCGACACCCACGCCGATCAATACGATGGCGATCACGGGAATCAGCCACATCGGAAAATGTGTCGGTTGCACCTTGACCTCGTTCACCGTGAAGGTGATTTCTTGAGATGAGTCGCCTTCGTCGGTGACGGCCTTGGAGCAAACTTCCAAACGGAATTTGTAGTCGCCAGCCTTGGGCGCCGGCTTGTTGGGCACGGCAATTTTAACGACAATGACCTTCTCGTCATCTTTCTTGAAGGCTTGAATGTCAGCCGCACCGTCAATCTTCACCCATCCCTTTTGTACCGCACCGCTGGGCGGATTGGTTACAGGAAGAGAGACGACGCTTGCGTGGGCGTCTTTATCCGCACCCGACACGTTCTTAACCTTGAACTGCAGAGACGCTCTGCCTTGACTGTCAAGTGCCAGCTTCGACAATCCTTCTGGAGCGCCGATCGCAAAATATCTCGCCATGGTAAGTTCCTCCCTGAATCTAAACGGTGGCCGGCTTGGTGTCGTCTGACCTGAATACTAGTTCATAAGTCACGTAAGCCGGTTTTTCAAGCTCAATTATTCTTTGAATAAGTCCCCGATGAGGTAAAACACTACCTGGTGCTGTTACCACTAAGTGGAACGGTTTGACCTTGCCGTCCTGGCCCTTCACCGCCTCGTCGATCTCGAAGCCGGTAGCCCCCGTAGCTGTTTCCAGAAACAGGCGCATTCCGGTCCGGGTACCACGCCAGTGCGATAGCGTCGCGGCGTTCGCGACTAACTCGCGCAGACGGCCAACTCCGGTAGACAGCGCGAGAGTTGGTGAGCCCTCCTCGGCGTGGGAAAGGTCGAGCAGCATTTCCAGATCGACCCAACTCGCGAGATAAGGGACGAACACGTCCGGAGCGCGCCGGGGATCGAAGAAAGTGTTCAGCCGCGACAGCACCGCCTCCGCTGGCGTGTGATGATCCTCCATCAAGGCAAGGATCGCCGCCAGAGGGCTCGCGGGAGTCCAGGCACGCTGAAATGTTGACGGCAAGAGCCGTTTAATCTGAGACGCCTTCACTTACTGTCACCACCTCAAGTTCATGTTCGCTGGAGCACAAAAGCCAGTTCGGGTCCAGCGTGACTTTGTCTGTGAATTCCTTCCGCGAACTGCACTCGTACTGGTGTCCGCTATCGCGGCTGCGGAAGACGCCGGACTCGCCGCCTGCCAGCAGCATTGTGCCCTGCGGTTGCACAGCCAGGGTGTTCACCCGCTGGAGCGGATGCTCACGAGAGGCTTGCGGAAGTCCGCAGCCCACGGAGGGTGCCTGCCATGATTCGCTTTCATTGCGCCGGTCGAGCCAAAGGACGCCGGCATCGTAGGTGGCGGCCAAAATCTTGTCACCCTGAAAACCAATCTGGACACAACTTCCACCCAGCCATCCTTTGCCGTAAGGCTGCCAGTTGTCCGCGAAATCTTCAGACGCCAGAAGTTCCCGCACCACACACCCCTTGCCGGGATCGCTGGGCCCTGCTGCGGCAATGCCGCCCCAAAGAAATGTGCGCTCGTCGTCGTACTGTATATGCAGAGCGCGGACGTCTTCGCCCCCTTGGCCGATATTATGGAACGTGTTGCCCTTGCCGCCGTCGCCGGAAAGAAAAATTCCGCCGTTGTTTCGACTGGCAACTGCCACCCTCGTTCCCACTTTCAGTTCCGCCACAGCAACGGTGTAATAGCCGATCTTCTCGTCGTCGTCTCGCACGAAAATTTGCACGAGGCCCGCGTTAGTGGACATGCCGAGTTCAAACAGGCCCACCGCCGTAGCCACCAATAGCACCGGTGTCCCATCGCGCGAAACCCAAGCTAGGTCTGATATCTCGAAGGTGGTCGAAGATCTTTCCTGCCATGTCTCGCCGCAATCGGTGGAGATGTGAACATGTGCGCCGGAACCGTCAGGGTTGAGCGTCGCAACTGCGAGTAAGCCGGGAATCTTCGGATGAACTTCGACTACAATCACCGTTTGATCGCGAAAGCGCCCTGCCGGAGACCATCCGTCGCCATCATCCATCGAACGGTAGAGAATGCCTTTCGTTCCGGCGTACCAAGTGCGCGGCTGAAAGTTATCGCGGCCGAGGCACTGCACATTACTGTCAGGAACTTCTTCCACGATCATCTTGACGCTATCCACGTAGCTGACGCCCGGTTCGGCGAGGGCTGCATCGTACACAGTCGAGGTGCGAAGGGACTGGCCAAATCGCCATCCGGGATGATTCTTGGTAGGGAGCGGATTGATGACGTCATACAGACGACTTAAGACGCGCTTACGCAGGGCAATGAGATCCTCTTCGGCATTGGCGACAATACGGGCGCAAATGCGGACACACTTATATCGCCCCCAACTCACAATGCAGTTTGTGCCCAGGGGACGTCGCTCATCCAAAGCTTCCTGAATGCGCGCCCGAGCCTCCTCGGTCTGCAAGGCATGGAGTTGCGCGCCCGAGACTAGATCGCTGCTCTTCTGTTCGTCCACGAATGGGACGAGCACGACCTCGACAGTCCCGGGAGGGGCGTAGGTCCAAAGGCCCGCACGGGTGTAAGCGCGGGCCCGGCTGACCGCGCCGGAGCGCTTGGCCAGCAGTTCAAAATCCCGGGCCGTCACCGCCCGTTGCAGAGAGCGCAGTTCCTGCGGTCCGCGCAGCAGCGCGTTTTCGAGAGTCTCCACCGACCGGCCGCCCACCGCGGCGGAAGGATTGTCTACGGTCAGCCCGGGAATCGGGTCCTTGAGTACGGTGAGCGTGTTGGCAGCGACATTCCCATTCGCACCTGCCCCGCGCCGGTACCAAATCCGAATTTCGCGACCCGCCGCCGGCACCGCCGCCAGAGGCTCCGCCGTTTCTTTGAGCGATCCCGATGCATCCCGCGAACGAACCGCAGGCGCGAACGTGATCGTGCCCGTGGTGCGATCGGCGATGTAGACGAAGGGATCGCCGCCGACTTGCGCAAAGTTTTCGACCTCGCGCCAGATACGGTACGTCTTGCCCTCATACTCGCGTGCCGGAACCCGATCCGCCAATTCGCCCGGCTGCGCTTCGACACCGACCACCAGATCGAGTTCCGCCTCCGTCTCGGCGATGATTGGAGGACGACTCACCGTTACCGATAATCCGCCAGATCCCGTGCCTTGGCCTGCCAGTTCGCCGAGGACGAGGTCGCAGTGATGAGCGAGCGTTTCCGCCTCGGTCTTTCCCACCGGAATCACTGCCGTCCGAGACACGGTAAATATCGGCGGATCTCCGCCACTATCGCTGCGCGAAACCGTGACCCGCGTGCCCACAGGAATCTCGACGGGCTTGGTGGCCGGCTTCGACAGGGTGAAGACCAGGTTCACTCCCGCTGCTTCGGGCGGCAGTAATCCCACACCAAGCAGGCGCAGGAATTCGATGTACGCCTTTTGTGGAACGCGATTCAGCCGGTAGATCAGGGTCTCAGTCAGGAACGCGAACGCCTCTACTAGCGCCATGCCCGGATCGCTGACCGACAAGTCGCTCCACTCCGGACACGACGTCTGAATCCGGGCGCGCGCTTCTTCGACCAGCTGTGCAAACGTCCGGTCGTCCAGATTGGGTGAGGGAAGCGCCATTTAGGTGAGTCCCCCTGTCAGATCGAAAGCGTAGGCGATCCGCTCCGTTTGCAGCGTCGCTCGCACGCGGTACTCAAGGTAAAGTTCGAGCAAACCTGGCACGGCCTCGGACCGAGACGAGTCGAGACGAATGATTTCAACTCGCGGTTCCCACCGTTCGATGGCCTGCCTGACATAGTGAATCGCCAAACCGGCCGTGGTGTCGTCGTTGGGAGAGAAAACCAGACGATGCAGGTTGCACCCATAGTTAGGGCGCATCACCCGTTCGCCCGGCCGCGTCGCGAGCAGCGTGAAGATCGCCTGGCGCACCGCCGCCTTGCCCTCGATCATCTCGATGCCGCCGCGATTGGAGATGCTAAGGCCAGCGCTCTTCCCCACAATTTCGGGGTCGGGATCGGTAAATTTCCAGGCTCGATAATGGGCCGTGCTCATGGCTGCTCCGAAACAAATTTCTGCCCCGCGAATCGCACTACGTATTTCACGATTCCGGGCGGGGTACCGTCGGTAAATCCCGTGACCGTGTCGAGGCAAAGTCGCCGATTCTCGACGCGAATGAAATCCGAATACCCTTTGTCCACCACCAGCGTGGTCGTGCATGGCTTGAATGGCACGACGCTCGGGCATCCCGAGATTGGCCTTCCTTGCGGATCTATCTCGACTAGGACTCTGCGCTTCTCCACGGTTACGAGATTCTGCGTAGCCACGATCGACACTTTTCCCGGACCGTGTTTGCAGTAGAGTCCAGCGTCCTCAGTCAGTATCAGCATTTATGCCTGCCTGAAATCGATCGTCTTTCCCGAAATGGCGACAGCCCGGCCGGGAGCTTCAATCTGCAAATCGACGACGGAGTGCAGCACAGTTTTCTCCGGCGAGAGCTCGAGAAAGCTGCCACCCTTGTTTTCCACTCGAATCGACTGGCCCGTATCGTCGAGACGAATCTTCTGCCCGCCGGGCGTGCCCAAAATAAAGCGCCGGATGGAAGTCCCTTCGACCCCGTAATCACCCGGATTCTTGGTCCCGTAGAGTCCGCCGAGTACGATCCCCTGCGCCAAATCTCCGCCGACGCATAGCATTAGAACGTCGTCACCAACGTCGGGGAGGATCACAAATCCTTTACCGCTGCCTGCTCCTGCGGACATCACGCCGAGCCAGTCTGTTTCAATCTCTCCCAGCGACGGAAAGGAAACCCGGACTCGCCCCAGTTTGTCGGGATCATCGACGTTCGTGACGGTGCCCCAAATCGCAGTGGCGCTTGTCGGGCGCTTCTCGATCACCGGAGGAGCGGAAGAAATTTCAGAAATAAATCCAGTTCGGCGGTTAATAAGATGCGTCACCGAACTGAGGACATAGCTGCCGGAAAAGTCAGCCGCGACTCCGGAGACGTCGACGCGACATCCAGCCAGTAAGTCCGTATCGCCCTCGGCGATTCCCCACAACGTAACTTCGCGGGAAGCGCGCAAATCCAGTTCCGCCTGCGCCACCGCCGCGGCGTGAGAATCGTTGGGCAGAAGTTCGTCGGCCAATGTCCGAGCGCCCTCGATTCCGAAGCGGTCAGGCGGGGCTTCGGCATCCACTTCACGGCCAATGTTGGCCGAACTGGCGCGGGCTTCGTGCGGTTCCGTGCGGCAGGTATCCCAGCCTTTGGCGACTACGGAGCGGCATGCGGGCTCGGCATTGACTTCGAGCCGGGCTTCGAGCAGTGACTTGCCCAGTTCCAGGTCGATGCTTTCCCCAATGCCTTCGAGGTTGATCAAATGCAGAACGTCGTCGCGCAGGCAAAGGAACAGTCCAAAGCGTTGTGCCGTTCGCACCAGCAGGTCAAGGTCTGATTGACGATGCTGAATCAGCCT
>Ga0335071_10004386_pt1 | contig 14722 bp, 11 predicted proteins | sample Lox_Sample_15_FD_206724 | JGI IMG/M metagenome (GOLD analysis project Ga0335071, IMG submission 206724) | Soil microbial communities from Loxahatchee National Wildlife Refuge, Florida, United States - Lox_Sample_1.5 | ecosystem: Environmental > Terrestrial > Soil > Wetlands | place: USA... | reverse complement strand
TGACCACTGTTCGTCACGAACGGGGTGCTACCACGGCCCCGGGATGCGCTGGTGCCCGGGCGATTACGTCTGGCCGGGATTGAGGGCCACCGGGTGGGACCTGAACGTGTGCCACGTCTACCACGAGCAGTGTCCTCCCGGGTATTTCGGCGGTTGCCCCGACAACATCGTGGAGGGACCTCCTCCTCCGCCCCCACCGCCCGTGTTCCGCACCCGGGAGGAGTGCGAGCGGGCGCTCGGATTCATCTGCGCGTTCGCGCCTTAGTACGAAATGCGTTGTGGCCCAATGAAAATCACAGCCAAGATAACGGCGACCGTCCTGGTGACCGGCGCGCTGATGACGGCGACTCCCGCGCAGGCCGAGCTGACGGCGCAGCCCGCGCCGAGCCATTTCTACCCGCTACAGCCACCCCCGGCCCCTCCGGCCGACCCCAAGGCGGAGGTGCAAGATTTGCTGCGGCAGATCTCCGACCTGGACGACAGCTGGGACGGTCTCACCCCGGCGCAGCGACAGCAGCGGTTGGCGGGTCTACAGCAATATCTCCCCACCGTGGACAGGGACGTCCGAAACCTCCCGCCGGATCAGCAGCCGGAGGTGGAAGGGATGTTGGGCCTGGCGGTCATCAGGCTGCTTGATCTGTTGAGGAAAGCTCAGGGCCCCAACCAGCCGTGCTACTTCCCCGCCTGCCTGCCCGGCCTGTAATCGGCGGTGGCCTCAGCTCGCTACCGGGCTGGGCACCCTCGGGTTGTCGCGGGCCCCGAGGCTGGTGGCCGCCGTGACGATGGCCCGCTCGATCTGGCGAAGCGCGTGCACCGCGGTGAGGAACCGCCGGGTGTCGGGTCGCGGTGCGCCCCCGCCGTCCTGTTGCCGGGCCAGGGTTTCGGCGGCGTCGAGGTCGTCGGTCACCGACACGATCGTCGGCGCATGGGCACCGCCGATGGCAGCAACCAGCGCGTCGATGTTCCGCTGCGTCTGCGCCGCGGCCGACATGAACGAATCGGCCAGCTCAGGCGAAGAGCCGGCGGGGTCCTGGTATTGCTCGGCGCTGCGCGCCAGGCTTCGCCCGTAGCGATCGCACGCGGCGAAAATCCGCAAGCCGCGCCGGATGTTTCGCCGGCCGGCCAAACCGGCCACCCCGGCCAACAGCGGCTTGGCGCTGGTCCGGAACTGCTGCAGCGCCCGGTCGAGCCGGCGGGCCTGCTCGGTCGGGCTCGCGGTCTCGTCCTCGCCGAACATGGTCGCCGTGGAGATCTCGATCAGCGCCGACAACGCCGTCAGGAAGGCGCGGGTGTCGTTGCGGATCGTGGTCCGGGTATTGGTGGGCAGCACCAGGATTGCGACGGCCACGCCGATGACGGCCCCGATCGCGGTCTCTTCGATCCGCAGCATCAGCACGCCTAACGAGAATTGGCCGAGCAGGCCATAGAGCAGCGCCAGCATCGTGGTGATCCAGAAGGTCATCAGGCTGTAGGTGACGGTCATGAAATAGAAGGCGCAGAACAGGCACACGAAGATCGCGACCAGCGAGCCGGTCGTATCCCCGGCGAACAGCGTGGCGACCAGCACGCCGCAGGGCACGCCCAGGATGGTGCCGAGCAGCCGCTGCCAGCCCTTGGTCAGGGTTTCGCCCCAGGAGTTGGTGCCGGCGAAGATCACGAAGGCGGCGATCACCGCCCAATACCAGCGGGCCGGCGACACCAGCTCACCGGTGACGATGGCCAACGACGCGGCGACGGTCACCTGGATGGCTTGCCGGGTGGTCGGGAGCAGACCGCTGTCCTGTTGTGAGCCGGTGTCATCCCCCGTGCCGTCGGACGCCGCGGGCGGCACGCTCTCGTCGCTCCGCAGGGCGCCGGCTACCCCGGCGGCGGCGCCTTCGACGATCGCCCGGACCTCCGCGGTCGCCGTGGCGGCGTTGACGATCGCCAGGGCGAGACGGCGAACGGCGGCATCGGCGGGGTCGTCGGCCTTCATCGGCGTCGTAGCCTGCTCGTCGAGGACCCGTTGGGCCCGACCCGCCGCCCGACCGAGGCCGCCGGCCTGCGGTACGCGGATCGCCCGCGCGAGCTGGGTGAGCGTCGTGACCAGTTCGGCGCGGGTGGCGGTGGGTATGTCGGCGGACAGGGCGGCCGCTCGCCGACCCGCGGTGGCGACCCATTCGACGGCCAGCTCCGCGTCGAACAGCCAGGGGGCCAGTTGCTCGCTGGTGACCCCGGGCCACAGCACGGCGGGGTCGGCTCTGTCTTCGATCTGACCCTGCACCATCAGGGCGGTCTCGTTGAGCCGGATGGTGCGAGCGCGCATGCGGCGGCGGCGCCGTTCGTCGAGGCAGCCGGTACTCACCGCTTCCGCGGTGGTGTCGACCACGATCGCCATCCGGGCCCGCAACGCCCGGACGGTGGCGCGCAGCACACGTTCCGGCCGGTCGGGCAACACGTATGTGCTCATGACAAACGTGCACAGCATTCCGACTACGACCGCCCCGATCAACCAGGGCAACTCCGAAATCCGCGCTCGCAGATACAAGGTGAAGAAATACGAAATGAACGCGACCATGCCCAGCGCCCTGCCGCGGGCACCGAAGCGGCGGATGTACACCGCGGCGAAGACGATGGCGACGAAAGCGGCGTCGCTGGCGACGGTGTACGGGGCGAGCAGCGCGGCGGCGGTGATGGACAGCGCGGCGGGCACCGGCAGCAGCGCCATGGTGATCCGCTGCCGGCTGAGGTCCGGCTCGTTGACGGATCGCGACGCGACCATGGTGATGACGACGCCGAGCAGCGCGACCGTCAGGGGCTGTCCCGTCGCCCTGGTCACCAGGTACATGATCAGCAGCGAACAGCCAAGCGCGGCCGTCGTCCGCGTCGCCATCCGGAGCCGCAGCAGGCCGGGATCCGACCCGATCCACCAGGTTCGGGCTTTCTCGTAGAGAACGGTGATCTCCTGACCCCTCTCGTCTGCGGGACACCACATGGTTACCCGAACCCCGCCGCACCGGCCAAGCTAGTCTTCGACCTCGTGACAGCGCCGACGCGGGCAAAGCTGGCCGACGGCCGTGACCTCCTGTTTTTCGCGCTGCCGGGCCACCGTCCGGCGCCGGTCGAAGACCGCAGGCCGCTGCCCCAGCGCGGCCCGGACCAGTCGCAGCTGCGATTCGACCGGTCAACGGGGCAGTGGGTGATCATCGCGGCGCTGCGCCAGGACCGCACCTACAAGCCGCCCGCCGACCGGTGCCCGCTGTGCCCGGGGCCGACCGGCCTCACCAGTGAGGTGCCGGCCCCCGACTACGACGTCGTCGTCTTCGAGAACCGCTTCCCGAGCCTGTCGGGCGCCGGTCAGCCGGCGCCGGCGCCCGCCGATGCCGGCTTCGTGTCCGCACCGGCACGCGGCCGCTGCGAGGTGATCTGTTTTTCGAGCGACCACACCGGGTCGTTCGCGCGCTTGCCACCGGAGCACGCCCGGCTGGTCGTCGAGGCGTGGCGGCACCGGACCGCCGAACTGATGGCAACGCCCGGCGTCGAGCAGGTGTTCTGCTTCGAAAACCGCGGCGAGGAGATCGGGGTGACGCTGACCCATCCGCACGGCCAGATTTACGGCTATCCGTTCCTGCCGCCGCGCACGGCCGCCATGCTGGCACAGGCCCGCGAACATCGAATGCGACACGGCGGCAACCTCTTTGCCGACCTGCTGGCGCGCGAGGTCGCCGACGGCGGTCGCATCGTCACGCGCACCGGGCTGTTCACTGCGTTCGTGCCGTTCGCAGCGCGCTGGCCGGTCGAGGTGCACATCTACCCGAACAGGTTCGTGCACAACCTGGTTGAGCTCGACGACGGTGAGCTGGACGGGTTGGCGCGGGTCTATCTCGACATGCTGGAGAGATTCGACCGCATGTATTCGATTCCGCTGCCCTACATCTCGGCGCTACACCAATTCGCCGCAACCCAAGCCCAGTCCGACGGCTACTTCCATATCGAGTTGATGTCGATCCGGCGCAGCGCGAACAAGCTCAAGTACCTGGCGGCCTCCGAATCGGCGATGGACGCGTTCATCAGCGACGTCACGCCCGAAGCCGTGGCCGAGCGACTGCGGGAACTCCGATGACGGTCCGCTACGCCGCCCCGGGACGGGTCAACCTCATCGGCGAGCACACCGACTACAACCTCGGCTTCGCGCTGCCGATCGCGCTGCCGCAGCGCACCGTGGTGACCTTCACCCCCGACGGCGGCGACACCATCACCGTGGCCAGCAATCGCGCGGACGGCGCGGTCCGTTTTCCACTGGGCACCACTCCCGGTCAGGTGACCGACTGGGCCGCCTACGTGGCCGGGGTGGTATGGGCGCTGCGCCAGGCGCGGCACCCGGTGCCCGGCGGCGCGATGTCGATCACCAGCGACCTGGAGATGGGGTCCGGGCTGTCGTCCTCGGCGGCGCTGGAGTGCGCGGTGCTGGGGGCGATCGCATCGGCCGCCGGCATCCAGATCGACCGCGTCGAGCAGGCGCGCCTGGCCCAGCGGGCCGAGAACGAGTATGTCGGCGCCCCAACGGGTTTGCTTGACCAATTGGCGTCGCTGTACGGGGAGCCTTCGACGGCGCTGCTGATCGATTTTCGCGACCTCACCGTCGCGCCGGTGGCCTTCGATCCCGACGGGCGCGGCGTTGTGCTGCTCCTGATCGACTCCCGGGCGCGCCATCGCCACGTCGGCGGCGAGTATGCGGCCCGACGCGCGTCATGCGAGCGGGCGGCCGCAAATTTGCGGGCGTCATCGTTGCGTGAAGTCTGGGATCGCGGGCGCGCGGAGTTGGACGCGATCAACAACCCAATCGATGCCCGCCGCGCACGGCATGTTCTCAACGAGAACGGTCGGGTGCTGGATTTCGTTGCGGCAGTAGATGATTCGGACTACGTTGAAGCCGGCCGCATCTTGACCGCCTCACACGTCTCCATGCGCGACGACTTCGATATCACCACCGAACATATCGATCTGATCGCCGACACCGCGGTACGCGCGGGTGCGCTCGGCGCACGGATGACCGGCGGCGGATTCGGCGGCTGCGTGATCGCGCTGGTGCCGGACAGCCGGGCCGACGCCGTTGCGGACACGCTGCGACGGACGCTGACCAGCGCGGGTCATCCGCGGCCGGTCATCACCCGAACCCGCGCGGCCGCGGGCGCGGGCCCCGGCGGGTGAGCGAGCCGACCGGCTACGTCGAGGTGCGCGCGTACGCCGAGCTGAACGACTTCTTGCCGGCCGAATCGCGGGGGCTGACGGTGCGCCGTCCGTTCCGGGGTCATCAGACGGTCAAGGACGTGCTGGAGGCGATGGGCATCCCGCACACCGAGGTGGACCTGATCCTGGTGAATGGGGCCTCGCGGGGGTTCGGCTACCGCCCGAGCGTCGGCGACCGGATCGCCGCCTACCCGATGTTCGAGGCGCTGGACGTCGCGCCCATCACGAGGCTGCGGCCGGCGCCGCTACGCGATCCGCGGTTCGTCGTCGACGTGAACCTGGGCCGGCTCGCCCGGCTGCTTCGCGTGCTCGGTTTCGACGTGTGGTGGTCCAGTGGCGCCGACGACGCGACCCTGGCCGACGTCAGCCGCGGCGAGCGGCGCATCCTGCTGACCCGCGACCGCGGCCTGCTGAAGCGCCGCACCATCACCCACGGCCTGTTCGTCCACTCCCAGGACCCCGAGGAACAGGCGGTCGAGGTGATCAGGCGACTGGACCTGGCACACCGGCTGGCGCCGTTCACCCGGTGCCTGCGGTGCAACGGGACGCTGGCCACGGTCGGAAAAGACGAGGTGATCGACCAGCTCGAGCCCATGACCCGGCAGTTCTACGGGGAGTTCAGCCGCTGCACAGGGTGTGGGCGGATCTACTGGGCCGGGTCGCACCACGCCCGGCTGGTTGCTCTGGTCGAAAGGCTTCGCCGGCAACTCTGAATCCTGGCGTTAGCCGTAACGCGGCCATAGCTGTAACGTCACGGGTATGCGCCTGACCACGTGCGCCTCGTGCGGCGCTGACTTCTCCGCCCGGTCGGACGCGGTGTACTGCTCCTCGGCGTGCCGGCAGAAAGCGCATCGCGTCCGGACGGCCCATCGGACGGCCGTGCGCCACGAGAGCCTCAGCCAAAGCTCCGGCGCCGCCGGATCGCTGCGGTCTTCGGTCCCCGGCACCGTGCAACGCGCGCGGGAGCAGGTCGATCGATCCCGTGAGCTGTGTGGGATTTCCGAGCGTCACCTGCGGGAGAGCAGGGCCATCCTGCAAAAGCGCGCATCGTGGCCTGGGAATTAGACGGTCAAGCGGCGGCCGTCGAGCAGGCGCTCGCCGGAGGTACACCGCAGCGCGCGGGTTGGTTCCGCTTCTATTTCGAAGACCAGCGCTGGGAATGGTCCGAGCAAGTGCAGCGCATGCACGGCTACGAGCCCGGAACGGTGACACCGACCACCGATCTCGTGTTGTCGCACAAGCACCCCGACGACCGTCGCCAGATGGCCGCGACCATCAACGACATGGTCGAACGCCGCCAGCCATTCAGCACGCGGCATCGCATCGTCGACACCCGCGGCGCCGTCCGCCATGTGGTCGTGGTCGGTGATCAGTTCTGCGACGACGGCGGTGAGGTCATCGGCACCCACGGCTTCTACATCGACGTCACACCGACGTCCACCAGGAAAGCCGAGGAAGCCATCACCGCGAAAGTCGCCGCAATCGCCGGGCGTCGCGGCATGATCGACCAGGCCAAGGGCATGTTGATGCTGGTCTATGGGATCGACGAGGACGCCGCTTTCGATGTGCTCAAATCCCTTTCCCAAGTGCGCAATACGAAGCTGTGGACGCTCGCCCAGCAGATCGCCAAGGACTTCGCCGCGTTGGGCAAAGACGCCATCGCCTCGCGTTCGCGATTCGACCAGAGCTTGCTCACCGCGCACCTGCGCGTGTCCGAGCGTTAGCCTGCCGGAGTCAACCGGACGGCCGCCAGGTGCATCCGGTCGACGGCCTCCGCGAACTCCTCCCGGGTCGGTATGCGCGGGTCGCGAAATTTCAATCCGATCATGCGCTGTGCGCGCTGCACCCCGTAGGACTCGGCGCAGCGATGGTACAGGTCCGAGACGATTTCGCGGTCACGGATGAGCTCACCGCGCATGGCCGTCGTCTTGCCGGCGTAGACCACCTGCGCGGGCGCGCCGTCGCGGAAGTTCTGCTTCCACGGGGCGCCGGTCAGCGCGTAGAGCTGGTGGTCGATCAGGTGGGCGCTCAAGGGAATCGTGTACGGCCGCCCCGTCTTTCGCCCCGTAAAGCTCAGCACCATCAGCTGCTTGCGTGCGGGTCCGGCGAGCGGGGTGCGCAGGAGGAAACTGAGGACGGGGTTGACGAGGCGCAGTAGTGCCGACGGTGGGTGTCCGACTTCTATCGCGTGCGACTGTTCTGCCATGCCAACCACCGTAAGGCCAACCGGGCGCCGCGGCGTAGGGACTTGCGGCGGCAGCGCCGCCTCGTCGGTGGTCAGGGGGTAATGGTCGTTTGGTCGTCGATGATGTTGGTGGCGTCCATCAACGGACCCTGGTCGCTCTCCAGCGAGTCGGCATTGAGCTGGAGCACGTACACCGCACCCTGGGAGGGAATCACCACCGTCTTCTGCGCGACGGCGCGCGTCTTGCCGTCCCTCTGGTACGTGCCGCCCAGCTGCCAGGCCTGGAATCCGGCGAGCGTGGAGGCGTTGCCGTTGCCGGTGCCCTGGTAGCCGGGCAGACCGAGCAGCTCGTTGGGGGCGTACTGGATGATCTTCGCCTGGTCGACGTCACCGGTGAGTTTCGAGTAGAGCGCCGAGATGGTCGGCGGGTCAGCAGGATTCGCCGGCTGTGACAACACAATGCCGCCGTAGGACGTACCGGCGTTCTGGTTGATCTGCCAGCCCGCGGGCACCGGCAGGTCGACAGTGGGGCCGGGATCGCCGTGGTGGATGGGAGTCTCGGTGATGTGGTTGTCGCGGACGTAGTCGGCGATCGTCGGGCCGCCCTGCGCGCTCGGGGTCGCGGAGGTTGCCGACGTCTTGGAAGTAGAAGTAGAAGTCGAGGTGGATGTCGATGTCGACGTCGTCGGCGATGACTTGTTGCTGGAGCCGCACGCCACGAGCGCCACACTCAGCGCTACGGTAATGGTTGCTGCGGTCAACTGTTTCATCGATCAAATCTCCCGAAGATTGGGCCGGTACCAGAGCCAGCCACGCGGAATGAGACTAACCGAAGTCGGGCTCAAAGGTTGCCAGGCAAAATTGGGGACTCCCGGCATGCGCGAAACGCACCGCAACGGGGCGGTTATGCAGTAAGAGACAGCTATGCGGTCACGACGGGCCCTCATCGCGGTGCTCGTTGCGACTGCCGTCTTGCTGACCTTCATCGCGGCGGCCCCGCCGATCGCCTACGACGGCGAGCCGCAGCTGGTCGCCAACCCCGTCGACCACGTCGACACCCTCGTCGGCACGGGAACGGGCGGCGAGGCGGTGGGGGAGATCAACAACTTCCCCGGCGCCACCGTGCCGTTCGGGATGGTGCAGTACTCGCCCGACACCGTCGGCAACTACGCCGGCTACAACTACGACAACCCGCGCTCCACCGGGTTCAGCATGACCCACGCCTCGGTGGGCTGCGCCGCGTTCGGCGACATCTCGATGCTGCCGACCACCGCCCCGGTCGGCGCCCAGCCGTGGAACTCCTGGGAGACGATCGCGCACGACGACACCGAGCAAGGCGCGCCGGGGTTTTACACGGTGCGGTTCCCCGGCACCGGTGTGACCGCAGAACTCACCGCGACCACCCGCACCGGCGTCGGCCGGTTCCGTTACCCGCACAACGGCCGGCCCGCCGTGTTCCACGTCCGTTCCGGAGCGTCGCTGGCGGGCAATTCCCGCGCGGCCATCGAGATCGGCGGGGACAACACCACGATCACCGGGTGGGCTACCAGCGGCGGATTTTGCGGCAAACCGAACGCCTACACGGTGTATTTCGCCATGAAGTTCAGCCAGCCGTTCACCTCCTACGGCTCCTGGGACGGCTATTCGGTGTATCCCGGCGCCCGCGGCGTGGCGTCGCCCTACAGCGGGGGCTACGTGGAGTTCCCGGCCGGCTCGGTGCTCGAGGTGCGGACCGCGATCTCCTATGTCGGCATCGACGGGGCGCGCGCGAACCTGGCGGCCGAAGGCGGTGCGAGCTTCGACGCCGTGCGCGCCGCGGCGGCATCCGAGTGGAACGCCACCTTGTCGTGTATCGCGGTGGCGGGCAGGAACGTTGGCAACGTGGACACGTTCTATACGTCGCTGTACCGCTCGCTGCTGCACCCGAACACCTTCAACGACGCCGACGGACGCTACATCGGATTCGACGGCGTGATCCATACGGTGGAGAAGGGGCGCACCCAGTACGCGAATTTCTCGGATTGGGACACCTACCGGAGCCTGGCCGCTCTGCAGGGACTGCTCTTTCCGAAGCGGGCCAGCGACATGGCCCAATCGCTGGTCAACGACGCCGAGCAGAGCGGATCGCTTCCCCGTTGGGCGCTCGCGAATTCGGCAACCGCCGAGATGAGCGGCGACAACGTGGTCCCGCTCATCGTGAACCTATACGCCTACGGCGCCAAGGACTTTGACGTGCAAGCGGCGCTGCGCTACATGGTCGACGCGGCGACCAAGGGCGGTGCCGGGCGCGGCGGCTACGTGGAGCGCCCGGGCATCGCCACCTACCTGGCGCTCGGCTACGCGCCGCGCACCCTGGAATTTCGCGCCGACGGCAAGATCGTCGACGCGTCGATCACGCTGGAGTGGTCGGTCGACGACTTCACGATCTCCCGCTTCGCCGAATCGCTCGGCGACAGCGCTACCGCCGCCACATTCCAGAGCCGGGCGCAGTACTGGCAAAACCTGTTCAATCCCAGCACCGATTTCGTCTCGCCCCGCGGCGCGATGGGATTCTTCCGCGAGGGTCCCGGATTCTTCGAATCCCCTTTGCTTTTCGGCCAGGACGGCTACGACGAGGGCAACGCCGAGCAATACGTGTGGTGGGTGCCGCATAACGTCGCCGGCCTGGTGACCGCGCTCGGCGGCCGCGCGGCGGTGGCGGACCGGCTCGACCGGTTCACCAAGAAGCTCAACGTCGGCCCTGACGAGCCATACCTCTGGGCCGGCAACGAGCCCGGTTTCGGGGTGCCCTGGCTGTACAACTACATCGGCCAACCCTGGAAGACCCAACTCACGGTCGACCGGGTGCGCGGGCTGTTCGGCCCGAGGCCCGACGGCGAGCCGGGCAACGACGACCTTGGGGCGATGTCGAGCTGGTACGTCTGGGCCGCCCTGGGCCTCTACCCCAGCACCCCGGGAACGCCGATACTGACCTTGGGCGCTCCGCTGTTCGACCGGATCGTCATCGCCCTTCCCGCAGGAAAATTCATCCGGATCTCCGCCCCGGGCGCGTCGGGTCCCCACCACCTGAAGTACATCAGCGGCCTGAGCGTCGACGGGAGAACCACCGATCGCACCTGGCTGCCGGAGTCGATCATCCGCACCGGCGGCGACGTCGCGTTCTCGCTCGCCGCCTACCCGAACAAGGTCTGGGGCACCGCCGATTCCTCCGCGCCGCCGTCGTTCGGTGCCGGAAGTTCCGCGGTCACCGTCAATGCGCCGCAACCAATCCTCCGGATCCAGCCGGGACACACCGGCACCGTGCACGTGGACGCGCAACGGATGGTCGACGCTGCCGGTGGCTACAACATCACCGGGACGTCCGCCGATCCCGGGATCACCGTGGCGCCGGCGTCCGGACAGTTCGGTGCCGACGGATCGGCCGCGACTGACGTCGCGATCACGGCGGCGCCGTCGGTGCCCGAGGAGTACTACGCGGTGTTTCTCACCACGACGGTTGGCGGAACCGCCAGGAAGTCAATCGTTTTCGTTATCGTGACGGCCGAGCCCGACGAACCCTGACGCTCCTCAGATCATCTCGTTTTCGGTCAACCAGCGCATCACCGGCCAGCCGAGGAACACGGGCAGCCAGCAGGTGATCACGCGATACAGCAGCACCGACGGCACGCTGGTGGCCGGGGGCACGCCGAACGCGGCCAGACCACCGATCAGCGCCGCTTCGACGGCGCCGACACCGCCGGGCGTCGGGGCGGCCGACGCCAGCGTTCCGCCGACCATCGTCACCACCGTGCACGTGACGAACGTCGCACCGCCGCCGAAGGCCTCGATGCTGCACCAGAGTACCAACGCGTTGCCGAGGGTCGTCCCGCTACAGCCGAGCATGATCAGCCCCAATCGTTTCGGTTCCCGCGCAACCTCGACGAGGTCGGCGGTCACCTCCTTCAGCCTCGGACGCAGATCCATCGCCAGCCAGCGCCGCAGCCTGGGGACGAACAGGAATGTGCCGACGCCGCCCAGCGCCACCCCGGCGATCAGGTACAGCACCGTGGCGCTGGGAACGTAGTGCGAGAGGTCCATCGACGCGCCCGCGACCGTGGTGAACAAGATCAGCAATACGATGTGCATGATCACCTGCACCGCTTGCTGCAGCGCCACCGCGGTGGTGGCGCGCACCGGGGACAGCCCGCCCCCCTTCTGCAGGTACCGCGTGCTGAGCGCGAGCCCGCCGACGCCGGCCGGCGTGGTGGTTGCCGCGAAGGTGTTGGCCACCTGGGCTATTGACAGCTTCCAGAAGTCCACCGATTCGTCGGCGCTGGCCCATAACGCGGCTGCCGCACCCACATACGTCAGCGCGGATATCACCAGGCCCAGCAGTGCCCACCACCAGTCAGCCCTACTCACCTGGGAAACGAACGTCGGCACGGTGCTGATGAACGGATACGCGACATAGACCAGCGCGACGAGCAGCACCAGCTGAATGACCTGCCGGCGAGTGAAGCGGGTGATCGTTTCGGGCTTGATCTGATCCGCACCGGTTTGGCGCTTCACCTCCGCGCGGGTGCCGGAGATCACGGCGCCGGAATCGGCGATCGACCGCCGGATGTTTTTTGGCACAGCCGATTTGGTGAGCCGGCGCGAAGCGCTCAGGACGGTGTCTTCGCCGAATGCGTCGATCGCCGCGCCCACCGCGGACTTCGCGTCATACAGCGCCGACGTGGTTACCAGCAGCTGGGCGATGTCGGATTGGAGTTGGGTCTCGGTGGCCCCGTACTCGGCGTTGCCGAATCCGCCGAACAGCGCCGTGCCGCCGTCGACCGTGATCTCGCGGGCGCGCAGGTCGCCGTGGGAGATCTGGTGTTCGTTGAGCGTTCGCAGCGATTTCCACGCGCGGTCAACGGGAGTCATCTTCGCGCATTCGTCGAGCGGAACCCCGCGAACGGGCTTGTGCGCGTACATCATCCATCCCCGGTCGAGGCTGGCGACGGCGATCGTCGACGTGTTGGCGAGGCCCAGGTCGCCGACGGCGATGGTCAGCAGCGCGCGATGCTCGACGGCCCGGCGCATCGACGCCACCAGCGGCGCGGTCTCCCTGGCCCGCAGCCGAAGCTTCCGCCAGACCTGAAGCAACGCACCGCCGCTGCGCTGGTGCGGGCCGTACATTTCGATAAGGGCCGATTCGGAGTCCGCATCGGAGCCTTCGCACACGGCCGACAGGACCAGCGGCCCGGGTCCGGCGGGCCGCACCACCTGCAGCCGGGAGACCACGCATCCGCGTTTGGCCAGCGCCCGCACCACCCCTTCGAGCGGCACCTCGAGAGCGGGCGTGCCGACGACCAGGACCACCAGGGAGCCGACCAACCAACCGACCGCGAGGCCCAGCAAAGAGCGTGCCGGGACTATCGCGCTGACGAACAGGTGGATCGGCACGAAGGCCAGCAGCAGCGCCCACCACCAGTGCCGCCAGCGCGCGGGCAGCCACGGACCCGACACGGTCAGGACGGCCGCGAGCATCGCGATCCACCGCGGGTCGTCCAGGATCTGGGCCAGCATGGTCTGCGGCCGATCCCTCAGGTCGAAATGCCATTGCGGCGCCGAGATGCCGTTGCCGCCGATCGAAAGCGACAGGACGGCGATGAGCCCGGCGGCCGCGTACGCGCCGAGCATTTTCCATTGCCGGGAGGCGACCAAACCGATGAGGATGGCGAACGGCAGCGCCAGGATCGCGATGCCGTACACCAGGTAGACCAGGTCCGACTGGGTGGGGGTCAGCACCCCGACGATCTGCGAGATCGATCGCTCCAGCGCGACCCACTGCGGCCGGGTGATGAGCGAGCCGGCGATCACGATCGCGAAGAAGACCACCGATGCGGCGAGGCGCAGGAGGTCGTTGGTCCGCCGGGTCAGCGGTTGCAGCAAGTTGCCAGAAACGCTGATCTCGCGCCCGTCAACCCGCATGTCGCGATCCTTCGATCCGGGGCCGCAATATTAGCGGCCCGCCGACAACTTAACCGGATATGTCCGCGGCGGCGTGCATGAACCGCACGGACAGCTCGTTCACATGCGGCGCGCGTACGGTCGGCTGGGTAGCCGTGCCAGCGAATTGGAGGATGAGGTGGCCAGAACCGACAACGACACGTGGGAGATCACGGAGAGTGTGGGCGCCACGGCACTGGGCGTCGCGGCGGCCCGCGCGGCGGAAACGGAGAGCGAAAACCCACTGATCAGCGATCCGTTCGCGCGCGTCTTCCTCAACGCGGCGGGAGACGGCATGTGGAACTGGTTCGCGGCCCCGGACCTGCCCGCCGAGATCGCCGAGGCCGAACCCGACCTGAAGCCGCGGATGCAGGGAATGGTCGACTACATGGCCGCCCGGACGTCGTTTTTCGATCGGTTCTTCCTCAATGCAACCCGAGCGACACGCGCGGGCCTACCCCAGGTGGTGATCCTGGCGGCCGGCCTGGACTCGCGGGCATGGCGGCTGCCTTGGCCGGATGGCACCACGGTCTACGAACTCGACCAGCCCAGGGTGCTGGAGTTCAAGTCGTCGACGCTGCGGGAGAACGGCGCGCTGCCGACCTGCAACCTGGTGCACGTCCCGGTCGACTTGCGCCACGACTGGCCGGCCGCGTTGCGGCAGGCCGGTTTTGACGCCTCGCTGCCGAGCGCCTGGTCGGCCGAGGGCCTGCTGCCGTTTCTGCCGGCGGCGGCCCAGGAGTTACTGTTCGAGCGCGTCCACGCGCTCGCCGCCGCGGGCAGCCGGATCGCGGTGGAGGCGCCCGGCCCCGACTTCCTCGACGAGGCCGCCATCGAAAAGCGGCGCGCGGACATGCAGCGGGTCCGCGACCTGATGGCCAAACTCGAGCCGGAACGCGACATCCCCGACGTCCATGAGCTGTGGTATTTCGAGGAGCGCGAGGACGTCGGTGATTGGTCGCGGCCGAAAAGGAGTGACCGTGGTTCGAACCCACAACGACAGCTGGGAGATCACCGAGAGCGTGGGGGCGACGGCGTTGGGCGTCGCCTCGGCGCGCGCGGCCGAAACCCGCAGCGAGAATCCGTTGATCGAGGACCCGTTCGCCCAGGTCTTCCTCGACGCGGTCGGCGACGGGGTGTGGAACTGGCACTCCGCACCCGCGCTGCCCCCCGAAGTCATCGAGGCCGAACCCGAACTCCCGCTGCAGATGCGGTCGATGGTCGGCTATATGGCTTCGCGGACGGCGTTTTTCGACCAGTTCTTCCTCGACGCGACCAAGGCGGGCATCCGCCAGGCGGTGATCCTGGCGGCGGGACTGGACGCGCGGTCCTGGC
>Ga0335071_10004385_pt1 | contig 14724 bp, 14 predicted proteins | sample Lox_Sample_15_FD_206724 | JGI IMG/M metagenome (GOLD analysis project Ga0335071, IMG submission 206724) | Soil microbial communities from Loxahatchee National Wildlife Refuge, Florida, United States - Lox_Sample_1.5 | ecosystem: Environmental > Terrestrial > Soil > Wetlands | place: USA... | reverse complement strand
AGGGCCTCGATCATGTGCTTGGTCGTGGCGGCGCGGGCACACGCAATGCTGAATTCGGTCCGTCGCCGCTCGGGCGCCAGGAAGTCATTCAGTTCCTCGTAAAAGCGAAATGTCGCCATAACCATCGCCACTGACCTACCGTTACCACATGCCTACCATATGTCGTCCCACGGGCGGCGATTCCATGCCCTCGGTGAGGTAAGGGAATGGCGCGTCTCGATATCCATCGCTTGAGCTTCGCGGTTGCGCCCATGTCGGACGATCAATGCAACCCTGCCAAAAGCGGAAAGCTGACATTCGCATCCGCTGGACAATGACCGAAAATCATAGCTTTCGGAATTTCCGCAAGAGTTATTTGCGAGATCCCCGGCTCATCGGCGATCGCGCTGCGCGGTCGGATTCACAGTAGTCTCTAGGGGAAGGCGGTATAAAAGTTTTTTTAGTCGGCCGTAGATGGCGTTTCGGCGGCGGCGTGCCCAAGTGCTAACGTGCAAAATGCAGAAAAACAATGCCGGCTGGAAGGAAGGCATGCCTTGCATATCGATCGCAGTGAGTTTGGCAGCATTACAATCGACGGGAAGACCTACGATCACGATGTGACGATCGGATTAGGCGGCCAGGTGAGCAAACGAAAGAAGAAGCTGTCAAAGGAGCGGTATGGAACATCGCATGTTGTCTCGGAGGCGGAAGCCAAATTCGTCTTCGAGAAGGGATGCGAGCTGATCATCATCGGTAGCGGCCAGGAAGGCAATGTCCACCTTTCCTCAGAGGCCGAGGATTACTTCGCGAAGAAGGGATGCGACGTGGTGCTCCGACCGACGCAGGAGGCGATCCAATCGTTCAACCGATCGACGAAACGCAAGATCGCGCTGATGCATGTGACATGCTGACCTGGGCGGGTAGATGCCGCACGCCAGGTATTGGCGTCGCCTTCCTGAAATGCTGCGCCAAGACCAATGTTGAGAAACTTTTCGCCCGCTCGTCAGGCTGGCCCTTGCGCCGCGGTGCCGAGGAGCATTGCCGGGGATCGGCCGGAGCACGTTAGCCGTCGGATAGAGCAACAGGCCGGGAAAGGCCAGCGATCTTTTGCCTAGCGTCGAGGACTAAAAATATGGCGCCACAACTTATCGCCCAACCAAGAGCTGCAAGTGCCGGAGGGCGACCCACTGCGACCATCGCGCCAAGATTAGTCGACATTGCTCGGGACCTTCATCACGAACTTCATCCGCACAGCCACGCCGGCGAGCGGGCCGGCCTCGATAGTTCGCTCGAGCGGGACTGGGGCTTCGACAGTCTATCGCGCGCAGAGCTGCTTTTGCGGGTGGATCGGGCGTTTTCGGTTCATTTGCCGGAACAGCTGCTCGGCGACGCGGAGACGCTCGGCGATCTGCTGGCGGCGCTGCAGGGCATGCAAGCAGCGCCAGCGGCCTTCGATACCGCCGTTCGGCGCGGCATCGAACCTGATACCGCCGAACCCGCGCCCGCCGGCTCCACGACTCTCACCGCGGTGCTGGATTGGCATGTCGCGCACCATGCCGAGCGCGTTCACATCATCCATTGGCATGGGGACGGGACGGAGACGAACCTGACATATGGTGAGCTTGCGGAGCAGTCGCGCGGCGTCGGGCGCGGTCTTCGGCAGGCGGGGCTTCAGCCGGGCTGACCGGGTGGCGATCATGCTGCCGACGAGCAAAGCCTTTTTCATCGCTTTTTTCGGCACTCTATATGCGGGGGGTGTGCCGACGCCCATCTACCCACCCGCCCGCCCGTCGCAGCTTGAGGAGCATCTCAGACGGCAAGCCGGAATCTTACGCAATGCCGGCGCGGTATTGCTCGTCGCATCGCCGGAGACCATCGCGGTGGGGCGTCTACTGAAGCTGCAAGTGGAAAGCTTGAGAGACGTGGTCAGTGTCGAGACGCTGAGCAAGGGGACCGGTACGCTGCCGGGCCAAGTGGCACCGCACGGTCTTGCGCTGCTGCAGTACACATCGGGGAGCACCGGAACCCCCAACGGCGTCGCCCTCAGCCACCTCAACCTTCTCGCCAACATCAGGGCGATCGGCCAGGCGCTAGAGGCCGGCCCCGCAGACATCTTCGTCAGCTGGTTGCCGCTTTATCACGATATGGGGCTTATCGGCGCTTGGCTGGGCAGCCTCTATTTCGCCGCCCCGCTCGTGGTCATGTCGCCACTCACCTTCCTGGTCCGGCCGGAGCAGTGGCTCTGGGCGATCCACCGGCACCGCGCCACGCTCTCGGCAGCGCCCAATTTCGCGTTCGAGCTCTGCCTGCGCAAGATCGAAGATGCCACGATCGCAGGCCTCGACCTCAGCTCGCTACGGATGCTGGCCAACGGATCCGAGGCGGTCAGCCCCGAGACAATTCACCGCTTTGCAGCGCGGTTTGCGCAATATGGATTCCGGCCGGAGGCGATGGCGCCGGTCTACGGCCTGGCCGAGAATGCCGTGGGATTAGCTTTCCCTCCACTCGGCCGCGCGCCGATCATCGATCGCGTTGATCGCGGGGCGCTGGCGAGGAACGGCAACGCTCGTCCGGCTGGACCGAACGATCTAAATGCGCTGGAATTCGTCGCGTGCGGCCGCCCATTACCAGGCCATGAGATCCGAATCGTGGGCGCGATGGGGGAGCTTGGCGAACGCCAGGAGGGATTGTTGCAATTCCGTGGTCCGTCCGCGACTGCGGGTTATTTCGCCAACCCGGCCAAGACGCGCCAGCTCTTCGACGGAGACTGGCTCAATAGCGGCGATCTCGCCTATATCGCCGACGGCGACGTGTTCATCACCGGCCGCTCGAAAGACATCATCATCCGTGCCGGCCGCCATATCTACCCGGAGGAGATCGAGGCCGCTATCGGCGAGGTCGACGGTGTTCGCAAGGGGTGCGTCGTGGCCTTCGGAACCCACGATCCACGTGCAGGGACTGAGCGCCTTGTCATTCTCGCCGAGTCACATGAGACGGACCCGGCTGCCGTGTCAGCGTTGCGGCAGCGCATGAGGACGCCGCCACGCGGCGTCTCGACGCGCCGCCGGAAGAGGTCATTCTCGTCGCGCCGCGCACCGTCCCGAAGACGTCCAGCGGCAAGCTCCGCCGCGCCGCCGCCCGCGAGCTGTTCGAGCAAGGCCGGCTTGCGCTGCATCCGCAGCCGGTATGGCGGCAAATCGCGCGGCTGTGGATTGCCGGCTTGGGTCCACAGTTCCGGCGCTTTTGCCGCCTACTGGGTGAGGTCTGCTATGCCGCATGGTGGTGGGGCGTTGTTGTGCTGCTGGGCGCCCTTCTCTGGCCCATGGTTCTTTTGTTGCCACGTGTCGCGTGGCGCTGGGCGCTGCTGCACGGCGCGGCGCGCTTGGCGCTCTGGCTCATGGGGATCCGGATCGAGGTGAAGGGCGTATGGTCACCTTCGGAACGCGGGATCGTCATCAGTAACCACGCCAGCTATCTCGATGGGCTGGTCTTGTCGGCTGCGCTGTCCGGCGAACTCGCCTTCGTCGCCAAAAAGGAGCTGAAAGAGCAGTTCTTCGCGGGCCATTTCCTCAAGGCGCTCGGCACAATTTTCGTCGAACGCGCCAATCCGGAAGGCGGCGTCGAAGACACGCGCGAAGCGCTTCTGGCGGCGCAAGCGGGCCAAACGCTGGTCTTTTTTCCTGAGGGGACATTCACGCGTGCTCCCGGGTTGCTCGCCTTTAAGCTGGGCGCCTTTGTGATAGCGGCGAGCCAGAATCTCCCGATCTTGCCCGTGACCTTGCGCGGAACACGGTCGATTCTACGTGGCGGCCAATGGTTCCCGCGGCACGGCGCCGTGTCGATGCGGGTCGGCATGCCCATCTCCCCGGAGGGAACCGATTTCACGGCCGCGCTGCGGCTGCGCGATAGCGCCCGCGCCGCCATGCTCGTGCAATGCGGCGAGCCGGAGGCCGCCGCGCCATTGCAAACGGAGGAGCCGTGACTTATTTTTCGACACTTCGGAACGACATCGACAAAAAAATCAGATCGCGACACGTGGCGTCCGATCCAAACTAATTCTTGATGCTTTTCGAAAGATCCTTCGGGAGTACTTCTTCCTGAGCATCTGCGTGAAGTTGCCTATCGCCCGTTTCGTACGGTGCCGCATCATCCGCCCGCCAACCCGTTTTTTTTACACCACCTCGGTCAATCGCAGCCACTAGATTGTGCGAACGCGAATGCCCGCTTCAGCGTCCCTGTGGCGCAAAGCAGACCGGCTGCTTCCGGGTAGACCCAGATTGTGAATCGGCACGGAGGTGTGACCCCTCTCAGAGTCACAATAAGACGTTGATAAAAATAAGAACAAGGCCATTCGGCTGGGGTCCCGATCGGCGCCGATCGGGACCCCGCGTTCCGCCATTTTTGAAAGCTAAATCAATGTGCTGATTTAGCTTTCATCGGGGGCCCACTTTAGCACCGATTCACACACGGCAAAGCCGAGAAGGATCAATGCCTCCGACAGATTGCCCAGGAGCAGATAAATGACACCCGCGGCCAGCAGGAGCTGCAGCATCGGCTCCCGCACCGCATCCCAGGCGATGCGCGGCAAATGGCGGCGCTGGTCCTGCGGCAGCTCATTCGGGCCATCCCGGCGCAGGCGTTCTGCCGCCTCGCTGGTGGACAGGCCCTGAAGCGGCGCAGCGGCTTCTGACGCAGGACTTGCTGGTGCCACACCACGGCTCCTCCCGAAGATACGATCGGCATCAAAATGATGCGCAGAAGGTCTAACACATCTTGATCGGGCGCGATATGATTTCGCCATGCCGTCGCGATGATCGCGGCCAAGGCGCTTCACTAAACTCTGTACGAAATCATAACGGTGGAAGTGGTTCTCAGCGTCTTCACCCGGTGGACCGAAAACCATGCGCTGAGCTTCTTCGGCCTTCTCATCCCCTCGCCGTTAGGCGCAGTCCCGAAGAGCACGGGCGATTTTGTCGGCTAGGTTCACGACCTCAACGCTTGGCTGATCATCATTCTGGCTGGCGGCCACGCCTTGGCAGCGCTCTGCCACCATTACCTGCTCAAGGATGAAGTGCTCCGCCGCATGCTGCCGTGGCGTGGACGATAGCCAATCTCCCACAAGTCAGCAGCAATAGTTGTTACGGCATTAGCACGTATGTACCCGGCGCGTCGCCGAGCGGGGGCAACCCATCCTCTGGCGCGCCCATACCGGGCGGAGGCACACGTTCGGACGTGCTTAACGCCTCAAGCCAAGACTGCCAGGCCGGCCACCACGATCCGGCCCGCTGTTTGGCCCCGGCAGCCCAACTATCCGGATCCCTGTAACGCTGTCCCGGCTGGCGTCGGTCGACCAGAAACGAACCCACCCCGGCATTCGGCGGATTAACGATCCCAACATTATGGCCGCCCGTTGTGAGCACGAAGGTCATGTCCGTGTCCGTAAACAGCGCCACCTTGTAGACCGACCGCCAGGGGGCGATCTGATCCCGCTCGGTCGCCACAGCGAAAAGCGGCACGCGGATGTCGCGCATCGCGATCACGCGGCCGTCTACGGCAAAGCGTCCGCCGGTGAGGCGGTTTTCAAGGAACAGCCCGCGGAGATACTCACTATGCATGCGGGCCGGCATGCGCGTCTGATCCGCGTTCCAGGCCCCCAGATCCGTCATCTGGTCGCGTTCGCCGAGAATGTAATCGCGTACCAGCCGGGACCAGACCAGTTCGTTCGAGCGCAGCAGCTGAAACGCCGCGAACATGTGGCGTATATCGAGATATCCCTGGTCCCACATCAAATCCTCCAGCAAGCTGATCTGACGCTCGTCGAGGAATAGAAGCATTTCCCCAGCCTCGGCAAAATCCGTTTGCGCCGCAAACAAGGTAACGCTCGCAAGCCGCTCGTCATGCTCGCGGACCATCGTCGCCGCCGCGATCGCAAGGATCGTCCCGCCCAGGCAATAGCCACAGGCGTGGATCTTGCGATCGGGCAGGACGCGCCCAACCGCTTCGAGCGCCGCCATAACACCGGCCTGCCGATAGTCATCCAGGCTGATGTCGCGGTCCCGATGATCCGGATTTTTCCAGGAGATCATGAAAACGGTATGTCCGCGTGCGATCAGCCATTGCACCAGGGAGTTCTGCGGGGACAGATCCAGGATATAGTATTTCATGATCCAGGCGGGAACGATCAGGATCGGTTCGGCGAAGACCGTCTCGGTCACCGGTGTGTACTGGATCAACTCCATCAGATCATTGCGCAAAATTACCTTGCCTTCAGCCGTCGCGACAGTGGTGCCTATCACAAACGCCTCCGTGCCGACCGGCGGTGCGCCGGACAGCAGCCGGTCCAAATCTTCCCACCAGTTTTTTATCCCATGGAGAAAGTTGAACCCGCCGGATTGAACCGTTCTCGAGATGACGGTCGGGTTAAGCCAGGGAATATTTGCCGGAGACCATGTGTCGGCCATTTGACGAATCAGGAACTGCATCTCGTCCTCTGTTCGCTTGGGTACCCCCGGCACATTCCGCGCCGCCTCCAGCCACCAATCCTCGGCAACCATATGCGCGCGAGCAAAAACGTTGAACGGCCATGCCACCCACTCCGCGCTGGAGAAGCGCCGATCCTCCGTTGGCTTTAGAACCCATGAACCAACCTCGCCAACCATCGCGTGAGGCAGTCGCAGCGTGAAGCTGACCGTGCCACTGCCCGCCAGCGCGGCGAGTTCCGCCTGCTTTCCGGGAGAGATGGCAAGCTGCGTTACCCACTCTATCCAGGCATCGAAAATGAGGCGATAAGATACCCCTTGCGTCATACGCGCCGCTATGGCGCGCAGGACGCGATCGAAATTGTGAAAGTAATAAAAAGCGGCAAGATCGGCCTCCCGGTTTATCATGGGCCCGCCGGATGCGGCTCCTTTTCCTGGTCTTGGAGCAATTGGGGGCGAAGCCCTCCCAGAGCTTGTGGCAGGTTCGCGTGACGATGGATGCATGCAGCATCTCCGGCCGAAGAGGATTGCTTACTAGCCTCCGGGACAGCCGGATGTCATTGACAGCGGTCAAACGCTCTTGGCTTGTTGGAGAAGGCCGTGATCACATTGCTGGATCTGCGGTTGCGCGGCCGCGCGCCGGAGTTGCCGCTCCGGGCGCTGGCGCGGCTTACCCTGCCCTGAGTGTATGCGAGCCTGGCGGTAACAATGGTCACTGGCGTGGTGCTGTTTTTCTACGATCCGCTGGCGGTGGGCAGCCACGATTGGCTGACGCCGAAACTGCTGTTCATCGCACTGGTCTTTACCAACGCCACCTATACCACCGCCTGGGGCACGACCCGCGCCGTCGATCCTGTTCATCGACGAGCTCGACACCATTGGCAGCCGCGAAAACGATTCCAAGCATGGTGAATGGTGGCGCAGCATCATCAACATGCTGCTTGAGGAGTTGGACGGCACGGGGCCCGTGAGGGCGTGATCGTCATCGGCGCCACGAATTACCCCGGCAATCTTGACCCGGCGCTCAAACGAGCAGGCCGCCTGGACCGGGAAATCGAAATTGGCCTGCCCGACGCCAATGCCCCCGAGCAGATTTTCAAGGTTTATCTCGGTGACGCGTTGCCAAAGCCAGACCTCGTGCGGCTGGCCAGCCTGGCCATCGGCCATACGGGAGCGGATGTGGCGGCCTGGGTCCGCCGGGCGCGGCGGACGGCTCGGGCGACGCGGCGGGACATCGTGTTTGAAGATGTTTTGCGCGAAATTGTCGGCGAGACCGCCGAGCACGATCCTGCGGAGTTGTATCGCATCGGCGTGCATAAAGCCGGGCACACGCTGATCGCCACGTTGCAGAATCCTGCCGCGCCACCATCATTGGTGATTGGCCACGGCGGGCAGACAGCCCTCAGCGCCGCGTTCAATCGCGTCATTACACCGGCGCGCGTGGAAAATATGCTGATGCTCGCGCTCGCCGACCGCGCCGACGAGGAGATCATTTGCGGCGAGGTCTCGGCCGGCGCTGGTGGCCCGGCGCATAGCGATCTCGCCAAGGCAACGCGGCTCGCCGCCATGGCGGAGGCATCCTATTGCACTGGGTCGACGGGGCTGACCTGTACTGACTTGGACAAAACCAAGCAGCTTCAGGCGCAATTGGCCCTGCGGCCCGGTACCGAAGCCGCGGTGCGGCTCCGGCTGGAGCAGTCATACGAGGCCGCCAAGGCGATGATCGCGGCGCATCAACCTGTAGTGGAAAAACTCGCCGCTGCATTGGTAGACCGGATCGTCCTCACCCCCGACGAGGTGAGCGGCATCATCAATGCCGGGCTGTCGCCTGCCTAACCACAACGGCCCCGCCCGCTTCGCCAGAGTTGCAATCGTTGCTCCACGAGGCAACCAGCAGATGTAACTCGGTACAACTGCAGACCGAGATACTATGGAACGAGGCCGCGCCGCTACTGTCTGCTCGTATTTTTCTATTTCCGCGCTTTTCCATCTCGTGGGCGTCGGAGGCGCGGTCCAGAACCTCAGCTAAAACGCCCAAGGCCGTTCAGCAATGTTCTACAACCACTTCACTGCGCCGAAGAATTGCTATCGTAAGTCGCAGTGGCCCGATCCCCGCTGAACCGGCCGGCAAACGCGTTTGCTCCGTCACGAAACGCCTGCCATGTCATGATCGCCCCGTCCTTGATGCCGTTCCCTATTTGGGCCGCGCCCTCACCAACACGGTTCGCACCGGAATTGAACTGCTGCGCGACACTACCCGAGCTCGGGTGTTCCGACGAGGATTGCGCAAGTGCTGGAGCCACCAAAGGCAGGCCCGCAATTACCGCAAAAAAGAGTGTACGTACGGGTCGTTGCATGGCTAATTTATATCAACCTTTCTTCTAGACCACCAGCGCACTGACGACATGACTATAACCCGGGGACTAACTTAACTGGCAAAATCCGTAAACTCGGCGATAATTGGTGTTTGATTGGGATGGTCTGTGGCCGCCTCGTTGGAGAAGATGCCGGCGACATCGCGCGGCGCTTGGCGTTCTTGTTCAGGCGCTCGAGCGGACTGGTCCTGTGCAGTTAATTGAGATGAGCAGCGACATGGCGCAGGCATCAAACAAATGAATGATGTTAACGTTCCTTCATCCCCCCGCCACCAGCCGGCAGCGGAAATCGGCCATATCGAACTGGGTCGCAGGTCCGGATGCGCGATGCACGGGCATCCAGCGGCAAATGCCGGAACGAACGGCCAATGGGCGTTTGTTTGCAACCCGAGAATCACCTGCTAAAGCCCTTAAAAAGTTGGACAGATTACATATCGAAGCAGCTACCTGGGCCGTTTTGGGCGCGTTCATTGCCTGAATTGGCTTGGCCAAGGCGTCGCTGCCCTCTAAGGTGGCGGCATGACGACTGACTGCACGCCCCAAACGCTTCAGGAAGCCGAGCTGGCTCAGCTGATCGCCGAAACGCTCAATCTCGACCTCCCGGCCACGGACATCGACCCCGAAGCGCCACTTTACGGCGAGGGGCTCGGCCTGGATTCAATCGACATGCTGGAAATATCGCTCGTCCTGTCGCAGCGCTTCGGCATCAAGCTGCGCGCCGACGATAAGGACAATGCGCAGATCTTCCAGTCGTTGCGCAGCCTCAATGCGTACATCCAGGCTCACCGAGAAAGCTGAATGCCGACCACCGCCGCCGACCGCCCGCCCGTATTGGCGATCCTGGCCGCCACCACCGTTCCCGTGCTGTTTCATCTGGCCATCGTCGAGACCAGCCATATCCGCCTCGGCTTGCGGCTGAGCTTCGCGGGGCTGTGCAAGCTCGGCTTCGTCACCGCCTCGGCGGTGACGCATTGGGCCATCTACGCCAGCCTGCTCACCAGCTTCGCGCTGACGCTGCGGCCTGGCCACGTGCCGCTCATTACCGCCATGGCGCGCCGGCTGCAGGACAACGTCTCCGACGAGCTTGCCGCCTACACGCGCAACGTCACCCTTGCCTGGTCGGTTTTTTTTGCGGTGCAGCTGAGCCTGTCGGTTTCCCTGTTCTGCCTCGCACCCCTGAGGTTGTGGTCGTTTTTCGTGAATATTCTCGATATTCCACTGGTCGCGCTGATGTTCGCGACGGAATACATGGTCCGGCTTCGCTGTTTGCGCGACCCGCCACGCCATTCGCTGGCCATGATTGTGAACATGGTTACGACCTCCATCCCGGACAAGCGCAAGCGCCCCTCGGCACGCGGCGCGGCAGAAGCGGAGCAGTAATATCACGACCAAGCCAACCCTGCCCGCCGCCGATGCGCCCGCTCTACCGCCTCACGAGGATGGCGTGGTAGCCGCACGGAGACAAGGTCTTGTCTCCGGGGCGCAATTTAGCCGCGATGCCGCCGCCCTCGCTGCCCGCCTGCCCGCGCATGACTATGTCGTTAATCTCTGTACGGACCGCTACAGGTTCATCACTGGCTTTGCCGCCGCGCTGCGCCGCCGGCAGGTGAGCCTGATGCCCTCGGCCAATGTACCCGCGGCGCTCACGGCGCTGGCGGCGGATTATCCTGATCTGTACGCGCTGAGCGATGGCGCCCGGCCACCCCTGCCCTTCCTGGATTACCCTGAAGACCTTGAGGACGCCGCGCCGCGCCCTGGCCCCTGGGCGCCGCCGGCAGAACAGCCGGCGGTGATCCTGTTCACGTCCGGCTCCACGGGCCGGCCCCAGCCGGTGGCAAAAGACTGGGGCACGCTCGAGCGCAGTGCCCGCGCAGCCGGAAAACGGCTGGGCATCGCACAGTTGCGGGGTGCCACCGTGATCGGCACGGTACCGCATCATCACAGCTATGGGCTGGAATCCGTCATCCTGCTGGGGCTACTGCACGGGCTTACCATCGATGCCAGCTGGCCGCTCTATCCCAGCGACATCCGCGCCGCCCTCGCCAGGGCACCAGGGCCGCGCATCCTGGTGACAACGCCGGTGCATCTGCGCGCGCTCCTGGCCGAGCCCGAGGACATGCCACGCGCCGATCTCATTCTCTCGGCTACGGCGCCGCTGCCGGCCGAGCTGGCAACCGCGGCCGAAGCGTGCTTCGGCGCGACGCTCATCGAGATCTATGGCTGTACCGAAGCGGGGCAAGTGGCAACAAGGCGCACCACGCGCGAGACGCAGTGGCACTGCCTGGAAGGCGTTGAGCTGCGCCAGGACGCCCAAGGGACCTGGGCCAGCGGCCCGGCGGTGGCGGGCCCGGCGCTGCTGCACGACATGATAGAGCTGACCGGCCCCGGCACCTTCCTGCTCGGCCCGCGCGAAGCCGATCTCGTCAATGTCGCGGGCAAGCGCACCTCGCTCGCGTATCTCAACCACCAGCTCCTCGGCATCCCCGGCGTAAAGGATGGCGTGTTCCTGATGGGGGAGGCGCAAGGCGGCAATGTCGCCCGGCTGGCGGCCCTGGTCGTGGCGCCGGGGTTAACGCCGCAGGCCATTCGCGAGGCGCTGCGGCAGCGGATCGACGCCGCCTTCCTGCCTCGGCCGCTGCTGCTGGTCGATAAATTGCCGCGCAATACGCTGGGTAAATTGCCGCGTGCGGAATTGCTGCAGCGCCTCGCCCAGGCGCAAAGCGGCTGAACATGTGGCTGACGCGAGAGTTCCAGTTCCCCGGTGATCACCCCACTGCGGCGGGGCATTTCCCTGGCAACCCGATCGTACCCGGAGCGCTGCTGCTCGACGCGGTGGTGGCGGCCATTGCTGGCGGCAATGGCGCCGTCATCATCCGCGCCACGAAATTCCTCCAGCCCGTGCGCCATGGCGAACACCTGCAGCTGCGCTGGCAGCCCCTCGGCGGCGCGCTGTTCCGCTACGAATGCCGGCGGGCGGGCGACGACACGCTGGCCTTGTCCGGCACACTAGAAACCGGCGCAGCCGCGCCATGACCGGGGCCACGCGCGCCCAGGAATGGACAACCCGCCGCGAACGCGGCGCGCTACCACTGATCCGCCTGGGTGTATGGATCGCGCGCAGCCTGGGCCGGCGCACGGCGCGGCTGTTCCTGTATCCTCTTTGCCTGTATTTCCTCGTCTCCTCGCCCGCCGCCTCGCGCGCCTCGCGCGCCTATCTGCGCCGCGCACTGGGCCGAGCACCACGCCTAGCCGACATTTTCACCCATTTCTTCACCTTCGCCTCCTGCCTGCTCGACCGCGTATTTCTTCTCAACGATCAGAGCGATGAATTCGACATAACCGTGCATGGCGAGGAGGCTTTGCGCGAGATCGAGCAGCAGGGCGGCGGCTGCATGCTGTTCGGCGCGCATTTCGGCAGTTTCGAGGTGGCGCGCGCGATCGGCCGCCGCCGCGGCACGCTGCCCATCAGCCTGCTGATGTATGAGGAGAACGCGCAAAAGATCCGCGCGGCGCTGGCCGCCATCAACCCGCAGCTGGGAACGGAAGTGATCGGCCTTGGCCGGCTGGATTCGCTGATCACAGTGGCCGAGCGGCTGCGATGCGGGCATTTCATCGGCGTGCTGGCTGACCGTAATGTCGATGGCAAAGACCTTTTCCGTTACCCGTTCCTCGGCGCACAGGCCGCTTTTCCGCAAGGCCCGTTCCGCGTGGCCATGCTGCTGCGGCGGCCGGTGGTAATGATGGTGGGTATCTACCGTGGCGGGCGGCGGTATGAGGTGCATTTCGAGCCCCTGGCCGAGGCCACGGAGGAGCGGCCACGTGGCACACAGGCCTGGCTCGACGAGATCATGCGCCGCTATGTCGCCAGGCTTGAACATTATTGCCGGGAGGCACCGTTCAATTGGTTCAACTTCTATGATTTCTGGGGCTGATATGCGGCGCTTGCGCTCGTTTCTCGCCTGCTGTGCGTTCGCCGCCAGCACCGGCCCTGCCCTGGCGCAGAGCGCCGCCACGGGCTGGGGGGTGCCGCAATTAATGCAGGAAATGGCGCAGGTGCACTCGGCCACGGCCAGCTTCACCGAGCGCCGGACCGCCCCGGTGCTGAACGCCCCGCTGCTCAGCCAGGGCACTCTGACCTACGCCGCGCCAGATTACATGCGCAAGACCACGGCCACGCCAGTGCCGGAAGATTTCGTGCTCGACCACGGCCGCATCACGATGACCGGCGGCGCCGATGGCGCCACACATCATTTCGCGCTGACCGACGACCCGCGGATTGGCGGTCTCGTCGAGGGTATCCGCGCAACGCTGGCCGGCGACCTGCCGGCGCTCGAACACTATTATACCCTGAGCCTCGGCGGCGACGCAGCGGACTGGCAGTTGCACCTGCAGCCGCGGAACCCGGCCTTGCAGCATTTCGTCCAGTCGATCGTGATCTGCGGCCAGCAGGACCGCATTAGCAGCATCGACACGCTGAGCCATGATGGCAGCGAGTCGCTAATGAGCCTCAACACGGAAGCGATCAACGATGCGCCCTAAATACCTGGCCCTCGGGCTCTGGCTGGCGCTGCTTGCCGCCTGCGGCATCATCGCCGGACGCGGCAACTATCGCACCGACATGGGGGATTTCCTGCCGCATTCAGCCTCGCTGGCGCAGCAGGTACTGGCTGGGCAGGTGAATGGGGGCGCTGCCTCGCATATCGTGCTCCTCGGCATCAAAGGCGCGCCGGAGCCCGTGCTGACAGCGCTGAGCCAGAATCTGGCGGCGCAGCTGCGGCAACAGCCGGACTTCATCGACGTGATGAATGGCGATGATGCCTCCTTCGCCGGGGTGCAGGATTTCATCTGGCGCAACCGCTACCTGCTCAGCCCCAGCGTGGACGCAGCGCACTTCACCGTGGCCGGGCTGCATGGCGCGCTGCTGGAGGATCTGGCGCTGCTGAACTCGGAGCTGGACCCGGTGATGGGACCGAGCCTGGCCAGCGACCCGACCGGCGAGGTGCTGCAGCTGCTGGGCCAGCTCGGTGGCGGCGCTGGCGGCCCGGCCCGGCAGGGCGGTGCCTGGGTTGCAGCCGATGGCAACACGGCACTGCTGCTGGCGCACACCAGCGCGCCGGGCTTTGACCTCGACGCTCAGCAGCATGCGCTAGCGCTGATCAACGACGATTTTGGCCATATCCGGGCCACAGTGCCGGGTGCTGAAACCGCCTATCTGCAAACCAGCGGCCCGGGCGTGTTCGCCGTGCGCACGCGCGATACAACCAAGCACGATGTCACGCGCCTGTCGCTGCTCGCCATGGCCGGGGCGGCAGGGCTGCTCGCCTTCGCCTACCGTTCACCGCGCGTGCTGCTGCTCGGCCTGCTTCCCATCGCCAGCGGCGCGCTGGCCGCCATTGCCGCCGTGGAGCTGGCATTTGGCTTCGTGCATGGCATCACGCTCGGCTTCGGCGTCACGCTCATCGGCGAATCGCTTGATTACGCGATCTACCTGTTCACGCAGACGGCGCGCGGCGATTCAGCGCGCGACACGCTCGCGCGCATCTGGCCAACGCTGCGCCTGGGGGCGCTCGCCTCCGTCGCCGGGTTCAGCGCCATGCTGTTCTCCAGCTTCACCGGCTTCGCGCAGTTGGGGCTGTTCTCAATCGCCGGGCTCATCGCCGCCGCCGCAACCACGCGCTTCGTGCTACCGCATTTCGTGCCGCGCGGGTTTTACGCCGCCGGGGCCGAGCCGGTGGCCCGGCCATTGCATGTCATCATCCGCCATCGGCGGGCCGCACGCGTTCTGGTGGCTGCCACCCTGCTCGCCGCCAGCGCCGCGCTGCTGACGCATCGCGGCGGGTTGTGGGACGGCAATTTGCTCGACCTCAGCCCGATCCCGGCCGCCGACCAGA
>Ga0335071_10004384_pt1 | contig 14725 bp, 16 predicted proteins | sample Lox_Sample_15_FD_206724 | JGI IMG/M metagenome (GOLD analysis project Ga0335071, IMG submission 206724) | Soil microbial communities from Loxahatchee National Wildlife Refuge, Florida, United States - Lox_Sample_1.5 | ecosystem: Environmental > Terrestrial > Soil > Wetlands | place: USA... | reverse complement strand
GCCCGTTCAACGATCAGTTCTTTGCTCCTGAGCAGGGTATCCAGAACCTGGATCAACTCCTGTTTCTCGAGGCGATAGCAGGTCTCCAGAACCCAGGTCAGTTCGAAGATCACGATCAACGAAAGAAACCCGGGTGCTGCGGGAGATAAGGAACGAATAAGGCGCACGGCCGCGGCGCTTTGAGTGCGATCGTCTTGTGTGACGTATCGAACTACAACACTCGTATCGAGGCCGATCATCGTCCCGAGGCTCGCTGACTGATCGCCGCATTCATTTCCTCAACCGAGACCGGCTTACTACGCCGGCCACGGAATAAGCCCTCGAGGTCACGGATCGACTTTGTGGCCGCCATGATGACAAACTGCCCCTCTGAGAGTTCGACGAATTCGATCCGGTCGCCGGCCTCGATTCCCAGTGCGTTCCGCACCTGCACAGGGATGGTGATCTGGCCCTTCGATGTAAGGGTTGCATCCGCCATGGCCTTCACTCCTTTCGGAAATATATATTCCTTACATCATTGTAAGGAGTCGTAGCCGGCAAAGCAACCCGTAATCGGTTGTTCAGTTAGAAGGCGCTACAATAGAAATTTGCGCGTCTACTATTCCCCGGTTCTTGGCCGGTTTTTCCCGAGGGTTCATGTTCGAAGTCACCGTCGAAGACACATTTGCTGCAGGACACTACCTGCGCAACTACAAGGGCAAGTGCGAAAATCCGCACGGCCACAACTACAAGATTCGCGTTACGCTGGCCGGGGCCGAACTCGACAAGGCCGGGCTCCTGCTCGACTTCAAGGACCTCCGCGAGGTCATGAAGCACGTCATCGAGCGCCTGGACCACCAGATGATCAACGAAATCGAGCCTTTTACGGTGATCAATCCGTCTGCCGAAAACTTGGCTAAGTATTTCTACGACGAATCGAACGGCCGGCTGAAAGCCGTGACCAGCGGGCGTGTGCGCGTCAAAGACGTGACCGTCTTCGAGACCGACACGACGACGGCGAAGTATAGCGAGTGACGGATAGCCACTAACGTCGGTTCGTCGGATTCCGACGCGACGCCAGCGATGCAAATCACGGAAATCTACAAGTCGTTACAAGGCGAGTCCACGCATGCTGGGCTGCCCTGCATCTTCGTCCGCCTCACCGGATGCAACCTGCGTTGCACCTGGTGCGATAGCGAGTACACGTTTCAGGGTGGACGCAAGATGGCGCTCGATCAGGTGATGGAAGAAGTTGCGCGACTCAGCCCGGGCGGCGGTTTGGTCGAGATCACGGGCGGAGAGCCCATGTTGCAAGAGCGGGAGGTCGTTCCGCTGATGCAGCGGCTGCTCGACTCTGGCTATCGCGTTTTGCTGGAGACCAGCGGAGAACGGCCTTTGTCCAGCGTTCCTGCCGATGTCATCAAGATCGTCGACGTGAAGTGTCCGGACTCCGGGGAAGGCGAGACGTTCCATTTACCGAACCTGGAGAGCCTGACAGCCCGCGACGAAATTAAATTTGTCCTGTCCAGCCGCGCCGACTACGAGTTTGCCCGGGATTTCACCGCCCGACATCGACTCACGGATAAAGTGAATGCCGTTCTCTTCTCGCCTGCCTTTCGTAAGGATGCCACCGGCGCTCGGGATGCGTCTCATTGCCTGCTCGATCCGCAACAGTTGGCGGAGTGGATGCTCGCCGACAATGTGTCTGCGCGACTTGGACTCCAGTTGCACAAGTTCATTTGGGACCCGGCGGTCAAAGGAGTGTAGTGGCGAATTCGGACAAGAAACGCGCGGTCGTTTTGCTCAGCGGAGGCATGGATTCGTGCGTCTGCGCCGCGCTGGCCGCTCGCGACCTTAATGCTGCGGCGGTTCACGTGAGTTATGGGCAACGCACGGAAGAGCGCGAGCGCAATTCCTTCCTTGCCATCTGCCGCCGCCTTAACATTCACGACAAGCTCGTCGTCCGCAACGAAGCTTTACGAGCCATCGGCGGGTCGGCTCTCACCGATAAAGAAATCGATGTGCCGGAAGGCGATAATATCGGACACGGAGTCCCGGTCACCTATGTTCCTTTTCGCAACGCGCATTTTTTGTCGGTGGCCGTCAGTTGGGCGGAAGTATTAGGCGCGGAAAAGGTGTACATTGGCGCGGTTGAGCCGGACAGTTCCGGATATCCCGACTGCCGTCCGGCTTATTACGAAGCCTTTAATCAGGTCATCAAAACAGGCACGAAAGAGGGCCGCATGCAGATTGTGACGCCCCTGATTGCGATGAGGAAAGCTGAGATCGTGCGCCTTGGCCTTGAATTGGGTGCGCCCTTCGATTTAACTTGGTCATGTTATAGCCGTGAGGATCGGGCCTGCGGCGTTTGTGATAGCTGCACTTTGCGTCTGCGTGCCTTCGAAGCCGCGGGTGCGAAAGATCCCATCCCTTACGCGGATCACTAGAGTTCCGTAGGTGGGTCCATTCCCGGCGCGCAGATGCTTTCGCCTCCGGGAATCGAACCAGCTAAATCGAATTTGCCGGGAGGCAAAATGAAAAAGCAATTCTCAATTCTTCTACTCGCTGTTGTGGCCCTCGGGCTGTGTGCAATCCCCGCTTTCGGCCAGGCCGGTTCGGTCAAAGGCGTCTGCCGAGATGTGCAGGGAACCCCTGTACCCGATGCGGTCGTAGTTTGGGCCAACGTCGAGAACGGTCAGAAGTATCAGCTAAAGACCAACAAAAAGGGCGAGTATTTCTCCCTCGGCGTTTCGCCCGGCAAGTACAACGTGACCCTGTACAAGAATGCCGACGATGCCAAAGCCAATAAAGAAATGGACCACGTCAATGGCTTCCAGGTTCAGATGGACGAGAACACCCTTGACTTCGACCTGAAGAAAGACCAGGAAAGCGCCGCCAAGGGTCAAGGCCTGACTCCTGAACAACTGAAGCAGATGCAGGAACAACAGGCGAAGCAGACCAAAGAAGTCAGCACCGTCAAGTCGCTGAACGAAAAACTGAACGCGGCGAAGGCTGCCGCAGACACGGGCGACTATGACACCGCCATTGCCGACTTGAACGAGGCCAACCAGATGGACGCTACTCGCGACCTGATCTGGTTCAAACTGGGCGACTACTATCGGCTCTCCGCAACCAAGCAAACGGACCAGGCCGAGAAGACCAAGCGCCTCGATTCCGCGGTGCAGTCCTACCAAAAAGCGGTAGAACTCAAGAAGGCAGCCACCAACGACAAGGATCCCAATGCTGCCAAGAACCTTGCCGCCTATTACAACAACCTCGCCGATGCCTATTACAAAGACAAGAAGATCGACGATGCGGTGAAGACCTATGAGCTTTCCGCACAAACCGATCCCTCTGCGACCGCACAGTCGTACTTCAACATCGGTGCAGTGCTGACCAACTCCGGACGCCCCGACGAAGCCAACGCGGCATTCGATAAAGCCATTGCCGCCGATCCCACTCGCGCTGAGGCGTACTACCAGAAAGGGCTGAACCTGCTCGGCAAGGCCACGTTGCAGGGGGACAAGACGATCGCACCCCCAGGCACAGCCGAAGCCTTCCAGAAGTATCTGGAACTATCGCCCACTGGCCCGAACGCCGAGAGTGCGAAAGCTCTGCTGGCGAGCATCGGTTCCACCGTCGAAACCAGCTTCGGAAAAAAGAAGTCAACCAAGAAATAGCGGTTACTTAAGGTCGTAGCGTGGGGCGGCTCTCGTAGCCGCCCTTTGTTTTGTTTGGACTTAGCAGGGACGTTACCAACGTCTATGTACTGAGAGTTCTCGCGCAGCGTCAGTCCGCGCGGTACAGTTAAATCACTGAGTTGTCATCCCTGGCTGTGGTGCGTGCGATTCCTTAAAGGTAGAGGAGCGAATGGCTGCACCGACCGTTGCACCGATCTCCGTCTCATTAGAAGGCTTTTCCGGCAGTGGCCGAGTCGCGACGCCTGCGTTGCTCAGTGCGATGCTGCGCGCCGCTGACAAAATCAGCGATTTGATCTTTTCCCCGGGCCGTCCGCCTCAGGTGCAGGTTTACGGGCAGATGATTCCGGTCCAGGTCTCGGGCTTTACCATGCTCTCGCCCGACGACACGCGGCACATCGCAGCAGATCTCATTGGAGACAACAAGCAGGCGGTCAACACTCTGCGCGAGCAGGGCGCCTGTGACGTTTCTTTCGGATTGCCGGGCCTGGCACGCTTCCGGGTCAACGTGTTTATTCAGCGCGGCAGTTGCGCCGTAGTCATGCGCGTGATTCCCACCGCCATCCCGGATTTCGCCTCGTTGCGCATGCCTTCCCAGTTGTCCGACGTAACCAAGTTGCGCGACGGCATCGTACTCGTGACCGGGGCCGCAGGATCGGGCAAGTCGTCCACACTTGCCGTGTTGCTCGACGCCATCAACCGCGAGAAGTATTACCACATCATCACCATCGAAGATCCCATCGAATTTCTGCATAACCACAAGTGCTCGACGATTCATCAGCGCGAGCTGCACAGCGACACGCCCAGCTTCGCCCATGCACTACGGTCGGCCATGCGGCAAGCGCCGAAAGTAATTTTGGTCGGAGAGATGCGCGACCGCGAGACCATCGAAATCGTGCTCGAAGCAGCTGAAACGGGCCACATCGTTTTGTCCAGTTTGAATACGATGGACGCCGCGAAGACCGTCGAGCGCATTGTGAGTTCGTTTACCCATGCCGAGCAGCAATCGGTGCGCGAACGCCTGGCGAAGTCGTTCCGTTACATCATCTGTCAGCGGCTGATCTCCAAAGCCGATCGCGGTGGCCGCGTGCCTGCCTTCGAGATCCTGAAGGCCAACATGCGTACCCGCGAGTGCGTGGAACAGGGCGAGCGGGAAGAGAAGACTCTGCTCGAAGCCATCAAGGCCGGATCCTCCGAAGGCATGCAGTACTTCGACGGAGAGATTGCCAAGCTGGTGCGCGATCGCGAAATCGACCTCGAAACAGGCCTGACTTTCGCCAGCAATCCCGCAACGCTCGGGCAGGAACTCGCTCGCTAGGTCTGGTTCAGAATTCTCCTCACGCCAGGTTCGTTCGCCGCGGACCCGTGTCGTATGATCTGTCCATGTCCGGCCTGTCCTCGGATACCACTGTTCTGACGTTTGAAGAAGCCCGCCGTGTGGTGGAAGATCACGCCTCCCAGCTAAAACCCATGGGGCCCGAGAGCGTGGCTCTCCTGGATGCGGCGGAACGCATTCTCGCTGAATCCATCGTGGCCGACCGCGACATTCCCCCGTTTCCCCGATCCACGCGCGACGGATACGCGGTCCGCTCCGCCGACGTGCAGCAAGTTCCCGCAACGCTGAGCTTTGCCGGCGAAATCAAGGCCGGTGAAAAGGCGGAAGCCATTCCTCAGGTTGGCGAGGAACAGGCAGTAGCCATCATGACGGGCGCTCCGGTTCCCGTTGGAGCCGACGCGGTCGTGATGGTCGAATACACCACCCGCCGGGGAAGCCAGGTTGAAATCGCGAGACGAGTTGCGGCGGGAGAAAACGTGGTGCCTCGCGGTGCGGAAGCGGTACAAGGGGCGACGTTGATCACACCAGGCCCGCGGCTCACCGAGGCCGCGATCGCTCTGGCCGCCTCGGTTGGCAAATCGGCCTTGCAGGTCTATCGTCAGCCGGAGGTCGCCGTCCTGACGACCGGCGATGAAATTGTCCCCATCGACTCGGTCCCCGGCCCTACGCAAATTCGCAACTCGAACAGCTATTCCCTTGCCGTCCAAATTAGAAAAGCGGGTGGGATGCCCAAACTTCTCCCCATCGCTCCCGATGAATGCAACGGTCTGCGTCAGTTGATTGAGCAGGGCCTGCAGTCCGACCTGCTGCTCATGACCGGCGGAGTCTCCATGGGCCGCTACGATCTGGTGGAGCAGGTTCTGTCGGACCTGCGCGCCGCATTCTTCTTTACTGGCGCGAAGATTCAACCGGGCCGTCCGGTAGTTTTCGGCCAATGTGGCGCGGACGCTCCCGTCCGCGAACCGCGTTCCACCTACTTCTTTGGCCTGCCCGGAAATCCCGTTTCCACCATGGTCACATTCGATCTTTTTGTGAAGCCGATGTTGCAAGCGCTGGCTGGCCAGTCTGCCGAAGAACTCAGATTCCTCCATGCACGGCTCGCAAAAGAAATCCGTACCAAGACCGGCCTCAAGCGGTTTCTTCCCGCGATGCTCTCAGGAGAATTCGACAACTCGGAAGTCGAATTGGTTCGCTGGCAGGGCTCGGGCGACATTGCCGCCACGGCACGCGCGAACTGCTATATCGTGATCGCCCCGGATCGCGAGGTCTATGCCCCTGGCGAGTGGGTGCCCGTGATGATGCGCTAGCTTCCCCCGTTAAAAAACCAGGGCACGCCGCATGTAAGATAGAACCAGCGCATGGCAAGAAAACTTTCTCACTACGACGCTGCAGGTCACGCGCGCATGGTCGATGTTTCTGGCAAATCGCCCAGCCGCCGCGAAGCCGAAGCCAGCGCTTTCGTCGAACTGAATTCCGCCGTGCTCGCAGCCCTGCCCAACAATCCCAAGGGCGACCCGTTGGAAGTCGCGCGCCTGGCGGGCATCATGGCGGCCAAGCGCACATCAGAGTTGATTCCCATGTGCCATCCGCTCGCCCTGGCGCACATTGATGTCGATCTGCGCGTGTGCGAGAATGGCGTCGCTGTTACCTCGAAAGTTACGACGACCGCCGAAACCGGCGTCGAAATGGAAGCGATGGTGGCGGCCAGCGTCTCGGCGCTCACCATTTACGATATGACCAAGGCCCTCGACAAGGGCATCGTGATTCGCGAAATCGCGCTGCGGCGCAAGAGCGGCGGCAAAAGCGGGGACTACCGTCGTAAGAAGTAACTACATTCATGGTTGATAACGTCAAGCTGCTGGTTGTAGACGACAATCCGATGGTCCTGGGAATGTTGCAGCAGGCGTTTGGTTCTCTCGCCAGAGTTACGACCGCGACCGACGCTGCGGACGCACTTCTCAAAGCCGTCGACGACGTGCCCGATCTCCTGGTCTGCGATTACCGCATGCCCGGCATGGACGGCCGCCAGCTCGTCGAGAAACTGAAGAGTCGCCCAGCCACTGCGAACTTTTCCACCGTGCTCATGGCCAGCAAGGCGGATATCGTCGAGCGCCTATCGCCGCAGGATGCCGCGGACGATTACCTGGAAAAGCCGTTTTACCTGAAAGATGCCACGCGCCGCGTCAAGCGTATGATCGACCGCATTGCGCTGGAGAAGATGGCGAAGACCGCGCCGTCCGACGGCGTGGTGCGCGGCAATCTGTCGCAGATGAACGTGATCGATCTCATGCAGTCGCTGGAGATGGGCCGCAAGAGCTGCCAGCTCACGCTGAAGAACGATAGCGACAAGTGCGAAGTCTTCTTCGCCGAAGGCCAGGTCAAACACGCAACTTACGGATCCCTCGTCGGCGATGAAGCCGTTTTCAAAGTACTGCGCTGGACGGGCGGAAATTTCCAGCTCGACTTCGAAGGCAAGACCGACAAGGAGACCACGAAACTCAACACGCAGGGACTTTTGATGGAAGGTCTCCGCCTGCTCGATGAATCACAGCGCGACTCCGGCGGAGAACCGGAACCCGAGCCCGCCCCAGTCGCTTCAGCCGCTCCTGCCCCTAGTACGCCCGCGCCTTCCTCGAAACCGAAACACGAGGAAGAGGACGACGTTCTGCTTGACGGCTAACAGCGCGTGGTGCAAGTCAGTTTCGAAGGTGCGGTGTGTTTTAAAAGGGCTCGGCTTGAAAGGTTAGGGAGAAGAACCAAGCTAGCGGAAAAAGTTTTGAAGGGGCACGGCTTCAGCCGTGCCGCTAGGGTCAATTTCTCACCGGGGCTTTAGCCCCTGAGGGCGCAAGCTGATAAAGGGCGAGATGGCTGCGACAGACGCTGTAAAACTCACCGCCGCCGTCATAACCGTGAGCGACTCCTGTGCCCGCGGCGAACGCAACGACCTCTCCGGTCCCGCAGTTGCCGAACTCCTCGAAAAACATCATTTCCACGTGAGCGTGTGCGAAGTAGTCCCCGATGACTCGATCAAGATCCAGAACCTGCTGATTCGCCTCGCCCGCGAAGTGCGGTTGATTGTCACCACCGGCGGGACGGGTATCGCCCCTCGCGATGTCACGCCCGAAGCGACGGTCGCCATCTGTGACCGTCTCCTCGATGGCGTCGCAGAGCGCATGCGCAGCGAGGGCGTAAAGAAGACTCCGTTCGCAGCACTCAGCCGCGGCGTCTGCGGAGTGCGCGGCAGCACCATGATTCTGAATCTGCCGGGAAGCCCGAAAGGCGCGATCGAGTCCTTGGAGTCGGTAGCAGGCTTGATCCCTCACGCTCTGGACTTGTTAAGCGGCAAAACCGATCATCCAGAGAACAAGTAAGATAGCGCCGGACGACCCACCGCGAGCAGAAAGCCGGCTCGAAAGACGAAGGAAGATGCTCTGATTGTGCTAATAGAGCGTAGTGCGCGATTTTGCAACTTAGCGCAAGTTCACTCCGAATAGCCTTCGTCCCCATCGTCATCTTCCTCGTCGCCGTCATGCTCTTCTTCTTCTTCTTCTTCTTCTTCCTCCTCCTCTTCTTCTGGATCGACTTGAAGGAGGACATCAGAGACTATTGAGTGATCGACAGGGGCCGAGCCGGGGCATTGTAAGTATGTTTCGTCCATGATCAATCGTACGCTCTCCGACAACGAGACTGACCGGGGTCGATGAGTGTGATGGCAATTTTTCACCAATCATGCCATCTATTCCTCGCCGATCGAGCCGGAACGGTCCGCAGCAATTCCTTCCTGGGTTGCGGCTAGGATGTCGCGTGTACTTGGCATGACTGCGCATTCGAATACGGCGTCCGGCTTGTCTGACAGTCTGTCCATGAAAACTATCCTCTCGGAGCCCACCCGAAGGAGGCGTTGAGCGCTCTCCTTATCGGGTATGACGGCATCTGCTAGTTCGCCGCGATGATAGACATTCTTCAACTGAGTGTTCTCGCCCTTTATTGCGTGCAAGAGGTCGTAGTCCACAACCACGTATTCTCCTTCGTTACGCTTTATTTTTGTGACCCTCGCTACGTCCACCCACGCACTGTCCCGTCCCAGAATTCGGGCCGTCCGTGTATCGCATGGCAGCTTCCACTGCATGTTCGCGGATAGCCTTGCCCGGTCTTCTCTGAGGAGTTGTGCTGCGGATGGCGAAAGTTCTTCTACGGTGCGACAGACGTGAAATTGCGTAACGCAGGAGAAATCAAATCCCAGCGCTCTGTCAAATTCCTCCCTGCTGGCTTGCCACGTGAAGTCGGCGGCGATCGCGCCGTTGCACCCTGTACATGCTGAAGGTTCCCAGACGAGCAGATTCGGATGCTCATAAACGGCCTGCCTGCCTATCCAGCGATTGAGATTTCCGGCTGTGACTGCCTCGGCAATGAAGTTGGGAAACCTACCCTCCTCGACATACGTGTGCATCAATCGCACATCAAGCTTGCGTAACTTGCCTTTTTCAACCAGAAGGTACGTATCGAACAACGTGAGCCGAAGACCAACGGGCCGAAGCAGGTTCATAAGATGTTCTCTGCTTCGTTCTAACCATTCACGGTCGGATGGCTTCATCAGAGATTCCCATTCGGCCAAATCGATCACAAACTCGCAATGTTCATCTGAGCAGGCGCGTTGATCGACAGTGTGGGAGCGGTACTTGTTCCGCAGCTTCAATACCTCGGCGGCGGGAGTTTCCTCGACCTGAAATGTCTTTAGGTGTGCGAGTAGGTGCTCCGCTTTGATCCGAAACACCCATGCGTACAGATAGATTCCGATCAATAGGGAAGCAGCGAACAGCAAAGATCCTAATGCGATTCGTCGGAAGTAACGCATACGAGGATTCTAGTCTCTCATCTGCAAGAGACACCGATGCAGTGCACTTTGGCTCGGCCTTACTGGACGAAATCAGCGATGACACTCAAAATCCCCCCGTCTACTATTTTCTGTTCGAGGACAAAATCGCCTTCCCCGGAAACGCCTTCTCCACCATCTTTCCGTCATCAATCAAAACTGTGCCGTCCACTAGTAAGTAATGCACTCCGACACTCGGCTCCATCGGCTTCTCGAATGTAGCCTCATCGCGGATTGTCTGCGGATCAAACACCACAATGTCGGCATCCGCGCCTTCCTGCAAACGTCCCTTGGCGCGCGCCGCCGGAGTCGAACGCTCCAGCATCTGCGCCGGCATCAGGCTCATCTTTCGGATCGCTTCCATTAATGTGAGTGTCTTTTTCTCGCGCACATACTGCGCCAGGACGCGCGAAAAACATCCCGCATTTCGCGGATGCCCTTCCGCCCCATCGCTCGCGATCATGATCAGCGAATTGGGAATCGTCTTGTCGACCATTTCCTGCGTATTGGCAAACACCAGCACGGAATGCGGCGTGCTCGATTTGTGAAGTTCTTCAAAACGCGCCTTGGTGAGGTGCTCGCCCGTATCGGGCATAACCAGGTTGCTGTAGTCGATGCCGATCTTCTCGCGCCATCCGGGGTTGAACAGCGCTGAATTGATTTCCGTCATGCCGGCGATGTATGGATATGCTTCAGTGGTCACATCGAGCCCGCGTGCGCGTGCGCCTTCGATCAGCGACAGGCATTCCGGCGTATCGAGCAGGCAAGTGCTGTTGATGTGCACGATATGCAGCGACGCTCCCGAAATCGCCGCCGCTCCGATCACTTCTTCGACCGACTCGATGTCTGAGCCAGGTTCCGTGCGTCCAAAGCTCCGCATATGCGTGTAGACGGGCAGCTTGCGCTCCGCCGCCAGGCGAAACATGTCGATCACTTCCAGACGCGTCGCACCCGGCGTGTATTGAATGCCCATGCCGATCCCCAGCCCGCCGGCGTCAATTTCTTCATTCAGGCGTGCCTCGATCTTCTTGATCTGCTCCGGAGTCGCGACGTTGTTCGTCGCGGGACCGCTCTTGGGAAGAATTTCCGGAATGCCAACGCCCGGCTTGATCACCTCTGGCTGTAACGGCGCCCCGAAGACAAGCGCCCTGGCCGCGACGTGACTCGCAGTTGTGCCGTAGTGGATGAGCGAATGTCCTTCTTTTGATTTCAAGAAGGCGGCAACGTCGGGTACGCCGATTTCCATTTCGAGCGCAGTGGTCACCCCGTCAAACGCCTTCACCCGCTGGCTCTCCATCTCCTGCCCATGCTGGTGCAGGTCAATGAAGCCGGGAGCAACGACAAGTCCGGAGGCGTTGATCACCCGCTTGCCGGCAAGCTTTTCGCCGGAAACCTTTACGATCTTTCCGTTGAGAATGCCAACGTTCCGCACGGCGTCGAGCGACGTCTCGGGATCAATCACGCGCCCGCCCTCGAGAACGAGGTCGTATTGCTGAGCAAAGAGGGTCGCGGAGGCAAGAAGAAGAACCAGCAGAAGTGCTTTGCGCATGAAGGGGCTCCAAAGACAGCGATGATAGCAGAGGAATCTGTTGGGACCGCCGCCCTCGGCTGTCCAGACCGCGATGTTTTTTGTGGCGGCACCGCGTGGCGATCCCACCAATCACGTACACTTGTAGTTTCGCTTGAAAACCATCGGACATCTGGCAGCGCGCTACGTCGCGTGGGTTCTGGGCCTACTCAAAGTTCTGGGAATTTGGGGCGCCTTCGTCATCGCCTTCGCTGACAGCGCCCTGCTCGGCATGCCGGTCGATGCGGCAGTCGCGGCCTACGTCTATCACGATCCCAAGCGCCTCCTGCTTTACGTTGCCATGGCCTCCGCCGGCTCGGCCCTGGGCAGCATTCCCCTCTACCTGGTCGGCTATTGGGGCGGAGAAAAAGTCCTGCGCAAGCGGATTTCAGAAGAGCGCTTCCTCAGAATCCATCGCTCCTTCGAGCAGCACGAATTCTGGGCCCTGATGTTTCCCGGGATGATGCCCCCGCCCATGCCGTTCAAGATCTTCGTTCTTGCGGCGGCAGTGTTCGAAATGCGTTTCCGCGACTTCTTCGCCGCCATCTTTGCCGGGCGCTTTGTCCGGTTTCTGGTGCTTTCCGTTTTAGTGCTGCAGTTCGGCCCGCAGATTGTCAGCCTGCTTGGTGCCCTGTTCAAGCGGCACTGGTGGTGGGTAGTGGGCTCCGTCGCGTGCGCAGCCATCCTGCTTGTCCTAGTCCGCTGGAAGTCGAAACCTAAAGCACGCTGATAGTGCCGTCTGCGTCTAGCCCATCAATCTAACCGATTGATAATAAGTGGCTTACAAGAGGAAAGCCTCTCTTGTCTAAACGGTGAGCGATAGATGCAGATTCTATCGCTCGTAAAATGATACAATATGAGCGATATAAGCCTCTGTCATCGCTCGTGTCTTGGAATTGGCAACAAACCGACTGGCCAGATTTTACCTGGAATCAGGCGCGACTAGCTCTCGCCGAGAGGGAGTTCCTGCTTGGCGGAGGATCGTACATCGGCGTGATCAAGCACCTCGATGAGAAACAGCGCAATCAGTTCACCATTGACGTGATGAGCACGGAGGCCCTGACGACATCAGAGATCGAAGGCGAAATCCTTGACCGGGAAAGTGTTCAATCATCCATACAGAAACAGCTGGGCTTGGCTGGAGACCACCGGCGGGCACGACCGGCAGAGCATGGCATCTCGGAGATGATGGTTGACCTTTACAAGTCATTCTCTTCCCCACTTGTAGAAGATGGGTTGTTCGAGTGGCATCGGATGCTGACGAGTGGCAGGAGAGATCTGGTCGACATTGGCCGATATCGGACAAGCAGCGAACCCATGCAGATTGTCTCCGGCCCGATGGGTTCTCCGAAGGTCCACTTTGAAGCCCCGCCATCCGGATGTGTTCCAAATGAGATGGCTCGTTTCCTCGATTGGTTCAATCGAACCTCGCCTTCTGGAGCAGACTCGCTGCCGGCGTTGACGAGAGCCGGGATTGCACATCTGTACTTCGAATCCATCCATCCGTTTGAAGACGGTAATGGACGAATTGGCCGGGCCATCGCCCAGAAAGCCCTGGCACAAAGTCTGGGCCAGTCATCTCTGATTGCGCTCGCCGCAACTATCTTGTTGAATCGGACCGGCTACTATGCTGCTTTGGAAGCCGCCACTAAGAGTACCGAGATTACGGCATGGCTCGCATGGTTTGCCGGAGTCATAATCGAGGCTCAACGTCGCACGGTTGCGCTGATCGAGTTTCTCATCGATAAGACCAGACTGTTCGACCACCTTGCCGGCAATCTCAATGAAAGGCAAAAGAAGGCTCTGCTTCGGATGTTCCAAGAGGGGCCGGAGGGATTCAAGGGAGGACTCACTGCAAGTAAGTACAGTGCGATTACGGGCGCTTCGCCGGCAACCATCACGCGCGACCTATCAGACTTGACAGAGAAAGGTGCGCTTATTCGGCGAGGAGAGCGCAGACATGCACGCTACGCACTCAGCGTCCCACTTCGGCCCGTGCCGCGTGTTTCGATCAGTGACTGCGGAAACTTGGTCGAGGTACAGAAAGACCAAGAGCCTTAGCGCTGATCTCCTTGCACATCAAGCTGCCGCTTGCCCGCCCGACTGATGCATCGTTTCCGAAACATGGTGCACCAGCGCAGCCGTGCCGAACATGGCCAGCGAGAAGAACAGGTCGCTCGCAGCGGTTCCGCGGAAGAACGGCACGCCCGCCGCGTAGCTCATCATCAGGCCCGAGAAGTTGTGTGGATACATATCCCACGCGGCCCAGGTGGCAGCGTTGCTGATCAGGAAGAACGACACGGAACTCGTCACTGCCGCCCCGACGATCCGCCAGAAGCCCGACTTCTCGCGCAGGTTCGTGCCCAGCCACAGAATGCCGGCATACCACGCCCACGTAACCAGCTGATCCCAAGTGAATGGGTAGGCGTACATGACCTTGGTCAGTATGACATCGGTTCCGGCCAGCAACACCAGCGGAATCCACATCTGGCGGCGCGATCCGCGTGCTCCGAAAAAGAGCAGCGACGCTGCCAGCGGCGTGAAGTGCCACGCATGCGGCAGGACGTTGAGCGATCCGGCAAAGGGCAGGAAGCGAACGGCAATGGCGAGCAGGACGAATAGATAGGACAGCATGAATCACCTCAAGCGAAATATTATTCTGGGCGTTGCCGACGCTGCCGTCAAGCGATTGGAGACATCCTGTTTACTTCTGTCCGGGATCAGGAACAACGATGCGCCCGTTGCCCGTCTCGTAAACATCGCCGACCACTTGCAAGTTCTGGTCAATCTGCACGGTGGCTCCGAGCGTTCGCCCCGACCCGCGCCGTCTGTTGAACAGGCCCGGCACTTGCGCGTAGCGGAGATCTTGTAGATGAACGAGGTAGCCGGACTCGGGAGGCTGCAGTTTTTCCGTCTCCGCGATCGGATATTGCGCCCAATCCAGGTAAACGCGCCCGAGATACGAGTTCTTCGCAGCGAGTGTGATCGGCGTCTCTTCGGGCTTGTAGCGAATCTGCATTTCGTTCTCAGGGTCGACTTCGGGTGTGATCGCGTTGACTGGCGCCAATGCAAAGAATCCAGGCGTCTCCACCACCCCAAACCAGTGGAAGGGATCGACCCACGTCGGATATGCCGAGACCCGCAAAGGGTCGACGCCGTTGTAAGTTCGAGCTGCCAACGCATTCACGGCGCGACGATGCTCGAAATCGCGAACGCCCCACATGCAGACGATGCCGATCAATGCGAACGATGCGGCCAGCCGTCCTCGCGGG
>Ga0335071_10004383_pt1 | contig 14725 bp, 14 predicted proteins | sample Lox_Sample_15_FD_206724 | JGI IMG/M metagenome (GOLD analysis project Ga0335071, IMG submission 206724) | Soil microbial communities from Loxahatchee National Wildlife Refuge, Florida, United States - Lox_Sample_1.5 | ecosystem: Environmental > Terrestrial > Soil > Wetlands | place: USA... | reverse complement strand
GGTGGGGGTGGGGACGGAGGAAGCCGGCGTCGGCGTGGCGGCGGCGGAGTCGCTGCCGCCGCAGGCCGCGAACGCGGAGAGGACGACGGCCAGGACGGCCGCGGAGAACCGGGCGGACGAGGACACGCTGCACCTCCGCGGACCGCGAGCGAGCTTCGCGGCCTCCGCCAGGCCCGGGTCCGCGGCCGGATTCTACTGCCGCTGCTGCTTGAGGATGTCGCGGATCTCGGTGAGCAGGACGACGTCCGGCGGCGTGGCGGCCGCCGGCGCGAAGCGGGCGGCCAGCCGGCTGAAGGGGATGACGACGAAGAAGTAGACGACGCCGGCCTTCACCAGGAAGTTGACGATCGCCGACAGCACCAGGCCGACCTTGAACGGCCCGAGCAGCAGCGCGTTCTGCAGGTCCTTGATGGCGCCCGGCGCCAGGAGGGCGATCAGCGGGTCGATGATGCCCTTGACCAGGCTGTTCACCACGTCGTTGAAGGCCACGCCGATGATCACGGCCACGGCGAGGTCGACCACGTTGCCCCGCATCAGGAAGTCACGGAAGCCCTTCAGCATGCCTTCCCTCCGGTCGGTTTCGTTCGCAAGACGCGAGAAGCGGCGAGTCGGACAAGTCTGACACGGATCAGCCGGCTTGCGCCTCCCGCTCAGGCGGCACGTCCGCGGCCGCAGAGGCCGCCGGGTCCGTGTAGAACCTCGGCGCGCCGGCTCGAAGCGCCGAGACGGGACGTTCCGGCCGAAGCCGCCCCTGGGAATGCGCGGTGCCGATCAGCCGAATGATGCGAAGGGGGGACCGGGGGGCTGGTCCGTTTGTCTCTCCCTGGGGCGTGCCCGGCCGTTTACTATCGTCAGATCATGAACGTACTGGTCCTCAACTCCGGCAGCTCCTCCCTCAAGTTCCAGGTCATCGACACCGACCTCGAGACCATCGAGAAGAACGCGGACCGCCAGCTCGCCCGCGGGGTGATCGAGCGCATCGGCAGCGAGTCGCTCGTCACCTTCCGCGTCGAGGGCAAGCCCGCCATCCGCCGCACCGCGGCCCTGCGCGACCACCGTGCGGCGCTCGACTACCTGCTGCGCTGGCTGGTCTCGCCGGAGGCGGGTGTCCCCGGCCTGACCGCCCTCGGCGACATCCACGCCGTCGGCCACCGCTGCGTCCACGGCGGCGAGAAGTTCACCCGCTCCGTCGGCATCACCGACGAGGTGGTGGACCAGATCGAGGACTGCATCGACCTCGCCCCGCTGCACAACCCGGCCAACCTCAAGGGCATCTACGCCGCCCGCGAGCTGCTGGGCCAGGGCGTGCCGCAGGTGGCGGTGTTCGACACCTCGTTCCACTCGACCATGCCGGAGGTCTCGTACCTCTACGCCATCCCGTATCCGCTCTACGTCCGGCACCGGATCCGGCGCTACGGCTTCCACGGCACCTCGCACCGCTACGTCGCCTACCGCTACCGCCAGCTCACCGGCAAGTCGCTCGAGGAGACGAACATCATCACCGTCCACCTCGGCAACGGCTGCTCGGCCTGCGCCATTCAGCGCGGCGAGTCGATCAACACCTCGATGGGCCTGACGCCGCTCGAGGGCCTGGTGATGGGCACCCGCACCGGCAACATCGACCCCTCGGTGCTGGAGTTCCTGCACCACAAGGAGGGGCTGGGTTTCAACGAGATCGACGCGCTGCTCAACAAGCAGTCGGGCCTGCTCGGCGTCTCCGGCCTGACCAACGACATGCGCGAGCTGTTGGAGGAGGAGCGCGTCCACCAGGACCGCCGCGCCCGCCTGGCCATCGACATCTTCTGCCTGCGGGTGAAGCAGTACCTGGGCTCCTACCTCGCACAGATGAACGGCGCCGAGGCCATCGTGTTCACCGGCGGCATCGGCGAGAACTCCCCCGAGGTACGCTCGCGGATCTGCCGCGGCATGGACTTCCTCGGCATCTGCCTGGACGAGGAGCGCAACCAGGCGGCGGTGGGAGGCAAGGAGGGCGACGTCGCCGCCGAGGCGGCGCGCGTGCGCACCTTCGTGATCCCCACCAACGAGGAGCTGCTGATCGCCCGCGACACCGTGCGCTGCGTGCGCAACGCCCCGCGGCGCTGGTGAGCCCGGCCCCGCGCGCGGCCAATCTCCTGGACGGGCCCGCCGGGCGGCCGCCTCGTGATAGCGTCCAGGCACGACGGAGGCCGCCTTGACCACTCGCAGGGACCTGCTGAGGCTGGCCGGCGCCGGTGCGCTCGGCCTCGCCGCGCGGCCGTCGCTCGCCGCGCTCACCCTCGCCGCGGAGCCGGGCGAGGCACGGACGAGGCCGCTGCGCATCCTGATCCTCGGCGGCACCGGCTTCACCGGCCCGCACCAGGTCCGCTACGCGCTCGCCCGCGGCCACCAGCTCACCCTCTTCAACCGCGGCCGCGAGAAGAAGCAATGGCCGGCGCCGGTCGAGGAGCTGGTGGGCGACCGCAACACCGGCGATCTCCAGGCGCTGGCCGGGCGCGAATGGGACGTCTGCATCGACAACCCGACGACCCTGCCGTTCTGGGTGCGCGACGCCGGCCAGGCGCTGAAGGGCAGGGTCAAGCACTACGTCTTCATCTCCACCATATCGGTCTACGCCTCCGACGCCGCGCCGGGGCAGGACGAGACGGCACCCCTCGCCGCGTACAAGGGCCAGGACCCGATGAAGGAGACGATCGAGACCCTGCGCAAGGACATCGAGGGCCTCTACGGGCCCCTGAAGGCGCTCTCCGAGCGTGAGGCGGAGAAGTGGTTCCCGGGGACGACCACCGTCATACGCCCGGGCCTGATCGTGGGTCCCGGCGACGAGAGCGACCGCTTCACCTACTGGCCGGTGCGCCTCGACCGCGGCGGCGAGGTGCTGGCGCCCGGGGACGGCAGCGACCCCGTCCAGTTCGTCGACGCCCGCGACCTCGCCGAGTGGACGATCCGGATGGCCGAGTCGCGCACCCTCGGGACGTTCAACGCCACGGGGCCGGCGACGAGGCTGACCATGAAGGGCATGGTGGAGGGCATCCGCGGCGCGATCGGCTCGAAGGCGAGCCTGGTGTGGGTGCCGACGCCCTTCCTCGACCAGCAGAAGGTGAGCATGTGGTCGGACATGCCGGTCTGGGTCCCGGCCGCGGGCGACACCGCCGGCGGCAGCCAGCGTCGCGTGGACAAGGCGATCGGGGCAGGCCTCACCTTCCGGCCGCTCGCGGCGACCGCGCGCGACACGCTCGCCTGGTTCCGCACCCTGCCGGCGGAACGACAGGGCAAGCTGCGCGCCGGTCTCCCAGCGGAGCGCGAGCAGCAGGTGCTCGCCGCCTGGCGGGCGTCCGGCAGCCAGGCGCCCGCGACGAAGTAGCTATTTCTCCGCCGAGCCGCGGCGCGGGATGCTCTGCGAGCGCCAGCTCTCGCCGGCCAGGTGCTTGGCCAGGAAGAGCATCTGGCCCACGTGCAGCGCGTAGTGGGCGATCTGGCGGTTGATCGCCTCCACCACGAAGTGCGGCTCCTTGCGGATGGTCACCGTCCGCACCAGGTCGGACTCGCCCAGGCTCTCGATCGCCGCGAAGAGCGTGTCCCAGCCCTGCTCCCAGCGCTCGACGAGCGCCTCGCGGGTGAGCTCGCCGTCCTCGAACTCGGCGTCGCGGTCGCGGGTCGGCTTCTCGCCGTCGCTGTCGAGGAAGTCCGTCCAGCGCGAGAGCTGGTTGCCCGAGATGTGGAGCATCAGCGTGACCAGGCTGTTGGAGCCGGCATCGAGCCGCTCCTGCCAGCGCTCGTACGGCACCTGCGAGAGGGCGCCGTCGGCCTGCTTCTTCGTGTCGCGGAACCGCTTGAGAGCGTCCGCCCGGTACAGCGCCCCGACCGAGGGGGCGCCCGTCTCGATCGCCATCACATCCTCCGTCTCTGCTCGGCCCGGTCGGCCTCCCAGTGGAAGCGGTGCAGCACGCGGGGGAACACCGGCGCCAGCAGCAGCCCGGCGGCCACCAGGAACACCATCCCGGAGTAGAGCGCGTAGACCCCGGCGAACAGCTTGCCCGCCGCCGTCTGCGGGCCGTTGCCCACCGGCCCCATCCCGCCCAGCAGCATCGCCGCGTTCAGGAAGGAGTCCAGCCAGGAGAGGCCCTCCAGCGAGTGATAGCCCGCCATGCCCGCCAGCAGCGACAGCGCGGCCAGGGCGCTCGCCACGGCGAAGTGGCCCGCCAGCCTGCGCAGGAAGCGCCGGAGCGGCAGGGGCGGGGAGCCGCGGTGCTCGTACACGATCGGCTACTCCCCGGCCGTCCGCACGGCGTACAGCCCCAGGCGTCGGGAGAGGGCCACGGTGCCCGCCAGGGCGGCGACGGCGACGATCACCGTCCCGCCGAGCGACGTGATCCGCGAGCCGCGGCCCGCGAGGTGCACCAGGCCTTCGGTGACGGCGAAGAGGCCCGCGCCGATCGCCACCCGCTGCAGCCGCTGTCGCGCCGTGCCGCCGTCCGGCGGCAGGCCGGTGACCAGCAGGAACGCGTAGGAGATCACCAGGCCGACCAGGCCGCCGACGTAGGCCGGCGGCAGCAGCGGCTGGTACGGCGTCACCACCAGCAGCGCCAGGGCGAGCACGCTGACCGGCAGCATGGCCTGGCGCGCGCGCCGGTCGTGGCGGCCGAAGACCGACTCGTCGAAGGCGCGGAAGAGCAGCACCGCGAGGCCGCTGGCGGCGACCCCGACCAGCAGGCCGCCCAGGACGTCCGCCAGGAAGTGCCGGCCCAGGTACATCCGCGAGAGGGCCATCAGCGGCACCCACAGGGCGGACGAGGCGAGCGCCCGCCGCGACCGGAAGAAGAAGGCGGTGGTGAGCAGGAAGGCGGCGGCTGCCGCCACGTGGCCGGAGGGGAACCCGTAGTCGCCGGTCGCGCGCAGGCGCACGGCGGCGATCGCCTCCGCGGTGGGCGGCGCCCAGAACGCCTTTGCCCCGCCGGGGTGGGCGAGCCGCACAGGGTGGGCCGCGTACGACTCCTTCACCCTGCCGTCCACCTCGTCCGGCCGCGGGTACTCGACGGCGTTCTTGACGGCCTCGGTGAGGATGCCGGCCAGCAGCAGCCCGCCGACGATCGCCAGGCTGGGCCGAAGGCGCAGCGCGAACGCCAGCACCAGCATCGCCGACACGTAGACGGGGGTGTAGCCGAGGAGGGTGACGGCGGTGAGCAGCCAGGTCAGCGGCGGCGAGCCGATCGACTGCAGCCAGAGGACCGGCTCCACCTGGAACATGATGTCCACACCATTGTCGCCCCTCGCCGAGGTGAGGTCTCGTGACAGCCGGACGGCTTCAGCGACGGCGTGTCGGCGGGAGCGGCTTCGTCCGTGCCAGCGGCCCGATCGGACGCTGCTCCTCCGAGCAGGCGATGAGCTCCGCCAGCCGTCGCTCGCGCGTCTCCTCGCGCCGGGCGCTGATCACCCAGAAGGCCGAGGTGCGCCGGTACCAGGGCGGCTGCTGCTGGTAGAAGGCCCACGCGCGCGGCCGCGCGCGCAGGCGCTTCTGGTACGCCGGCGGCAGCGACTGCGGCCTCCGCTCGAACGAGTACGCGCCGGCCCCCGCGCCCGCCGCCTTTCGGAACGCCGCCAGCCCGGCCGGGTGCATGCGACCGTCCGCCTGCAGCCTCTCGGCGTGGCGCCGGTTGACGGCGCTCCAGTAGCTCTTCGCCTTGCGCGGCGTGAAGCGCACCGAGAAGCTGTGCGCGTCGACCGCGCGGCGCACCCCGTCGATCCAGCCGAAGCAAAGCGCCTCGTCGAGGGCCTCGGTGTAGGTCACCCCGCGGTCCCGGGCGGAGACCTTGAAGCAGCGGACCAGGAGTTCGGAAGCCGAGGCGTGGTGTGCCTCCAGCCAGGCGCGGAACGCCGCCGCCGAGCGGAACGCGCGCGGCCTCATCCCCGGGCCGCTCGCCTCGCCGGCTGGCTCCTGGCGAGCGGCTCCCGGGCCAGCTCCTGGTAGAGGTGGACGGCCGCGCGCATGGCTCTCACGAAGTCCCCGAGGTGCAGGCTCTCGTTCTCGGAGTGGATCGCCGAGTCGGGATCCTCCGCTCCCATCAGCAGGCAGGGCACGCCGCCCAGGGCGTCCGAGAAAGGCTGCACGAAGCCGATCGAGCCGCCGGCGCCGATCATGGCCGCCTCCCGGCCGAACGCCGCCCTCAGCGCGCGGCGCGCCGCCTCGAAGGCGGGACCCTCGGGGTCGGTCGTCCACCAGGCCGAGGTGCCGCTCAGCGACGCCTTGATGCGTGCCCCGGCCGGCACCGCGCCCCTCAGCGCGCGGATGAGCAGCCGGCCGGCCTGGGCTGGGTCCATGTCGGGTACGGTGCGCATCGACAGCCGCGCGCGGGCCGCCGACTGGATCTGGTTCGAGGAGCCCTGGATCGGGTGCGCCTCGAGCGCGATCACGGTCAGCGAGGGCCGCGTCCACAGGCGCTCGTAGACCGAGAAGCCGCGCTCGCCGGTGAGGCGGGTGCCCGGCTTCATGGCCGCCGCCCGCCGGAACTTCGCCTGGTCGAAGGGCAGGGCGCGGATGCGCCTCAGCTGCTTCGGCCCGGTCCGGGCCACCGAGTCGTAGAGGCCGGGGATCGCCAGTCGCCCGTCGGGGCCCTCGAGCGAGGCGATGAGGTGCGCCAGCACGCGCACCGCGTCGGGCAGCGGGCCGCCCCAGAAGCCGCTGTGGACCGGGCCCCTCAGGCAGCGCACCTCCACGTCCACCTGCGCGATCCCGCGCAGCTGGTAGGTGAGCGCCGGGTGGCCGACGTCGAAGTTGCCGGTGTCGGCCAGCACCGCCACCTCGGCGGCCAGCGTGCGGCCGTGACGGGCCAGGAAGGCGTCGAGGCCGGACGAGCCCGTCTCCTCCTCGCCTTCGATGAGGAACTTGAGGTTGAGCGGCAGCCGGCCGGTGGCCTGCAGCCAGGCCTGGGCGGCGGCCACGTAGCAGATGAAGGTGCCCTTGTCGTCGACGGTGCCGCGGCCGTAGAGGCGCCCGCCGCGCTCCGCCGGCTCGAACGGCGGCGTCGTCCAGCGGTCCTCCCGCCCGGCCGGCTGCACGTCGTGGTGGCCGTAGACGAGCAGGGTGGGGGCGCCCGAGGCGTGGAGCCAGTCGCCGTACACGTACGGGTGCTGCCCGGGCATCTCCAGCAGGCGCACGTTCTCCAGGCCCGCCTGGCGCAGCAGCGTCGCGGTGGCCTCCGCCGAGCGGCGCACCTCCTCGGGCGGGAAGCCCTCGGCAGACACGCTGGGGATCCGGACCAGCTCGCAGAGGCGGGCCTTCGTCTCGTCGAGCTGCGACTCGAGGCGGCCGAGCGCCGCCTCCACGGCGGACTGGGACATCGACGCTCCTCCGGAGCCCGCCGCGACGGGCCCCGGAGGCAGTCTAGTCCGGCTACGGCTCCAGGGCGAGCCGCTTCACCCCCGGCCCGAGCTGGGCGCTCTCCGAGACGTAGGCGATCCCGCCCGGGTCGTCGCGGACGGCTCCGAGCACGGCCCATTCCTCGGCGTAGACCGCGGGCGGCCGGCTGCGCCCGGAGGCGATCTCCTGCTGCCAGTACGCCACCACGAACCAGGCGGGCTTCCTGTGCACGCCCTGCGAGAAGGCGGCGCGCACCGGGCTGGTGCCGGAGAGGTCGCAGGGGACGACGGGGACGCCGTCGGGCCAGGTCTTCACCCGCTTGAGGAAGAGGTCCGAGAGCTCCGTCCGGGTGAGCTTGTCCTGTGGGTTCCTCTGGTTCACCACCACGATGAAGCCGTCGCCGGCCGGCGAGGACGCGGCCAGGAGCAGGGTGAGGAGGACCGCTGCCGGGACGACCATGACCAGGTGCCTCATGGCGTCCCCCTCAGAACCGGACCCGCAAGGCGGCCCACGCCGTCCTGCCGTCCTGCGGGAGGGTGTCCTGCAGGTGCTCCTCGCCGCCCGGGTCGGCCCAGGCGGTGTCGAAGGCGTTCGAGATCTTCGCCTGCAGCTCCACCGGCGAGGCGGGCTTCGGGCGGAGGGTGAGGGCGAGGTTCAGCAGCGTGTGGGCGGAGAGCTGGGCATTGAGCGTCGGCCGCCCGCCGACGAAGTGCAGCTCGACGGCCGAGACCAGCCGGCCGCCCAGGCCGTTGAGGCTGGCCCCCAGGCTGGCGAGGTGCTGCGGCGAGTTGGCGGGGCGGGCGTCGGCGCTGCCCGCCACGGCGTCCTGCAGGGCGTAGGCGGCGCGGCCGAGCAGGCTCCGCCCCAACCGGCCCTCCAGCGCCAGCTCGACGCCGGTGGTGCGCGCCCCGTCGATGTTGGCGTAGACCAGCAGGCTGTCGGCGGGGTCGGTAGTCAAGCCGATCAGGTTGCGGATCGTGGTGTGGTAGCCGGAGATCGAGACCTTCAGGTTCGGCCGCAGGCGGTGCTCGATCGCCACCTCGAAGGTCTCCAGCTTCTCGGGGTCGAGGTGGAGTGCCGGCTTCTCGGTGACGCTGCCGTCCTGGTAGTAGAGCTCGTAGTCCGAGGGGGCCCGGAAGGCCCGCCCGTAGATCGCCTTGAAGTACGTGTTCTCGCCCGCCCGCGTCACCAGCGCCAGGCGGGGGCTGACAGTACCGCCGAAGCTCTGGTAGTGGTCGTAGCGGGCGCCGGCGTAGAGCGTGGCCCGCGGGCCGAGGTGCAGCTCGCCCTGGGCGAAGCCGGCGAGGACCCAGGACTTGCGCTCGTCCGCGAACGTCCCGTAGGCGCCCTGGCCGAGCAGGGCGTTCCAGCGCGCCTCGGCGCCGACCGAGAGGCGGTGGTTGCCGATCAGCCGCTGGTACTGCGTCTCGGTCGTCAGCCAGCGGGAGTGGATGTAGTCGCTCACCATCGAGTCGGGGTAGGGATAGTCGCCGCTGTAGGCGTTCTCGTTGTAGCTGGCGGTCACCCACACCCGCGACAGGTCGGCGAACGCGTGCTCGTAGGCGGCCGACACCATGTCGCCGGCGTCCCGCGTCCTCTCCCGCGGGTCGCCGAAGATCGTCTGGTAGGAGGCGGTCGGGACCTGCTTGCGGCGCTCGCCGTAGAAGGCCTCGGCGCTGAAGTCACCCTTCATCACCCGGACGAACCCGCGGCCGAAGCGGTCCTTGTCGAGCCCGATCGCCCCGCCGTGGTTGGTGTCGGGCGCGTCGAACTCCGGGTAGTAGAGGTCGGGCCCGCGGGTGTCGTAGCCCGAGGCCTGGGCGAAGACGTCGAAGCCGGAGGCGCTGCGCCCGCCGGCGATCACCGAGCCGTAGGCGGTGTGGAAGCTGCCTCCGCTGCCGATCACCTCGGCGCCCGCGAGGGTGGCGCCGGTGCGGGTGACGAGGTTGATCACGGCGTAGAGGGCGTTGGTGCCGTACATCGTCGAGCCGGGCCCGCGGATGATCTCGATCCGCTCGAGCGTCTCCAGGTCGACGTAGGTCTCGGTCCCCATCCCGGTTGAGTCGTCGGTGGGGCCGTTCAGCCGGCGGCCATCGAGCAGCACCAGCACCCGGGTGTTGAAGTCGCCCAGCCGTGCCATCCCGCGCACGGTGAGGTAGGTGTAGTCGCGGTCGTAGCTGGTGAACATCCCGGCCCCCATCGACAGCGCCTCGCCCAGCGTGCGGAAGCCGAACTGCTGGATCTCCTCCCGGCTGATGACGGTGACCGAGGCGGGCGCCTCGTAGGTGGTCTGTGCGTATCGCGAGGCGGTCGTGAGCAGCGGCTCCTGCGTGGCGTCTTGCGCGAGGGCGCGGCCGGGGAGGAGGCAGGCGAGGAAGAGGGTCGCCCCCCATCGGGCCTTCAGCCGCCTGCCCGGGACCGCCGAGGTCGCCAAGAGCATCACACCTCCACTCGCAGGACTGCGCCCGGCGAGCGGGTGGGGCTCGTACCGCTGCCGCGGCGGGCTCCTGCCGCGCGTGTCCGTCACGCGCACGCGATGCACGGCAATCGGCGTGCCCGCCCGCGGGCGCTCAATTGCGGCAATTCGTCGAAAGAGCGAAGGAAACCGAGCCCCTCTCGGGCTGCGCCGCCGTTTCGCGGACGCCTCGTCCGGTTTGCGGACGGGCGGGACCCGGGGAGTAGAATGCCGCGTCGTCCGGTTCCATCACACCTCCCGCTGGGAAACTGCCGCGAAAGGGGACTTCATGAGCGACGACCAGGGACACAGGCCGTACGTCTCGGCGGACACCTCCATGCAGGAGTTCACGCTGCGAGCGCTGCTGCTGGGCCTGGTGATGTGCGTCGTGCTCGGGGCCGCCAACGCCTACCTCGGCCTGCGCGCCGGCATGACGATCGCCGCCACCTACCCGGCGGCCGTGATCGGCATGGCCGTGCTGCGCGGGTTCAAGGGCTCGCTGCTGGAGGAGAACTTCGCCCGGACCGTCGGCTCCATCGGCGAGTCGGTGGCGGCGGGGGCGATCTTCACCATCCCGGCCTTCGTCATCCTCCACATGTGGAGCTTCCAGCGCATCGACGCGAAGGAGTACCTGACCGCCAGCTCCCTGATGATCGTGGGGGGGATCCTCGGCGTGTTGTTCGTGACGGTCCTGCGCCGGGTGATGGTCGACGACCGCTCGCTGCCCTTCCCCGAGTCGGTGGCCGCCAGCGAGATCCACAAGGCGGGCCAGCGCGGCGCCGACGCGGCGGTCCAGCTCTTCAGCGCCATGGGCGTGGGAGCGCTGGTCAAGCTGCTCGGGGACGCCGGCGTCTTCCGTGCCTCCAACTCGCTGCCGATCGCGGTCGGCCGCATCAAGGAGTCGTTCGTCCGCTTCGGTCTCAGCAAGGACGCGGTGAAGGTGCCGGCCGGCGCGGCCACCACCTTCCAGGCGCCCGGAGTCAGCCCCGCCTACCTAGGCGTCGGCTACATCATCGGACCCGAGCTGGGCGCCCTCAACTTCGCCGGCGGGCTGCTGGCCTGGGGCCTCTTCGTGCCGCTGCTCGTCTTCTTCCTCGGTCCCCAGCTGGCGCCGGCCTACACGGGTGCCAACGGGACCGAGTGGGCGAGGATGTCGCGGGACGTCTGGCTCTACATCGTCCGCCCGATCGCGGTGGGCGGGATGCTGGTCGGCGCCAGCTACACGCTGTTCAAGATGCGGAAGAACCTGATCGCCGGCGTGAAGCGGGGGATCGCGGACGTCCGGAAGTCGGCGGCTGCCGAGGCGCCCACCCTGCGCACGGAGCGCGACCTCTCCTTCAGGACGGTCCTCGCCGGCATCGCCGTCGTCTTCCTGCTGATGATCGGCCTCTACCTCTACTTCACCGGCGTCATCGGGGGCGCGATCTTCGCCGCCATCGTCATGCTCGTCACCGGCTTCTTCTTCGCCGCCGTGTCCGGCAACCTGGTGGGCATGATCGGCTCCTCCAACAACCCGATCTCCGGGCTCACTCTGGCCACCACGATCGTCGCGGCGCTGGTGATGGTGATCGTCGGCGTGAAGGGCACCGCCGGCGTGGCCGCCGTGCTGGGGGTGGCCGCGGTCGTCTGCGTCTCCTCGGCTGTCGCCGGCGAGATGCTGCAGGACCTGAAGGTCGGGCACATCCTGGGCGGCACGCCCTGGAAGATGCAGGTCGGTGACCTGATCGGGGTGGTGATCGCAGGCCTCGTCCTCTTCTTCCCCCTCTACTTCCTGAACAAGGCCGACGTCGCGGCCAACCCCGGAGTCGGCGGGTTCGGCGGCCCCAACCTCCCGGCACCGCAGGCGGGCCTGATGGCCGCGCTCTCGCAGGGCATCGTCGGGGGCGAGATGGCCTGGCCGCTGGTCGTCGTCGGCATCGCCATGGGCCTGTCCCTGATCATGGTCCGCGTGAAGAGCCCGATGCTCTTCTCGGTAGGCATGTACCTGCCCGTCGAGACGACGTTTGCGATCTTCGTCGGTGGGCTGCTGCGAGGGCTGGTCGACCGGATCTCCGCCGGGCGCGGCCACAACGCGGCGCAGAAGGCCCGCCTCGAGAACGCGGGCGTGTTGACCGCCTCCGGCCTGATCGCAGGGGAGGCGCTGATGGGCCTGGTCGTGGCCGGCGTGGTGGCCTACATCGCGGCGACCGCCGCCCCGGGCACCGAGGTCGGCTTCCCCCAGGTGCCCGGGTTCGCGGGGGTCGCGCCCTGGCTGGCGATCCCGGCGGGGCTGTTCCTGGTCGTCTATCTGGTGCTCCGTCCGCTCTCGAAGGCCGGTGCCGCGGACGAGCCCGCCCCTCCGACCGCGGTGATGTAGCCCTTGGCCACCCGAACGAACTCGCCGACGGCCGCCGCCCTGCGCGCCGTCGACCGCCGCTTCGACGAGTGGACGGAGGCGCTGCGCGAGCTGGTGCGGGTGCCGGGCGTGTCCGCGGCCGGGTATCCGGCGGAGGGGGTGCGTCGCTCGGCCGAGGCCACCGCCGCCACGCTGCGCCGCTTCGGCTTCGAGAACGTCGAGCTGCTGGAGGTCCCCGGCACCCCGCCGTACGTCTACGGCGACTGGCAGCGCGCCGGGAGCGCACCGACGGTGCTGGTCTACGGTCACCACGACGTGGTGCCGCCCGGCCCGCTCGACAGCTGGACCAGCCCGCCGTTCGAGCCGGTCGAGCGCGGCGGCCGGCTCTACGGCCGAGGCACCGCCGACGACAAGGGGGGGTTCCTGGCCTGGGTGGCCGCGGCGGCAGCCTGGCTCGGCAGCAGCGGCCGGCTACCGGTCAACCTCAAGCTGCTGATCGAGGGCGAGGAGGAGACCGGCTCCACGCACCTGCCGGAGTTCCTCTCCCGCTTCCGCCCGCGGCTGGACGCGGACGTGCTCGTCCTCTCCGACACCGCGAACTTCGCTACGGGCGTCCCGGCGCTCACCTGGCAGCTGCGGGGGCTGGTGCAGGTGGACGTGGAGGTCAACTGCCTCGAACGACCGGTGCACAGCGGTGACTTCGGCGGGGCGGTGCCCGACGCCGTGCGCATCCTGTGCCGTCTCATCGACGGCCTGTACGCGAAGGACGGGACGCTCGACGTGCCGGGCCTCTATCGGCGGGTGAAACGGCCGTCGGCGCCGGTCCGTCGCCGCATCCGCCGGCTTCCGTTCTCCGAGACGGCGTTCCGCCGGGGCGCCGGGCTGCGGCCGGGCTGGCCGCTGCAGCGCGAGCGCGGGCTGTCCGTCTACGAGCAGATCTGGACGCGGCCGTCGCTGACCGTGATCGCGATCGAGGCCCACCCGCTGGAGGGCTCGGTCAACCAGATCCTCGACTCGGCCCGGGCCCGGCTGTCGATGCGGACGGTCCCCGACATGGACTCGCGCGAGGCGGGGGAGCTGCTGGTCCGCAAGCTCACCACCCGCCCGCCGGACGGGGCGCAGGTCGACGCCCGCGTCGTCCGCTTCACGCCCTGGTGGACGACCGAGCCCTCCGGGCCGGCATTCGAGGCGGCGCTGCGGGCGCTCGGGAAGGGCTACGGACGCCCGCCCGCTCTCATCGGTGCCGGTGGCTCCATCGGTTTCGTGCGGCCGTTCGCGGAGGCGCTGCCGGGCGTGCCCTGCCTGCTCACCGGGGTCGAGGACCCCGGCTGCCGCGCCCACTCGCAGGACGAGAGCCTGCACCTCGGCGACTGGAAGAAGTCGATGCGCGCCGCCGTGCACCTGCTGGCCGAGCTGGGCCGGGACGCCCTGCGGCGCCGTTGATGCACCGCCTGGCGGCGGCGACGCTGGCCTGGACGGTCTGCGCCGGCGCGGTGCAGGCGCCGGATCCGGCGGCCCGGGCGCGCCAGCGCGGCCAGGGGTTCTGGTCGGGCCTGGTGAGGGACTGCACGGTGCCCGCCGGCGAGTCGGCCTTCGGCCTGGTGGTCGAGGCGACGTCGCTCCTCGGCTCGCCGGACCCCGCCTGGCGCGACGACGTCGGCTACGGCGTGGTCGCGAGCTGCGTGTACACGAAGCGCGCGCTCGGCCGCGACCAGCGGCGGGCGCTGATCGACACGCTGGTGGCCAACCTCCGGCACGGCCTCGGCGAGACCGGCACCGACTCCGTGCTGCTGCGGTCCTTCTCCGCCCTCGACCTGTCGGTGCTGGCCGCGCTCGAGCTGGACGACCACGCGCTGGACCAGGACGGCTACCGGAAGCTGCTCGACGCCGCCCTCGGCTACCTGCGTGCGGAACGCGACCTGCGGGGCCTGGAGCCGGGCGTCGGCTGGATCCACGCCACCGCGCACACGGCCGACCTGCTGAAGTTCCTGGCGCGCGACCCGCGCCTCACGCCTGCGGACCAGGCGAGGCTGCTCGAGGGGACCTGGGCGAAGCTGACCTCCCCCGGCACCCCCGTGTTCACGCACGCGGAGGACGAGCGCCTGGCCGCCGCCGTCGTCTCGGTCGTCCGCCGCGCCGACTTCGACGCACCCGGGTTCCAGCGCTGGCTGGAACGTTTCCCGCGGCTGGAGGGGGAGGTGTGGTCGGTGTCGCCGCCACCGCCAGCGGCGCTCGACGCCGCCCAGAACGCGCGCAACCTGCTGCGCGGGCTGTTCGTCGCGCTCTTGCTCCCTTCCCTCGCCACGGGTGACACGCCGCCGCGGCCGCCGACGCCGGCCGAGGACGCGGCGCGCGAGGCGGTGCGCCAGACGCTGCAGAAGATCCGCCGCAGCTGAGTTGATGGGGCCTTCCGCCCTGAGACGCCGGATGGGCGGGTCAGAACTCGAAACGGGCGGGGGGGCGCGTCGCTCACCGGAAGCTCCCCGGCGGGGGCGGCAGCAGGCGCTCGCGAGCCCACTGCCCCCACCAGGCAGCGAAGTCCTCGGGGAAGGTGTCGTCGCCGACGCCTTTCATCAACCAG
>Ga0335071_10004382_pt1 | contig 14726 bp, 13 predicted proteins | sample Lox_Sample_15_FD_206724 | JGI IMG/M metagenome (GOLD analysis project Ga0335071, IMG submission 206724) | Soil microbial communities from Loxahatchee National Wildlife Refuge, Florida, United States - Lox_Sample_1.5 | ecosystem: Environmental > Terrestrial > Soil > Wetlands | place: USA... | reverse complement strand
CCGGAGAGCGCGGACCTACCGCTCCTCGACACGGACCCCCTGCGCGTGCGCGGCACCCACTACGACGTCGTGATGAACGGGCTCGAGCTCGGCTCGGGAAGCCTTCGCAACCACCGAAGCGACGTGCAGCGCCGCATCTTCGAGCTGCTCGGCTACTCGAAGCCGGAGATGGAGGAGCGCTTCGGCTTCCTGCTGAACGCGCTCGACGCGGGTGCCCCGCCGCACGGCGGCTTCGCGTTCGGCCTCGACCGGATGGCGATGCTGCTCTCCGGGGCCGAGAGCCTGCGCGACGTGATCGCCTTCCCGAAGACGCAGCGCGGCCAGGACCTGCTGATGGGCGCGCCGTCGCGCGTCGAGCCCGCCCAGCTCGCCGAGCTGGCGCTGCGCGTGGCCACATCCCCCGGCCGCGAGCGCTGAGGGAACCGCGCCGCCCGTGAGCCGCAGCCTCCCGGTCCAGGTGCTGGTGATCGGAGGCGGTATCAACGGCGCGGGCATCGCGCGCGATCTGGCGCTTCGCGGCGTTCGCTGCGCGCTGGTCGAGCGGCGGGAGCTCGGGTCCGGGACCTCGTGGGCCTCGTCGGGAATGATCCACGGCGGGCTGCGCTACCTGCAGCAGGACCCGGAGGTCACGCTCCACTCGTGCGTCGACTCCGGCGCCATCCAGCGCATCGCGCCGCATCTGGTGTTCCGGATCCCCTTCATCATGCCGGTGTTCCCGGAGGACCCGATCGGGCCCGAGCTGGTCGAGGTCGGCCTCGAGATGTACGACCGCTACCAGCCCTTCAAGAACGGACGGCCACACACGAGGCTCGCGCGCGAGCAGGCGCTGCGGCTCGAGCCTGCGCTATCGCCGCGCATCGAGTGCGCCTTCACGCTGGACGAGTGGGGCGTCGACGCGGCGCGCCTCACGGCCGCGAACGCCCTCGACGCCGCAGAGCGCGGAGCGCAGGTGATGACGCACACCGAGGCCGTCGAGCTCCTGCGCGAGTCGGGCAGTGGCCGCGTGCTCGGCGCCGCGGTTCGCGACCGGATCACGGGCGAGTCGCTGCGGATCGAGGCCGAGCTCACCATGAACGCCACGGGGCCGTGGTCGCCCCGGCTCGCGGCACTGGCGGGCGCCGACGTGCGGCTGCGGCCCGCAAAGGGCATCCACCTCGTGTTCGAGCGGCGCGTCTCCAATCTCGCGATCTACGCGCGCGGCATCGACGGCCGCGACATGTTCACCTTCCCGCACGAGCAGAACAGCATGGCGGGCACGACGGACGACGACTTCTACGGCGATCTCGATCAGATCGAGGTGAGCGAGGACGAGGTCGCCTACGTGATGCAGGCCATGGAGCGCTCGATCCCCTCGATCCGCCGCCACCGCGTGATCCACACGACGCAGGGCGTGCGGCCGACACTCTACGGCTTCGGCCAGAACGAGGACGAGCTCTCGCGCGACTTCGCGGTGATCGACCATGCGCGCGACGGCGCGCCCGGGTTCTTCACGATCGCGGGCGGAAAGCTCGCCGCGTACCGGCTGATGGCGGAGAGCGCGAGCGACCGGCTCTGCGCGGTGCTCGGCGTGCGCGAGCCGTGCCGAACCGCGCGGACTCCGCTGCCGGGGAGCGACGCGCCGCTCGACGTCGTCGCAGTGGCCCGTCGCTTCCGGGCGCCGGTCCCGGCGGTGGTGCGGCTCGGCTTCCGGCACGGCGCGCACGCCGCGCGCGTGCTGGCGCTCGCCGAGCGGGGCCCCGAGCCGCCCGCGCCGCGCACGGTGTGTGGCTGCGAGCCGGTGCTGGACGCAGAGCTCGGGCACGCGGCGCGCTGCGAGGCGGTCCGCACGCTCGGCGACTGCGCCTTCCGCGTGCGCCTCGGGGTGGGCGCCTGCCAGGGCGCGAGCTGCGCGCCGCAGGCCGCCGGGCTGCTGGCCGACGCGCTCGACTGGCCGGCCGAGCGCGCCGCCGCCGAGCTCGCGGCGTTCGCCGCGGAACGCTGGCGCGCGGCGGCACCGGCCCTCGGCGGCGGCCACCTCGCCGCCTTCGAGATCCATCGCCACGTATTCCTCGCGGCGAGGGGATTCACCGCCCCGCTTCAGCAACCCACAGAGGCCCCCGCGTGACGGCCGTCGTCGTCGGAGGCGGGCTCGCGGGCTGTGCGGCGGCGCTCGAGCTCCGCGAGCGCGGCTGCGAGGTGATGCTCGTGCGCGCGGGTCCCGGCTCCACCGCCATGAGCTGGGGCACGCTCGACGTTGCGGCGGCTTCGCCGCTGCGCCGCGGCGGCCTTCCGCTCCGCGACCCGACGACGGGTCGGGCGCTCGCGCCGGCGCGCCGGCTCCTCGGCGTAGCGAATGCCAACACCGCCCATCCCTACGCGACGCTGCTGAGGAGCCGCTCGCCGGAGTCCGAGGTGAAGGAGGCGGCGGTCGCGCTGGACGGCTGGCTGGCGCCGTCGGGGCTGCGCGTTCTCGGCAGCCTCGAGCAGACGCGCTGGCTCGCCGACCTGCGCGGCGCCGTGCGCGCCGCCGACCTCGCATTCACCGGCGCCGGCGAGGGCGACCTCGCGAGCGCGGTCGAGATCGCGCTGGTCGACGTGCCCGGGCTCGGCGGGTTCGAGGCGCGCCCCGCGCTGCGCGTGCTCGCGGCGGAGCTCGCCGCGCTCGGGCTCTCGCGCCGCGCGCTGCGCGTGCTGCGGCTCGAGCTGCCTCCCGGGCTCGCTGCGCTCGCGAGCCAGCCCGCGCGGCTCGCCGCCGCACTCGAGACGGCGCCGGCACGCGACGCGCTCGGCCCCTTGCTCCGACCCCTCGCTGCGGAAGGGCGCCTCCTCCTGTTCCCTCCGGTGCTCGGGCTCGAGCGGGTCGACCGCGTGCTCGCCTGGCTCTCCGACACGACGGGGTGTCGGTGCGCCGAGCTGCTCGGAGCGCCGCCGCTGCCGCTCGCCGGCTACCGGCTCGACCGCGCCCTCGTCGCGGCGCTCGGTCGAGCCGGCGTCGGGGTCCGGGCGGGTCGCGTCACCTCGATCGAGACCGAGGGCGGCCGCGCCGTCGGCGTTGGGATCGCGGAGCCCGGTGCGCCGGACGGGGCGCCGGGTGCGGCGCTCGCGCTCGACGCGCTCGTGCTTGCGAGTGGCCGCTTCGTGGGCGGCGGCATCGTCGAGCGCGACGGCCGGCTCGCCGAGCCGCTGCTCGACCTGCCGCTGTACGACCTCGGGGGCCGCCGGGTCGACGGCCTGGCGCCGCGCCGCCTGGTGCGCCGCGACTACGAGGGCGAGCAGCCCCTCTTCGCGGCTGGCGCGCGCACCGACGCGCGCCTGCGGCCGCTCGGACCCGACGGTGCCGTCCCGCTCGCCAACGCGTTCGCCGCGGGCGACCTGCTCGGCAGCTTCGATCCCGCGCGCGATCGGACCGGCCTCGGCGTCGCTCTGCTCTCCGGTCGCCGCGCCGGCATCGAGGCGGCGCGATGCTGAGGGGCTACCGAGGCTTCCTGCGCGAGCTCTCCAACACGGGAGGATGGCGGGCGCTCGCACTGCAGCTTCGCGTCGGCGCCGCGCACGTGGCGCGGCGTTGGCTCCGCCCGCCGGACGGCGATCCGGTCCAGGGCTTCCTGCGCAACTACGGCGCCGATGGCTTCCGCCTTCCGGATCCCGAGCGGGCGGCGCTCCAGCTCGCCGCCGAGGCCTGCCTGGTCTGCGGGCTCTGCTCGGCCGAGTGCGCGCGCGTCGGTGGAGCGCCCCGCCTCGACCCGCGCGACGCGGTGATCTGCGCGGCGCGCCTGGAGATCGACTGGATCCGACTTCGTCTCGAGGAACCGGCCTCGACGTCCTGCGCCGGCTGCCGCGCATGCACGCTCGTCTGCCCCGCCGCGATCCCGATCGATCGGATCCAGGACGCGGGGGCGAGCTTTTGACTTCGCTCGCCTACGGCTCGCTGCGCGCGCCCGCTCCGCGGGCGCTGGCCGATATTCCGGGCGATCGCGTGCCTCGGAGGCGGCGAGACTGGTGCGCTGCGCGCCGCGCCAAGATCCGCTAAAACCGCGGCCACCATGGCGGACCCCCAGCTCCCCTCGCCGCCGCCCGGCAGCGCGCGGATCTCGCAGGACGCGCTCGGCCGGCTCGTCGTCCCGGACCGGCCGATCATTCCGTTCATCGAGGGGGACGGCACCGGCCCCGACATCTGGGCCGCCTCGGTGCGCGTCTTCGACGCCGCCGTCGCCAAGGCCTACGGCGGTCGCCGCAAGGTCGCGTGGGTCGAGGTGCTGGCGGGGCAGAAGGCCTTCGACCGGACCGGCGACTGGCTTCCGGAGGCGACGCTCGCGGCGTTCCGCACGTACCTGGTCGGCATCAAGGGCCCCCTCACCACGCCGGTGGGCGGCGGGATCCGCAGCCTGAACGTCGCGCTGCGCCAGCTCCTCGACCTCTACGTCTGCCTGAGGCCGGTGCGCTGGTACCCGGGCGTGCCGAGCCCCGTCCGGAATCCGCAGGACGTCGACGTGGTGATCTTCCGCGAGAACTCGGAGGACATCTACGCCGGCATCGAGTGGCCCGCGGAGTCGGCCGAGGCGAAGAAGGTGATCAAGTTCCTGCAGGAGGAGATGGGCGTCAAGAAGATCCGCTTCCCCGACACCTCCGGCATCGGCGTGAAGCCCGTGTCGCGCGAGGGCACCGAGCGGCTGGTGCGCGCCGCGCTCGACTTCGCCCTCGCGCATCGAAGGCAGAGCGTCACCTTCGTGCACAAGGGCAACATCATGAAGTTCACGGAGGGCGCCTTCCGCGACTGGGGCTACGAGCTGGTCAAGCGCGAGTACGCCGGCCGGGCGATCGGATGGGACGATTGCGGCGGCGAGCCGCCGGCGGGCCAGCTCCTGGTCAAGGACTCGATCGCCGACATCACGCTCCAGCAGGTGCTCACGCGGCCCCGGGAGTTCGACGTCGTCGCCACCATGAACCTGAACGGCGACTACCTGTCGGATGCCCTCGCGGCCCAGGTCGGCGGCATCGGCATCGCGCCCGGTGCGAACATCAACTACCAGACCGGCCACGGAATCTTCGAGGCGACCCACGGCACCGCGCCCAAGTACGCGGGTCAGGACAAGGTCAACCCGAGCTCGGTGATCCTCTCGGGCGTGATGATGTTCGAGCACCTCGGCTGGAAGGAGGTGGCGTCCCGGATCGAGCGCGGCATCTCGAAGGCGATCGCCGCCAAGACGGTGACGTACGACTTCCACCGGCTGATGGACGGCGCGCGCCTGCTCAAGTGCAGCGAGTTCGGCGACGCCATCATCGACCACATGGACTGAGGGCGGAGGAACGGAGCGATGGCGCGACCCAGGATCGCCCTGATCGGCGGCGGGAACATCGGCGGCGTGCTCGCCAGCGAGATCGCGTATCGGGAGCTCGGCGACGCCGTGCTCTTCGACGTGGTGGAGGGCCTGCCGCAGGGCAAGGCGCTCGACATCGCGGAGGGGGCTCCGCTGTTCGGCGCCGACGCGGTGGTGCGCGGCACCAACCGGTACGAGGACATCGCGGGCGCGGACGTCGTCATCGTGACGGCGGGCCTGGCGCGCAAGCCCGGCATGTCGCGCGACGACCTGCTGAAGACGAATCTCGAGATCATGAAGCAGGTGGCCACGGGCGTTCGCACCCACGCGCCGAAGGCGATCGCGATCGTGGTCTCGAACCCGCTCGACGCCATGGTCTACACGTTCAAGAAGATCTCGGGCTTCCCGAAGAACCGCGTGGTGGGCATGGCCGGCGTGCTCGACTCGACGCGCTTCCGCACCTTCGTGGCGTGGGAGCTCGGTGTCTCGGTCGAGGACGTGACCGCGCTCGTGCTCGGCGGCCACGGCGACACCATGGTGCCGCTGGTGCGCTACTGCACGGTGTCCGGCATCCCGGTCGGCAATCTGCTCCCGCAGGCGAAGATCGACGCCATCGTCGAGCGCACCAAGAACGCGGGCGGCGAGGTGGTGAACCTGCTGAAGACCGGCTCCGCCTTCGTGTCGCCCGCGGCGAGCGCGATCGAGATGGCGGAGGCCATCCTCAAGGACAAGAAGCGCGTCCTCGCGTGCGCGTGCCTGTGCGAGGGCGAGTACGGGGTCTCCGGCCTCTACGTCGGCGTGCCGTGCGTGCTCGGCGCGGGCGGTGTCGAACGCATCCTCGAGGTCGAGCTCGACGCCGACGAGCGCAAGCTCTTCGACGCGTCGGTCGAGCACGTCCGCAAGCTCGTCGGCGAGATCCAGATCTAGATGAACGTCCACGAGTACCAGGCCAAGGAGCTGCTGCGCGGCTACGACGTGCCCGTGCCGCCCGGGCGCCTGGCGCTGACGCCCGCCGAGGCCGAGGCCGCGGCGCGCGGCCTCGACGCCCGCGTCGTGGTCGTGAAGGCGCAGGTCCATGCGGGCGGGCGCGGCAAGGCGGGCGGCATCAAGCTCGCGAAGTCGCCGGCCGAGGCCAAGCGGCTCGCCAGCGAGATCCTCGGCATGACGCTGCGCACGCACCAGACCGGCGCCGAGGGCAAGCTGGTGCGCAAGGTCTGGGTCGAGGCGGGGTGCGAGATCGAGCGCGAGCTGTACCTGGGCCTCGTGCTGGACCGCGCGGCCGAGGACCTCGCGATCATCGCGTCGACCGAGGGCGGCATGGAGATCGAGGAGGTCGCGGCGCGCGCGCCCGAGAAGATCGCGGCGGTGCACGTCGATCCGGCCGCCGGGCTGCAGCCCTTCCACGTGCGGCGCGTCGCGTTCGCGCTCGGGCTGGGCGCCGACGCGGTGCCGAAGCTCGAGGTCTTCCTCGGCGGCCTCTACCGGCTCTTCGTCGAGAAGGACGCTTCGCTCGCCGAGATCAATCCCCTGGTGGTCACGCGCGCGGGCGATCTGCTCGCCCTCGACTGCAAGCTCAACTTCGACGACAACGCGCTCTTCCGCCATGCCGACATCCGCGAGCTGCGCGACCCGGACGAGGAGGACCCGCGCGAGCGCGAGGCGCACGCGCACGATCTCGCCTACGTCGGCCTCGACGGCGACGTCGGCTGCCTGGTGAACGGGGCCGGGCTCGCGATGGCGACGCTCGACATGCTGCGCGCCGCCGGCGGCGCGCCGGCGAACTTCCTGGACGTCGGCGGCGGCACCAGCCAGGAGCGCGTGGCGGCGGCGTTCAAGCTGATCCTCGAGGATCCGCAGGTGAAGGCGATCCTGGTCAACATCTTCGGCGGGATCGTTCGCTGCGACCTGGTGGCCGAGGGCGTGGTCGCCGCCGCGCGCGAGCTCGGCGTGCGCGTCCCGCTGGTGGTGCGCCTGCAGGGCACCAACGCCGCGGAGGGACGCGCACTGCTGGCCGGCTCGGGCCTCGACATCACGCCGGCCGAGACCTTCCGCGAGGCGGCCGAGCGCGCGGTGGCCGCGGCGAAGGCGAACGGATAGCCATGGCGATCCTCTGCGACAAGCGCACCCGCCTGATCGTCCAGGGCCTCGGCCGCATGGGGCGCTACCACGCGGGGCTCTCGCGCGACTACGGGACGCAGGTGGTCGGCGGCGTGGCGCCCGGCAAGGGAGGAGGCGAGGTCGACGGCTTCCCGGTCTTCGACACGGTGCGCGAGGCCGTGGCCGCCACCGGCGCCGACGCCTCGGTGGTGTTTGTCCCGCCGCCGGGCGCGGCGGACGCGATCCTCGAGGCCGCCGACGCGGGCGTCGGCCTCGTCGTCTGCATCACGGAGGGCATCCCGGCGCTCGACATGCTGCGCGCCAAGCGCGCGCTGCGGAGCGGACGGACGCGGCTCCTCGGGCCGAACTGCCCAGGCGTCGTGACGCCCGGGCAGTGTCGCATCGGCATCATGCCGGCCCAGATCACCCGGCCGGGCGCGGTCGGCGTGGTGTCGCGCTCGGGAACGCTGACCTACGAGGCGGTCGACCAGCTCTCGCGCCTCGGCATCGGCCAGTCGAGCTGCGTGGGGATCGGCGGCGACCCGGTGATCGGCACCACCTTCGTCGACGCGCTCGCGCTGTTCGAGGCCGACCCCGAGACCCGGGCCGTGATCCTGATCGGCGAGATCGGCGGCAACGCCGAGGAGACGGCGGCCGCCTTCGTGCGCGAGAAGATGAGCAAGCCCGTGGTCGCCTTCATCGCCGGCCAGAACGCGCCGCCCGGCAAGCGCATGGGACACGCGGGCGCGATCATCGCCGGCGGCCAGGGGCGCGCGGCCGACAAGATCGCGGCGCTCGAGCGGGCGGGGGTCGCGATCGCGCCGTCGCCGGCCGACATCGGCGAGACCCTCGCCAAGCGCTGCCCCGAGCTGGCCCGCTAAGCGCTCTCGACCAGACCAAGAGCGGTCCCGGCGATTCGGATCGCTCCGCCCTCCGCCAGCCCGCTACGGGCCGCCTCCGCGAGCGCGCGCTCGCGCGCGCGGGCGCCGAGCACGGCGAGGTCGACTCCGACCAGGCCGTCGCCGCGGCCGTGCGAGGGGACGAAGCGGAGCGCCGCGCCGTCGAGGGCGATCGCGAAGACGTCCCCGCCCAGGGCCGATGCGGGGCGGTCGAGGATCGCGGCCCAGTGCGCCGCCAGGCCGGCCGGGTCGTCGCCCTCGAGCGTCGCGCCGGCCAGCGCCTGCACGACGCCGGAGATCGCGTGCTTCTCCCAGTCGGGCCCGGCCCAGTCCCAGCTCGCGGGCGGCCGCGACGCGTCCAGCGACAGGATCGCGCCGCCCACGTCGCGCGGGTGGAGATGGACCGTGGCGGTGTGACCGGCCTCGTGGGCGTGCTCGAAGACGATGCGCACGCCGAGCCGCTTCATCCGCGCGCGCGCGGCGGCGAGATCGTCGACCTGGACGATCACCATGTAGCCGGCGTCCCCTCCGCGCCGCTCGAGGAAGCGCGCCGCGCTCGCGTCGGGGCGCACCGGCGAGACCACCTCGAGGAAGGTGTCGCCGACCGGCAGCACCGCGTTGCGCAGGCCGAACACCGCGACCCCGGGATCTCGGAAGGCGACCTCGAGGTCCAGGACTCGACACAGATCGGAGACGGTGGCGTCGAGGTCGCGGGCGGCCAGCGCGACCTGGCGCAAGCGCATCAGGCCTCGACCGACCAGGTGTCGCCCGAATGGAGCAGCTTGCGCAGGTCGCCGGCGCCGCGCGCCGCGACGGCGCCCTGGATCTGCTCCTCGAGCAGCCGCTCGTAGCTCGGCCGCTCGACGGCGCGCAGCACGCCGACGGGGATCGGGAACTCGGGCGGCGCCAGCGTGGCGAGGGCGAAGGCGTAGGCCGGGCCCTCGTGCTTCTCGTCGTGGACGGTGACGCCGGCGGCGATCGGGTCCTCGTCGTCGCGCAGCTCGACCAGCTTCGGCACACCGTGGTCGATGCGGATGCCGCGCCGGCGGCCCTTCGGTCCCCACACCAGCGGCTCGCCGTGCTCGAGCGGCAGCGCGGCCTCGACGCGCGTGCGCTTGTCCTCGATCGCCTCCCACTCGCCGTCGTTGTAGACCGGGCAGTTCTGCAGGATCTCGACGAAGGCGGTGCCCTTGTGCGCGTGCGCGCGCCGCAGCACGTCCTGCAGGCCGGCGGCGTCGACGTCGACGGTGCGCGCCACGAAGGTGGCGCCGGCGCCGAGCGCGAAGGCGGCGGGATCGAGCGGATAGTCGATCACCCCCATCGGCACCGACTTGTTCTTCATGCCGAGCCGCGAGGTGGGCGAGAACTGGCCCTTGGTCAGGCCGTAGATGCGGTTGTTGAACAGCAGCACCTGGAGGTCGACGTTCCGGCGGATCACGTGCAGCAGGTGGTTGCCGCCGATCGAGAGGCCGTCGCCGTCGCCCGTGATCACCCAGACCGACAGCTCGGGGCGCGCGAGCTTGATGCCGGTGGCGAAGGCCGGCGCGCGGCCGTGGATCGTGTGGAAGCCGTAGGTGTTCATGTAATAGGGGAAGCGGCTCGAGCAGCCGATCCCCGACACGAAAACGAAGTTCTCGCGGGGGACGCCGAGCTCGGGCATCACGCGCTGCACGTTGGCGAGGACCGAGTAGTCCCCGCAGCCCGGGCACCAGCGCACCTCCTGGTCGGATTCGAAGTCCTTCTTCGAGAGCTTTGCCACCGGCTCCGCCATCGTGGTCACGCCTCCAGCATCTTCTCGATGCGGGCCCGGATCTCGGCCACGTGGAACGGCTGCCCCTGCACCTTGGAGAGGCCCTCGGCCGGGATCAGGAACTCCGCGCGCAGCAGCTTCACCAGCTGGCCGGTGTTCAGCTCCGGCACCAGCACGCGATCGAAGCGGCGCAGCACGTCGCCCAGGTTCGGCGGGAACGGATTGAGGTTCCGGAGGTGGATGCTCGACACGTCGAGCCCGTCGTCGCGCGCCTCGTCCACCGCCGAGGTGATGGCGCCGAAGGTGCCGCCCCAGCCCACCACCAGCAGGCGGCCGCTCTCCGCGCCGTTCGGCTCGACCGGCGCGATCTCGTGGGCGATGTGCGCAATCTTCTCGCGCCGCAGGTCGGTCATGCGCTGGTGGTTGTCGGGGAGGTAGGAGACGTTGCCCGAGACGTCCTGCTTCTCGAGGCCGCCGATGCGGTGCTCGAGGCCCGGCGTGCCCGGGATCGCCCACGGGCGCGCCAGCGTCTCCGGATCGCGAAGGTAGGGCGCGAAGCCCTCGGGATCGGTGCGGAAGGCGATCCCATGACGCGGCAGCGTGTCGACGTCGGGGATCTGCCACGGCTCCGCGCTGTTCGCGAGGTAGCCGTCGGAGAGCACCACGACCGGCGTCATGTACTTCACGGCGAGGCGGAAGGCCTCGAGCATCACGGAGAAGCACTCGCCCGGGGTGGCGGGCGCCAGCACGGGCATGGGGCTGTCGGAGCTGCGGCCGAAGAGCGCCATCAGCAGATCGGCCTGCTCGGCCTTGGTGGGCATCCCGGTCGAGGGGCCGGCGCGCTGGATGTCGACCGCCACGAGCGGGAGCTCGGCCACCACCGCGAGGTTCAGCGCCTCCTGCTTGAGCAGGAAGCCGGGCCCGCTCGTGACCGTCATCGCGAGCATCCCGGCGAAGGCGGCGCCGACCGCGGAGGAGGCGGCTGCGATCTCGTCCTCGGCCTGGAAGGTCTTCACGCCGAACTGCCGGTGCTTGGCGAGCTCGTGCAGCACGTCGCTGGCCGGCGTGATCGGATAGGCGCCCAGGAACACGGGACGCTGCATCCGCACGCCGGCCGCCACGACGCCCCACGCGAGCGCCGTGTTCCCCGTGATGTTCCGGTAGACGCCCGGCTCGATCTTGGCGCGCGGCACCTCGAACGAGACCGGGAACAGCTCGCTCGTCTCGCCGAAGTGGTAGCCCGCCAGCAGTACGCGGCGGTTCGCCTCGCGCATGTCGCCGCGGAAGCGCTCGTCGATCCACTTGAGCGTCGGCTCGACCGGCCGGTTGTAGAGCCAGTACATCAGCCCGAGCGCGAAGAAGTTCTTGCAACGGCCCGCATCGCGCTGCGACAGCGAGAGGTCCTGCAGCGCCTCGAAGTTGAGCCGGGTCAGGGGGACCTCGACGAGGCGGTAGCGGTCGCGGAGCGCCGGGAGCGGGTCCTCGGCGTAGCCGGCGCGCTCGAGGTTCTTGTCGGTGAAGGCGTCGGAGTTGACGATCACCATGCCGCCGCGCCGCACGTCGCCGAGGTTCGCCAGGAGCGCGGCCGGGTTCATCGCCACCAGCACGTCGGGCTGGTCGGCCGGGGTGCGGATGTCGCTCGACGCGAAGTGGATCTGGAAGCCCGACACGCCCGCGAGGGTCCCCGCCGGAGCCCGGATCTCGGCCGGGAAGTCGGGGAGCGTCGAGAGGTCGTTCCCGGCGAGCGCGGTCGACTCGGTGAACTTGGTGCCGGTGAGCTGCATGCCGTCGCCCGAATCGCCTGCGAATCGGATCGCGACGCGCTCCACCTGTTGGGACGGCTTCCTCTTCTCCCGACCGGACGGAGCCTCGGCTGTGGACAAGAAATCCTCCCGCATTGGCGCCGGGGTGCCATGCGGCATCGCGCCCGGGCGCGATGCTCGGCACCCGGATGGCCCCCCGCGCGGTAGGAGGAGTGTATCCGGCGGGCGGGGGGGCGAAAGTCCCTCGCGCGCCCGGTCGCGGCCCGGGGTACGGTCGTCGATTCCTCGCTCCGCCGCGCGCTTCGCCTGCGCCGCTGCGCCCTCGCGAGCCTCAAGCGCACGCCGCCGCGCGCCGATAGCGGCGGCATGTTCAACCCGCGGCAACGACCCCTGCTGCTGGTCGCGGACCGCTTGCTCGGGCTGCGGCTGTCGCTGAACACGCCCGTCGTGGCGACGGCGGAGCTCTCGGCGGGTCCCGCGCGGGCCGGCATCGTCGTCTACGCGGAGGGCGGAAAGCGACGCTTCGCGGTCGCCGTGCGCGCGCTGCGCAATGGTGCCTCCGTGGTCTACGAGCTCGATGGCGAGGACCTGAACGAGGCGAGCGGCTGGTCGGTCGCGCTCGACGCCGCGCTCTCGTTCGGCGAGAGCATGGGCTTCCTCTTCGATGACGAGCAGCTGACGGCGCGCTCTCCCTCTGCGTTGCGCCAGGCGCTGGCGCGCGTGCGCGAGATCATCGCGCCGCCGGGGCCTGCGGAGGAGGACGAGGCAGCCGCCCTCGAGCTCATGGAGTCCGCCGAGGACACCGAGATCCTGCTGGACGACGCGGTCGAGGCGGAGGCTCAGCCCGCCGCGAAGCCGGCCGCACGCGATCAGGGCCGGCCGACTGCCGCTCGCGACGAAGCCCGCGCGCGCCCCGCGCGCGACGCAAAGGAGCGCGCAGCCGGCGGCAGCGACCGCGAGCGCGCCGAGCCGGCGCGCGCCAGCGTCCCGCTCACGAAGTTCCGCGCGGCGCCGGCGGAGTCCCCGCCGCCCGCGCCCCCGAAGGCGGCCTCGGGCGGAGCCAAGCTCGGGCGCGTGCGCCCGGTGCGCCGGCGCTCGGCCGATACGCAGCCGCCGATCGGCGCGCTGCTGCGCCTGCTCGCCGCATTCTGAGGCCCGAGAGAACGAGGAGACACCCGATGCTGCGAAGCCGAGGCCGAGCCCGAACCCTGCCGTGGATCGCCGCGGTGGCCGCACTGGCCGCCCTGCCGACCTTCGGCTGCGCCTCCAGCCGGTCGCCCCGCCAGCAGCCCCCGGAGACCCAGGTCGAGGGCAAGAACGAGCCGACGCACGACCAGCGCGTGGCCCACATGCACTACGAGCTCGGCGTGGAGCACCTGTCGGCCGGCCGCACCCCGCAGGCGATCAGCGAGCTGCTCGAGTCGGCGCGCATCAATCCGAACGACGAGCAGACGCAGCTCGCGCTGGCCGAGGCCTATCGCCGCAGTGGTCGGATGCTGGAGGCGGAGCAACATCTGCTGCGGGCGCTGCAGCTCAAGCCCGACTTCCAGCAGGCGCACCTCAACATCTCGGCGCTCTACATCCAGCTCGAGCGCTACCAGGACGCGATCCCCCACGCCCAGCACCTGATCGATGATCCGACCTTCCCGTTCCCCTGGCGCGCGCTCACCAACCTGGGCTGGGCCGAGTTCCAGATCGGCCGCCTCGACCCGGCGGCTCAGCACCTCGCGATGGCGCTCGACTACAAGCCGGACTACTGGCCGGCGCGGCTGAATCTCGGCATCCTGGAGGCGCAACGAAGCAACCGAGCGGAAGCGGTCCGCCAGTTCGAGCGGGTGCTCGAAGCGCAGCCCGGTCCGCTCGCCGAAGCCGAGGTGCGCTACCGGCTCGCCGAGATCCGGATCGCGATGGGTGACCGCGCCGCTGCGATCGACCAGCTGACCAAGGCGACCGATCTGCACCCGAGTGGACCATGGGGCAAGCGGAGCGCGGAATACCTGAAGTCGCTTCAGTAGAGCCGGCGGAGTCGATCGGCCGCTACCTCGCTCGCCAGCGCAGCCTGCGCGGAATCGAGATCGAGGAGCTGTCGCGCGCGACTCGCATCCCCGTGCGCTCGCTGCAGCGGCTGGAGAGCGGCGCCTTCGACGCCGATCCGGACGGCTTCGTGCGCGGCTTCGTTCGGACGGTGGCAGAGGCGCTCGGCCTTCCCGCCGACGAGACGATCGCACGCATGCTCCCGGAGGTGAGCGGCGGGGCGGAGGACGAGCGGCCTTCCCGCCGCCTCGGTGTCGCCGGGCTGCGCGCGGCGCTGGCGCTGGGGGCCCTGGCCGCGCTCGGCGTGGCGCTCTGGATCGCGAGCCTGCACGGGGGTCTGCGAGCCGCCCACTTCCCCTCGCGCAACGCGCTCGTGGTGCGCCGCGACGCCGTCCGCGCCCTCGCCGCCGAGCGCGGAATCCTCGATACCCCCGCTCCCTCCGCGGCACCCGGGTCGTCTGAAGCATCCCCGCAAGCCGCCGGAGGCGGCGCGCAGCGAGCCTCAGGCGAGCGAAGTCAACAGACGGGCGCCGAAGGCGCCGCGCGCAGCGAGGCGAAGCCGAGCGAAGTCAACAGACGCGCTGCAGCTCAGCAACCAGCTGCCCCCGTCGCCTCCGGGGCAACGCGAGCGTCCGGAGCATCCCCGCAAGCCGCCGAAGGCGGCGCGCAGCGAGCCGCAGGCGAGCGAAGTTCATCAGGACGCGCTGCAGCTCAGCAAGAACCGCAGCGAGCCGCAGGCGAGCGAAGTTCATCAGGACGCGCCGCAGCCCAGCAAGGGTCGGGCGCGCAACAGACGCGCGACAGCTCAGCGACGACCCCCTGAGGTGTCCACGCTCGAGACCGAGGCGCTGGTGCTGCGCGTCGTCGACTTCGGCGAGTCGGATCG
>Ga0335071_10004381_pt1 | contig 14730 bp, 11 predicted proteins | sample Lox_Sample_15_FD_206724 | JGI IMG/M metagenome (GOLD analysis project Ga0335071, IMG submission 206724) | Soil microbial communities from Loxahatchee National Wildlife Refuge, Florida, United States - Lox_Sample_1.5 | ecosystem: Environmental > Terrestrial > Soil > Wetlands | place: USA... | reverse complement strand
GGCTGCGATTCAAAGTTTTCAATATCGAGATGGGCGAGGGTCTGGAAAGCTCGTATCAGACGGGCCTCGATACAGATCAGTTCGACTTATTCTGCGAACATCTTCTTGTCGAAGACAAAGCGACCCGCCGGATCGTGGGAACTTACCGCATGCAATCCGGAGAGACTGCAGCACGCAATCTCGGCTATTACTCCGAGCAGGAGTTTTACTTCGCCCCATACGAGCCGCTTCGTTCCGGCATCCTCGAGTTAGGCCGGGCTTCGATCGATCGGGAACATCGGACTCCAGAAGTCCTGACACTGCTCTGGAGAGGGATTGCGCAGTATGCTACCGACATGGGACTGCGCTACCTGATTGGCTGTTCTTCACTGAACTCCCAGGATCCGACGGAAGGCTGGCAGATGTACCGCCAGCTGGAGAACTACCGGGTCCCGCCTGAGTTCGCGACAGAGCCGACGCCTGGGTATGCCTGCCCCACCGAGCAGGAGGGCGCAGACGCACAGCCGTCGGACTCTCCGTTGCCGGCTCCGCCCAAGGTCCCCAAGCTGCTCAGGACCTATCTCGCTATCGGCGCGCGCATCAGCGCACCTCCAGCGTGGGACCGTGAGTTCGGCACCATCGATTTTCTTACGCTGCTCGATCTCAAGATGCTCTCGCAGTCCGCGCGCAACCACTTCCTGGCGCCCCTCACTCCTTGAATCTTCTCGCCTGCCGGCGCGCTGTGGCGCTGGCCTTTGCGTTGGTTGGTTGTGTCTTACGCTTCTGGACGGCTCGCATCCGTGGGCCGCTCTCTCTGGAGCGACAGGCCGAGTGGTTGCAGCAGTCAAGCCGTTCGGTGCTATCCAGCCTGGGGATCCGGTATCGCGTGGAGGGTAAGCCACCGACACGTGGTCTCGTCGTCTCGAATCATCTCAGCTATCTCGACATCGCAATCTTCTCGGCGACGATGAAATGCTTCTTTGTGGCCAAGGCCGAGATCAGTAAGTGGCCCTACTTTGGGGAAGCGGCGCGGTCTGGCGGCACGCTCTTTATCGATCGCTCCAGCCTTGCCAGTGCCGAAGATGTGTCCGTCCAGATTGCAGAACGTCTCTTGCTTCCGGTGCCGGTTCTTTTCTTTCCGGAGGGGACGAGCACCGACGGAACCTCGGTACTTCGCTTTCACTCGCGGCTTTTCGAGCCGGCGGTTCGTGCACAGGCGCCGGTCACAGCTGCGGCTATCCGCTACATCCTCATGGATCACGTCGAAGAACGCGAACTGTGCTGGTTCGGCGACGATGGCTTTTTGCCGCATTTGTGGAAGGCGCTGGGGACCCCTGGCTTTGTCGCGGAGCTGTACTTCGGCGAACCACGGATCTATATCCACCGCCGAGCTGCCGCCGACCAAACGCGGGAAGAGATTGTGACGATGCGCGAAGGGCGTCTTGTGGAGAGCACTTCTCGCATCTAACAAGCTGCTCGGAGGGTGGAACCGCACGCACTCACGCTCTATGGAGAACACTGTCCCTCTTCCGTTACACTCACAACACCGAGGAGCTTCCCCATGCCTTTACCATCCGATGAACGCGTTGTTGCACTGGCCAATCAGCTGCTGGCGCAATTTGACCAGCTTTTTGGAGTTCACCCCGGTTTTCGCGCCGCGCATGCCAAAGGCGTGCTTCTGAGCGGTCTTTTCACGCCGGCCGCAGGTGCGCAAAACCTCACCAGGGCCCCGCATGCGACACGTCCGTCCACGCCCGTCACGGTGCGCTTTTCCAACTCGACCGGCATTCCACAGATTCCTGACAATGTTCCCGATGCCAATCCGCGCGGGCTGGCGATTCGTTTCAATCTCGCTGAGCACGTGCATACCGACATAGTCAGCCACACGACGGACGGTTTCCCGACTCGCGATGGCTATGAGTTTCTCGAGTTTTTGAAAGCGGTTGCTGCCAGTGGCGCCGACGTTCCGTCTCCCAAGCCGGTCGAGGTATTTCTTGGGGCGCATCCTTCGGCTTTGGCATTCGTGCAGGCTCCCAAGCCATTCCCTTCGAGCCTTGCACGCGATACGTACTTTGGGGTTACTGCATTCGTCTTCATCAATGCTGCGGGCCAGAAACGGTTTGGGCGTTATCGCATTGTCCCGGAGCAGGGAAACGACTACCTTGGCGAAGACGCCGTTGCAAAACTTCCGTCCAACTATCACTTCGATGAGATTGTTCAGCGGGTGAAAAGCGGGCCCGTTCGCTTCAAGGTCCTCGTTCAGCTTGCTGCTGACGGCGATATCGTCGACGATGCGACCAAGCATTGGCCGGAGTCGCGCGAGTTGATCGATTTCGGGACGGTGGAGCTGAAAACAACGGTCCCCGACGACTTTGCGCAACAGAAGCACATCATTTTCGATCCCATTCCGCGCGTGGATGGCATCGAACCATCTGAGGATCCACTGCTCGAACTGCGGGCGGCCATCTATCTGTTGAGCGGCAGACGGCGCAGGGCGGCAAAGGGTGAAGAACCTGCGGGCTGATGATGGATTTCCGGTGCGAGTTTTGCAGCGCCCAAGGGGTGCGGGGGATGATATCGTCTAATCCATCCAGAAAAGTCGAAGATGGGCGCCAAGCCGGCAGACGTTGTTCAATGCACCTTCCCGAGTTCTTTGTCCCGAGTTTCTTTGTATTGATCGCAACACTGCTTTTCAACTCGGAGTCCTCCGGAAGAGCCCGTTGCATCTGTGTCGCACACGATTTCTGATCCTGACTGTTTTACGAGGGAGTGCGTATGACTCAGTTTTCTGAAGAAACTGAAGCCAGTCGTGTCCTGACGCTTGAGGAGATCACCAGCTTGACCCAGGAAGGCGGAAAACCGGCCGATACGTTGATGAACGTCGTGGCATTGATTGCCTCGCGTTTCCGAACAGACGTTTGTTCGGCCTATCTTCTTGAGCCCGACCGCTCGAATCTCGTGCTTGCAGCGACGATCGGGCTGCATTCGCGTGCGATTGGCACACTCCGCATGCCGCTCAGCGAAGGGCTCACCGGCCTGGTTGCTGAAGAAGTCGTTCCAGTTGCGGTCGACGATGTCCGCAACCATCCCCGGTTCAAGTACTTTCCCGAATCTGGTGAGGAAGAGTATCACTCCTTTCTTGGTGTGCCGTTGATCGATCGCGGTGTACTGCAGGGAGTGCTCATTGTGCAGACCAAGGAGCCGCGGGTCTTCCGCGAGGATGAGATTCGCCTGCTCTCGGAGGCAGCCAGCGAAGTCGCGCCTGTGGTGAGCGAGGCGCGTACGCTGGATCGTTTCATCGCTCCGGCACAGGAGCGGCTTTGGACGTTGGCGCGCAATCTCTGGTGGTGCTGGGACGACGAATGTGTCGATCTGTTTCGCGACCTCAACCCGAAGCGCTGGCGCCAGTTGAATCAGAACCCGATCGCCCTGTTGAACGAGCTGCCTCTCGTCGAGATTGAGAAACGTGCGGCCGAGATGTCCCTGCACAGTAGGATTAACTACGTCTTCCGGCGCCACCAGGAGTATCTGGCGGCAGAGAATACATGGGGTGCCGAGCATGCCGGTGTGCTGCGCACACGGCCGGTGGCCTACTTCTCGGCCGAGTTCGGTCTGCACGAGTCGTTACCCATCTACTCAGGTGGATTGGGTGTTCTGGCGGGCGATCACATCAAGAGCGCATCCGACCTCGACATTCCGCTCGTTGGCATCGGTCTGTTTTATGGGCAGGGCTATTTTCTGCAGAGGCTCGATGGGACCGGCTGGCAACAGGAAGAGTATGTGCACACCGACGTCAATCAGTGCCCGATGCAGCCGGCGATCGGCGAAAACGGCGAGCCCATCGTTGTCGAAATTCAGACGCGCAACGGCTCGATCCGAGCCAAGGTTTGGCGTGTCAAGGTGGGCCGCTGCGACCTGCTCCTGCTCGACTCCAACGTCGAGGGAAATGCGCCGGAAGATCGAGAGCTGACTTCACGACTCTACGGCGGCGATTCCCGCACCCGCATCCGGCAGGAACTGCTCCTCGGTGTGGGTGGGTTCCGGGCGCTCAAGGCGATGGGAATTAACCCCGGCGTTCTTCACATGAACGAAGGCCACAGCGTTTTCGCTGTACTCGAAGCGATCCGCAGCCGTATGGAGGAAGAAGGGCTGGACTTTGTGACCGCGGCAAACCAGATTCCGCGGGAGGTCATCTTCACCACGCACACACCGGTGCCGGCCGGGCACGATCGATTCAGCGCTGAGTTGATAGAAGAACATCTTGGGCCTTTGCGCGATCAGCTCGGACTGTCGCAGGACAATCTCATGGGCTTCGGCCGGGTGAATTCCTACGACTACGGGGAGCAGTTCTGTATGACGGTTCTGGGACTGAAGCTCTCGCGTCGGGCCAACGCGGTTTCGTCGCTGCATGGAGAGGTCTCGCGCGCCATGTGGTGGTCGCTCTATCCGGAGAAGCCGCAGGACGCGGTGCCGATCGGGCACATCACCAACGGTGTGCATGTGCCGTCGTGGCTCGCACCACAGATGGGCCGGCTCTACGATCGCCATCTCGGTGTGGGATGGCAGGGCCGAAGCAGCGCTGCACGCACATGGGAGGGCATCGAGACCGTCGACGATGGCGAACTTTGGGAGACGCACCTGGCGCTGAAGTCACGTCTGATCGAGTTTGCCCGCCGTCGCGCGTGCGAACAGGCCGAGCGGCGCGGCGAGCCGGAGGAGAAGCTGCAAAAGCTGGGCAAGCTGCTCTCGCCCGACGCGCTGACGATTGGCTTTGCGCGTCGCTTTGCGACGTACAAGCGCGCCAATCTCGTGTTGGCAGACATGGAGCGCCTCGCCGCGATGGTGAACGATCCGAAGCGACCTGTACAGTTTGTCTTTGCCGGCAAGGCCCATCCGCACGACGAGCCCGGCAAGCGAGTTTTGCAGCAGATCGCCGAGATGATGCGCAACGCTGAATTCTCCGACAAGTTCGTTTTTGTCGAGGACTACGACATCAATGTGGGGCGCTTCCTCGTGCAGGGCGTCGACGTATGGCTCAACAACCCGCGGCGACCGCTGGAAGCGTCAGGCACGAGCGGACAGAAGGTCGTGCTCAACGGCGGACTCAACCTGTCCGTTCTGGACGGCTGGTGGGCCGAGGCCTACGACGGGTTGAACGGATTTGCCATTGGCGGCGGCCGGACGCACACGAAGATGGATGTGCATGATACGCGCGACGGCGAAGATCTCTACCGCGTGCTGCGCGACGAGGTGATCCCGCTCTTCTATCAGCGCGACCAGGATGGGCTGCCGCGCGGCTGGATTAAACGGATGAAGCGCACGATCAGGACCTTGGGATGGCGCTTCAACGCGGACCGGATGGTCATGGACTATACCCGCAAGTGCTATATCCCGGCGGCCGGCGGCACCTCGAGCGAGATTCGGCCGATCTGCTGATCGGGGCTGGGGAAAAGCCGTCAGGCGCTGGGACGCGGCGATCCTGTAGAACCGCGCAGAACGAGGCTTGTCGATACCAGGAACTCACGCTGCGTGTGTATTCCTGCGGGTTCCTCGGCCTGCTGGCGGAGCGCTTCGAACGCCGCACGTGCCAGTTCGCGTCGGGAAAGCCGGATGGTGCTGAGCGGCGGCAGGGTGAACTCGGCAAAGTCGATGTCGTCTAGGCCAACCACAGAGAGATCTTGCGGAACGCGCAACCCCTGCATGTACGCTGCGCGCAAGACGCCGATTGCGGTCATGTCGTTGGAGCAGAGAATCGCCGTGGGCGGCGTTGCCAGAGCCTGGAGACGATCGAATCCGGCGACTCCGCCTTTGAGCGTGTGATCGCATTCGATGATCCACTTCTTCTGGATCGGCAACCCCGCGGCTTCCATTGCCGTCCGGAAGTTGTTTTCGCGCGTCATGGCTGAGTGGATGTTGTGAGGTCCGGCGAGAAAGGCGATTTTGTTGTGTCCAAGCCCCGTGAGGTGGTTCACCGCCGCGCGGATTCCGCTTTCATAGTCAAGCAGGATCGTGCTTGTGCGCGGGTTGTCGAGGCGAAACTCGGCCAGAACGAGCGGAATCTCGTGGAAGGCGAGCTGATCGAGCACCGGCTCTTCTTCGCCGAAGGTCAGCATGGCGACACCCTCGACTTTGCGTTCGATCATGCGCCGCACGCAGGTCGTCAGGATGGCTGGGTCGCTATTGGAGGAACTCACGAGGATTTCGTAGCCGTTAGCCACCGCGATCTCTTCGAAGTTCTGGATGAGCTCGGGGAAGAAGGGATTGGTAATGTTTTCAACAATGATGCCAAGGATGCGGCTACGGCCGGAGACCAGGCTGCGCGCATGAGTGTTGGGGAAGTAGTTGAGCTGCTCGATCGCCTGCCAGACGCGTTTGGTCAGTTTGTCGCTGACCAGGGGCGAGCCGTTGATCGTCCGCGAAACGGTGGCAATCGACACCTTCGCCATCGCTGCCACCGCGCGAATGTCAGGCGTTTTATCGGCGGGCTTACGTGCTCCTCTTCGTGCCACCCAGCAATCCTAATGCAGAAGTAAAAGAATAGTTAAAGAATAGACCCAAATTCTGCCGCGGAACCCGAGCCGGGTCTGGGTTCTGTGCAATTCACGAGTTATCTGAGATCAGCAGACGGAGATCGCGAAGATTCTGCCCGGTTGGACCGGTGACGATGGTGTCGCCAATCGAAGTGAAGAGCGGACATGCGTTGAAGGTGCGCAGTGACTCCTCGGCATCGAAACCAAACGCGCGAGCCCGCTCCACAGTCGTTGTGTCGGAGATGGCGCCCGCCGCCTGGGTGTTGCCGTCGATGCCGTCGGAGCCGGCGCTGAGTACGGTCAACAATTCACCCCGATGGCGCGCCAGCTCAAGCGCACAATGCAGAGCAAACTGCTGGTTGCGGCCGCCTGCGCCCGGTATCCGATCCATGGTCACGGTGACTTCGCCCACCGAGATCAGGCAGAACCGCTTGTGCAAGGTGCGCATCTGATGGAAGCGATCAAGCAGATAGCGTGCCGCGTCGGCGTAGTCCCAGTCGTCACACGAGTTATCCACAGCAACGGAGAATCCGGCTTTCTCGGCCAGAGAACGTGCCGACTCCACCAGGTCGTGGCTTGAAAGCAACACCTCGAAGACTGAATCGCGGAACGCCTCTTCTTCGCCGGAGAGTGCAGCCACACCGGTGAACGTCCGGCTGTTCGTCGCAGCCAACTTTGGCAGCTTGGGCAGAAAGGTCTGTCGCCAACCCTTGTTGCCGGGCGATTCCGGCAAATCCGTGCCTTCGAAGAAGGCGCGGATTGAAGGCGGCAGCTTTCCTGCCAGATCGTATTTCTCAAGAACTGCGCGGGCGTCCGCCACGGTCGAGTGATCCGGAGACGATGGTCCGGAGGAGAGGGCATCCAGAGCGCGCAGCGGCACATCCGGCAGTAGCAGTGAGACCTTGGTTGCCTCGGGGGCTGCGATCGCGAGCCGTCCGCCTTTCACTGCGGAGAAGTGCTTGCGGAGGGTGTTGATCTCGTCGATGGGCGCTCCGGAGGCGAGAAGAGCCTCATGAAAAGCGATCGTATCTTCGAGGCTAATCTGCGGATCCAGGGGCAGATCGAACATCGCCGACCCGCCACCGGAGACGAGGAAGAAGATCAGCGTGTCCTTCTTTGCCTTTCTCAGCATCGCAAGGGTCGCGCGTGCTGCGTCGAAAGATTCTTCATTCGGTGTCGGATGGCCGCCTTCGAAGTAGCGGAACCGCCAGTTGCGCTTCTTCGGCAGATACTTCGAGCAGCAGATGCCTCGCACGCCCTGGCGGCGCTGCATCCGGTTCATCAGGACCTCGAGCATCGGCGACGCGGCTTTTCCGATCGCAATGACGAAGATCTTCTTGAACTTGGAGAGGTTGATCGCCTCGGGTCCGCTGCCGTCGGGGATAAGACGACGAACGAGGTTCTTCTCGAAACGAAGCCGCCTGTCGAATGCCGATTCGATGTTGCAGGCTGCCAGCGCCCCGGTAAAGATTTCAGTTGCTGTTGCGTGGAGAGAATCCAATGCGGCGTCACTCACAGGAGTCACGTGCCTTGCTCCTTGAGCCAGCCGGCGAGTTCGTTCTGCATCGCCTCAAGCTGGCCGGTAAAAAAGTGATCGGCGCCGGGTACAAGCACCAACTTTTTGGGCTCGGCCGTGGTGGCGGCCAAATGACGGAGATCCGGAGCAGGCGCGAATTGATCGCGATCGCCGCTCAGAAACAGTGTGGGAATTGTGCTATGGGATAAGAACGAATAGTGATACTCGCGGTTTTGCGTCCGTGTGGGTAAACCAAGCGCGGCAATTGCGTGCACATTTGAAGTGGATTGACCGCAACAGGCGAGCAAGGCCATGGCAGTGCCAAAGCTGAAGCCAACCACAACCACAGGCCGTTTGAATTGGCTTTCAAGCCAGCGCAGGGCTGCCTGGACATCGCCGGCCTCGGCCCTTCCGTCGTGTTCGCCTTCGCTGAGCCCCGTGCCGCGAAAATTGAAACGCAGGACCGGCCACTGCAGGCCAAACTTCGGCGCGTTAAGCGCCTTCATGGCGTGGTAGACCACCTTGTTGTGCATGGTTCCGCCGCCACTGGGATGTGGATGGCAAACGAGTGCGGAGAACTTTGCCGCGTGGTCTCCCTGGTTCAGGATCGACTCGAGCTTTCCGGCCGGACCGGCAATGGAGAGGCTTCGCATGGTGCCTTTTCCGGCTCGTTGCGCCGGGTCAGCGAAGGTGGATGTGGCAACCATTCCACACCCTATTTTACGCGCAGAATTCTTTACGCATACATGCTGGTTTCACATTGAAATAGATCGCTCAACTTGCCAAGCAGGGGCTGCCAAGGGGTTCGTGAGCAGGGCGGACCCGCCCGCCCATCCAACTGTCCGTAAGGTATTCTGGCAACAGCATGTCTGCACGCCAGCCGCTCGACCCAGTCCAGCTCACACGCGAACTCGTTGCAATTGAGTCCACGACCTATCGCGAAGGAGCCGTCGGCGATTTTGTCGCCCAGTTCCTGGCCGCGCGCGGGTGGAGTGTGGAAAAGACGTCCGTTCCGCAGCCCCCGGAGACGGCGGATGCCGGTCCTCGGTGGAATGTGTACGCGGGACCCGCTGGAAAACCTGAGCTCGTTTTCTCCACGCACATGGATACCGTCCCTCCGTACATTCCCTTCACCGAAGATGCGGATTTTATGTACGGCCGGGGCGTGAGCGACGCCAAGGGGATTATGGCCGCGCAGATTGTTGCTGCCGAAGCATTGCGCGCGGAAGGGCTATCTGTGGGGCTGCTCTTCGTAGCAGGGGAGGAACGGGACTCAGCGGGCGCCATCACGGCTAACGAGACACCAAAAGGCAGCCGGTTCTTGATCAACGGCGAGCCGACGGACAACTGCCTGGCGTTGGCGTCCAAAGGCGCGTTGCGCGTGATTCTGCGCTCGACCGGCAAGATGGCTCATTCCGCCTATCCGGAACTGGGCGAGAGCGCCATCCACAAGCTGGTCGAAGTGCTGCACAAGATTCGTGCGATTGAGTTGCCCATAACCGAAGATGTCGGCCCGAGCACGCTCAACATCGGTCAGGTGCATGGCGGGCATGCGCCGAATGTGATTGCCGACCGGGCCGAGGCCCACATCCTCATTCGGCTCGTAGGAGACTCCGCGCCGATTCGGGCAGCAGTCCTCGATGCTGCGGCGGGGTTGGCAGAAGTCGAGTTCGCGCTGGAGATCCCATTTGTGCGCCTGCGCGCAGTTCCGGGCTTACCGACGATGATTGCCAAGTTCACCACCGATATCCCCAAGCTCACCAACTGGGGCGAGCCGCTGCTGTTGGGGCCCGGTTCCATTCATGTCGCTCATACCCCTGACGAGAAGCTGGCCAAGAAAGAGTTGCAAGAGGCCATCGAGCTCTACATCAAAGTAGCCAAAGATCTGTTGGCCTGATCGGACCTCTTTCTGTTCGGCCCAACAAGGAGAAAATCATGACCGCTTCGATTTATGACATTCCCGTCCGCAAGATTTCAGGCGAAGACGCCTCGCTCGGCGAGTACAAAGGCAAGGTCCTGCTGGTGGTGAACGTGGCCTCAAAGTGCGGGCTCACGCCGCAGTACGAGGCTCTGGAGAAGCTGTACGAGCGCTTCAAAGGCCAGGGGCTGGTCATTACAGGTTTCCCCGCCAACAATTTCAAGAGCCAGGAACCGGGCTCGGACGAAGAGATCCAAACCTTCTGCACCGCGAACTTCGGCGTCAAGTTCCCCATGTTCTCGAAGATCAATGTGGTCGGGCCTGACAAGCATCCACTCTATGCGGCGCTGATTGCAGCGCAACCCAAGGCCGTTGCGGTCAATGAAGTTCCGTTTGCGCAGAAGCTGCACGGCTACGGCATCGAAACCAATCCCGAGCCCGAGATTTTGTGGAACTTCGAGAAGTTCGTAGTCAGCCGCTCCGGCGCAGTGGTGAAGAGATTTGCACCCGACACAGCGCCTGACGCGCCGGAACTGGTTGCCGCACTCGAGGCAGAGCTGGCAAAAAACTAGGGCCGGACCAACCTGAGGCCAGGTGGCGTCACGGTGGGGACCCATGTATGCTCACCGCATGGCAGAGCACACAACAGCCGCCGGTCCCGCGAATCAACTGGAACAGAGCGCGTCGTCGTATCTGCGGTCGGCGCGCCATCAACCTGTGCAATGGTGCCCGTGGGGCGAGGCTGCGTTTGCGCGCGCGCAGGCTGAAAACAAGCCTGTGCTGCTGGATATCGGCGCGGTGTGGTGCCACTGGTGCCACGTGATGGATCGCGAGTCCTACGAGGATCCCGAGCTTGCCCGCATCATCAACGAAAACTACATTGCTGTAAAGGTCGATCGCGACGAGCGTCCCGATGTGGATGCGCGGTATCAGGCGGCGGTTTCGGCGATCTCCGGACAGGGTGGATGGCCACTGACCGGCTTTCTCACCCCGGATGGCAGGCCATACTTCGGCGGCACGTATTTTCCGCGCGACGACCGTTATGGCAGGCCGGGTTTCGGCCGCGTATTGCTGACGATGGCCCAGGTGTGGCGCGAGCGCCGCGACGAGGCTCTGGAGTCGGCAGCCAGCGTGATGGCAGCCATCGAGCACAACGAGAGCTTCTCCGGACGCGGCGGGGACTTGTCCCTTGCGCTCGTCGACAAGATCGCAGCGTCGGCGGTGGCGCAGTTCGACCCGCGTTACGGCGGCTTCGGATCGCAGCCCAAGTTTCCTCACCCGGCGACACTCGATCTCTTGTTGCAGCTGGCAGTGAATCGGAGCAATGAAGCTGCCCACAATGCGTTCATGGTGACCCTCGACAAGATGGCATGCGGCGGAGTCTACGATCAGCTCGCCGGCGGCTTCCATCGCTACAGCGTCGATGAGCGCTGGGTGGTTCCACACTTCGAGAAGATGATCTACGACAACACGGAGCTGCTGAAGAACTACGTGCATGGGTTCCAAAGCTTCGTGCACGAGCCGTTTCGTCAGACCGCCCTGGAGATCGTTGAGTGGCTGGACGCGGTGATGACGGACCGAGAGCGCGGAGGATTCTTTGCTTCTCAGGACGCGGACATCAACCTCGATGACGATGGCGACTACTTCACCTGGACTCTCGACGAAGCGCAGGCTGTTCTGACCACAGACGAACTCAGTGTTGCAACGGTGTACTGGGACATCGGTGAGTTGGGCGACATGCACCATGATCCCGCACGGAATGTCCTGCATCGCAAGTACACCCTCGAAGAGGTCGCCGCCAAGGTGGGCAAGCCTTTGGCGGACGTTCAGGCTCTGATCGAGTCGAGCCATCGGAAATTGCTCCAGGCCCGTTCCCTGCGTCCAACGCCGTTCATCGATCGCACACTCTACACGGGGTGGAATGCGATGGCCGTGTCGGCGTACGTTGAGGCGGCGCGCGTCCTCCGCATCGATGGCCCACGGGATTTCGCTTTACGGACGCTGTCGCGCCTACTTGCGGACGCCTGGGACGGCGCAGGAGCCCTTTGGCATGTCATTGCCTATTCCGAGGGCGCTGCTCTCAAGGAGAGAGTCCCCGGCACGCTCGACGACTATGCCTTCACCGTGCATGCCTGCATCGACGGCTGGCTCGCGAGTGGAGAGATCCGCTTCTATCGAGCAGCCCGTACGATTGCCGATGCTATGATCGCCCGCTTCTACGACGATGTCGCTGGAGCGTTTTACGACTCCGCCACACCGGAGAAGGGAACTGTGCCCCTTGGCGTTCTGTCGGCGCGCCGCAAGCCGCTCCAGGACTCTCCCACACCGGCGGGCAACCCCACGGCCGCCTCGGCTTTGCTCCGCCTGGAGTCGCTGGCCGGCCAGTCGCGCTTCCGGGAGATCGCCGAAGACACGCTGGAATCCTTCGCAGGCATCGTCGAGCACTTCGGTCTGTACGCAGGGAGCTACGGTCTGGCGCTCGAGCGGCTCTTGTTGGACCCGATCCAGGTGGTCGTGGTCGGGGCCGGTACGGCAGCGGATGCTCTTGAGGCGACGGCAACGATGGGTTTCGCAGTCAACAAGACAGTCATCCGGCTTGCGCCTGCGCAACTCACGGCGGGCGCTCTGCCGGAGGCGCTGGCTGAGACGGTGCTGCAGATGCCCTCGCCAAATGAAACGAGTGCCTGGGCGCTGGTCTGCCGTGGGCGGACCTGCTTTCCGCCGGTTACTGATCCCGAAGCCCTTCTTGCCGCGCTGCACAGCGAGTAGCGAGGCCGTCGGAAGCCAGCGCAGCACGGGCGGGTCGGTCTCGTGATCCTTCCTGCGTGCTTCTGGCGACCGGCTCTTAGCTGCTTTCTCCGCTGAATGGATTGGTCTCCTGCGGCTTGATTGTGGTGGGATCGCGATGCGCCGGGGCTGGTGATTCCGCCGCACTGCGGGCAGTTGCATGGGTTCCTCCAACCCGATCGACGAACGAGTTGAAGACGCGGTTCGGATCACCCGGCAGCATGTGATTTTCTTCAAGCGCGATCCGTACCCGCCGCTGAAACTCGCGCATCGGCCCGTATTGTAGCGTGGCCTTGGTCTTGAAGACCACGGGAAAGATCAGCTGCGAACCGCGCATCGAGTCCACACCGAGGATCTGCGGGTCGGCGACAAAGACATCGCGGTACTGCTCGCTGGAACGGATCTCAGCGGCAATGTCGCCCAGCAGTGCCAACACCTTGTCGGGATTGGCGGAGAAATCGACGCTCACATTGATGGTCGCCACGGAGAAGTCGACGCTCTGGTTGGCCACCGTCGTGATCTGCGAATTCGGAATGACATAAAGCGTTCCATCGCTGGCGCGCACTGTGGTCTTGCGTAGGGTCATGGCTTCCACGGTTCCGGTCAGCCCGGCCAGGGTCACCACGTCGCCGACGTTGAACTGATCCTCAATGAGGATGAGCGTGCCATTCAGCATGTCTTTGACGATGTTCTGTGCGGCCAGGCCGATGGCCACGCCGGCGATTCCTGCCGATGCCAGCAGGGGTGCCAGGTTGACTCCGACGGCGTCGAGAAACTGCAGAAAGACGATGGCGCCGATAATCGCGATGCCAGTCGTTCGAATCACCCCGGCGAGCGTCTTCACCTGGGCTACGCGGCCCCGGCTGGCGGCATGAGCTTCGGCGACCCGGATCATTCGCGCTGTAATCACTCTCAGCAAGCGGCTGAGAACAAAAGCGATGATCGCCACCGCGATCAGGTGGGGCAGCTTGGCGCGGACAAATTCCTGGATATCGTCGGCCCATTCGTCCAGGACCTTCCCCATGAAGCGGTTCTGGGTCAGCAAGGCGGTTGCGAGCACTCTCAACAGACCGGACATCTCAATCTCCTGTCTCTATCTATACTGACCGCAGGCGGGTGAGGCGACTTTTCCCGTCGAGGTCAACCTTTCCGTGGGCCGACTGCCTTCTTTGTCTTACCATCGAGAGGCTTCTATGCAGCCGATTCAACTTCCAAGTCGCTTGCGCAGGCTTTTCTGGAGCCGTCAATCGGCGCTCGGGTTGGGGCTTGGCGCATGCGTCGTTGTTGCGGTTACCGGAGCAGCTCTCCTCGCGGTCCATGCGCAGGATACAGCGCAAGCAGCACCGAATGGCCAGCCGCCCAGGGTCCAAGAGAGCGTTATTCACCAGCCTGATACCAGCAACGAGGAGAGGAAGACGGGCGGAGCCCCGGCCAGGCAACCAGACGTTGACGCGGCAAGCGCCGAGCGGAAGGCACAACTCTCCGACGAAAGCGCCAGGTTGTTGACTCTTGCCGTTGCGCTGAAGGCGGAGGTCGATAAGACAAACAAAGATATGCTCTCGCTGAATGTGATTCGCAAGGCCGAGGAGATTGAGAAGCTCGCTCATGATGTGAAGGCAAAAATGAAACTCTCGGCTGGCGGAAGCTAAAGGGAACGCAGGCAGAAGCCCGAATTCGCAAGGACGGGGGCCGGCTGCCGATCTGCAAGCAGGCCGAGAAGGCTGACAACCGCAACAGGTTCTCGGCATCTAGTAGAAGGCAGGCACCGATGGACGACAAATCGCAAATCCGGCAACGCCGTCGGGCTGGAGGAAAGCTAGTCTGGTGTGCGGCTGTTTGCGGCCTTCTCGTCGTCGCGATGGTTATTGCAGAGCCTGGCGGGCAGCAACCCGTTCCGAACCAAGTGAGCCCGCTCCCGCACAGCCCCTTTTCCGGATCGCTGGATGGCGATCCCGCGCTTATCGCCCGGCACGAGCGGGCGCTGAACGCAGAACGTCAGA
>Ga0335071_10004380_pt1 | contig 14734 bp, 25 predicted proteins | sample Lox_Sample_15_FD_206724 | JGI IMG/M metagenome (GOLD analysis project Ga0335071, IMG submission 206724) | Soil microbial communities from Loxahatchee National Wildlife Refuge, Florida, United States - Lox_Sample_1.5 | ecosystem: Environmental > Terrestrial > Soil > Wetlands | place: USA... | reverse complement strand
GTGGGTGATCTTGCTCGAGGCCGTGTAAGACGATCTGAGGCCCTCGTAGCGTTCGGGCGATAGATTCCCCGTCCGGGAGGTTCAAAGGCTCACAGCCCCGTAGGGAGGTAGCTGGGTGGCTTTGGATGTACCTCCCCCAAGGGGGCCTCGAGGCTGTGGAAGAAACTTGAGCCGTCAGGGAAGTCCGGGTCGCGCGTACGGCAGCATCGCGACCTGATCCTGCGTTCTCAAAGTGGTTCCTTTCCCGGTAGATCGTCGCAGAATGAGCAGCACGGCTTTCCGTTCGCCGCAACCCGGTTCGTCGGCCGGCCGCAGAACACACAGCGTGGGATGACGATGGATGCGGGTAGCTGGTGGTCGTGGTCTTGTGCCCACTCGCGGAACTTCGGCCACCCGGTCACGTCTCGGCTCCTTCCGCCCGCACGAACTCGCAGCCCTTGCATTCGTCGTCGCATCCACACTCGCAGTCAGGCCAGAGGCAGTCAGCGACTGCATAACTGCGCCCGCAGGAACAGTCACAGTCACACTCGTAGTCGGTGTGGGCGCAGAGAGCGGGGCCGCGTTCTAGGTCTGCGAGTCTGCGGCTCATTCTGCTGCTCCTTCCGCCCCGGCAAGCACCGCACGGACGTGGGCGAGTGCAGCGCTGAACATTTCGACCACCTTGTCTCGGACGGCATCGTCCTCGGGCGTGTCGAAGTTGACAGCCGCGTGAACCTTTACCGCCGCATCGAGAGCAACGTCAGCGACCGCGAGTGCTTCTCGGAGACGGTCGCTGGCGTCCTGTTCCCGACAGATCTCAGCGAGCATTGACGACGCACACTCGCCAAGCGTCGCACCCGGATACCCGGAGGCGTTCAACGCTTCGACCTGATCGCGCTCCTGTGCTTCTCGGAGACGGGCGACCTCAGCCTCGGCGGTTTTGGCGCGGGCGACAAGAGCATTGAGATCGCCGTGCGCGTCCTCGCGTCGGTTCTCAAATGGGTCGTCCAGCTTGCTCTGGATTGTGTCGGCGTGCTGGTCGGTGCTCATGCCTCACGCTCACCGTAGAACGCCTCTACCCTCTCCAGGTACTCGACCACCATCCGTGCCTCGGCCAGTGTCGAATTACGTAGCAGCTCCCGGTTACACCTAGTACATGCCAACCCGCGTGCCTTGCCGGTGCGGTGGTCGTGGTCGCGGTCGTGCCTGCGGTTCTCACCCATCGGCCTGCCGCACACCCCACAGGCGTCCTTATCACCGCCGTGGATCAGCACCGACAACAGGGCGTAATCAGGGTATGACGTGTCCCGCAAGACTTCGGCGTGTTTCGGCACCCGTCGTTTAGGCTTCGTCAGCTCGCCGCACCCCTGGCACTTCCGTGAGGCGGTGCGCAGGTTCAGGTGCCCGCACTTACGGCACGTCCACCGTCCCTTGGTGGCTAGATCCACTCTCCCTCCCACGGCGTCACGTACGACTCCACAAGCGTGTCGAACTCCTGCGGCGACATGGGCTCCTGATCGAAGTCGTATGACGGGTCAAACGGGGTTCCGGCGCATTGCTTGCAGGTGAAACCAACGTCACAAGCGCACATCAGGCGACCGCCTCACCCTTGCGAATCGTCACCGACTCGTGCGCCACCACGGCAAGCCGAGCGACCTCTTTCGCGTACGTCTCCACCGACTCCAGGTCGTGGCCGACAGGGACGCTCACCTTCGTCACCGCGCGCACTTCGCCTTTCGCCGCGTCGGTTATCTCGACGGTCACCCACGGCTCACCGCTCCTGGTTGCCTGCGCGAGCGCGAGCTCGTGCTGCATCCTGATGTAGTCGGCGCTGTATAGGCGCTCAGTCATTGACAAGCGCATCCATCGCCTGCATGAACTCTTCCCATCCCACTTCGTGCTCCTGCGGGTAGTCAGCGTTTGCCCACGCCGCGTACTCGGCAGACCACTTGTACGGCTTGTCGAGAAAGTACGGCCACTCGAACTCACCAGTTGACAGCCACGAGTCGAGCGCACGTCCGAAGTCGATCAGCTTCGATGGTACGCGCTGACCCATCTGCTTTAGCAGGTCTGATGCTAGATCCTCTCTCACTCTTCTACCTCTCTCGTCTCCGTGTTCCAAACGATCCCGTACTCATCGTCCGCGATTGCCTCCCGTGCGATCCGTGTTGCTATCTCGATCGCTGACTCTCTGCTGTAGGCGTTGACTTTCGTCATGTAGGTGGCGGTCACAGTCACCGAATAGACGGTCACAGCCGCACCGCCAACACAGCGATGACAAGCACGACGGCACCGAACAGCATCACCCACGCCCCGGCGGTCATGCCTTCACCGAGTAGCCGAGAAGCTCCGTGGCACGCGCGAGGTCGTCAGCGATCCGCTGTCCCGCCGCGTCCTTGACCTCTCGCCGTTCGGCTTCGCGGCGTTCCTTCAACCGGCGCTCACGGTACTGCACGAACGTCTCCCCGGGTTGCACTTCTTTGCTCATGAGAGCGCCCATCCGAGAGCGATACGAGCGACAACGAACACGGCAACCGCAATGACAATGGCGGCGATGATGGTCACGGCTTGGCTCCTTTCAGGAGAGACTCGCGAAGGGCATCGGCCACAAGGTCAGCCGTCGAAGTGTCCCGCTTGATAGCCAGGGTGCGGATGCTCTTCCACTCTGACTCTGTGAGCCTCGCCCGGATAAGAACTAGCTTGATCATGTGCTCAGTATGAACCCATGTTCACACCGCGTCAAGTACCCCGGACGGGTGGTTTTCAGTGACCGGTCAACCGCAGGATCACATCGACCGCCGGGAACACCGCCAGGGCCGCAAGGATGATCCGCTCCCCGGCCGTCAACCTGTGGAACATGCGAGCCCGGGAGCGCATCCGAAAGTCGTACTCGTCCAACATCCCCCTAAGGATGCGCAACTCCCGGTCGTTGAGTGGCGGCTCTCGCATGGCACCGCCGAATCTATCTCAGAGATGGGCAATCGAGAGCAGGCGGACGCCCGGGTGACCGTTCCGTGTCTGCTCTGCCTCTAGATCATTCAACCTAACCGCATCGAATCCTGGTCGTCCGTGCGAGCTGAGAAGTGGGTTGCCGTGCTTGTGATCCGGTGTGTGGACGATCGCCTCATGATGCCCGCCGCCTGGGCCGAAGATCACGAGCGCTCCGGTGTACGCGGCGCGCGGGTCGGTGTAGACGGGGAGTAGCTGTAGGTGGCTCGAGGTCGCGCCGGCGGTCTGCCACTTCCACAAGCCGGCGCACTTGAGTACGTAGCTGCCGAACTCGGAGCAGTCACCCTGCCAGTAGCCCTCATGCTCGAGCACGAGCTCGGTCGTGGTCTCCGACCAGTGCCAGCACTCGTTATCACGGTCGGTGCGGATGTCTTCGGGCGGGTAGAGCAGGTGGGATGCGTGCGCGTGGAAGAAGTCAAGCACCGACAGGACGTGCCTGCGCTGCGCCGTGGTCGCCATACGTCTAGGTGCCTGACGTTGAGCTGTACTGCGCAAGCAGGAGCTTCGTCAGTCCGTTCAACATCTTCGCGACCACAAGCGTCTGCGCCGCCGTCAGCACCGCACCGGACGGGTTCGCGGTGATCCAATTCTGGATTGTCGTCTGCGCTGAGATCAGGTTGGTTTGGATCGTGGCCGCGTTCGCCTGGTTGGTCGCGTTCGTAGCAGCAGCCGCCGCTTCCGCCGCCAAGATCGGAGCCTCCGCCGACGTAACCTGCGCCTGTGTGACGGGCGCGGGCAGCACGGTCGTTGTGCCGTTGCCTTCGATCAAGGCATGGGCGGTAGATGACGGGTCGTAGATGAAGCCGAGCCCGAGCGACTGAGCAACAGACGAGTCGGACTGAGTAGGTGAGATGTAGACGGCCCTCATGCTGTCAGCGCAATCACGGTGCCCGCGTTGCCGTTCGATCCATCAGTGTGGGTGGTGCCCAAGCCTGTCCCTTTCGTTCCGCCGTTCGCGTCGATCGTCTGTCCAGTGACCGCGCCAGACACCACCGACTGAGAGATGACGATCACGACGCCGCCGCCGCCGCCGCCGCCGCCGCCTGCCCCGAGAGTTGAAGTCGTGACGGTGCCGCCGTTGCCGCCCCGCGCTTGGATCGCCCCGGTGCCTGCGATGGTACGCGCGCACACCATCACGAGGCCGCCGCCCGAGCCGCCACCGCCGCCCACATTGGTTGCGTCTCCACCGCCGGCCCCGCCACCGGTTCCGCCGATATAGCGGATGGTTCCACCGCTCCCAAGCGTGATGGCAAAGACGGCCGCTGGAGCTGCGCGGATGGAGCCGTTAACGGCGACGTTGGCATTTAGGGTGCCGCCAGCTCCCGCTGTGCTTGTCGCCCCGGTGCCGCCTGCCCCGCCTACCCCGCCTAGCGAAAAGTTGGTGGATGCGTTCGTTCCTGCCGACCCGTTACCGGTTCCACCAGTTGCCCCTGACGTGCCCGCTGAGCTACCGCCCGTACCTGCGCTGAAACTGCTATTGGCGTTGTTGAGCCCCGCGCCCCCGGTGCCGCCGTTTGTCCCCGAGGCGGCGTTGCCGTTCCATTGGATCGTTCCGTTGTTGGTCAGCGTGCCGGAACAGAAGAAGCGAAACCCGTTGGTTTTGATCTGCACACCGTTATTGATCGTGACGGCCGAGAAGTAAAAATCGCGGGTGAGTGTGTAGACGCTCGATGACGGGGCCATGCCGAGAATAGTCGTCGTGCCGTCGAATGTCACCGACCCGTCGGAGCCGTCGCCGAAGATCGAGAGTCCGTACCCGAGCCCGGAAAGCTGACCGAACGCCGCAGCGTCGGTAGCAGCGGAACCGTTCGCCAGACTTGTGATCTTGTGCGAGTTATTCGACCAGTCAGCCGCAGGCGGATGATCGGCAGCGATCACATCTAGCGTCCCGGTAGCGATCGTCGGGGCTACACCTGTTCCCGCGATCACGATGGAGGTATCTGCGGCGGTGACCGCGCCGGACTTCAACACCTGCTCATAGCGCACCGAGTCACCGTTACCTGTCCCTGCGGCTAGCCCGGTGAGCTTCTGCGAGTTCATCGGTACCGACGCGGCGGTAGGCTCGTTCGTCGCGATCACGTCCAGCGTCGCGAGCTGCAACACCGGGGTAGTCGTCGGGTTAGAAACCGCAATCGACGTGTCTGCGCTCGAGACGTTCGTGACGGTTCCCGAACCGCCACCTGTCGCGCCTGAGCTGTTCTTAGCGATCGGCATCTACTTGAACTGAACGTCGAAGAAACAGTCTGCCGAGCCGACCGTCTTCGTCGCAGCCGTTGAGCTGTTACACAGGACGATTCCTCGGTTCATGCGTCGAGGCCGTAGCCACTCAACCGCCTTGTCGGAAGCTCCAGGAACGGTGAAAGACGTTACCGGCACAGCACCATCGGCCGGAAGCGTGGTCTGATCGAACACAAGGATGTACTGCGCTGACGCGTTCGTGTTGTTGACGGTGAAGCCGACAAGCTGATGCGCCTGCGGGATCACGATCGACGCCGCAATGACGTTCGAGCTCTTGTTGTCCGGCAGAAGCTCGTACCAGTCAGACCCACGGCCGTACTCCCTGTACGGGTCGCCGTGCTTCTCGCGCATCTCGTCAACCATTAGACGACCGTCGCGGACAGGTGGAGAGCAGACACTGTGGAGGCGGCAGCGCCGGCGTGAACCTGCAACGTCAGCACGTACACACCCTTCCCGGGTGCGGCGTCGAATCCGAGCACGGACGGAGCAACGAGGTTTCCGGCGGTCGCGTTGAGCTGACCTGTTGAGACGACGACGGTTCCGCTGACGTTCGTCTGGCGGATGCGAAGCGTCACACCGTCACCCGACGTACCGACAGTCAGGGCGGCGAAGGCGTTGAGCCTGATCCCCGACACCACTGCAATGTCTCCGAAGTTGGCGATCGTCAGCGTGGCGATCACCGTTTCGGTGTTGTCGGTCGGTGACGCTGCGACCGTTGAGGTTCCGACGAACCTCGCGGACAGGTCGGTGAAAAGGATGTTTTCGCGAATCGGCTGTGGCATGTGGTGTGAGCCTCCGAGGCTAGAAGCGTTGAGGGAGATCGTCAAGGATCACACCGCCGACACTTGCGGCGATGCGCTGACGCCAGTGCTGGAAGATCGGGCCGCTATGGGCTCGCTGCTCGAACACTGACGCTCGCAGATTCTCTTGGCCGCACTCGACACAGAGCCTCGTATGGCTCAGTTCTCCTACTTCGTCAGAGTGGCGACCGCACAGGCGGCAGGTCTTGTAGTCGTAGCGCGGCATTTTGCTTGAGAGGACTCTAACCCTACCCGTTCGAGAATTGGAGGAGGGGAGGAGGGATCCCCCCCTCCGAAATCTTGTCTGCGCGTTTGAGGGCGCATACGTTGGCGGTCGTACCTGTCCCTCCACCTTCTACGAAGGGAACGATCCACTGTGAAGACAGTCCAGCAGGGCACCGATCGCTACAAGGCGTCCGCCGGCACTGCTCAGACCACGTGGCTCCAGGGCATTCAGGGCACGCAGAAGGATCAGGCTGCCCTTGCTGTCGCCGCAGGCCCCCGCTACATGCAGGGCGTCGCGGATGCGTACAACTCCGGGCGTTGGGCCGCAGGGCTCACCCGTCGCGGTACGCAGTACTGGAAGTCACAGAGCGAAGCGAAGCAGACTTCGTACGGAACGGGCATCGCCGCAGGGGCCAACAACTACGCTGCATCGGCAGCGAAGCTGTACCCGGCCCTCGCCAACATCGTCTCGAGCCTCCCGGCCCGTGGCGACATCAACCAGAACCTCCAGCGCTCCGCTGGCCTGGCGCTCGCGCTCCATGCCAACAAGGGCCAGTACAAGGCCGGCTGATCTCTGATGCCTCCGGCAATCATCCTCAACACCGCATCGAAGGCGTCCACGACGGGCGGCACGTTCGCTGACACGCTGACGGCCAACTCCGGCGACTCGCTTTCGATCCCGCTCACCGGAGACAACACCAACCGCATCTTCAAGATGTGGGGTTCGGACTCCGCTCACGTCATGGAGCTGGCCCTCACCGACTCGCGTACCGATTCGATCCATGACCCTCAGTACGGTGTCCGGCAGAACTTCGCCGCGATCACCCCTGGCGGCGCTGGGACGGTCGGTTCGCATACCACCCTGTCAGGCCCCACGGAGATCCAGGTGTTCCCTGGCGACACTCTGACGATGACGGTCACCACGACCGCATCGGATGCGGTGCTCGTGTCGTGGCTGACGAAGTACAACGACCTGCCCGGCGTCGCCGGCCAGTTCGCACGGTGGGAGCAGGTGCAGGCGCTCAAGGACACGACGATTGGCGTCCGGTGTGCTCCGGTCGCCTCGGGTACCGCCGGTCTGTACGGCACCGCCCGGGCGATCAACGCCGACGACCCCCGGTGGACGGGCGGCAAGTACTACGCGATCCTCGGGTGGACGGTTCAGACCGTGTGCACGACGGTCGCTTTTGCCGGTCAGGCGTGGGGCAACAACAAGATCGGTGGCCCGTCGGGTGCTCTCACCCTCGACACGACGAACTACTTCGTCGACCTGTACATGGAGACGGGCATTCCGTGCATCCCGGTGTTCAACGGGTATGACGCGGGGAACGTGTTCCTGTACGCGGCCGACGACACGGCTTCGGTCTCTCCGAAGGTCGATGTGTGGGCGTACGAACTCTCCTCGAATCCGGTTGGAGGCTGACAATGGCTGAGCAGAAGGGTGACGCGCTCAAGATCGTCGGCATCCACGAGCCCGATTCGTCGGTGGAGACGGACGAGAACGGTCACAAGCACGAGGTCGCTCTGCCCGGTAACTACCGGGTGGGGTTCCATGTTGGCGGCAAGTTCGTGACGCTCGCGCTGCTCAAGGCGGGCAACATTCTTGACGCTGACGGCAAGCCTCTGTCCGACGCTACGGATAGCTAGGCGGCGTCGGGCTCTCAATCACATACGGGCCGGTCGGATGGTGTGACGCCTCTCGCGTCGTCCGGCCGGCTCGTATCATCTGACGATGGCTAACGACACGTTCCTTGCGAACCTCGAGCAGGTTGAGTCGGTACCCCTCGACTACGAGATCCCCGGCTCGCTCGAGCTGGCGTTGCAGTCGGTCACAGCGACGTTCGACGGGTCAGGTGCTGGGTCGTCGTTTCTGCCTGTGTTGCAGGTGTTCGGCCCGGGCAACGTCGGCCCGTTCACGTTCGTCAATCCGAATGGTGCGGTCGCGGCCGGTGATTCGGCCGAAGTCACGTTCGGCACCTTTCTAGGCGGCGCTGTTCAGGCCGGGTCGCTGTCGGTAACGGACGGCACCACCACGGTCAGCCCTACATCAGTTCTTGACTTCACATCGGGCGCGACGGTCAGCGACGGCGGCGGTGGTACGGCTGACGTGGCTATCTCTGGCGGTGGAGGGGCGACGCTTCACTACGGCCAGTTCCAGGACTGGGATACCACTGGAATCACGATCGGTGCCGGATCACAGGTAGCAGTCGATTGGAACACGTCCGGTGGCGGTTCGTTCTTCTCCTACCTCGGTGGTGGGACGCTCGAATGCATCGTGGCAGGCATGTACACGTTTGCGCTCGCAGGTCAGGTGTTCCCATCACCGCCCGCTGACTTCGTGCTGACAGTGAGTTTCCAGACGCCCGGAGGCGCGCCTGTGGGTGGTTCGGTGAACATTCCGATCCTTGCGTCAGGTGTCGGCAATCAGGCGTTTTGGGTGCCCGTGACGCTGAACGCTGACGTGGGATACAACTTCACGGTGTACCTGTCGAACAACGGTGCGAACTCGGTCACCGTAGAATGGTTCCCGTTCGTTCAGCAGCTAGCGACATGAGGGAGCGATAGACGATGCCCGCACCGATGATGGTTCCGCTTACGCCGGGCCTGATCGTGGCCGACAACTTCGTCATCCGCATCACCGCCCTCGACCCAACAACCGGAGCTGTCGTGTCCGGCGTGAAGGTGTCGCAAACGGCGATCCTCGGCGTTGACGTGTCGGGCACGGCAAGCTCTGACAATGTGAAACCGCCCGCGACGCCTAACAAGTCCTACTTCGTCGGAGACTCAACCTAACCCCCGTCACTCGTCAAGGATCGGAGCCATGAGCAACACGAAACTCATTATCGGAACGGTCGTCGCGGCGCTCCTGATCGTCGCCTACGTCGTCCTCACGGTGACCAACCACGACGGCAACACGCTTCTCGGTCTGCTCGGCGGATGGCTCGGCGGGCTCGGCGTTGAGCCGGCGGTGAACAAGGCGAATAGTTAGATGCCTCCCGCGAAGCCGATCCGGCACACGTTCAACGCTGACCATTCGTGGTCTGACTTGCAGCACTCGGTCAAGGTGACGATCCCGAAGCACCTGGGGAACGCGCGTCATGCGATCCTCAAGATTCGGGCGATGCGGAGGAGTCTCTGATGGCGCTCGCACCGGTAGCAAGCGGCGAAACCTCTGGCGACCCGTACAAGCTGATTGCGTTGCAGCGTACGACCCGTGCCAACAATGACGGCACGTTCACCCCTGTGGTGAACATCACGCTTCAATCAGTGAAGTACGGCGTCCAGTTCAAGTTTACCCTGCTGGCATCTACCTATGACACGGACGGTGGCCCTCCGCTCGAGGAAGAGCGCACCGGATGGGTTGATGCGGTGTGCGCCTACCCGCACGTTCAGGATTTCTGGTCGGAGACCGATCAGGGCCCGTCGCAGGTGCTCTACAACTACGGTGTCATTACCGTTGGGAGCAATGACGGGTCGGTCACCGATCAGGTGCGCCGCCGGATGGATCAGTTGAACGAGCCTGCGACGTTTCAGGCGATCAACGCGGCCGTCAAGCGTCTCAACTCTGTCGGTGCTGGTCTCTAGAGGCTTGAGGCTATGGCTGCGCTAATCGAGCTGCTCGGTGAGGCAGGGGTTGCGCTAGTCCTGTTGGGCTCGTTCATGGGATGGCTGTTCGCCTCGGGTGGGTTGCAGGTGTGGGGTGCGACGTTCGGCCGAATGCTCCTGTGGATGGCCGACCACATGAACTTTTCCATCCACCGGTTCGGCGTCACCGTTGGGCATGACTTCGGGAACATCTTCCGGGACGCGAATCAGGCAGTGGTCGCGTGGTTGCAGGATGTTCGCGCCGGCTCGGAAGTGGAGATCGCGTGGTCGATTCGCACCATGCGGTTGATCTGGCAGGCGCAAGCGGAGGCGATCGATTGGCTTGCCTCTGAGACCGCTGAGACGTTCGACAAGCTGATCCACGGGCACCTTCCGAAGTGGGCGCGGTATGTGATCCCTGAGACGTTGCTCGCCTCCCTCGTCCTCAAGTACGTCAAGGGCGAGATCGCGAAGCTGCGACCCGAGGTAGTCAAGACGGTCAAGGTGGTTGAGCACGCCGTTCCGCAGACCGTGACGAAGATCGTCCACGCTGTCCGTGAGGGAGCGATCGAGCTTCCGGGATGGGTGATCCACATCCCGAGGGAGATCCACAACATCGTGGATCAGGCGGGCAGGCTCGAGCACCGGCTACGGAAGGTGGAAACGATCTTCGGTGCTACGGCGTTCGCGGCAGCTCTGGCGAATGTGTGGGGTATCCCGTTCCGGTGCGCCCGGTCGGGTGGGCCGATGGGACGGTTGGCGCGGTCGCTGTGCGGGCTCTCCGGTCAGGCGTTGAACGATCTTCTTGGGTTGGTCGTGGACGTGCTGATCGTGGAGGACGTGTGCCAGGTCATCGTCTTGCTCGAGGATGCCCTCTCGCTCGTGCAAGGCCCGCTGAACGGGTTCGTTGACGTGGTAGACGGTGCCCTGTGCCACGGTGACTACGATGCGCCGCCGGTCGTGAACGTGCCCGCACTCTCACTGCCCCCCGTGACCGGGCTCGCTCTGAGCCTGCCGTAGACGATGGCATCGCCGCTCGGGTCTGCTCCTAGCGTCATCCTTGGCGTAGGTCTCGGCGCTGCCGCATCGACCGCGATCGAGCCGCTGATTGAGCCGGCGCGTCAGAAGGCGTGGGAGAATAATCCGAACAGGATCAACGCGGCGGCGCTGTACGCGTCACTTGTCGCTCAGGGAGCGATCGACCTTGCCGAAGGTTCCGGGTATGCGCTCCGTGACGGGTTGGCGGGCGACAAGTTCCGGCAGCTGGTCTACATGGCGCAGCGTGCACCGACCTACGCTGAGGCACAGGATCTAAAGCGCCGCAACAAGATCAACCTCGATCAGCTCTACCACTCATTCGCTAAGGCGCAGATCGAGCATCAGTATTGGGAAGCACTCGCAGACCTTGTAGACGACCGGTTGAGTCCTCAGAACGTCGCTGTGGCGATTGTTCGGGGGCTGATGGTCAACCCGGACATTCTTCCGGTTGGCCCGCCGACCGAGCAGGGCAAGATCCCGGCGTTTCCGGTGTCAGCGATCGACCCGGTGACAGAGAGCGAGGCATCAGGATTCAACAAGGAACGCCTAGCAGTACTGGCGGGGATCTTCGGCCGTCCTCCCGGCCCTGAGCTTGCCGCACGGGCGACGTTCCGTCAGATCATCGAGAAGGTCGATTACGACCGTGCCATCTCGGAAGGTGATGTGCGTAACGAGTGGGCGGATGCGATCTTCGAGGCGACCCGGGCGATCTTGTCTCCGAACCAGTACGCGGAGCTAGACCTACGCGGCTACATCGACGCGCCGACCCGCAGGCGGTTGACAGCTCAGCACGGCATGAGCACGGAGAACAGTGACCTTCTCTACGACCTGCTCGGCCGTTCGATCCCGGTGCATCAGATCACCACGGGATTCGCTCGAGGTGGCGAGTTCGAGGGGCCGGTTGACACGATCCCGAAGGCGTACTTGCAGAGCTTGCAGCGTGGAAACCTGCGGCCTGAGTACTACAACCTTGCGTACGCAAATCGGTACAGCCTGCCGTCAGCGTTCGTGATCCGTGCCTTGCTGACGGACGGTGCGATCACACAGGACGAGGGGGAGCGGCTGTTCTTGGAGTCGGGTTGGCCCCCGGAGCTGGCGAAGCTGGTTGCGGAGGCGTACGCGCCAACCGGAACCACGACCAAGGCCGATCCGTTCGTGAAGCGTGCTCAGACACAGCTCTGGACGGCAACCCACAAGGCATACCTTGCCGACACGCTGAACGATGCAACGGCGGACACGATCCTGACGAACCTGATCCCGGGTGCAGGAGACCGTGCGGAGGTACTGCAACTGTGGCTTACGGAGAAAAACCTAGCCGCCCAACCGCGTGCAGGGGGTTGACCGGATGGCTGACGCGTCGTACAGTGGGCCTGCACCAACGTCTCCTGTTCCAACCGCCGGCGGCGAGCCTGGCTCGGCCTACAGCACGGTTCGTCGTCGGCGGCTCCCCCCGCAAGCGGAGCAGGAAAGACGTAAGGCGTGGGGTAGAGTTTGGGGGCCGAAGGTTGCGGAAGCTGTCAGGAAAGCGATACGAGAGGCGGAATAGGTGACCGAAACAGAGATGGAGATCGTGCAACCGGATCAGATCGATACCGGTGAGGGCGACGAACTCGATGACGACCCGCTCGAGGACGGCACGAGCTACCCGCCGGACTTCGATCCTGACGACCCTGAGAACGTGCTGCCGGACGAACTCGAGCCGGACGCCGACTATCAGCCGGGCGTGCAGGAGTCGCGCTACCTGGACGAGAAGGAGCTAGAGAAGATCCAGAAGCGGCTCGAGGGTGAGCGTGCACGGCACGACAAGCGGCTTGCCGAGATCATGGGTGACGATCTTGGCGGGCACATTCCCTGCCCTGCATGCATGGACGGGATCGCCGGCTACATCGTCCCGCCCGATGTTGCTCCGCTGACAGACGATCAGCGTGAGCGCATGAAGCAGATCATGGGATTGGACAATTGGGAGACGATGCCTGAGGCTGATTGGGCGCGTCAGTGCGTCACCTGCCTCGGCCACGGGAACATCAGGACGGGCTCGATCGTTCCGGGACGTGAGACGGTGGAGTGCATGGACTGCGGCGGTGCCGGGTACATCAACACCCGCAAGGCACAGACCACACCGGCGTTGCAGACACCGGAGGGTGAGATCGTGACGGGGCCTACGGTGTTCCCTGACAACGAGCCGGATCCGCGTGTTGACGCTTTGCGCCGTGACGGGTTCACTGTGATTCCTCCGATGCACGTCGGTCAGTAGATGGGTCAGGCACGCCGATACGAGTTAGGGGAGCGTGTCATCGCATCAGCTCACGGCACCGGGTATCCACGCGCCGGCGTCGTCACAGCACGGATCAACGAGGGCGGTGCCTCGTACCTGTGGAACGGTGAGTGACGCTACATGGTGAAGTTCGACCGTGACCACGGGCCTAGCGGGCCATGCGTGGTATTCCGCGCCGAAGGTGAGCGCGAGGACGTGTACCCGGCGACGGGAACGGCGGCATAGGTGGCAGGCTGGCGATTCTGGCGGCGACGGCGGCACTGGCGGCGTTCGCGTCGTGTCTCCATGTTCGAGCCGTGGACGCCCGGCCCGGTCACAGCGTCTACGGGAAGATGCCGCGACACTGGCACGCCCCCCGATGGTGGCTCACCCAAGCGCTCTGTATCCACTCCCATGAGGGAGCGTGGAACGCGAACACCGGAAACGGCTACTACGGAGGGATGCAGTTCCTTCTCTCCACGTGGCGCTCGGTTGGTGGTCGCGGACTTCCCTCCGATCAGTCACCGCGCGAACAGCTCTTTCGCGCATATGCCGTCTGGCTTCGTGACGGGCGCTCCTGGCGGGAGTGGGGAACGAGGTACGCTTGCCACCTGAGATGAGCACGCTGCCCGAAGGATCACCGCCGTACGCGATCGAGGTTAGACAGCTCGGTCACGGCACGTGGCTCGCAGAGGGGTTCGACCTCGAGCTGAACCCGGATAGATCGATCGTGAGATCAGAGTCTGTGTCAGCCGAGGACGCTGTGAACAGCGTACGTGACCAGCTACGCGAGCACTCGTACCGTCGCGGTGTGATGCTGCGTCCGCGCAGCGTGCATTACGTGAACCTGGACGGATCTTTTTGGAGCCCCCATGACAACCCGATCGACCTCGCGTCACGAAGGAACACGGCGTGACCGTGGTTCAGCAAGGGCCTACAACCTGAGATGAGGGAGAACGGGTGACAGTCGCGCTCGACCTTCCGATCGGAGCGACGTTCTCTGCGCCTCGAGGCCGCGAGTGCTCGATCTGTCACGAGCGCTTCGCCCGCATCCGTGACGAGGAGCCCCATCACCTTTGCTCGCTCTGCGAGCTTGAGCACGCAACCAAAGCCTAGTCGGGGACGGCCAGTAGCTCGCCGCCAGAGCAATAGCCGCCGCCCCGCTGAAATCACCGTGTGACGAACCGGGGCGACGGCTAGCCCAACCCCCGGCAGTGTAACGCGTCCGCCGGCTAGAGCTTGACCACGCACGCTTCTTCCACATCGGTGGGTACCGCTTGGGGGAGGTGCATCCAAAGGCCCCCAGCTACATCCCTCCGGGGCTGTGACCCTTTGAACCTCCCGGACGGGGAATCTATCGCCCGAACGCTACGAGGGCCTCAGATCGTCTTACACGGCCTCGAGCAAGATCACCCACACGAGGGATTGAGACCACACAGCCAATCCCCCAACCGAGTGATCTTGACCCGGCACGGTAAAAAGGGCTTGCACATGGAGTGCACCTGGGCTAGCCTTAAGGCTAGCCCAGGTGCACTCCATGTGCAAGCCCTTTTTACCGTGGCGGGTCAAGATCACTCGGGTGGGGGATTGGCTGTGTGGTCTCAAT
>Ga0335071_10004379_pt1 | contig 14738 bp, 7 predicted proteins | sample Lox_Sample_15_FD_206724 | JGI IMG/M metagenome (GOLD analysis project Ga0335071, IMG submission 206724) | Soil microbial communities from Loxahatchee National Wildlife Refuge, Florida, United States - Lox_Sample_1.5 | ecosystem: Environmental > Terrestrial > Soil > Wetlands | place: USA: Florida... | reverse complement strand
GGAGGCCAGGCGGAACGCGCGCAGGCGCAGGTCCGCGGCCTGCGTCTCGCGCAGCTCGCGGATGAGTCCGGCGTAAAAGCGCCGCGTCGCCCCGGCTTTCCTGGAGGCCGCGGCCCGTCCGGCCGACGTCCTCATGTTGCGGGGGAGGGCGGCGGCGTAGGTCAGCTCCTTGCTCATCGGCCCCAGGACGGCGTCGAGCAGGGTCTTGCCCCGGAGCGTGGACTTGATGAAGAACTGGGCGACGCCGAGCGTGCCGAACTTGGACAGGAAATCGGCGTCGTGGACGACCGCGGCGATCGCCGCGGCGGCCGAAGCGCGCGGGCGCGGCCCGGCGGCGTAGAGGGCGCGCAATGCGCCGATGGCCCGCCCCGCCTCGCGGGCCGTCATCCCCGCGGCGGCAAAAAGCGGGGCCGCGATGGCGGCGGCTTCCTCCTCCTCAGAGCGGTCGCCGCGATGGTAGGCGCCCCCGGCGAACTTCCCGGCGTCGTGGAAGAGCGCCGCCGCGGCCGCCAACGAGGAATCGAGGCCCTCGGCCTCGGCCAGTCGGAAGCTCAGGGCGGCGACATGGGAGGTATGCTCCCAGAGGTAGCTTCCGGTCGCGCCGCGCCCGCCGTCGTAGGCCCGCTCGGCGTCGGCGATCGTCCGTCGCGCGGCCGCCACGAGCCCCGGCCAGCGGGCTTCGATCGCAGCGGCGTAATCGGGGAGCGGGGGAGCGCCCATGGGGTCAGACGCCGGCGCGGGCGTAGAGCGCGTAGAAGAGATAGCGGCCCAGGACCTCGGCCACGACGGCGGCGATGAGCGCCAGCAGCGCGTAGCCGGTGCTCCGGCTGCCGTGGAACAAGAAGATGAAGAGCATGGCCGCGCCGAGGTAGAGGAGGCGGAAGACGAGGACGGGGTAGATCCGGCCGACCGGGAGGTCGCGCAGCGTCGGGGACGTGCCGCCGAGGAGCCCCGCCCGCGGCGTCAAGACGAGAGCCGCCAGGATGGCGACGAGGATCGCCCCGAGCGCGGCGAGCTCCGCGCCGTCGCTGAAGGCGTCGACCGTCCCGGGGAAATCGAACAGGATCCGCCGCCCGGCGAGCACAGCCAGCGGTCCGAGGAGGGCGGCGCTGGCGAGGAACGAGACGGGCGTGTGCAGACCCCGCCAGGCGGGCACGGTCCGGAGCATGTAGAGGCGGGTCATGCTGAGCAGGAAGAGCAGGCTCGCCACGGCGGCCGCGACGACGAGCGGGCGGAAGGCCGACCGCGCCTCCTGCCCCCGCCAGCGCAGCACCCCGAGGGCCAGGACCAGGGCGATGAACGCGACCTCGAAGAAGACCTCGCGGCTGAGCCACGAGGAGCGGATGTTGGCGACCGCCGTCGGCGCGTGCGATGGCTTGCCGAGATGGAGGAGGGACACGGCCGCGCCCAGGCCCAGCGCGGCCAGCACGGCCGCGAGGAAGGGGAGGGCGAAGAGGCGGTTGGGGATCACCCCCAGGTTCGGGACGGCGGTGAGATAGGGCACGGCCACCGTCCAGAACGCGCCGATGGCCGCCTGGGAGAACAGCGTGTAGGCGATCAGGGGCGCTTTCCGCTCCGTCGGGGCGGCCATGTCAGATCTCTTCCCAGTTGGCGACCTCGGCCGTGTCCTTCGTCGCCTTGGCCGCGTCGCGGTGGGGCTTGATCACGAGAGAGGGCTCGGTGAGCGAGGCCTCGGGCAGGGGGAAGACCTCGCTCGTCCCGCCGTGCTTCTTGCGGAGGTCGTCGAGCTCGCCGAAGTCCAGGGCGCGCATCGGGCAGGCCGCCACGCAGGCCGGAGGCTGGCCCGCGCCGATGAGGTCGGCGCAGAACGTGCACTTGGTCGCCAGGCGGCGCGCGGCGTCGAACTGGATCGCGCCGTAGGGGCAGGCCCACTCGCAGTAGCGGCAGCCGATGCAGGCCTGGGTGTCGATGAGGACGATGCCGTCGTCCCGCTTGTAGATCGCCTTGGTCGGGCAGCCCTCGCCGCAGATCGGCTTGGCGCAGTGGTGGCAGGCCATCGACATGTTGTAGGCGAAGACGCCCGGCACCCAGAGGCCGCCTTCCTTCTTCCACGTCCCGCCCGCGACTTCGTAGACCCGGCGCCAGAGGACGCCGACGGGCAGGTCGTGCTTGTCCTTGCACGCGCCCTGGCAGGTCTTGCAGCCCGAGCAGACGCCCGCGTCGTAGTAGAAGGCGTACTGCTTGACGAAGGCCTGGCTCATGCGCTTTTCTCCGCCTTGGCGACCTGGGCCATGATCGTATGCTGGGCGTTGCCGAAGGCGAGCGGCGTCCAGCGCTCCGAGGTGAGGACGTTGACCGACCCCGCCCGGTCGACGCCGTCCGGGCCCGGCGCCCACCAGGCGCCCTGGGGCAGGGCCACGACGCCGGGCATGATCCGCCGCGTCACGCGGCAGCGGACGACGGTCGCGCCGCGGTCGTTGAACACCTTGACCTCGTCGCCGTTGGCGATGCCGCGCGGCCCGGCGTCGGCCGGGTTGATGAACAGGCGCTGGGGCCAGGCCTCGCGGAGCCCGTCGACGTTGTCGAGCGTCGAATGGACGCGGGCCAGGTAGTGGTGGCCGATGACCTGGAGCGGGTATTTCGCCGCCTCGGGCCCGAAGGGGCTCTCCCACTCCCGGATGTATTTCGGGACCGCCGGGATGACGTCGGGCTTCCCCATGTCGTGGAGCCGCTTGGAGAAGATCTCGATCTTGCCGGACGGCGTCGGCAGCGGATGGGCCGCCGGGTCGCGCCGGAAGTCCTCGAAGGCCACGGCCGGCCGCGCCACCGGGAGGGAATAGACGCCGGCGTTCGATTTCTCGAGCTCGTCGAGCGTCGGGATGTTCGGGAAGCGCGTCTTGCGGTACTGCTCGACGGACCAGGCGATCCAGTCGCGCTCGCTGCGGCCCTCGGTGTAGGCGTCCCGGACGCCGAGCCGCCCGGCGAGGTCGGCGCAGATGGCGTAGTCGCTCTTCGCCTCCCCCGGCGGGTCGACGATCTTGGGCATGAGGATGACCTCGTCGCCGTACTTCCAGCCGTCGGCCAGGCCCCACGTCTCGAACTGGGTGCAGGCGGGGAGGAGCCAGTCGGCGAACCGCCCGGTCGGGGTCAGGAAATTGTCCTGGACGACCAGGAGCTCGACCTTCTTCTCGTCGCGCAGGATCTCCGCGGTGCGGTTGATGTTGGCGTGCTGGTTGACGAGGGCGTTGCAGGCCACGGCGTAGATCATCTTGATGTCGGTGCCGAGACGCTCGGCGCCCACGACGCCGTCGGCCGGGCCCATGGTCCGGCCCCGCAGGACCGCCTCGCTCCAGAGGAACGAGGGGATCTGGGCCTTGACCGGGTTGTCGCCGGTCGGGAAGACGATCCACAACGGCCCGCCGTCGGGCGCCTGGAGGGCGATGCCCCCCGCCCAGCCGCCGGGGAGGCCCACGTTGCCCGTGATCGCCGGCAGGACGCAGCCCGCCCGGACGGCCTGCTCGCCGAAGGCCCGCCGCTGCATGCCGTAGCCCTGGTAGAGGACGGCGGGCTTGCGGGTGGCGTATTCGCGGGCGATGCGGGCGATCGTCGCCGCGGGCACGCCGCAGATCGCCTCGGCCCAGGCGGGCGTCTTGGGCGTGCCGTCGCGCGTTCCGAGGATGTAGTCCTTGTAGCTCTCGGCGTTCTCCGCGCCGGCTGGCATCTGCGAGGCATCGAATCCGACGCAATGCGTCCGGACGAACTCGGCGTCGTGGAGGTTCTCGGTGACGATGACGTGGGCCATGGCCGACATCATGGCCGTGTCCGTCCCCGGGCGGATCGGGATCCACTCGTCGGCCAGGGCCACGGCGCTCAGGGTCAGGCGCGGGTCGAGGCACACGATCCGGGCGCCCCTCTCCCGGGCCCGGCGGAGGAGGAAGTCGCTGTTCGTCCCGTCGCGCATCTCGGCCGGGTTCCAGCTCCACATGAGGATGTACTTGGAGTTGAGCCAATCCTGGCGCTGGTTGCCCGTGACGTTCGTCCCGTAGACATAGGGCGTGGCGCAAGAGATGGCGGCCCAGGAATAGCTGTTGTAGAAACCGAGGGAGCCGCCGAAGAGGTTCATCAGGCGCTGGGCCGTCTGGCGGCCGTTCGTCTGGTTGTAGCTCCCCGTGCCGTAGGGGACATAGAAGGCCGTGTTGCCGTAGGCGCCCCGGATGCGCTTCATCTCGGTGGCGATGGCCTCGAGGGCCTCGTCCCAGGAGACGCGGGCGAACTTGCCTTCGCCCCGCCGGCCGGTCCGCTTCATCGGATGGAGGAGGCGGTCGGGATGGTCCTGGCGGTGGCGGTAGAGGCGGCCGCGGACGCACGGCCGGAGCTGCGGATCCTCGACGCCGTCGGTCGGCCGGTCATCGCCCTCGATCCGCGTGATCTTGCCTTCCGAGACGTAGACCCTGAGCAGGCAGCGCCCGCCGCAGTTGTGCGACGGGCAGCCCGTCCGGATCATCCGCTCCTCGGCCGCCTGGGCGGCGGGCGCGGCGGAAGGGAACGATGCCGCGGTCGGGCGGCCGGCGCGGGGCCTGAGCCACGCGCCCCACTTCGAGGCGGTCAGGGCCGAGCCGCCGAAGAACGAGCTCCAGCCGAGGAAGCCGCGCCGGTCCATCGGCGCGCTCTCGATCCTCTTCTTGATGAGGGGAGCGTCGCTCATGGACGCTCCGGCAGGGAGGCGGCGTCCCCCGAGAAAACGGGAGCGACGTGGGCGGCGAAGACGGGCCGGCGGTCAATCACCCGGCCATTGTAGCAGGTCGCGCCGGCGGATGACAAATCGGGGCCTTTCGAGTAATCTGGAGGCGCTTCGGATCGATTCCGGCGGCCTGCGGAGGTTATCATGAGCACACCGCTTCGTTGCGCGGCATTTCTGCTTCTCTTGGGCGGGGCCTGCTTCGGCGCGGCCGCCGGTCAAGCGGCGGTCCCCAAGCCCGACCTCAAGATGCCGGCGGGCCCGTTCAAGGCGTCCTGGGACTCGCTCGTGAATTTCAAGGTTCCCGATTGGTACCTCGACGGGAAGTTCGGGATCTTCATCCACTGGGGCGTCTATTCCGTCCCGGCCTTCGGGAGCGAGTGGTATCCCCGCAACATGTACCGGTCGCAGGATCCGACGTTCAAGCACCACGTCGAGGCTTACGGGCCCCAGAGCAAATTCGGCTACAAGGACTTCATCCCGCTCTTCAAGGCCGAGAAGTTCGATCCCGCGCACTGGGCGGACGTCTTCCGCCGGGCCGGGGCGAAGTTCGTCGTGCCCGTGGCCGAGCACCACGACGGCTTCCCGATGTACGACAGCGCCCTGACGGCCTGGTGCGCCGGGAAGATGGGGCCGAAACGGGACATCGTCGGCGACTTGGCCAAGGCCGTCCGGGCCCAGGGATTGGTCTTTGGCCTCTCGACCCACCGGGCCGAGCACTGGTGGTTCTACAACGGGGGCATGACCTTCGACTCCGACGTCCGGGATCCGCGCTACGCCGGCCTCTACGGCCCGGCCCGGCCCGACAAGACCCAGCCCGACAAGGCCTATCTCGACGATTGGCTGGCCCGGACGGTCGAGCTCGTCGACAAGTACAAGCCCCAGCTGGTCTGGTTCGACTGGTGGATCGAGCAGCCCGTCTTCCAGCCCTACCTCCAGGCGCTCGCGGCCTATTACTACAACCGCGGCGCGGAGTGGAAGCAGGGCGTGGCCATCAACTACAAGAACGCGTCCTTCCCCGACAAGGCGGCCGTCCTCGACATCGAGCGCGGCCAGCTGGCCGAGATCCGGCCGTTCTTCTGGCAGACCGACACCGCGATCTCCAAGAACTCCTGGGGCTACGTCGCGAAGCAGGATTACAAGACCGCGGGCTCGATCGTCGGCGACCTGATCGACATCGTCAGCAAGAACGGGGCGCTCCTGCTGAACATCGGCCCCCGGCCCGACGGCACGATCCCGGAGCCCGAGGAGAAGATCCTGCTCGACATCGGGGCGTGGCTGTCGGTCAACGGCGAGGCGATCTACGGCACGCGGCCGTGGAAGGTCTTCGGCGAGGGGCCGACGCCCGTCGTGGGCGGGAGTATGAACGATACGAAGCGGGCCGCGTTCACGGCGCGGGACATCCGCTTCACGGCCAAGGGAACGACGCTCTACGCGATCCTCATGGCCTGGCCCGAGGGCGAGGCCGCGGTCGCATCGCTGGCCAAGGGTTCGGCTCTCTATCCCGGCGAGATCAAGGGCGTGACGCTCCTCGGCTCGACGGAGAAGATCGCCTGGACGCGGGATGCCGCCGGCCTCAAGGCCAAGCTGCCGGCGAAGAAGCCCTGCGACTTCGCCTACGTCTTGAAAATCGCGAGCTAGCGGGGCGGGGATATCGGGGAGGAATGGCCATGGCCTCTTCCGCCATCGGTCGCAGGCAGTTCCTGAAAATGGCGGGCGTCGCGGGCGCCGCGGCCGGCGCGGGGCTCTTCCGCATCCCCGCGGCGGGCGCCGAGCGGCCCAATATCCTCTACATCATGGCCGACGATCACGCCTCGCACGCCATCTCGGCCTACGGCAGCGCGATCAACAAAACGCCGCACATCGATCGCCTCGCCGCCGGCGGCATGCGGATGGACAATTGTTTCTGCACCAACTCCATTTGCACGCCGAGCCGGGGGGCCATCCTCACCGGGCAGTACAGCCACCGGAACGGCGTCTATACCCTCGACGACAAGCTCGATCCGGCCCGCGACCATGTGGCCAAAGAGCTGCAGAAGGCCGGCTACCAGACGGGGATGATCGGCAAGTGGCACCTGGGGACCGAGCCGACCGGCTTCGACGTCTGGAACATCCTCCCCGGGCAGGGCGTCTATTACAATCCGAATTTCATCACCAGGGACGGCACGCGGAAACACGAAGGCTATTGCACCGACATCATCGGGGACCTGAGCCTGGAGTTCCTGAAGCAACGGGATCGGAAAAAGCCGTTCTTCCTGATGTCGCACCACAAGGCCCCTCACCGCCCGTGGCAGCCGGGTCCCAAGTACGCCCACCTCTTCGACGGCGTGACCATCCCCGAACCCGACAACCTGTACGACCATTATGAAGGCAAGCCGAAGAGCGTGGCCGCCGTGACCATGAAGGTCGGCGAGGACATGGATATCAAGAGCGACCTCAAGGCGGAGAAGCCGGCCGGCCTGGAGGGGGACGCCCTGCGCAAGTGGGCCTACCAGCTGTACATCAAGGATTACCTGCGCTGCATCCAGAGCGTGGACGACAACGTGGGGCGGTTGCTGGACTACCTCGAGAGCGAAGGCCTGGCGAGGAATACGATCGTGATCTACACCTCCGATCAGGGCTTCTTCCTCGGCGACCACGGCTGGTTCGACAAGCGCCTGATGTACGAGGAGTCGCTGCGCATGCCGTTCCTGGTGCGCTACCCCGGACGTATCCGGCCGGGGTCGGTGAGCGAGGCCATGGTCCTCAACATCGATTTCGCCGAGACGTTCCTCGATTACGCCGGCGCCGCGATCCCGGCCGAGATGCAGGGGCGCAGCTTCCGGCCGGTTCTCGAGGGGCGCACTCCGGCCGACTGGCGCACCTCGATGTACTATCGCTACTGGATGCACAACACCGCCGATCACCACGTGCCCGCGCACTACGGCATTCGCACCCGCCGATGGAAGCTGATCTATTACTATGGCAAGCCGTTGGGCATGAAGGGCGCCAACCCTCCCGACACGGAACCCGATTGGGAGCTGTTCGACATGGAGAAGGACCCGCGCGAGATGCGCAACCTGTATCGGAACCCGCAATACGCGGGCGTCGTGGCCGAGCTCAAGGCCGAGCTGGACAGGCTTCAGAAGGACGCCGGGGACAGCCCGGCGGGCACGCTCTGATCCCGGGGTGCCCCCCCCGATCAGACGAACTTCTCCCGCTTCTGCAGCCGGAGCAGGGCCAGCATCGTCAGGGCGATGCTGGCGCTGATGAAGTAGAGCCGGTTGGCGACCGTCGTCTTGGCCAGGAGCACGGCCCTGACCTCGTTCGTCACCGTGAACGGGTTGTGGAAGAGGTACCAGGGGCTGTCGGCGAGCGAGCCTTTGAACAGCCAGAAGAGCAGGATCACGACGATCATGATGACCGCCGTTGCCAGCCCGCTCCCCGTCTCGCTGGCGACGAAGAAGGCCAGGCTCCCGACGAAGATGACCGGGACCATGGTCTGGAGGACCATCCGGCCCAGCGGGAAGCCGGCCAGGCCCAGCCGGCAGAAGACCGCCAGGAGGAAGACCAGCGCGGCCACGACGACATAAAGGGTGAAATAGCGGGCCAGCCAGACCTTGTAGCGGTAGTCGGGGATGCCGAACAGCGTCTCGATCATGCCCGAATCGCGGTCGTTCTGGATGACGAAGACCGCGGGGTAGAAGACGAGCAGGACGCCGGGGACGAGCAGGTAGTCGTAGATCTTCTGGCCGTTGAACTCGCCGCCCCGGCCGACGAGGTTCAGGACGACGACGACGAGGAACACGACGGCGGCCAGGACCATGAAATACACAGCCCGGCCGGAGAAGACGGCGGAGGCGTTGTAGCGGAAGAAGGCCCAGGCGTTGCGGACGACGGAGCGCCGGCCCTGGCCGGCGCCGCCGTCGCCCCGGCTGCGCCCGTTTCGGTCCGCGCCGGGGAGAGGATCATTCGAGGCCGGGAGTTTGTCGCTCATCGGGTCATCCCCTCCTGTCCCAGCAGCCACATGTAGGAATCCTCGAGCGTCGGGACGACCGGCTGGGCGTCGTCCGTCGGCCGGATCGCCGAAAGGATGCGGGCCCGGATGCGGAGGCCGTCGCGCAGGTGGTGGACGACCTTGTGCGTCCGGCGCAGGTCGTCGAACGCCGGATCGTCGCACATGACCTGCCAGACCGAGCCCCGGGTCAGGTTGACCAGCTCGGCCGGCGTCCCCACGAACCGGACCTTGCCCTTGAGCAGGACGGCCAGCCGGTTGCACGAGCTCGAGATGTCCTCGATGATGTGCGTCGAGAAAATGACGATCCGGTCGCGGGCGAGCTCGGAGAGCATGTTCCGGAAGGCGATCCGCTCGGTGGGGTCCAATCCCGCCGTCGGCTCGTCGACCACCAGGATGCGGGGCAGGTGGAGGAGCGTCTGGGCGATCCCGAGGCGCTGTTTCATGCCGCCGGAGTAGGTCCGGATCTTGTCGTGGCCGCGGTCGGAGAGGTGCACGGACCGGAGCGACGACTCGACGGCGGCCCGGCGCTTGTCCGCGTCCCAGAGGCCCTTGAGCTGGGCCTGGTAGTCCAGGAATTGGAAGGCGGTCATGCTTTCATAGGCCCCGAACTCCTGGGGGAGGTATCCGATCAGGGCCTGGAGCTCCTCGCGGTACTGGCCGAGATCGAGATCGTTGAAGTAGATCTTGCCCCGGCTCGGCGGCAGGATCCCGCAGATGATCCGCATGAGGGTCGTCTTGCCCGAGCCGTTGGGGCCGACGAGGCCGAACATCCCGCTCCCGATCTCGAGCGAGACGCGGTCGAGGGCCTGGAAGGGCGAGCGGCTGGCTCCGATGAGCGGGATGCGGAGCACGAACCGATAGAACGCCGTCCGGGGCTTGCGCAGCCGGCCGGTGACGCGGTTGACGTTGATCTTGCGCTCCTCGATCATCCGGGACGTCCGGTAGACGGCCAGGACGCCGTACCACAGGACGAGGACGACGCCCACGGCGCCGATCCGCTGCCAGCGTCTCTGGAGCCACCAGCCGTCGGCCAGGGGCAGGCCCCAGAAGAGCGCGGCCGCCCCGATCTTGAGCAGCTTCGTCTTCAAGCCGGCCGGCCGGCCGAGCCGGCGCTTCCGCCCGCCCTCCAGCACCGCGGCGGCGAGCCCGTAGTCGACGGCGGCGAAGATCAGAAGCCAGGCGTTGCCCTCGAGGTAGAAGTAGGTGAAGTAGATCAGGAAGGCGAAGACCGGGACGCCCCAGAGGAACGCCTGGAAGCGCTCGCGCCGCAGGGCGCCTTCGGCCACCCGGCGGTGGGCCTTCTCCCGGAGGCCCTTCCGCCATTCCTTGGTGAACTTGGAGAAGTCGTCGTAGAGCTTGCTGATGTTGCGGATGGTGATGGTCAGGGCCGTGCCCGGCGGGACGAGCTTGGACCGGCTCCGCCGCAGGCTCGACTGGGCGAAATAGGTGAAGGCCGGGATGCCGACGAACAGGATCAGGGCGTAGGCGATCCGCCACAGCAGGGAATCGATGTTGGCGATCAGGAACCAGCAGCCGGCGGCGAAGGCCAGGCCTTGGACGAGCTTGCTCTTCCAGCCGAGGCCGCGCCACCAGGCCAGGGCGTTCTCCAGGCCGTGGGAGAACGTGGGGATGAGGACGAGGGTGAAAAGCGTCGCCACGGCCAGGCCGCCCATGACCGTGACCGCGAAGGGGGTCCCGATCATGGAGATGTATTCCTGCTTGCCCAGGGCGACGGGAAGCATGCCCAGGACGGTGGTGATGGCCGTGATGAGGATGGGCCGGACGCGGGTCAGGCCGGCGGTCATCAAGGCCCGGGTCCGGCGCTGGTTGAGGCGCTCGAGGCGCTTGGAATAGTCGATCAGGAGGACGCCGTTGTTGACCACGACGCCGAAGAGGAGGAGGAAGCCGATCAGGACGTTGGCGTTGTAGAGCGAGTTCGAGGTCAGGATGAGAGCCGAGAACGCGCCGATGCCGGCCAGGGGCAGGGTGAAGAGCATGACCAGCGGCGTCCGGAAGCCTTCGAAGGTCGAGGCGAGGATCATGTACAGGAGGAGGATGCCGAGAGCGAGCATGTAGTAGAACTCGGACATGTCGCTCTCGTCGCGGACGACCTCGATGATGACCCCGGGCGGGGGGGTGATGCCGGCGACGAGGTCCTCGACCGAGCCGCGGGCCGCCTCGAGGAGCGTCTTGGACTGCTCGATGTCGGTGTTGAACCGGTAAGTCACCTGGACCTGCTTCTCCTGGTTGATCCGGTTGATGTTCGAATAGCCCGTCGAGTAGACGAGCCGCGAGACGAGGGGCTGGGGAACCAGGCCGCCCGCCGTCGTGGTCGGGAACTGGAGCCGCCGCAGGTCCTCGGTCGTCTTGTCCTTGTCGTCGGCGCTCTTGAGGACGATGTCGATCTCCTCGTTGGCCGTGGTGAACTTGATGTCGCTCGTGGTCTCCTTCTGGAAGCCCGAGAGCTCGTTCCGCACGGCCTGGAGGCTGACGTCGAAGTGGCTCATCGAGGCCTGGTCGAGCTGGAGGTCGATGCTCGGCGACTGGTTCGAGACGTTGAGCGTCGCCGATTGGACCGTATCCAGGTTGGAGACGTTGTAGCGCACGTCCTCGGCCACGGCCCGGAGGAGGCCGAGGTCCTGGCCGCGGACGAGGACCTTCTCCTGGGCGGTGCCGATGCCGAGCATCCGCGTCAGGCTGACGCTCGTCTGGCGGCTGCCGGCCCCGCCCGCGCCCCCCGCGCCCGTCCCGCCGCCGCCCCCGCCGCCCGCGCTGCCCATGTAGCGCGAGTTCTGGGTCGGCTCCGTGGTCGAGAACTCGACGCGCGGGTATCCGCGCGACAGCCGGTCGATGATGTCGTCCTTGATCTCCGTGACAGACCGGGTGGAGGTCTTGGCGTAGTCGTCGGCCAGCCGGAAGGTGAGGGTGACGTTGTCCTCCTCGATCGTCGCCAGGCGCTCCGAGACCTCGGGGACGTCCTTGACGAGGCCGTCCATGGCCTTGACCTGGTCGTCGGCGGCCTCGAGCGTCGTCCCGGAGGGCATGATGGCGTAGATGTTGAACGTCGTCAGCTGGACTTCGCGGGGGGCGTTGACGCTCTGCATCAGGCACAGGCCGAGGGTCAGGAAGAAGAGGGCCACCGTCGCGACGAGCGTCCGGGCGGGATTGCGGAGGCTGGTCTTGAGCAGGACGACGTAGATCTGGCGCATCCGGCCCATGGACTGGACGGCGTGCTCCGCGCCGGGGCTCCTGCGCTGCCGGCGGGAGAAGAACCAATGGGCCAGGACCGGGATGAGGAAGAAGGCCACGGCCAGGGAGACGAGGAGCGTGGTGACGATCGAGGCGCCGGCCTGGGCCCCCAGGGTCTTGATCTCGGTGTTGGTCGAGAAGAGGAACGGGAGGAAGACGCCGATCGTGGTCAGGGTCGAGGCGAAGACCGCCCGGCCGACCTCCTTCGTCCCGGTCACGACCGACCGGTGGGCGTCGCCCGTCCGGTCGTAATGGCGGACGATGTTCTCCAGGACGACGACGCTGCAGTCCACCAGCATCCCGATGGCGATGGCCAGGCCGACCATCGTCAGGGTGTTGATCGAGATGCGGAGGGCGTAGAAGACGTTCATCGAGATGAGGAGCGAGATCGGGACGCTGGCCGAGACCGTCACGACCAGGCCCATGTTCCGGAGGAACATCCACAGGACGGCGATGGCCAGCAGGCCGCCGGCCACGATCAGCCAGAAGATCGAGGCGAGGTTGTCCTGGATCGTCTTGGCCTCATCCGTCTGGATGACGAGCTGGACGCCGTCCGGCTTGAGCGTCTCGTTGAGCTTGGCCACGCCCTGCCGGGTCCGGCCGGCGAGGCTGATGAGGTTGGCCTCCCAGCTGCGCTGGAGGGAGAGGGTGACCGCCTCCTGGCCGTTGATCCGCGAGATCGCGGTCTGCTCCGCGCCCCCCTCGCTGATCTTCGCGACCTGCTTGAGGAGGATCGGCCCCGTGTCCTTGACGATCAGGTCGCCGATGGCCGGGATCGACGTGTATTCGGCCACGAGGTTGACGAAATATTCCTTGCGGGGGTCGAGGGCCTGGCCGAGGTACTGGCGCTTGCCGGACTGCTCGGAGATCTTCGACTGGACCTGGCCGATGGTCAGGCCGAACGACTTCATGGCGTTGTCGTCGAGGGCGACCTCGACCGACCGCTTCCGTCCGCCGTAGACCTCGACGCTGGCCACGCCGTCGATGGCCAGCAGCTCGGGCGTGACCTTCTCGTCGATGACCGCCCGGATCTGGTCCACGGAGCCCTCGCCCCGGGCCTGGAGGGTGATGTAGCGGTTGGAGAGCTGCTCGGTGTCGGACTTCGAGACGGTGAACGTGAACTCGGTCCCGATCGCGGCCCGGACCGTGGCCATGCACTGCTGGAGCTTGAGGAACGCGTACTTCAGGTTGACGTCGTTGGCGTAGTAGACGTAGATCGTGCCCCGCCGCTGGTCGATCTGGGTCTCGATCCGCTCGATCTTGTCGAGGCCGGCGATCGCGCTCTCCGCGGGGATGACGGCGTGCTGCTCGACGTAGGCCGGATCCGAGGTCGTGCCGCCCCGCACGGTGACGATCATCCGGGGGGATTCGGTCTCGGGGAAGAGCTCCATGGGGAGCTGGAGGTAGGAGATGGCCCCGAGCAGGCACAGGCCGATGAGGACCATGGCCACGAAGACGGGACGGCGGATGAAGAACTCGATCATGGGCGCGCGGCTCCCCCCTCCGACCGGCGCCGGCCGAGGAGCCGGTAGACGGCCGGGATGACGACCAGGGTCATGATCGTCGAGCTGATCAGCCCGCCGGTCACGGCCACGGCCATCGGCGCCCGGAGCGACGCGCCCGCGCCGACGCCCAGGATGAAGGGCAGGAGGGCGAGGATCGTCGTCAGGCTGGTCATGAGGATGGGCCGGATCCGGTTCCGGCCGGCGAAGACGATCGCCTCGTCGATGGACATGCCCGCCCGCCGGCTCTGGTTGATCATGTCGACGAGGACGATGGAGTTGCTGACCGCGATCCCGGCCAGCATGATCAGGCCGATGATCGACATGATGTTGAACGGGACGCGCATGGCCAGCATCAGGAAGATGGCCCCGACTCCGGCGAAGGGGATGGTGAAGAGGACGATCAGGGGGTGGAGGAGGGATTCGAACTGGGCGGCCATGACCATGTAGACGAGGATGATGGCCAGGAGGAGGGCGAACTTGAGGTTCTTGAACGACTCGCGGCGGAGGATCTCCTCGCCCGCGATCGACATCGAGTAATTCTCGGGGAGGGCGGTGTCCCGGATGGATTCCCGGACCAGGGAAATGACCCGGTCGAAGGGCGTCTTGCCCGCGAGCTGGGCCTGGACCTGGGCGACGCGCGTCTGGTTGTTGCGGATGATCTCCCGCGGGGAGGCCGTCTTGACCAGCTGGGCGACGTCGCTCAAGGGCAGGTGGAGGCCCGACGGGGCGACGAGGACGAGGTCCTGGAGCATGCTGACCGCAACCTTGGGATTGCGGAGCATGATGCTGATGTATTCGCCCTTGTCCTCGACCTCGCCGAGGTCCGTGCCGGCCAGGACGTTCTTGATCTGGGTGCCGATGGTGTCGCTCCGGAGCGAGTAACGGGCGGCCTGGGCCTTGTCGATGTTGATGTCGACCTCGGGCCGGCCCGCCTGGAAGCTTGTCTCGACGTTGGCCAGCTCGGGCAGCTTGGCGAGCTTGGCCTTGACCTGGTCGGCCAGCTTCTCCAGGACGTCGAGGTCCTTGCCCTTGATCTCGACGACGAGCGGGGCGTCCTGGGTGCCGAGGGCGGCCTGGAGGGTCGTCTGCTGCTTGACGAACTGGACGGACATGTCGGGGATCACGGCCATCTGCTTTTCCATGGCCCCGACGAGCGCCGGCAAGGCCCGGGCCGAGCCCTTCTTGAAGCCGACCTGGAGGACGGCGTTGTTCTCGTCCTCGAGCGCCTCGGCCGCGGTCTCGGCCGTGGTCTTCGGCCCGACCCGGGCGAAGAGGCGGTCGAGCTTGT
>Ga0335071_10004378_pt1 | contig 14740 bp, 11 predicted proteins | sample Lox_Sample_15_FD_206724 | JGI IMG/M metagenome (GOLD analysis project Ga0335071, IMG submission 206724) | Soil microbial communities from Loxahatchee National Wildlife Refuge, Florida, United States - Lox_Sample_1.5 | ecosystem: Environmental > Terrestrial > Soil > Wetlands | place: USA... | reverse complement strand
GGCTAACGGTGGTGATCCCCGGTTTCCAGAACACATAGAGGTACTCGAACTCATCGACAGCGCGATAGGAAAGCGTTGACCATTTGCTATTTTCCCACGCAGCGTCCTTCATCCAAATGCGACGGTCGTACAGATAAAACCCAGCTCGCGTGCCCCATTCTTCTACTAGACCGCCAACAATCTTGACGCGGGTCTGCGTTGCGTATTTGCCGCCTCGGATGTTGTTGCCGTTTAGCCTGCGGTCAACGGTCTGCTCCGAACAGCCGAGAAGAGCGGCTAGTTCGTTGCGGTTGTAGTGTGGATATTTGGCCTTGGCCCTCAGAACATCTTCGCGCGTGATGCTAGAACGCCGCCGATCGATGTTCTCCGCCTGAATGCGCGGCATATCTGGATCGTTGAAGCAGAGGATGTCGGCGATGTTCAGCACGAGGAAGGAGCCTGGCTTTATGATGTCGAAATGGAGTCGGATCACGGTGCTGATCAGGTCCTGCCATTCCTCAAAGCTCTTGAGATACGCCTCGTACTGCTTGCCGAGGAAATATGGCGGCGACCAAACGCTGCACGCTATACTGTCTTTCCCGATTCGGGGCAAGAGGTCTCTACAATCGCCATGGTGAATTTCATTCACAGCTAGCGCACGACTGAGCGGCCCAGAAAGTCCCGTTGCTGCCATGTCCGTATTGAATACTATAGTATCATAAACCACAGGGCGATGTTCCCATCAAGTCTAGCATCGCGCACAAGTTTCGGCGCTCTTGTTCATATCGGCTGAAATGCTGGACATAGAGAATTCGCCCGGCTGAGGACCCTACGGCCAGATTGCGCAGGGGTCACTACGCGGATTAGCGAAACCAATACCTGTTAGAAACTTCGGTTTCCGGCGACTACCCTGAATGTGGGAGGGACTCAGCCCATCTCATCGGAGACGCCGGACCAGGATTCGCTATACCGCGAGGCTGCGGCGAGCTTTGGTCCCTCGCTCGAGCGATTAGCGCGCGCTTACGAACTGGATGACGACGCGCGCCGGGACCTGCTGCAAGACATTCACCTCCAGCTCTGGCGAAGCTTTGGTCATTTCGACGGGCGATGTTCGTTGCGGACCTGGGTGTACCGCGTCGCCCACAACGTCGCCACGCGGCACGTGATCCGTGAGAAACGCATCAAAAGCAGGCTTGCGAGCGTGGAAGACATCGACGCTCTGCCGGGCGGCGATCAGAATGAACTGGCCGCCAGTCGTAGCCAGGCCTTGGAGCTGCTCTCCAGCCTGGTCCAGCGCTTGAAACCCCTGGACCGCCAGATCATCGTCTCTTATCTGGAGGGCTTGGACGCGCGGGCGATCGGAGAAATTACCGGGCTGTCGCCGGAGAACGTCGCGATGAAGGTGCATCGGATCAAGAACATTTTGCGGCGCTGGTTTGGCGAAGGAGACGATCATGCCGATTGAGTCGTCTAGGAATGACCCGCGAAATGTTTGGCAAAACCAGCCAACGGGAGAATTCAACGTGTCAACGGATCTATTGCGGGATAAGGCGAACCGGCTTTATGCAAAAGGGCGGTTCATGGCTCTCTTTGGGCTCTGCACGGGGCTGATCGGCGGAACTTTCTTTGCCGTCGTCGCTCTGAGAGCTCACGAAGCTCTGGCGCGCGGGGGCTGGGGACTCATCAGCCTCTGGGCATTTTATTTGGCGTATCAGAGCTATCGCCGGGACCGCCCAAGCGAATTGGAGGCGGGTGCGCCGGTCGGCGCCTCGCTGGAGTTTTATAGAACCGAATTGGAGAAGCGGCGCGACCTTCTTCGGCACTTCTGGCGTAGATCGGGCCTAGCTCTGTGTTTGCTGGGCCTGGCGCTGGTAGTAGGACCCGCGTTCGTGCTTGCGTTCAAGTCGCCGCGCCTGCTGGTGAACGCCGTTCCCTTCTTCGGGCTGCTGATTGCGTGGGGCGTGGCGGTCCTGAACATAAGGAAGCGGCAGCAACGGGAGATCCAACGGGATATCGACGAGCTGCGCGCTTACGAGCGCCAGAATCCTGCTTAAACGGCGCTACTTGCCCACCATGTGCTGCGAGTCCTTCTCGCCTTCCAGGCAGACGTATTCGAGCAGGTCTTCGTCGAGTTGCAGCGCCAGCACCAACGTCGCGGTCCAAGGCTTGCTGTAGGCCTTTGGATCGTCCACGGTCATCTCGATGTTCATCATACCGAACGTCGGGCGCCGGAACCGCTCGGTGATCTTCGCCGCTCCCGTGATGGGACTGCCACGATAATCGGCCCATAAGCCATCGCGAAAGCCGATGGTTTCCACCACGAGCGTATCCGCGTCCCAATGCCCGCTGGAATAACCATTCCAGGACGGCTGCGGATCTTCCGGCAGCGGCCGGCCGTCGGTAAAGATTTGCCGGTATTCCAAATCCCGCTCGTGCAGAATCGCCAGATACCCCGGCGTCTGAACAAAGCGGCGCGGGTAAGGGTGCGTGTTCATTTGCAGGATGCCGAGCGGCATGCATTTCACGTCAGGATTGTCTTTGCTCTGGTCGGCGGCGCGCTTATCGCGAATCTGCTTGGCCCAGGGCAGGTAGGGAAGGCCGCCGGGAACGACCGAACCGAAGTCCCAAAATGGGCCGGTAGCGTTCAGCTGTCCATCCAGGCCTTCGTTGAGCAGCCCGCGCCGGACCGGCGCCCATATTCCTGAAAGATCGGGCTTGCCGTCGGCAGTGCGCGGGGCCGGCGCCGCGAGATTCGGCGACCCGTCCGGCTTCTTCGGCAGCCCCGCGGTCGGATAGTGGAACCACTGCGCGCAAAGCAGCTGCGCTGCGGCCATTAGCATCGCGGTCTTTACCAGATGTCTCATGCTTCCGAGTTGCGCTCAGTATACAACGATTCCGCGGTAAACTCGTCGGTGAAACATGGATGAAGAGGACACCGAACTCACTCGCCGGCGCTTGACGCAGAGCCTGATCGCGGCGTCGCTGGCGTCACCCGCGGCTTTCGCCCAGCGATCCGAAGTAGAGCTCAACAAGAGCCATCCCATCGCCCTGGAGCTGGCTCGCATCTTGAACAAGCCGGTGTTCGGCGACCTGCCTCCATTGGCGATACAGCACGCCAAGATGATCGTCGCCAGCACACTGGCCAGCGCGGCCGCCGGCCGAGCCATCGGATCCGTCCGCATCATCCGCGAACTGGCCGAAGAGCAGGGTGGCAAGCCGGAAGCGGCCATCTGGTACAACAGCGCCAGGCTGCCCGTGGCTCTCACTGCCCGGGTCAACGCCATGCAGAGTGACGCGTCCGCGTCCGACGACAGCGATCTGCGCAACGTCGCGCACACCGGCACGTGCCTCACCGCCGTAGGCCTGGCGATCGGCGAGCGCGTGGGCACCTCGGGCCAGGACCTGCTGACCGCGATGGTCGCGGGCTATGAAGCTGCCGGCCGCATGGGCGAAGCCATCATCGCAAGCGCCGATCCGTCCGACCGTTTCAGCGGCGCCGTGAGGGGCAGCGTCGGGCGCGGCTTCCACGCGTCGTCTATCGTTGCGTTCGGCGGAACCATCGCGGCCGCAAAGCTCCTCCGCCTCACCGACGAGCAGATAGCCCAAGCCCTCGGCATCACTGCGACCACCGTCGGCGGACTGTCCATCAGCACGAACAGTTGGGCGCGCGAGTATCACGCAGGCAATGCGGCTCTGTGTGCCGTAAATGCGGCGATGGCCGCCGGGCGAGGCTTCACCGTGAACCCCGACATGCTCGAAGCGCGCGGCGGATATCTAACCGTCTTCAGCGGCGGACGAGCCGATGTCAGCAGCCTGGTTCGCGCAACCAATAATGACTGGCAGATCAACCGCTATCTCGCCATCAAACTGGTCCCCGGCGCGCACGCCCTGCATCCGGCTGTGGAAGCTGCCGTCAACGCCGCCCGCGAATCGGGCGCCGCGCCCGAGGACGTAGCGAAGATTCTCGTCGCCGGTCCGCAAAGCGGTCTCGCAGCCGGCAAAGCGCCAAAGGATATGATTGAGGCCATCCACAGCCTGTCCTATTACCTCGCCTCCGCGGTCGCCGACAAGAATTTCACCTGGGCGCACGCCGAGCCGAAACTGATCGAGCGGCCCATCATCGCGCGCCTCATCGCTCTGGTGGAGCAGGACCCCGCGCCACCCGCCGTCCATTACAACTGGCCCTGGGGCGCGACGGTCACGATCGTCACCAAATCTGGCGCGCGCTACACCAGTACGGTAGACGCTCCTCGAGGATCCGCTCCGCGCGGCATCGAGTGGGCCGACGTCGACACGAAGTACCGCGCTCTCATGCCCGGAAGCGGCCTGCCGCCGCAGCGTATCGACGAAGTTCTCAAGCTGGTCCACGACCTGGATGGAGCGAAGAAAGTTTCGCAGCTTACGGAATTGCTCGTCCGAGCCTAACCAAAATTCTGGTACTTCTTCCACAACTCAGGCCACGCCAGGTGCGGCGGCCCACAGACAAAGATGTCGGGATGGTAAAGGCTCTCTTCGTTTCGCAGCCCTTCTGAGTTGCCGTTATGCCCCGCCAGCCGGCACGACGTGAACACGCTCTCGGCGTCTGCGCGCGAAACGCCAATCACGATCAGCGTCGTTGGCGGCGGCATTGGATATCCCCGCAGCCACGCCGAGTTCGTCAAGCTAATGGGCGGCGGCAAATGATACGCCGGCCCCAGGATCTCGATCGCGCCCTGCTCGCCGTAGTTGCCGACGAGGATACCAACGCTCGCCTGCTGTTCCGGCGGAAGGGAATCGCGGATGCCCGCCACGGTCTTCACCAGCTCGTTCCAGCCAATCTCTTCGCGCAAGTCGCCGTTGATCCGGAGCGAGAAATCATGCAATCGGCCGCTGGATGCGATCGGCAGCAACACGGTACAGGCGGCGAGCCCGAGCAGCGCGGCGCCGGTGAAATACACCCCTTCCACCGTTCTCCTCCACAGCCGCGACAGCCCCGCCACCCAGCGCTCGCCGATTGCTGCACCGTTCGCGATCAGAATCGGATACCCCGCCGCCAAATAATACCCGCGCCCTTTGCCGACCAGAAACAGCGCCAGGGGGACAAGATACATCCACGCCAGCATCCGCAAACGCGCGTCGCGCAGATAGCCAACCAGGCCCGCGACGCAAAGCGGCACTGCAAACCAGTTCAGGCAGATTACAAATTGATCGCGCACAAATCCATCCGCGCGTCCCTCGCCCACATCGCGCGCGTGGATGTGCTGTAAGAAGTGCAGCGAGATGAGATCGTGGCGCAATTGCCAGATCAGGTTCGGCAGAAAGATCGCGAGCGCCAGAGCGGCCCCGCCCCAAAACCATTCACTCGCCAGGTACCGCCGCACCGGTGTCAGCAGCAGTCCCGCCACAACGCCCGCTACCAGAAACACGATGGTGTACTTGGTCATCAGGCCCAGACCCACTACCGCGCCGATCGCGAGCCACCAGCGCGGATTGTCCGACCGTAGCAGACGAATCACGAAATAACCGATCAGGGCCCACCACAGGTAGTCGAACGTGCTGTATTGAAACTCGGTCCCTTCGAAAAGCGGCAGCGGCGAAAGCGCCACTCCGAGCGCCGCCGCAATCTGCGCCACCCGCCCACCGCCCAATTCGCGAGCCATCAGCGCAGTTACGACGATCGCCGCCGCCTGCGCGATCACCGAAGGCAGGCGCAGCCCCACCAGCGAAACGCCGAACAGCGCCAGGCTCACCCGCTCCACAAACGGCGTGAACGGCGGATAAGCCACAAATCCCCAGTCCATGTGCAGCGCGTCGCTCATGGTCTGGAGTTCGTCGCGATGAAAACCGTACTGGCCGTTGGTCAGCAGATGAGCCAATACGATAGCGGCGGCGATCACCCAGGCAGCGCGCATGCTGCCTATTGTCGCCTATAGAGACCGCATTAATGAATGGCAAGCGTCACGCCGGGCTGGCTTTGCGCCGTGCCTACCGTCAGAACCACCGGCTGAGTGCCCGGAGGCAGGAAGCCCGCGGGCACCTGCACGTTGATTTGCATCAACCCGGGGAGGCCCGGCGCAGGCCCCGCGTAGAGCACCTGAGCCTGATACCCGGCGATGGTCACGCTGGCGTTGCTCGAATCGGCGCCCTGCCCGGTGGCCCACAGGGACACCACCGATCCGCGAGCGGCTGGATTCGATGCCGAATTAATGCTGCCGTCCTGATTGTTGGCGGCCGCCGGGCCGGTCCCGTTCGCCATAGTGAAGATCGCCGGAGCAGCGCTCGCCACAGGCGCGAACCAATCGGCCGCAGCCGAGCCATCCACCTGGATGCTCACCTCTGTGTTCCCGCCCGGCGTCAGCGTCGATGGCGCGAGCGCGTTGATCTGCGTCGCGCCCGTGTAAAACAACGTCGCCGGCTTGCCGTCGAACAACACCACCGTCTGCTGCGGATCGAAGCCCGATCCGAAAATGGTCACGATCTCACCCGGCGCAATGGGACCAGTTCCCATCGACGCGGCGTTCACCATGGTTGCCGTCACCACGTCGCCCGGGGCGGAAGATGGCGTCAGCGTGCGAATGCGGTTGTTCGCGCTGTCGGCCACCCACACGATGCCGTTGGTATCGATCGCCAGGCCGATCGGCGTGTTGAACTGCCCGGTCGTCGCCGCGTAGCCGTCGCCCGAAAAACCCGCCGTCCCCGTCCCGGCAATCGTGCTCAGCGCGCCCGACGACGTGAGCCTCCGGATCACCTGCCCGCCGGACTCGGCGAACAGTAAATCCCCATCCGCGTTCATCGCCATCCCGCGCGGCGCATTCAAGCCTCCTGCCAGCGACGTCAGCGACCCGCCCGACGGCAGCCGCCAGATCTGGGTCGCGTCCGCAATCAACAGCCCGCCCGTCGAATCCAGCGCCACCTCGAACGGCTGGACGATCTGCGTAACCGTACTCACCACGCCGGCCGCGCTTACCTTCACGATCCGGTTGTTCCCCGTATCGGCGATGTACACCGATCCAGCGCTGTCCACCGCGACCGATTGCGGATTGTGCACCTCGGCGTCCACGGCAGTGATGGTCCCGTCCGGCGTGATCTTCCGCACTTCGTTGTTGCCGGTATCCGCGACATACAGGTTGTGTAACCCATCCACCGCCACCGCGCGAGGCCCATTCAATTGCGCGGCGCCCGCGGGGCCTTTATCGCCCGCAAGACCGGCTTCGCCCGTCCCCGCCAGCATGCTGATCACACCATCCGGCGTCACCTTGCGAATGCGATTGTTGGCCGTATCGGCGATATACGCAGTGCCGTCGCTATCCACCGCGATCCCCGTAGGCGTGTAGAGCCGCGCGCTCGTGGCCCCTCCGCCGTCTCCGGCAAAATACGGCGACGAACCGCTGCCCGCGACCGCGAATACATTGCCACTCGCCGTCGCCTCCAGCACGAACGGACCCATAGAAACGAACAGATCGCCGAACGGGTCAACCGCGACGTCCAGAGCCGACGGAATCCCCGCTATCGGCTGCGAAAGCGTCCCAAAATAACTGGCCGAGGCGACGTACAGATTGCCCGAGCCATCCACAGCCACGCCCGTGGGCGCCGGCACATTGTAGATGGTGCCCATCATGCCGTTTGAGATCTTCCGGACGCAGTTGTTCCCGCTATCGGCAATATAAAGAGACCCCTGCGCGTCCACCGCCAGTCCCGCCGGCGCGTTCAGTTGCGCCATCATCGCCTGCCCGCCGTCGCCCGCGATGCCCGCGTTGCCCGTGCCCGCCAGCGCGACCAGATTCCCCGCCGTAACGCGATATACGCGATTGGCTCCAAAATCCGAAATATAGAGCGATCCGCCGGCGTCCACGGCCACATTGCGCGGCTGCAGCAATTGCGCGTTAATGGCTGGCATGCCGTTGTTGTCGTTGGATGGCGGCGTGCCGCCTCCTCCTGCCACCGTCTGAATTATTCCGCCGGGCGTCACCTGCCGCACGCGCGCATTGCCCAGATCCGCTATATAAAGGTTGCCCGCCGCATCCACCCCCAGCCCGTACGGCTGGTTGAGAAGAGCCGCCGTTGCCTGTCCTCCGTCTCCGCCGAATCCAGCCGCGCCCGTCCCGGCGATGGTCTGGATGATCCCTCCCGTCCCGATCTTGCGGACCCGATTGTCCGCCGCATCCGCCACATAGATGTTCCCGCTGCTGTCAACCGCCACGCCTTCCGGCTGCGTCAGCAATGCCGACAATGCCGGCCCTCCGTCGCCGACGAAGTTGCTCCCCGCCACCGTTTGAATCACATAGGTCCTGGCGGGAGCATCGGCGCACAACAACGCCGCGAGATTGGTGGACAAGGCCATTAGCACAAGGGGACGGCAGATCACGACGACTACTCCTTATGGGATTAGTGCGCCGGGCCAATAGAAAAATCTCACCCGACTTCCGATGGAAGGAGCATGAAGACGCTCTCGCGCTTCTTCTCATTCACGTTGTTGGTGAGTGCCTCCGTCGCGCAGCCGGCGCTGCATCTGAAAGCATGGAATCCCTATGCCGAACGGCCCGTCGTCCCTGCAAGAACCCGCACGCCGGCCCGCGCGCATTGGATCGTCCAATTCCCAACCAGCCCAACCCGCGAGCAACTGCGCGAGTTGGCCGTCCGTGGCGTAAAGGTTCTGTCCTACGTTCCCGACTCCGCGCTCGCCATCTCAGGGCCGGCCGGCTCCAGCTTCGAAGGCCTCGGCGTGCAATGGTCCGGCCGATTGCAGCCGGAAGAAAAAATAAGCCCACTGCTCGAGCAACGTCGGGTGCGCGGCGCAAACGTCGCGGTGATCGCGGAGTTCTATTCCGACGTCGATCCCGGCGACGCGCGCGCGATCGCCAATAGCGCAGGCTTGATCATCCACGAAAACCCGGATCTGCTGCCGCATCATCTTCTGGTTTCAGGTAGCAGCGATCAGGTCCGTGAACTGCTGAACTGGGACGAAGTCTCCTACGTTTTTCCCGCCGCGCAGGAGCTGCTCACGGGCCAGCACGTGCACGGCTGTGCCGGCGCCTCCACGGGCTTCGGCCCCGTAGCTCAGGCCGTCGCGCTCATCGACCAGGGCTGGGATGGGCCCGGCCTCGGAAGCGCCGCTTTAAACTACGCGTTTGTTCACGTCACCGAAAAACAGCCGGCCGGCGCAGTCGAGAGCGAGATCGTCCGCGCCATGTCCCAATGGGCGCAATACGCTCAGCTCACCTACTCACAAGCGAGCAACGCATCCGCACCCCGCACGCTCGCTGTACTGTTCGCCACAGGCGCTCACGGCGACGCGTACCCGTTCACCCCCGGCGTCCTGGCGCACACGTTCTATCCTGTCCCCACCAATCCGGAGCCCATCGCGGGCGACATGCATTTCAATGACGCGGAAAACTGGAACATCGGAGCCGACATCGACGTCTTCAGCGTCGCTCTGCATGAAGCCGGCCACGCGCTCGGCTTGGGCCACTCCGACAACCCCGCCGACGTGATGTATCCCTACTACCGCAGGGTGTCGGGACTCGCCCAGGGCGACATCGGGGCGATTCTTCAGCTCTACGCCGCCCAACCTGGTACCGGCTCGGCGGGCGCACCAACAGCGCCGGCAACACCGGTCCCTCCGCCGCCACTGGCGTTGAGCGCGGCGCCGCCGGTTACTCCAACCACGGCGCCATCCATCGCGATGAGCGGGACGGTTTCGGGTGGCGCTGGGACGATCCAGGTGATCTGGCGAACGAATCAGGGCGCGATGGGGACCGCACAGGGCTCGTCCAACTGGACCATCCCAGCCATCCCACTGAATGTCGGCAGCAACGCCATTACGATCGTGGCGCAAGATAGTCAGAACCACCAGGTTGCGGAAAGCTTCTTCGTTACGCGGATTGCCGGCGCCCCGCCACCGAATCCGACGCCCCCGCCGCCGAACCCTTCGCCCGGACCAAGCGCCCAACCGTCCATCACGATTCTCTCGCCGGCCACGACCTTCGTCGCCACGTCCGACGCTTCCATTGTCGTCAGCGGCACCGCATCCCCCAGTGCCGTCACGTGGTCGACATCCAACGGTGACTCCGGCGTAGCCAGCGGCACAACGAATTGGTCCACGCCACCTATCCCGCTTTACGTCGGCACAACAACGATCATCATCACCGCGACGGATACCGCCGGGAATGCAGCCTGGCGTTCGCTGACCGTGGATAGGAGCTAGCCGCTACAGCAACTCCGCCAAACACGAACCTTCGATGAGGATGGTCTCATCGCGCTCCGGGCCTGTGGAAATGCAGCCGATCTCGACGCCGGTCTGCTCGCTTAGGAAGTGCAGATAGTCGCGCGCGCGCGGCGGTAGCTCGCTATGCCGCGTCAAACCACGGGTCTCCGAGTGCCAGCCGGGGAGCTTCTCGTACACCGGCTCAACTGCCTCCAGGCCTCGGAAGGTGGCGGGCATCGCCGAAGCATTCCGGTACCCGGTGCAAACCAGAATCTCGTCGAACTGGTCCAACACGTCCAGCTTGGTGATGACCAGACTGGTGAACCCGTTGATCATCGCGGTGTATTTGAGCAGCGGCACGTCGAACCACCCGCAGCGGCGCGGCCGCCCAGTGACTGCGCCATACTCGTTGCCCGCCTTCCGGATGCGCTCGCCCTCTTCGCCCAGGAGCTCAGTCGGAAAAGGACCGCTGCCGACACGCGTCGTATACGCCTTGGAAACACCGATCACACCCTGAATGGCCGTGGGCGGAATCCCCGCGCCGGTGCACGCCCCGCCCGCCGTCGCGCTCGACGACGTCACGAACGGATAAGTGCCGTGATCGACATCCAGCATCGATCCCTGTGCGCCTTCGAATAACACCCTCTTCCCGGCACGCATCGCATCATGCAGCAGCTGGGCCGTGTCGCACACCATCGGCCGGATCCGATCGGCGAACCGCAGGTATTCATCGCGAATCCGCTCGTAGTCGATGGTTTCCTGAATATCGAAAGTCTGCGCCAGCAGCTGCTTGTCTTCCGCTAGCGCCGCGTACATCGCGCAAAAACTATCCGGCTCGTATAAATCCGCCACGCGGATGCCGCGCCTACCGATCTTGTCTTCGTAGCAAGGCCCGATTCCGCGCGATGTGGTTCCAATCGGCACGCGGTCCTGCCTGCCTTCCGACATCTTCTCCACAATGCGGTGAAACGGAAAGATCACGTGCGCGCGGTTGCTGATCGCCAATTGCTTCCGGACGTCGACACCGGCCCGTTCCAACGTCTCCATCTCCTCCAGTAGCGCCGCGGGGTCCACCACGACCCCGTTGCCGATCACCGCCTGCACTCCCGGCCGCAGGATGCCGCTCGGAATCAGCTTCAAGACGAACTTCTGAGGCCCGATGAACACCGTATGGCCGGCGTTGTGGCCGCCCTGATAGCGTGCTACGACGGAAAACCGCTCGGAGAACAGGTCGACTACCTTCCCCTTCCCCTCGTCACCCCATTGCGCCCCTAAGACGACAATATTTCCCATGTGTGGAACCAAAACGTCTCATTGTACCGTGGACCAGCTTGCCGTTTCCTCTCGTACCGAGGACTTCACGCTTCTCCTGATCCCGGCGCGGCCGCATGATACGCTGGCTGTTTATGCAGCTTTCCGAGATTTTCCTCGGCTTGGGCGAGGAGCCGTTCCGCGATCTCCTGCGCGGGATCTCCATCGGCAAGCTCAAGACTTACCAGCTTTACGATCGCGTAAAGGTCCGCCTGCACCTGGCGAAGCTCAACTCGGAGAACCTGCGCAAGTCGGAGCCGCGTTTTTGGGCCCGCCTGGCTGAAAAGGACGACGAGTTTGCCACCGACCTGGCGCAAGCGATTCTGGTGTCCCACCTGGACATGATCAAGGCCGTTCTGGATGAATTGGGAATCCCCAACCAGGAGGGATTCTTCGAAAAGGACATCGACGGAGCCAAGTACTTGACCAGCGGCTGGGAGCAAAGAGTCTACGAAAAGTTCAAGACCGTGTACCCTCCGGCCGTCCTGCTGTTCTACATCAACCACCTGGGTTGGGAAATCGGGAAGGCCGAGCAAGTCTACCAGGTGGCCGGATGAGCAAAGAATTTTTCGATGCGATCCGCGCCGGCGACGCCGACAAGGTGCGCTCACTGCTGGCCGCCGACTCGGCACTCCTCGGATCTAAAGATGAGCGGGGCCTCGACCCTTACGTCGCGGCGAAATACGCAGGCAAGAATGCCGTGGCTGCGATGCTATTGGAACAGGGCGTCGAACTGGATCTTTTCGCAGCCTGCATGGCTGGCGCCGAAGGGCGCGTGGACGAGCTCTTGAACGGACAGAGCGGCCTGGTCAATAGCTATTCCAGCGACGGCTGGACGCCGCTGCACCTGGCCTGTTTCTTCGGCCAGCCCGCCATGGCGGAAGCGCTCATCGCACGCGGCGCCAGTGTCGACGCCAGATCGCGAAATGCCATGCAAAACACTCCGCTGCATGCCGCCGCCGGAGGCCGTTGCCGCGACGCCGTGCGCGCGCTCATCGAACATGGCGCCGATGTCAACGCCCGCCAGGAAGGCGGATGGACGGCGCTCCACGCTGCGGCGCAAAATGGGGATGTGGACATGGTGCAGTTGCTCATTGCAGCCGGGGCTGATATTCGAGCCCGCGCTGGAAATCAGCAGAATGCCATGGACCTCGCCCTGACCAAAGGCCATCAGGCCGTCGTCGAACTGTTGGACGGATACGAGTAGTGTTCGAAGAGAAGATCTTTCTAGATCTGGAGAAGCAGACGGTTACGCGCATCGAAGAGGCGCAAGATGCGGAGGCGCTGGAACAGGTGCGTGTGGAAGTGTTGGGGCGAAACGGAGAACTCACAAAACCTCAATACAGTGTCACCAGGTTTCCTCCGGACGAGCGCAAAGCCGCCGGCAGGGCGTTTAACGAGCTCAAACAACGCATTACTCGACTCCTTGAGGAAAGGAAGCAAGCCCTTGCGACCGGCGCACTCGAAGCTCGGCTCCGAAGCGAGTGGCTGGACCTCACACTCCCGGCTCCGGGTCCCCGTCCCGGAAGCCTGCACCCCGTCACCCTCATTCAGAACGAGATTGAAGACCTGTTTACGTCGCTTGGGTTCGCCGTGCTCGACGGTCCCGAAGTGGAAACCGAGTATCACAATTTCGACGCGCTGAACATCCCGCCCGAGCACCCCGCGCGCGACATGCAGGACACTTTCTGGCTCGCGAACGGCCATCTGCTGCGCACTCACACTTCCCCCGTTCAAGTGCGCGGCATGGAAAAGCTGGGGCCGCCGCTGCGCATGATCGCGCCCGGCCGCGTTTTCCGCAACGAGGAGGTCGACGCCTCTCACGAGCACACCTTTTATCAATTGGAAGGCATGATGGTCGACCGCGACGTCTCCGTCGCCCACCTCATCTACTTCATGAAGACGCTGCTCAGCGCGATCTTTCATCGCGACGTCACCGTGCGGCTGCGCCCGGGCTATTTCCCCTTCGTCGAACCCGGCTTCGAGCTGGACATTCGGTGCCTCATCTGCGGCGGCCCCGGCTGCCCTGTCTGTAAGCAGAGCGGCTGGGTGGAACTGCTGCCGTGCGGCCTGGTCCATCCCAACGTGCTCCGCATGAGTGGCATCGATCCGGACGAATGGGGCGGATTCGCCTTCGGTCTCGGGCTTACCCGCCTCGCAATGATGCGTTACGGCATCGACGACATCCGTCTGCTCCAGAGCGGCGACTTGCGCTTCCTCACTCAATTCTGACGGCCCACGATGAAATACTCTTACAACTGGATTCGTGAGATGGTTCCGGCCTTGAACTTTGACCCGGAGGGTCTGATGCTTTCGATCACCATGAAGACCGCCGAGTGCGAAGGTCTGGAGCAGGTCGGCGGCGATACCGTGATCGAAGTCGACAACAAGTCGCTCACCCACCGGCCGGATCTGTGGGGCCACCACGGCATGGCGCGCGAGGTGGCGGCGATGGTCGCGCTGACAGTCAACGTACATCCTAAGCTCCTGCAAGACCCCGTGAAGCCGAACCTGCTGCCCCAAGCCAAAGCCGCCGCCATTGACATCGAAATCCAGGACTTCGCGCTGTGCCCCCGCTACAGCGCGCTGGTCTTTGAGAACGTCACCGTGGCGCCGTCGCCCGCGTGGCTGCAGCATCGCCTGGAAGCCATCGGCCTGAACGCCATCAACAACATCGTCGACGTCACCAATTACGTCATGGCCGAGCTCGCCCAGCCCATGCACGCCTTCGATGCGGAGAAGCTGCACGGCGGGACCATCTTCGTCCGCAGCGCCCGCGCAGGCGACGAGATCGTCGCGTTGAACGAAGAGAATTACCAACTCAGCCCGTCCAACCTGGTGATCGCCGATTCCGAAGGCCCGATCGCGCTCGCTGGCGTCATCGGCGGCCTGCACAGCGCCATTGGCGAAGGAACCACGCGCATCGTTCTCGAAAGCGCCAATTTCCAGGCGGCCAGCGTGCGCAAAACCTCGGTCGCGCTCAAACTCCGAACCGACGCTTCCATGCGCTTCGAGAAATCACAGGACCCGCTGAACACCGTTCGCGGCCTGGCGCGGGCCATAGAGCTGCTCGAACAGATCTCCCCCGGCATCCGCCTCGTCGGTGGAGTCGCGGATCGAAGCACGGAGCTCAAGACGCCGGCTCCCATCCAGCTCTCTGTCGAGTGGCTCGGCCGCAAGCTCGGCCGCGGCCTCGCCGCCGAAGAGGTTCGCGGAATCTTGGAGTCGCTCGAGTTCGGCGTCAGCGAAACCGCCCCCGGCCATTTC
>Ga0335071_10004377_pt1 | contig 14741 bp, 8 predicted proteins | sample Lox_Sample_15_FD_206724 | JGI IMG/M metagenome (GOLD analysis project Ga0335071, IMG submission 206724) | Soil microbial communities from Loxahatchee National Wildlife Refuge, Florida, United States - Lox_Sample_1.5 | ecosystem: Environmental > Terrestrial > Soil > Wetlands | place: USA: Florida... | reverse complement strand
TTGTAGAAGTCGAGGCCTTTAGGGTTCGGCGTGCCCGTCCCCTGGGGAAACACACGCGGCCAAGCGACAGAGAAACGGAATGCCTTCGTGCCCAACTCCTTCATGAGCGCGACATCCTGCTTGTAGCGGTCAAAGAAATCGTCGGCAACATCGGCAGTTTGGTCATGCCAGATTTTGCCGGGCGTGTGGCTGAAGGTATCCCAAACGGAAGGTCCACGGCCTTCGGCGTTGACGGCACCTTCGACCTGATAGGCCGCGGTGGCGGTGCCCCAGAGGAATCCTTTTGGGAAGGAGCGCGGATTCGGCGCGGGAATCTTGGGCAGTTCCGTTGCAGAACTGGCGCCGAGCCACGGCTGGACGGTCGGCACGGCGGTGAGGGCGAAAGCGGATTTCAGAAAGTCGCGACGTTCCATGGAATGCCTCATGAGGCGGATCAGCACTCAAAACATCCAGTGCGGACGTTTTCTGGGCGAGCACCTGCGGACCCGGCAGGTACTTCATCGCCGGAGTATGCAATTGCGGATTCGCTTGAGTCTGATCGCGATCTTACTGTATCGCATGACGGCGTCGATCGGCTTGACCCGACAACCTTTCCACTGATAGGGCGAGGAGGCACGAATTGGGGGTCACTCGTGCGCCTCCAGGAACTGTCTGCCGGGATGACGTTCGGATTTTCGACCAGGCGATGAACCCCGCATCGTACTCCCCGAGCCAAGCCAATGAGGTGCTACACTGCATCCTTCCCCATGTCTCAAACCGAAGCCAGGTCAAGCACTCAAGAGCTCTACCTCTACTTCTCCTTGCTCGCCCTGCTGGTGAATCTCACCAACCCTCAATGGGTATTGGATATCCCCACCTCCTACATGCTCAAGGATCTCCTCCACGCTTCCGCGTCGCAGGTTTCGCTCTTTCGTCTCATCACAGGCATCCCCTTCTTCGTTGGGTTTCTCTTCGGCCTGGTCCGCGATTCCTGGAATCCCTTTGGCTGGCGTGATCCCGGCTACTTTCGCATCTTTGTGCCTCTCACCGTGCTTGCTCTTGCTGGGGGAGCCTTTTCTCGAACCACCTACTTCGGACTTGTGTTGGGGATGCTTTTCACCACCGTCTGCTACAGCTTTCTGGCCGCGGGATTTCAGGGGCTCCTGGCGCTGGTAGGTCAGGAAGCGCTCATGCCCGGACGACTCAGTACCCTGTCGAACATCTCCATCATCGTTGCAGCAATTCTGGGATACCTCGGCTCCGGTTGGATGGCGACCGGCCTTTCGCCGCGCCAGGTCTTTCTGCTCGTGATGGGTCTCACCGCTATCCTCGCCGTGTTTGGATTCTGGAAACCGCGCTCTGTTTTCAGCCGAGTCTACGAGAATCCGCATGCCAAGGGCAGCAGTTTCTTCGGCGACGTAAAGCGGCTGGTTCGGCATCGCGCCATCTATCCGATCATCGTCATCGCCATGCTCTGGTACTTCACTCCCGGGGCCAATACGCCGATGCAGTACTTCCTGACCAATCAACTGCACGCTTCCGACGCCGTTTACGCTGACTTTTCCGCCATTCTCTATGCCAGTTTTCTTCCCACGACGCTTCTATACGGGTATCTCTGCACCCGATTTCCGGCGCGCAAGCTGCTGTGGTTGTCGATGATCATCGGCGTGCCGGAGTTCCTTCCGATGGCCTTCATTCATACCGGCAATCAGGCTCTGCTCGCGGCGGTAGGCATCGGCCTGATGGGCGGCCTGGGAAACGCCGCCGTAATCGATATCGCGATCCGCGCCTGCCCTCCCGGCTTACAGGGAACGCTCATGATGATCGTCATGTCCCTGTATCCGTTCTCCTCCCGTGTCGGCGACGTCTTTGCCTCGTGGCTCTTTGGTCTCAGCCCCACGCACGGATTCCTCTACTGCGTGGCGGCCATCACCATCACGTACGCACTCGTCCTGTTCCTCATCCCGCTCCTCCCACGACAATTGATCGCCACCGCTGACGGGGAACCCAACCCCGAAGAAGAAGCCGCCATGCTTGTCGAGATTGCGGAAAGCGAGGCGTAGGCACGGCAAGCGGCAGACTTTCCGGCCGGCGACTGCTGATCCCCTCGTGGCCTATCCACCTGTTTGTTGCTGGTTCTGCTTGAACGGAGCGCCGAGGACTTTCTCCATCAGAATGGGACCACCATGCTCGGCGATCCCCGCAAAGAAATTCTTCCCTTCAAACAGATGCGCGCCGTAAAGAATCTGAGCGCGCTCGACGAATTCGAGCTTCCTGAAGATATGCTGTGATCTCCTGTTGGTCGCCTCGGCAAAAGCCACTCTGTAGCCCTGGCGCGCACCGTTCCCTATCGTACGAACCACGAGTTGCTGCCCGGTGCCCTGCCCCGCAAGACGATCGGCAACTCCGAGCAGGTACAGATGAAGCATCTCACCCGACCTCGGCCTCCGTCCGGCCAGGTAGATCTCATCCAGCTCGCCGAGAATGCTCGCAATCGGCCTGAACTTTTCGTTCATCCCCGATAACTCTCCCGCTGCGTCGGCGGCACCATCGTTGGTCAGCATCACCCCCACAATCTCGCCCGTGGACGGCATGCTGGCGACGATGGTCAGGCCATCCTGGCCGGCCTGGGGCAAGAGGCCTCGCACGAATCCCGCAAATTCTTCCCGGGTCACGTGCGCCGCATACGCGAGAGGATCGTGACGCGAAAAGACATCGGCCAACAACGCCGTCACCTGATCAGCATCGGAGTCGCGATAGACCCTGTACTCCAGGGCGATACCTGCCACAGTGGCCTCCTTCGACCGACCTTTCGTCCCCCTCGAATCGATGGAACGTTGAGGAAGCTTCCCTCTTTGACACAAGTGATGGCGCAGGGGTGCTGTGCGTTCGATGTGCGTAGTCACCCAAAAATGAATGCAGATCAGGTTGCGAAAGAATAGCACGCCAGAATATCCTTTCCCGGCTTGAACCCTCCACGCGCCAAGACGGCTCGAGAATCGCGAGGCACCATGACGAGAACATCCCGCCGTTTCGCCTGTCTCTTGCTATTCACTGCTCTCCCCTTCCTCGCCCTGCCCTCCCGTGCCAGTGACGACACGTCACGCTTCTATGGCACCTGGAAGACGACCGTTCCGATGAACGGGAAAGTGGTCACGATCGTCTCCGTGCACGATGCCAGCGGCTATAAGAATTTCGTCGAGACGCCGAACGGTCTGGTGCCTGCCGGCGAGGGAACATTCCAAGCCGCGAACGGTATCTGGTCCTCGAACACTCCAGCTCCCAACAACGGTGGCGTCTATCACTTTCTGAACAACAACACGGTGATCGCCACCAATTCTGCCGGCCAGACCGTCACCTGGATCCGCGACAAGTCCGCAGAACGGGCGGCTGCGAAAGCTCCGACGCCTGTCGACGCCAACACCGCCGCGAACAACGAGGTCGGCTACGTCCCCCCAAGTGAGCGTCCTGGCACTTCCGTGAACGGACCCGTTTCACAACCCCCACAGCCCGTGAATTCGACATCGCACAACGTGGCACTCTCCCCCGAAGACGCGGCCCTGTCCCTCAACGTCAAAGCCGGATTTGCTGCGCTCAAATCCGGCGATCGAGCCGCGGCCTGGCGCGACTTTATGGCAGATGCACAGCGGGGCAACTCCGATGCGCAAGCCGCAATCGGTTCGATGCTGTTCCATCAGATGAATCCACCAGGCACCGGGTTTTACAAGGATGCCGAAAAGTGGCTCCTGGCCTCCGCCAATCAGGGCAACATGCACGGAATGGATATGCTGGCCCAGTTCTATTACAGCAACGCCCGAAACATGACCGGCGGGATCAATCCCGGCGTCAACCACACAACTCTCTCGCCCGAGGGGCAGCGTCTGGCTGATGCCAAATTCACACAGGCTCGCCAATGGCTCGAAAAGTCCGCGGCGCAGGGGGACATCTACGCGATGGGCAACCTGGCCATTCTTCTCAACGCAGGAGTGGGCGGGCCCCGGGACCCCAATCGTGCCGCTCAACTGATCGCCCAGGTGAAGCGGGGCCCCGATGTCGATTTCGCCCGGCGCGTTGCGACGGATCCCGCCGGCAAAGCCCTGGCCGCCTCGTGGCAGTCCGGCCATTATGCTGAGGCCGTCAGGACCGCGGAAGACCTCGCCGCCAAGGGGGATCCAAGCGCCGAATCGCTCCTCGGCCGTGCTTACTACGAAGGCATCGGAGTTCCACGAAATTACTCTACGGCGCTGTTCTGGCTGAACAAGGCAGTCCAACAGAACAATGCCGACGCCATGTTCTTCCTCGGGCTCATGTACGAGCACGGCTGGGGCGTAACGCAGGACGTGGACAGAGCCCTCAAGCTGTTCGATCAGGCGGCCGATCTCGGCCAAGGCTACGCCAAGATGGAAGCCCAGGGCATGCGTATGCAGGGAGAGATCAATCGCATCGCCGCCCGCACGCAGCCCAGCAATGTTTTGGAGAATGCCTGCAACGTCGCGGGCGGAACGCCAGTAGGCTTCGAGTGTCTCAGAGGCGGCCAGAGCATCGATCCGTTCAATCCCTACGCGGGAGAAACCACGATCGCTCCGGAGCCGGTCTTTGAATCTGGGTCTGAACCGGAAGAGTGAATCGATGCGCCTTTGGAACTTGATAGGGACCCAGTGAACTGCGCCGTGCCGTGCACCGATGCCTGACGATTGCAATCCTATGTTCTACGATACGGTCATCCATTGATTTCGACTGGGATCTGGTTTTCCTCCAGCTCATCGAGCTTGGAACCGCACGCTCTGCAGAAAGGCGCGCAGAATTGAACCGCCGAGAATTCCTCGAACTGAGCGTCGCCGGGTGGCTTGTCTCCTCGCTCCCCCCTGTTGTTTTTCTGCGTGGCAGAGGCAGCGAGCTCGAGGCCCAGGAAGACAACGAGGATCTGAGGGCCCACATGATCTGGTTGTCGGAGTCGGTCGCCGTACCACTGCGCCAGAATGGGCCCGAAACTGCGATCTCATCCTCTTCCGATGGGCGGCCCGCCATTCCCAGCATCGACCTCCACTCTGTGTTTTTCAAAGGAGTCACGTGCGAGCAGGTTCCGACCAATGCAAGCATCAGGATCTTCGCCTACACGCGCTATTGTCTCTACATCAACGGTCTCTACGTTGGTCGAGGTCCGAGCCGGTTCCAGAACCAGCGTCCGGAATATGACACGCGCGATATTGCCTCCGTACTTGTTCGCGGAAAGAATACGGTGACAATCCTGGTGCACCGCGACGCGCCGACAGGGCGTATCATGCACCACCAGCCTGGACTGGCCGCGGTGCTGCAGATTGGAACGGGCTCTTCCGCGCAAACAATCTCAACCGACACAACCTGGCGATCGAAACCGGATTTGGCATTCGGGCCGCGCGATGAAGCCTGGTCATCCATTGAAGAACATATCGATGCGCGAAAAGGGGAAGACTGGACGAAGCCAGAATTCGCGGCTGCAGGCTGGCCTCCTGCTGTCCCGATCGGCGGCCCGGACTTCTTCCCCGTGTGGCCGAGGACGACACCCCTTCAGAGCGAGACCCTGAGGGTCTGGAAGTCTGCTCCCGGGCCGCTTCCGATCGATCTCGACGCCGGGAGAGAGGCCGCCTTCGAACTTGCGGAGATCGTGCAGGGTTACCACTCTCTCGAGTTCGAGGCCGATGAAGGCAGTGAGCTCGAAGTGTCGTATGCTCTGCCGAATAGGCAAGAAAGTGGAAGATCCACATTCATTCCTCGCTCCGGCCTCCAGACCTGGATGGGAGGCGATACATTCGCCTTTGTTGGGCTTCGGATTCGAGCGGCAGCCGGGCGAATTCGCCTGCGCAGGGCAGCGGCCGTCGAGGTGCGCTATCCGTTTGAACGGGTTGGCTCCTTCCATTCAAGCGACACCTTCCTCAACCGGCTCTGGGGGATCTGCGCTCGATCGCTCGAGGTATTGAGTGAAGACTCCTATGTCGACTGCGCCGACAGAGAACGCGTGGAATGGACCGACGACAGCCCGCCGGCCTTCGACTGCACGCGCGTCCTCATGCGCGGACCCGAGGACGGAAAGAAGACCCACTGGGCCGACTCCAGGCTTCTGGCCGGCCTCCTTCGCCGGATTGCGCTGACCCAACAACCGGATGGACAGCTCAAAGCGCACAGCTGCTCGGAACGCTTTGACATCCACGCCATCATGGAAGATCGGAGTTGTGACTGGATCGTCCAGCTGCGGGAATACTTTGAAAGCAGCGGCGATGCAGACCTCGTGCGGGAACTCTGGCCAACGTTGACGCGTCTGCTCGATTGGTACCGAAAGAGATTGACCCCGCGCGGGCTGGTCCTGGCACGAGAATGGGAAGTCTGGGACAACCCGCTTCGGTATGAGATCTGTGAAGGAGCCGGGCTGAACGCGATGGTGTATCGAGCTTTGGTGGATGCCTGCGTCCTTGCCGGAGCGATGGACAAGACCGGCGAAGCGGATGCACTGCACGAAGAGGCGATGGGGCTTCAGTCTGCGTTCAATATGCACCTGTGGAACGATCACGAGGGTGCCTACGACGGAGCGCTTTTCGGTCCTGGTTCGGAGATCCGGCCCCAGATGGGTCGTCCGTTTAGCGGCTCCGTGGTGAAGGGCCGATTTCATCCGACGGCCCAGGCAAATCTATTTGCGCTGTATGCCGACATAGTTCCAGGCGAACGCCTCGATTCGGTGAGGAAATGGATTCTTAGCCATGGCCATGAGGTGCAGGAGCCCATGTCCCACTACTACCTCTTCCGGGCACTCTATCGGATGGAAGAGGAACACGCAGACGAGCTGGTCCTGGAACGGATGCGGTCTGGCTGGAAGAACCAGGTCGAGTCCGAGTGGCAGACCACGTGGGAGGAGTTGGAGAACGGCGACGGCTCGAAGGTCCATATCTATGGAATGCATCCCGCCTATTTCCTGACGGCCTTTGTCCTAGGGGCAAGGCGCGAAGGCCCCGTGGATCGGAAGGCAATCGTCATTGATCCGCGCTTCTCCGGTCTCGATTGGGCCAACGGGACATGTGTGACGGAGTTCGGTCCCATCGAGATGGCGTGGAAGAGGGATGGAGATCGAGGGTGGGAGATCGACTGCACGATTCCTGACAAGGTTCAGGCTCAATTCGTCGTTCCTTCAGGCTACGCAAACGGAACCGTGATCATCGACGGGAATGTCACGGCTGTTCGAAAGGAATGCGAACGGACTCTGGTCACACTGCAATCAGGTCCGCACAGAATCCGAATCGCCAAAAGTCACTTCGCAAGTGAGTGTTCTGGGTCATAGTTCACTTGCCAAGTGAGGAGAGACTTTCCCTCCAGGGGAGCGCGACCAGCCGCAGGGACCAAAGAAAAAGCGGCCGCCTAACCAGGGGCCGCTGATTCTCGCTGAGGGAGGTACTACCCTATTGGCTCTGAACGGGATTCCCCGGCGTTTTCCTTCCGCGAGCCACAGATTTGCAAGTGTTTCGTCTTTTGTTCGCCTATAATCCCTCCCTATGGGTCGAGGGCGAGCGTCCAAGGTTCGCATGCGGGAGAGTGGCAGGATCTGCGCTGTCTGTAGCCGATCGCTGCCGCCGCCATACACTCCGGGCGAAAAGCGCTGTGTCGACTGCGGCGGAAATCGTCGGATCTACAGGACGTTCTTTCTTCGCCGTGCGTGGTCCTGCTCGTTCCTTGAGGAAGACCTGAAAACTCCTCTTCCGAAGAAGCTGACCTTTAGAACTCCGGACAAGATCCTTCAGCTCGCGGAGCGCTGCCATGCCTTCTCGACTCTGGAGACGCGCCAGGCGGTGGATCATGCCATCGCGCTCGGTCGCGGCGGAATCTGGCTTGAGCTGACCGCCGAGCAATACCAGAAACTGCGCGGTGCGTGAAGCGACGCCTGGCCCCCCGCGCTTCGCTCCCCTTCCAGGGGGCGTCCATTCGAAGGGGAGCGAGCAAAGCCGGCGGACTCGCTTGCGAGAAGAATGCCTTCTCGCGTGTCGACTCCAGTCCTCCGTGCGTCCGTCGATCCAGTAGTGTCCTAAGTCCAACCGAGCATGAGAGTGTGCTTAAGATTCGCATCCGACGGCAACGCAGAGTTAGGACACTACCCTTCGATCCTTCCCTCAATCCAGCCGGGCTATCATGGATGCCATGCGAGTCAGGAAAGCGGTGATTACGGCGGCGGCCAAGAGCCAGCGCGCGCTGCCGATGCAGACCCTCTTTGATCAGGACGGTGTCGAGCGTTCCGTTCTGAGTTTGATCGCCCGCGAAGCCTCCCATGCCGGCATCAGCGATATCGGCATTGTGGTCTGGCCCGGCGATCAGGAGGCCTACGCAAAACTCCTCGCCGACGATCCGGTGCGGGTCACCTTCATCCCCCAGGGCGAAATGCGCGGCTATGCGCACGCCGTCCTTCGGGCTCGTGACTTTGTCCAAGGCGAGCCCTTTCTTCACTGCGTGGGAGATCACATCTATGTCGGCGCAGAGTCCGGTGGCTCGGCGCAACAGCTGGTTCGCCTGGCCGAAAGCGAGTCGTGCGCCGTGTCCGCAGTTCAGGTGACGCGGGAGAGTCTGCTTCCGTTCTACGGCGCAGTCGGCGGTCAGGCGATTGCGGGCCAAACCGAGATCTATCGGATCGAGACCGTCCTCGAGAAGCCCACCCCGACGGAAGCCGAACAGCGGATTGTCGTACCCGGATTGCGCGCCGGACAATACCTTTGTTTCTACGGCATGCACGTGCTCACGCCGACCATCTTCGACATCCTTGAAACCATACTGGTCGAAGCACAACCCGGTTCGGTCAGCCTGTCCTCGGCTCTTGCCGAGCTGGCGCGCCGCGAACAATATCTGGCCATGATTCAAAAAGGCCGCCGCTTCGATGTCGGCGTGAAGTACGGCCTGTTCAACGCTCAACTCGCGCTCGCCCTTGGGGGTCGGGATCGCGATCAGGTCCTAACCGAACTGGTCGACGTCCTCTCGACACGCGGTCTGTTTTCGCATCCCGGAGCCGTTGCGTGAGCGAACTCTGGTCGATCATCACGGCGTCCGATCCTGCGATCCGCAATCGTTCGCTTGACTCGTTCTGCCGCAGCGCCTCCACAGGTGACCTTCTGGCCGAAGCCGCCGATCTCGATCGGAATCGGCGCACCAGCCAGAATCTCTACGAGCGGGTACGGGCGCTCTTCTTTCTCTACGCGATTCATCGCTTTCATCTCATCGGCTGCCCGGAGATCACCGGACAAGCCCACATTCCCTTCTCCGGGTTTGAGAAGCTTCTCGCGCGGCGCTATGAAGAGGCCGTCAGCACATTCCTCGAGGCACAGTACGCCGACGGCCCCAGCGAAGGGCTGTCGAGTGCCTTGGCCTCCGCCTATCGCGGTCTTGGCTTCCAGACCCTTGTCGATCAGGTGCGCCGCAGCGTGCGCTCCGTGCGCGGCAATCAATGGATGTTCCGCACCGGCCACTCCGAGGATTACGCCCTGCGCATCCGCCCCGAGTTGTTCGAGCGCAGTGCCGCCGGGGGATTTCCCATCCTGCACGAAACCACGCCGGTCCGCATGGACCTCAGTCATAGCGCCTGGAGTGACATCTTCTTTCTCGGGATGGACCTGCCGGAGTGGGCTCGTGTGCTCAATGTGTCGATCAATCTCTCTCTGCACGAGTCCGGTGCACCCAAACCGCCCATCGAAACCTGGTTTCGCATCATTGACAGCCCTGTCATCCGCCTCGTGAGCCTTGACCTTGAGGCCAGCACAGAGATCGGCGACCTGCGCGAGCTGTTCGATTTTGGTCGGGATTATCTTGGGCTGCTGAAGAGCGCCGTGATCGCCTCAGGGCTGGTCCCGCCTGGCTTTGAGAGCTCCGGTCAGCCGCTGGCCGACCTGCTGCGGCAGCTGCTCCAGCGCGACGGCGTGGGCATCGAACTGACCAGCCATGTCAACGATATCCCGAAGGGTTCGCGTCTTGCCGTCTCCACCAATCTGCTGGCCTCGCTGATCTCGATCTGTATGCGAGCGACCCGGCAGACAGAAGCTCTGACGGGCTCGCTCAACGAATCCGAGAGACGGTTGGTTGCGGCCCGCGCCATTCTCGGCGAATGGCTTGGTGGTTCCGGCGGTGGCTGGCAGGACTCAGGCGGTGTTTGGCCTGGGATCAAACTCATTGAAGGAGTCCTCGCCCAGGAGGGCGATCCGGAGTTTGGGATCAGTCGGGGCCGTCTCATCCCACAGCACACCATCCTGACAGAGAACGACGTCAGCTCCGCAACCCGCGGGAAACTGCAGGAGTGCCTCGTCCTGGTGCATGGTGGAATGGCGCAGGATGTCGGCCCGATCCTCGAAATGGTGACCGAGCGCTACCTGCTTCGCTCCGATGCCGAATGGACCGCGCGGCAGGAGGCGATCCATTTCCTCGACGAGATCGTAGGCGACTTGAAGACAGGGGATGTACGCGCAATCGGCAATGCAACGGAGCGCAACTTCGCAGGCCCGATCCAGACCATCATTCCTTGGGCAAGCAATCTCTTTACCGAGGAGCTCATCCGCGAGGTGCGCGCCGTCTTCGGACCCGATTTCTGGGGCTTCTGGATGCTGGGCGGGATGTCCGGCGGCGGCATGGGCTTTATCTTCGACCCCAAGCGGAAGTCTGAAGGACAGAAGGTGCTCGGAGAGCGGATGCTGCAACTAAGCCGACGACTGAGCGCTGGTGTTCCCTTCGCCATGACCCCGGTGGTCTACGACTTTGCGATCAATGAGCGCGGCACGTTTGCCGAGTTACTTGCCGAAGAGGCAGCCGTGCTGCCGACACGGTATTCCACCCTGATGCTGCCTGCGGTGCTTCGCAAAGAACAGCGCACTCTTACGGCCACGGAGCGTTCCGACCTGGCGCGCTTCAGCGCAAGCTGCTCCGGCGGGGCGGACGCAGACGGTCGCATGCGCAGTTTTCTCGAGCGCCTGCTGCCCAGCCATGCGAACACCGAAGAAGCGGTTCAGACTCTCGATTCGCTGCTGGCACAGCACGGTTTCGATCCCGTTCAGCATGAACGCATCCAGACCGAGCTGCGCTCCGGCTATATCGGTCTGGCGCAGAATCGCTTGCCCGCCTCGGTGCAGATCGCGGATGCTTCACCGGACCAGGTTTTCGATGCCACGCGCGAGATCGATCCGGGATATCGCAGTCTCGGGGAAGAAGCCCTTGCATCCGGAGCAGTTGCCGTTGTCACTCTGGCCGGAGGTGCGGGCACGCGCTGGACCCACGGCTCCGGCGTCGTCAAAGCCCTCAACCCCTTTTGCCGCCTGGCGGGAAAACACCGCACGTTCGTGGAGGTGCATCTGGCCAAGAGCCGGCGCACGAGCCGCCTCTCCGCGCATCGGGTTCCACACGTCATCACGACAAGCTATCTGACGCACCAGCCCACAGAAGACTACCTGTTCCAGGAGCAGAACTACGGCTACGACGGGCCGCTCTTTCTCTCTCCAGGCCGCATAGTGGGCCTGCGCCTGATCCCCATGGTCCGAGATCTCCGCTTCGCCTGGGAGGAAACAGCCCAGCAAATGCTCGAGCCGCAGGCGCAAAAAATGCGCGAGAGCTCACGAGCCGCTCTCATCGCCTGGGCAGAACGTACCGGTGAAGGCTCGAACTACACCGACAATCTTCCTCACCAGTGTCTCCATCCTGTGGGCCATTGGTACGAAATACCGAATCTGTTTCGCAACGGTGTGCTCAAGAAACTCCTCGAATCCAACCCGAATCTGCGTCACCTGATGGTGCACAACGTCGACACCGTAGGCGCCAACCTCGACCCGGCGATCCTGGGTCGCCACATCTTGAGCGGGTCAACGATGAGCGTCGAGGTTGTCCACCGCCGGATTGAAGACCACGGAGGCGGACTCGCCCTGGTGGATGGCCGGTTACGCCTGGTCGAAGGCATGGCGTTGCCCTCCGAAGCCATCGAGTTCGAACTCTCCTTCTACAACTCCAACACCTTCTGGATCGACATTCATGGCCTCCTAAGTATCTTCGGGTTGACGCCGGACGACCTCGCACACGAAGACAAGGTGGCCGCCGCCGTTCGCAGCGTCGCTGCCCGCATGCCGACCTACATCACGCTCAAAGACGTCAAGCGGCGCTGGGGTAAAGGGCAGGAAGACATCTTCCCAATCGCGCAGTTCGAGAAGCTCTGGGTGGATATGACTGCTCTGCCCGAGGTCAAATGCGATTACATTGCTGTGCCCCGCCAGCGCGGCCAGCAGCTCAAGGAACCGGCGCAACTGGATGCCTGGCTCCGCGACGGGTCGGCAGCATTCGTGGCCGGACTCTGCACATTTTGAATCGCGCGTTCCTGCTCGGGCTGCGTGAGTTTGAGCCGACCTTTGCCTGTGCGCTCGCAGCTTGCTTCGCGCCCGGACCTCGCGACCAATATTCTCATAAAAATGCTCTACATCAATTACTTACAGCAATATTCACATCTTTTTCTTTCACTTTCATTACGCCGGAGATCTGAAATTTCCCGTACCCCCTGCCGATAAGCTCAGGATGGCCAGCTTCTCGCAGATTCATGCGCGGCAGGCCTGATTCGATTCTTCTGTTCGCTCGGTTTCACCGTGAGGAGCCCCGCTTGATGCCAGGAAAAGACCGTATGCGCCGCACGGCACTGGCGAGCCCTCCCCCCGGAGAGGACCAGGAGGAACCAATCGAACTTGATCTCGAATCGGATTCCTTAACGGAGGAGAAAGAGGAAAAGGCGCCTGCCGTGGCCCCCGGCGTTCGCTTCCTGGCGCGGCAGCCGATTCTTGACTGCAACGGGCGCGTCTATGCCTATGAACTGCTCTTCCGCACAGGTCCGCTCAATGCCTTCGCCGGCGGGGATTATGAGTACGCCAGCCGAACGATGGCGGACAACACCATTCTCTTCGGACTGGAGGAACTGACGGGAGGGCATCTCGCCTTTTTCAACTGTACCGAAGCGTTCCTGCTCAGCGATCTGCCTTACCTGCTGCCGGCCGAGTCGACGGTGTTGGAGATCCTGGAAACGGTCGAGCCCACCGAACGGCTGATCGAGGCTTGCCGCAAGCTACGAGCCGACGGATATCGCCTGGCACTGGACGATTTCATCTGGGAACCGCGATTCTCCCCTCTGGTCGGGCTGGCTGATTTCATCAAGGTGGATTTCCTGGCCCTGAATCAGGAAGACCGAAAGAAGCTTCACGCCGCACTCCCACGCCATCACGCGACCATGCTCGCCGAAAAGGTCGAAACCGAAGAAGAACGCAAACAGGCCCGCCGCGAAGGCTACACGTTGTTCCAGGGCTACTACTTCTGCCGGCCTCAGATGATGGAGATGCGAACCATCCCATCGAATACGCGCCATCACTTCGAACTGCTGCAGCTGCTCATGAAGGATCCTCTCGATCTGGACAAACTCTGTCCCCTGGTCGAAGGCGACGTGTCGTTGGCCTACCGCGTTCTGCGTCTGGTGAATTCAGCTGCCTATTACATCCCGCGCGAAGTGCGCTCGATTCGCACAGCGCTCGTTCTGCTGGGCGATGACATCTTTCGTCGCCTCGCAACGCTGGCGATCACCAGCGAGCTGGGCATGACGAGTTCGCCTGAACTGGTGCGCATGGCACTTGTGCGGGCCAGGTTCTGTGAGCTGGCGGCCCGTTCGATGGGGCTGGCCTCCGAAGAGCAATATCTGCTGGGCATGGCGAGTCTCTTCCCTGCCATGCTGCGTGTCCCCGCCGAAACCATTGCAGCCAGTCTGCCTCTGCGCAAAGAGATCCGTGAGTCGCTGTGCGGCGCCGCAAACTTCGAGCGCCGCCTTCTGAGCATCGCTGAAAATCTCGAGAATGGCGACTGGAAGCAATGCGACGAGATCATCCAGGCCGGCGATCTCTCGCCGGAGTGGATTTTGAGCAGCTACGAAAAGGCAGTCCGCTGGAGTGAGGGCGTCCTTCCTTCCAATCGCAGACCCCGAACCCCCGGCCGATTCTCCTAAGACTGATGCACAGCCCGCCGCCCTCGTCGTGAATTCGTTATGCAGACTGCTACGCGCCGCTATTTCGATTTCGGCGCAGCCAGAGGAACTCCCCAGCGCCAGATCAGCTCGGCATATCCCATCTGAATGTTCTTGTCTGTCGGGTAGATCGCGCCAACGACACTCTTCCCCCATCCATAGCCGTAGTAGAAATTGACCGCAAGCGTCTTCGTCGCCTGCCAGTCCGAGCTGATGTCCCAGACAGAAGCCAGGGAAGAGTGGCCGTTCGCAGGGCGACCGGTGAACCCAAAGACCTTATTGTCAAAGGCGCCGCCGCCGCTATACCAGAGGTCGTGGTTCGAAGTGAGGTCGAGCCAGTGCAGATCGCTGCGTACCTCCCACGTCTTGCGCGGCCGATCGATGACGTGCACAAAGGTGTCCGTGGAGTTCATGAAGTTATAAAAGGGTAAGCGCCCGTAGACGCGCGGCGTCGGCAGAATGATAAAGAACGTGTTGTTCTTCGTGTCGCTTGGGTTGTTGTCCGCCGTCGCACGCCACCATCCGCCACGAATCCACGGCATCGTCGGAACCTTGGTGAAACGATACCCGCCCTCCAGAGACGCGGCTCCGGCGCTCTGACTGAGCGCACCCCATGCACCATTCTGCAGCGCGCCCCAGAAGACGAAGTCGAAGGTCCCTGGACCAGCAGGCTGCGTTGCCACCAGATCGCCGCCATAGGTGCCGAGGCGGATGTTTTTGTGATCGGCCTGACGCACAGCCA
>Ga0335071_10004376_pt1 | contig 14742 bp, 14 predicted proteins | sample Lox_Sample_15_FD_206724 | JGI IMG/M metagenome (GOLD analysis project Ga0335071, IMG submission 206724) | Soil microbial communities from Loxahatchee National Wildlife Refuge, Florida, United States - Lox_Sample_1.5 | ecosystem: Environmental > Terrestrial > Soil > Wetlands | place: USA... | reverse complement strand
CCAAAGAAGACATCCGCCAGCTCACCGGAGCGGAGCGCTCGGCCATCATCATGCTGTCTCTCGGCGAGGAACACTCCGCCAAGATCTGGAAGATGATGGATGAGGACGAGATCAAGGAAGTCTCCCAAGTCATGTCGACTCTGGGCACGGTCAGCTCGACGCTGATCGAGAAGCTGCTCGTCGACTTCGTCTCGCAGATGTCGGGTACCGGCTCGCTCATGGGCTCCTACGAATCCACCGAGCGCCTGCTCGCCCGCATGATGCCGGAGGACAAGGTCGGCCAGATCATGGAGGAAATCCGCGGTCCGGCCGGGCGCACCATGTGGGACAAGCTCGCCAATGTGAACGAGACCGTCCTCGCCAACTATCTGAAGAACGAATATCCGCAGACCGTCTCGGTCGTGCTCTCCAAGATCAAACCGGAGCATGCCGCGCGCGTGCTCGCCGCGCTGCCCGAGGAATTCGCGCTCGAAGTCGTGCAGCGCATGCTGCGCATGGAATCGGTCCCCAAGGACATCCTCGACAAGGTCGAGCAGACTCTGCGCGTCGAATTCATGTCCAACCTGGCGCGCACCGCCAAGCGCGACGCCCATGAGCATATGGCGGAGATCTTCAACAATTTCGACCGCCAGACCGAAAGCCGCTTCGTCACGGCCCTGGAAGAAAGAAGCCGCGACAGCGCCGAGCGCATCAAGGCGCTGATGTTCACCTTCGAGGATCTCGGCAAGCTCGATCCCGGTTCGATCCAGACCCTGCTGCGCCACGTCGAGAAGGACAAGCTGGCGCTGGCGCTCAAGGGCTCGACCGATACGTTGCGCGACGTCTTCTTCTCCAACATGAGCGAACGCGCCGGAAAGATCCTGCGCGAGGACATGGAGGCCATGGGTCCGGTGCGCCTGAAAGACGTCGACGAGGCGCAGATGCGCATGGTCAACGTCGCCAAGGATCTCGCCAACAAGGGCGAAATCATGATCGCCAACAAGCAGGGCGAAGACGAGCTGGTGTACTGATGGGCGCGGGCAGCAAATACACCTTCGACGTCGAGTTCCGCCCGGAAGGCGATCTCGTTTCCAACGCCGCACGGGCGCGCCAGAAGAAGGCCTACACCACCGACGAGATCGATGCGATCTCCGCCCGCGCGCGCGAACAGGGTCTTAAATCCGGACAGGTCCGCGCCGCCGAAGCGCAGGCCGCCGAGGTCGCCAGGCTCGTCGCGATGGTGCGCGAGATACTCGCGAATTCGCACAAGGCGACGGACGAGGTGCGCCAGGAAGCCTCCATGCTGGCGCTCGCCGCCGCACGCAAGCTCGCCGCCGCGGCGATCGACCAGCTTCCGGCCGCCGACGTCGAACTTGCCCTGCGCACCGCCTTGCACCAGGCGATCGGCGAACCGCGGATCGTGCTCAGCGCCAGCCAGCGCGTCGTCGACGTGCTCAAGCCCCAGCTCGAAGAGATCGCGCTGGAAGAGGGTTTCGAGGGTCGCGTCGCCGTCGTCGCCGACGCGTCGATGGCCACCGCCGACTGCCGCATCGACTGGCGCAGCGGCGGTGCCGAGCGTTCCGAAGGCGCGATCGAGTCGGCGATCGCCGAACTCATCACCCGCCGTTTTTCCAATCTTCCGTCCGTGGAGAGCTAAGTCATGGCCGCAAGCGATAATGTCGACCTTCCCGATCTGGGTCATCAGGAGCAGCCGGGCGCCGCGCCGGCGCTGCTCAACGCCGACACCAACAGCGAGTCCGAGGTCAAGCGCACGGCGCAGGATCTGGAAGCGGTCTACGACGTTCCGGTGACCGTCTCCGCGGTACTCGGCAAGTCCGCGATGGAGGTCAGCCAGCTCCTCAAGCTCGGCAAGGGCACGATCGTCGAACTCGACCGCAAGGTCGGCGAGGCGATCGACATCTACGTCAACGACCGCCTGGTCGCGCGCGGCGAAGTGGTGCTGGTCGAGGACCGCCTCGGCGTCACCATGACGGAAATCATCAAGGCCGGTCAGTCCTAGGAAGGAATACGGATATGCGTCTTCTCATCGTCGGCCAGCTTCAGGGCCAGCTCAGCGCGGCCACCAAGATCGCGATGGATCGCGGGGCCAAGGTCACCCACGCCAGCGACATCGAACAGGCTCTCGCCAGTCTGCGCGGCGGACACGGCGCCGACCTGGTGCTGTGCGACGTCAAGTGCGACATCGGCCAGCTGGTGCGCGGGCTCTCCACCGAGCGCATCTGCACGCCGGTCGTGGCCTGCGGCATCGGCACCGATGCGAGGAGCGCGGTCGAGGCGATCCGCGCCGGCGCCAAGGAATATCTGCCGTTGCCGCCCGATCCGGAACTCATCGCCGCCGTGCTCGCCGCCGTGGCGAACGACGATCATCAGATGATCTACGAGGATCCGGCGATGGAAGCGGTGATCGGTCTCGCCGACCAGGTCGCCCCGAGCGAAGCTTCGATCCTGATCACCGGCGAAAGCGGCACGGGCAAGGAAGTGCTGGCGCGCTACGTCCACAAGAAATCGGAACGCGCGGAGAAGCCGTTCATCTCGGTGAACTGCGCCGCGATCCCGGAAAACCTGCTCGAATCCGAACTGTTCGGCCATGAGAAGGGCGCCTTCACCGGCGCCGTCGCCCGGCGCATCGGCAAGTTCGAGGAAGCCAACGGCGGAACGCTCCTGCTCGACGAAATCAGCGAGATGGACGCGCGCCTCCAGGCCAAGCTCCTGCGCGCCATCCAGGAACGCGAGATCGACCGCGTCGGCGGCACCAAGCCCGTGCGCGTCGACATCCGCATTATCGCCACCTCGAACCGCGATCTCGCCGATGCCGTCAAACACGGGTTCTTCCGCGAAGACCTGCTCTACCGTCTCAACGTCGTGAACCTGCGCCTGCCGGCGCTGCGCGAACGCCCGCGGGACATCCAGGCGCTTGCCAAGCACTTCGCGCACAAATATGCGCAGGCGAACGGCGTGCCTTACCGCGCCATCGCGCCCGCGACGGAACGTCTTTTGCTGTCGCACCCCTGGCGCGGCAACGTGCGCGAACTCGAGAACACGATCCATCGTGCGGTGCTGCTGGCCACCGGCAGCGACATCCAGCCCGAAGCGATCCGCCTGCCCGACGGCACGCAGGTCGGCCCCGGCCGCGCCGCCGATCTGCCGGCGCCGGTGCAGGCCGCCGTCAACAATGCCGTCGCGGTGACGCGCGGGCTCGTCGGCCGCACCGTGGCGGACGTCGAGCGCGATCTGATCCTCGACACGCTCGATCACTGCCTCGGCAACCGCACGCATGCCGCCAACATCCTGGGCATCTCGATCCGCACCTTGCGCAACAAGCTGCGCGAATATTCGCAGGCGGGCCTTGCCATTCCCAATCACGGCGAACAGCGCGCGGCGAACGGTTAAACGTCCGACCACGAAGATATTAAAGCACCATGGCCGACATAAGCGCAGCGCAGCCGAATGCGACCGGGGGGTTTGGCTTCAACCTCTCGACGCTGTCGACCGTTATCCGGCGCAGCGATCTCGGTCTCGCCGTCGGCATCATGGCGATTCTCGTCGTGCTGCTGCTGCCGCTGCCGCCCTGGCTGCTCGATATCTCGCTGGCGCTGTCGCTGTCTTTCTCGATCCTCATCCTGATGACCGCGGTCTTCATCCAGAAGCCGCTGGAATTCAGCTCGTTTCCGACGGTCCTGCTCATCACCACGATGTTGCGCCTGGCGCTTAACCTCGCCTCGACGCGCCTCATCCTCGGACACGGCAACGAAGGCACCGCCGCCTCAGGCTACGTCATCCAGGCCTTCGGCAAGCTCATCATGGGCGGCAATTTCGTCATCGGCTTCATCGTCTTCGCGATCCTGGTGCTGGTGAACTTCGTCGTCATCACGAAAGGCTCGGGGCGCATCGCCGAGGTCGCGGCGCGTTTCAGCCTGGACGCCATGCCCGGCAAGCAGATGGCGGTCGACGCCGATCTTTCGGCCGGCCTGATCGACGAGAAAGAGGCCAAGCGCCGCCGCAAGGACCTCGAGGGCGAATCCAACTTCTTCGGTGCCATGGACGGCGCCAGCAAATTCGTGCGCGGCGACGCGATCGCCGGACTCCTGATCGTCGCCATCAACGTCATCGGCGGGATCATCATCGCCGTCGCGCAGAAGGGCATGAGCTTTTCCGACGCGACCCAGACCTTCACGCTGCTGAGCGTCGGCGACGGACTCGTCAGCCAGATGCCGGCGCTGATCGTGTCGACGGCCGCCGGCCTCATGGTCTCGAAGGCCGGCGTCGAAGGCGCCACCGACAAGGCGCTGATCGGTCAGCTGTCGTTCTATCCGCAGGCGCTCGGAATGGCCGCCGCCGTGATGGGGATCGTCGCGGTCCTGCCCGGCATGCCCACGCTGGTGTTCGCGGGTCTCTCCGCCGCCACCGGCAGCCTCGCCTACTTCGCCTTCAAGCGGAAGGACGCGACCGAGAACAAGGCGCGCGCCGAAGAGGAAAAGGCCAAGGCCGAGTCCGGCACCAAGGAGGAACCGATCGCCTCGGCGCTGGCGCTGGACCTGCTGCGCGTCGAACTGGGCTACGGCCTCCTGCCGCTGATCAACGACGTCAAGGGCCACCGCATCACCGACCAGATCAAGGCGCTGCGCCGCCAGTTGGCGAGCGAGATGGGCTTCGTCATGCCCGCGGTGCGCATCCTCGACAACATGCAGCTTCCGTCCAACGAATATCGCATCCGGGTCAAGGAAGTGGATTCCGGCCGTGGCGAGCTCTTTCCGGGAAGCCTGCTCGTCATGGATCCGCGCGGCCTGCCGATCGACATGTCGGGAACCCACACGACCGAGCCGGCTTTCGGCCTGCCCGCGACCTGGGTTCCGGCGGCGCAGCGCGAGGAGGCCAGCTTCCGCGGCTACACCGTGGTCGATCCGGGCACGGTGCTGACGACGCACCTCACCGAAGTGCTCAAGTCGCACATGTCGGAACTGCTTTCCTACGCCGAGACCAAGAAGCTGCTCGACGACCTGCCGCCCGAGAACAAGAAGCTGGTCGAAGAGCTCATCCCGTCGCAGATTTCGGTCACCGGCGTGCAGCGCGTGCTGCAGACCCTGCTCGCCGAGCGCGTCTCCATCCGCGACCTGCCCGCGATCCTGGAAGGCATCGCCGAAGCGGTCGGTCACACCAAGAACGCGCTCTACATAACGGAGCATGTGCGGGCGCGGCTGGCGCGCCAACTGTGCCATACCAATCTCGCGCCCGGCGGCTATCTGCCGCTCATCGCCATGTCGCCCGCCTGGGAGCAGGCGTTCCAGGAATCGATCGTCGGCCAGGGCGAAGACCGCCAGCTCGCCATGGCGCCGTCGCAGCTCCAGCAGTTCATCCAGAGCGTGCGCGACCGCTTCGACGAAGCCAGCGCCAAGAACGAGGTGCCGGTGCTGCTGACGAGCCCGCAGATCCGTCCCTTCGTGCGTTCGATCGTCGAGCGTTTCCGCCCGCAGACCGTCGTCATGTCGCAGAGCGAAATCCACGCCAGCGTCAAGCTGAGAACGATGGGTCAGGTGTAATCGACCATGCAGCTGCGCACCTTTCTCGCCAGGGACATGAAAGAGGCGCTCGGCCATGTGCGCGCCGACATGGGTCCCAATGCGGTCATCATCGCCTCGGAAAAATCCAAAGGCGGCGGCGTCATGGTGCGCGCGGCGCTGGACGAGCCGGACGCGCCCGTCCAACCCGACGCGCCGGCGCCCGTCGAGTCCGCGCCCGTCGCCGACTTCGAGATGCACTATCGCGACGGCCTGATGCGCCGGCTGCGCGCCGCTCCGACCGACGCTCCCGCACGCACGCGCTTCGACCGCACCGAACTCCTGTCCGCCCTGCACCGTCATCGCGCGCCGGACTCGATCGCACATGCGCTCGCCGAAGACGCAGCCAAGGCGCAGCTGACCGACATGACGCTCGCGCTCGCCAGCGCCATCGACAAACACATGACCAGCGCGCCGATCGATCTGACCGCCGCCACTGCTCTTTTGCTCGTCGGCCCGAACGGTGCCGGCAAGAGCGCGGTCGCCGCCAAGCTCGCGGCCCATGCCAAGCTGCGCGATCGTCGCGTCACGCTCGTCGCCGCGGATTCAGCCGGCGCCGGCGCAGTCGCGCGGCTCGAGACTTTCGCCAAGCATCTCGACGCCGGCATGGCCGTCGCCGAGGCGGCACCCGAACTGCAGACCCTCGTTGCGGACTGCGTTTCCAAGAAAACCCTCGTCGTCATCGACACCGCCGGGTTCGACCCGCGCGACGCGAGGGCGCGCAACGCCTTCTCGGCGCTCGGCCAGATCGCGCACGTCGAAACGCTCGCCGTCGTCTCGGCGCTGAACGATGCCGAAGAAGCCGGAGAGATCGCTGTCGCGCTGAAGACGCTGGGTGCGCGACGCCTGATCGTCACCGGCGTGGACCTGGCGCGCCGCGCCGGAGCGCTGCTGTCCGCGGCGATGCAGGACCTCGCCCTGGCTCACATCACCCGCTCGCCCTTCGTTGCCGGCGGACTCGAAACGCCCACCTCATTGTCGATCGCGCGCCTCCTGCTCGACGAAAACAGGAGCAGGCAGTGACCCCGCGCATCACAGCCATCGGATCGGGCAAGGGCGGCACGGGAAAGACCCTGATCGCGGTCAGTCTCGCCCAAGCCCTCGCGCACAACAAGGAACGCGTGCTGCTCTGCGATGCAGATCTCGGTCTCTCGAACGCGAGCGTCCATCTCGGCGTCAAGGACGGGGGAGACGTGGCCGGCCTGATCGCCGGCAAGACCGCGCTGCGCAATGCGGTCGTCGGCGTCTCCTGCGGCCCGCGCCACAGTTTCGATCTTCTGGCGGCGCCGCCCGGCGCCGGCACCTTCGCCAACGCCGGCGAAGCGGCGGCCTTGACGTTGATCGCGGCCGTCGAAGGCGCGCGCCAATATGATCGCGTCCTGATCGATCTGGGCGCCGGCGTCGATGCGGCCGTGATGAGTTTGGCGGCGCGCGCAGACGATACGCTGCTCGTCCTCACACCCGATCCCGCTTCGCTCACGGACGCCTACGCCTTCACCAAGCTCATGCTGCGCCGCACGGGCGCCCGCGCCCCGCAGGTACTCGTCAACATGGCGCTGAACGGCACCGAGGGCCGCCGCATCGCCGACACGCTCTTGCAGGCCGCGCAATCGTTCCTGCGCATCGTGCCGGACTATGTCGGGTGCATTCCCTTCGATGCGCGCGTCCCTGACGCTGTACGCCGTCAAAGTCCGCTGCTCAGCGCCTATCCGCAGACGCCGGCATCGCTCGCGATCGAAACGCTCGCGCGCAAACTGCACAGCGCGATCGACGTACCCCAATCCGCGATCGGCCTGCGCTGACCACGCTGAACATTTACGACGTTCTGTATCGCGTGAATTTTCGGCAAAAGAAAATTCCGGTATAAAATTCCCCAGAACTCGGCTTGGCGGTGAGCCATTCACCGGAGCGGAGACAGCGAGAGCATCAGTCGCTCATCGGGGGCACCATGGCTGTGTTGATGGACATCTGGCACGCGATCCACGCAATTCTCACAACATCCGACATGATCACGCTGGCGCTGATGCTGGTGATCGCGGTCGGCGCCGGGCTGATCATGCACAATCTCAGCTCGATCGTGACGACGACGGTGATCGCGCTGCTGGCGTTCGCGCTCGCACTGTATGTGCGCGCCGTACTTCTGGGCGGCGAGAATGCGGCGGCGTTCGCGACGCACGACTGGCTCGCGTTCCAGAACCTGCACATGCTGACCCTGCTCGCCTACGGTCTGACCTTCGCGGCGCTGATCGCGGCGTCGCATGTCGCGCGCGTCCTGGCGATGCGCGATTGATAAATCGTCTCAACCGCTTAGCCGGAGCATGGACGCCAGGGGGGCGAAGCAGATAGCGTCGGCCACATGATCCTCTATGTCGTTCTCGGCGTCGCCGTACTCGTCGTCCTCTGGGCAATCCTCACCTATAACGGTCTCGTCAGCCGCCGCGCCATGGTCGCGGAAGGCTGGAGCGGCATCGACGCGCAGCTGAAGCGCCGCGCCGATCTCATTCCCAATCTGGTCGAAACGGTGAAGGGCTATGCGACGCACGAGCGCGAGACCTTCGACGAGCTGACCAAGATGCGCGCAGAGGCGGGCAGCCAGGATCCCGCGCAACGCGCCCAGGCCGAAACCGCGATCTCGGCGGCGATCGGCAAGGTGATGGCGGTGGCCGAGGCCTATCCCGATCTCAAGGCGTCGGCGAATTTCCAGACGCTGCAAAAGGATCTCGCCGATCTCGAGGATCAGATTCAGCTCGCGCGCCGCTACTACAACGGCGCGGTGCGCAACTTCAATGTCAGCGTGCAGCAGTTCCCCTCGAACCTGATCGCCGGCATGGGCGGCTTCACCGCGGCGCAGTTCTTCCAGCTCGACAACGCCGCCGACCGCAACGCCCCGAAAGTCTCGTTCGGCTGATGAGAACCGCCGTCTTTGCCCTGCTGCTCGCGCTTCTCGCGCTTCCGGCGGCGGCGCAGGACAGCCAGACGAGCGATCAGGGCCGCGTGGGCTCCAACACGGCCGCGCCGAGCGTGCCGGCTGAAGACCCCAGCGACACGACCGAGCGCATCACCAGCTTCGACAGCGACATCACAGTCGCGCGCAACGGCACGCTGACCGTCACCGAGACGATCACGGTCTATGCCGACAACGTCCAGATCAACCACGGCATCTATCGCGACTTCCCGACGCGCTACGTCGACAAGAACGGCGCCAACGTCCGCGTCCGCTTCGACGTCACCAGCGTCACGCGCGACGGACACAGAGAGCCCTATGCGACCGAGGGGATCAGCAACGGCGTTCGCGTCAGGATCGGCGACAAGGACGTCATCATCGACCAGGGTCTGCACACCTACACGCTGACCTACATGACGGCGCGCCAGATCGGTTTCTTCGACAAGTACGACGAGCTGTACTGGAACGTGACCGGCAACGGCTGGATCTTCCCGATCCGCAAGGCAAGCGCGACGATCCACCTGCCGGCAGGCGCGAAAATCCTGCGGAACGCCGACTACACCGGCGCCCAGGGTTCGACCGACACCAACGCGCTGGCGACGCAACTCGGGCCCGATACGATCCGTTTCGAGACGACCCAGCCGCTGGGCGCGAACGAAGGTCTGACGGTCGCCGTCGGCTTCGCCAAGGGCGCGGTCGTGCCGCCGAGCGCGGAAGAGCTTCGGCGCGACTTCATCGTCGACAATGCCAGCGCGATCGTCGCCATGCTCGGCGTTTTCGTGCTGTCCATCTTCTATCTCGTCACCTGGTGGCATCACGGGCGGGACCCCAAGCGCGGCACCGTGATTCCCCTGTTCGCGCCGCCGGCGAACCTTTCGCCCGAAGCGGTGCGCTACATCCATCGCATGTCCTACGACCGCAAATCCTTCGCGGCCGCGCTCATCAACATGGCGGTGAAGGGCTTCCTGACGATCTCGCAGGAAGGCTCGGCCTACACGCTGACGCGCACGGGAAAGACGGTCGGCGATTGCGGCCTGTCGCCCGCCGAGATCGCGATGTCTGATGCGCTGTTCACCGATCTGACCGCCTCGATCGAGCTCAAACAGTCCAACCACACATCGGTCCAGCACGCGATCACCGGCCTCAAGTCCAAGCTCAAGTCGGAGTGCGAGAAGAACTACTTCATCACCAACAGCGGGTATTTCCTCGGCGGCATCGCGATCCTCGGCCTGACCGGCATCGCATCGGCGCTTCTCAGCGAGGACTCCGGCACGGCGGGATTTGCCCTCGTCTGGCTGTCCGGCTGGTCGGTAGGCACCGCGTTCCTCGTCCACACCGCCTACAATAGCTGGATGGACACGTTCTTCGGACCGGCGCGCTTCAGCAGTTTTTTCAGCGCCCTGATCGCCAGCCTGTTCGCCATTCCCTTCGTCTTCGGCTGGTTCGCGATGTTCTTCGTCCTGCAGAACGCGCTGCCCCTCTTCGCCTGCATCGCCCTGGCGGTCGGCGGCGTGCTCGCCTACGTCTTCTATCATCTGCTCAAGGCGCCCACCGCGCTCGGCGCCCACACCATGGACCAGATCGACGGCTTCAAGCTGTTTCTGGAGACCGCCGAAAAAGACCGGCTCGAGATCCTCAACCCGCCGAACGTCACGCCACAGCTTTTCGAGAGCTTCCTGCCCTACGCCATCGCGCTCGACTGCGAAAATCAGTGGAGCAAGAAATTCGAGATGCAGGCGGCCGCGGCCGGCATGGGCGCGGACCAGAACTACGGCTACACGCCCGTCTGGTATTCCGGCAATTCCTTCTCGCGTCTAGGCATGGCCGGATTCGCCGCGTCCATCGGCTCGTCGATCGGCAGCGCAGCCGCTTCGGCGTCGACCGCGCCGGGCTCGAGTTCGGGCAGCGGGGGCGGCGGTTTCTCCGGCGGCGGCGGCGGCGGGGGTGGCGGCGGCGGCTGGTAGCTATTTCTTCTTCTTCGGCACGGTATCGATGGCGATCGGACCCGGCCCTATGCCGACAAGGACCAGGAGCGCGCCCGCGATCGCCATGTTGCGCGAGAAGATTTCATAGTCCGCCGCCCTCTCGAGCGGATTCTGGATCTGCCAGAAATTGTGCATCGCCAGCGACGCGGCGATGGTGAATGCGAACAGCAAGAGTGCGCCGTGGCGTGTGTGAAAGCCGAGCACCAGCGCCAGTCCCCCGAGAAACAGCGCGATGATCGTCAGCGCCAGGAGCAGCGGCGGCACCGGCATGTTGCGCAGCGCCATGAGCTGGACCGTCGCGTCCCACTGTCCCGCATAGTGCACCGCCTCGCTCAGGTAGAACCAGGCCAGAACAAGACGGCCGATGAGGGGGGAGATATATTCGGAGAAGGACACGTTTGGGCCCGGCGACTCAGCGATTCAACCATACATGATACATTTATCGGGATACATTCATCGCGGATCGGTTCCTGCCGGCTTCAGGATTCTCCGGCACGACGCGGCAGAGCGAGCCCGACACGATCGTCCCGGAGGAGGCAGCAATGGCGGTGATTCTCGACCAGATCGATCTCGTGGCGCGCAACATGGAGGCGACGCTCTCCTTCTACCGGCTTTTGGGCGTGAAGATCCCGAAGCGCGCGATCGGCTCGACGCCGAACGGCATCGACCATGTGCGCGTGCGCTTCAGGGGCGGGATGGAGCTCGCCTTCGACAGCCCGGCGCTCGCGCGCGTCTACAACAAGGGCTATCGCGGGCAGGGAAAAGGCGGCGGGACGGTGATCGGATTCGGGGTGGCGACGCGTCGCGCGGTCGATGCGACCTACGCCAGGCTAACGAAAGCGGGTCACAAAGGGCTGACGCCGCCGTTTGATGCCTTCTGGGGTTCGCGCTACGCCATCGTCGCCGATCCCGACGGCAACCATGTCGGGATCATGAGTCCGGTCGATCCGAAGAAGCGCGGTCCGATACGGCGTCGCTAGGCAGCCCTAGGCGCTGCGCATCGCGTGCTTGCGCAGGTGACGCACGAGCGCCATTTCGTCCAGCCGCGACTGCGAACGGCGCGTCTCGATTTCCGCGACGCGCTTGGCCTGCTGTTCGGTGGCGAATTCCAGGCTCTTCAGGTCCTGAAAGGCGGCGTTGAGATCGGCCTGCGCGGTGACGCGCTCGCGCTCGATCTCCTTCAATGTGGCCTTCAGGTTTTCGCGACGGCTTTCGATGGAACGCAGGAATGAGGGAAACGCCAGACGACCGATATCGGAGTCTCCGGCGCGCTGACGTTCGCGCGCGACGCTGTCTTCGAGATCGGAGAGCTTGCGTTCGGCATCGGCTTTCATGCCGTCGAGCGTCGCCATCCGGCGCTTCATCTCGTCGACGCGAAACCGTCTCAGTCGGATCAGAGTATCACCACGCTTCATGACCCATCACCTTTCCCCGGTGCCCCGCCCATGATTTTCTCAAGGGCAGCATATGTTTCCGTAAACGCCGCCCGCTCATCCTTCTTCTGCGACAGGAAGGTTTCGAGCTGCGGATAAAGTTTAACGGCGATATCTACTTCAGCATTCGTGCCAGCTTTGTATGCACCCAGCCGGATCAGTTCGGCCATATCTTCGTAAACGGCCAGAGGAGCCCTTGCGCGAGATACAAGTGTCTGTTCCTCCGGCGTATTGCAGCCCGGCATGGTACGCGACACCGATTTAAGAATGTTGATCGCCGGATAGCGTCCGCGCTCGGCGATGTTTCTTTCTAGGACAATGTGGCCGTCCAGGATGCCGCGCACGGCGTCCGCAATCGGTTCATTATGATCGTCGCCTTCCACCAGCACCGTGAAGAGTCCGGTGATCGAGCCTTGCCCGCTCTGGAAGCCCGGCCCGGCGCGCTCGAGCAACCGCGGCAGTTCGGCGAAAACGGTCGGCGTGTAACCTTTGGACGCCGGCGGTTCGCCGGCCGAGAGGCCGACCTCGCGCTGTGCCATTGCGAAACGGGTGACCGAATCCATCAGCAGCAAAACGTGAAGTCCGGAGTCGCGGAGCTGCTCGGCGATCGCCATCGCGACATAGGCCGCCTGGCGGCGCACCAGCGGCGGCTCGTCCGACGTGGCCGCGACGATGATGGAACGTTTGAGACCTTCATGGCCGAGATCGTCCTCGACGAATTCCTTCACTTCGCGTCCGCGTTCGCCGACCAGCGCGATGACGATCGCGTCCGCTTCCGTGTTGCGCGCGAGCATCGCGAGCAGCGTGGACTTGCCGACGCCGGAACCGGAGAAGATGCCCATGCGTTGACCTTTGCAGCACGTCGTGAACGCGTTGAGCGCGCGCACGCCGAGATCGAGTTTGCCGCCGACGCGCGCGCGCGAGGCGGCGGGCGGCGGACTTGCCTTCAGCGCATAGGCTTGCGGGCCTTGCTGCAGCGGGCCTTTGCCGTCGGTCGGATTGGCGAAGCCGTCGATCACGCGGCCAAGCCAAGCCTTGGAGGGAAAGATCACGGCCGGCTGATCGTCGAAGTCGGCCCGCGCGCCCAGCGTAATTCCGTCCAGGCTGCCGAGCGGCATGACGAGCGCGCGCCCGTCGCGAAAGCCGACCACTTCGCACGAAATTGGTGATTTATTTCCGCGGCTTAGATGAACCTGGCCGCCCAGGCTGACGACCCCGGCGGCACCTGTGACCTCGACCAGGAGGCCCTCGATCCGGGCCACGCGGCCGAAGCGGCGCAGCGTCGAAACGCCATCGATTTCCTTGAGCAGAGCGTGCATTCGGGCCCTTTTCGAGGGCGTTCTGCCCCCTGCGATGGCCCATCTTGCCGGGAAGGATTTAAATGGCGGTAAACTTAACAAAGCGAATCAAGGGGATGCGCCGTCCTGAGTCGAACGCTTTCTTAAGTCCGGGTTCGCAGGTCCTGAGTTGGCAAATGTCAATGCAACGGGATGTTAACCAGTTAAGCATACGGTCACATGATCGATTGGCTAAAGCCGGCTGGGGTCGGCTCCTGAGGGGTTCCGTCACATGCGTGTTCTCTTGATCGAAGACGACAGCGCCATGGCACGCAGCATCGAGCTGATGCTGCGCAGCGAGGGTCTCAACGTCTACACGACCGACCTGGGCGAAGAGGGTATCGACCTCGGCAAGCTCTACGACTACGACATCATCGTGCTGGACCTTCAGCTGCCCGACATGAGCGGCTTCGAAGTGCTGAAGGCGCTGCGCGTCGCCAAGGTGCAGACGCCGGTGCTCATCCTCTCCGGCAACGCGATCGTCGAAGCCAAGGTCAAGGCGCTCGGCTTCGGCGCCGACGACTATATGACCAAGCCGTTCCACAAAGACGAGCTGGTCGCCCGCATCCAGGCGGTGGTCCGCCGTTCCAAGGGCCATTCGCAGTCGGTCATCACCACCGGCAAGCTCATCGTCAATCTCGACGCCAAGACGGTCGAAGTCGACGGCAGCCGCGTGCACCTCACCGGCAAGGAATATCAGATGCTCGAGCTGCTCTCGCTGCGCAAGGGCACGACGCTCACCAAGGAAATGTTCCTCAACCATCTCTACGGCGGAATGGACGAGCCGGAACTCAAGATCATCGACGTTTTCATCTGCAAGCTGCGCAAGAAGCTGGCGGCGGCGACGAACGGCGACAATTATATCGAAACCGTCTGGGGCCGCGGCTATGTGCTGCGCGATCCGTCGGGCGAGGAAACCGAAGCCGCCTGAGCGCGTTTCGTCGAAGGAAAGAAGGGCGCCCGTCGCGGCGCCCTTTTTTTGTATCTGACGCGCCGAGGGCGCCCTCGCCGCGCATTGAACGCGTTATGGCGCCATCCGGCAATCGAGGATTTTGTCGTCCCAGGGCGCGCCGATGAGCATCCGCCGTCCGGCCACCGCGGCGACGCTGGCGCCGCCGATCTGCTCGCCCGGATCGGCATAGACGAGCGTTGCGGACTGCGGGATGCCGTCCGCCAGCGCAACGCGGAAAACCTGCGACGGCGCGGGTTTCGCCGCATCGTCGCGATAGCGCGCCATGGCCATCGCCCAGGGATGGCCGGCGACCCAGAGATCGCCCCGCTCGTCGAAGCGCAAATTGTCGAGGCCCGACGGGATCTCGAGCGTTCCGGCCGGATCGAGCGCGCCGCTGAGCTCGCCGCGCACATAGGTGTCGATGCGGCGGTTGAACGCTTCGCTCACATAGACATATTTGCCGTCGGGCGAGAGCGCGATGCCCGCCGGGAAGTTCAGACGGTTGGCGACGAGCCGGAAATAGGAGCCGTTGAAAT
>Ga0335071_10004373_pt1 | contig 14744 bp, 17 predicted proteins | sample Lox_Sample_15_FD_206724 | JGI IMG/M metagenome (GOLD analysis project Ga0335071, IMG submission 206724) | Soil microbial communities from Loxahatchee National Wildlife Refuge, Florida, United States - Lox_Sample_1.5 | ecosystem: Environmental > Terrestrial > Soil > Wetlands | place: USA... | reverse complement strand
CGCGGTCCGGCTCGCGGGTGAGCCTCACCTCCAGCGCCGCCAGCGGCGCCCTCCCGTCCGGCCCGCTCGCCGAGGCCCGGGCCTCGGCGGAGCGCCACCGCTCCTCGCGCTCCGCAGCGGCCCGCTCGGCGCGCAGGGCGGCCACGCGGCGCGCGAGCGGCTCCTGGCCGGCTTCCCGCAGCGCCTTGGCCGTGGCCCGGTGGGCGGCGCGGGAGCGCGCCGCGAAGAGGCGGGCGAGGGACGGCTCGAGCTCCACCCCGGCGATCGATCGCGCCCGCTCCTGGTCGAGATCTCCCACGAGCGCGTCCACCTCGGCGGCCACGCCCTCCAGACCCTCTTCCTCCATGCCGAATGCCTCCTCCTGCCCGATCGTCCCTTCGGGGCGAGATCCCCGTAGAATCGGCTACTTAGCACGTTTCGCCACGGGGTCGCGCGCGATCTCGGGTCGCCTTCGACCCTTGACAGCGCCGTGTGGCTCTTTAGGTTCGGACTACGAGAGGTTCCGCTGGCAATGCCCATCTACGAGTACGAATGCCCCAAGTGCGGGCGCTTCGATGTCCTCCAGAAGATGTCCGCTCCGCCGCTGGAGATCCATGAGGTCTGCGGATCCAAGGTGGTGAAGCTGATGTCGGCGAGCGCCTTCGCCTTCAAGGGGTCGGGGTTCTACGTCACCGACTACGGTGGCAAGAGCGATGGGGCCATCCGGCCGGACAAGGCCGAGAAGGCCGCGCCACAGTGCGACGCCCCGAAGACCGAGGCGTGCGCCGGCTGCTCGGCCGCCAAGCCGGCAGCCTAGGGCGAGCCCCTCGTGCGCCGGCTGAGCCTCCGGGTCCCTCCGGACGACGCCGGCCAGCGCATCGATCGATTCATCGCCGATCGCGGGGGTGTCTCGCGCGGGGTCGCCCGCCGCGCCCTCGACGCCGGTGGGGTGTTCCTCGACGGGCGCCGCTGCAAGGTGGCGAGCCGCGGCCTCCACCCCGGGCAAGAGGTCCTGGTGAACCTCGAGGAGGGTGGCCGCTCCGCTGCCCCGGCCGCTCCGCTCGAGCGCTCGCGGCTCCTCTTCCTCGACGAGGCGCTGGTGGCGGTGGACAAGCCCGCCGGCGTCCCCGCGCAGCCGACGCTCACCAGCGACCGGGGCGCCCTCCCCGAGCTCGTGGCCGCCCTGGTGGGCGGGGAGGTGACCCTCGTCCACCGGCTCGACCGTGAGACCTCGGGCGCGACCGTCCTGGCCCGCACCCGCGAGGCCGCCGCCACCCTCTCCGAGGCCTTCCGGCTGGGTACCCCGGAGAAGGCCTACCTGGCGCTCACCGCGCGGCCGCCCGCGCCGCCCGCGGGGAGGATCGACGCGCCGCTGGGAAAGGACCCCCATCGCCCCGGCCTCCGCCGCGTCTCCTCCGGCGGCGATCCGGCGACGACCCGCTACCGCACCCTGGCCCAGGGCCCCGCCGGCGCGCTGGTCGAGGCCCGGCCCGCGACCGGCCGCACCCACCAGATCCGCGTCCACCTCGCCCACCTGGGCGCGCCGCTCCTCGGCGACGCCCGCTACGGCGGCCCGCGGCGGGTCCTCGAGCTGGAGGTGCCGCGGGTCATGCTCCACGCCCGCCGGCTCGAGTTCGCGCACCCCCTGACCGGGGTGGCGATCTCGCTCGAGGCGCCCGTGCCCGAGGACTTCCGCAGGTTGGCGGAGGCGGTGGTGGGGCCGGGTGCAGTGGTCGGTTGAGCTTTCCGCCGGGCCCCCCCAGCGGATCAGCACGTGAAGGGCAGGACCATCGCCTCGCGCCGGGACGCTGACCGAGCAGATGGCGCGGCTCGACGAGGTGATGTCGCCGAGCTGGGTGGCGCCGTCGTGAAGGCGGTCGCCGCCGTGGCCCTGCCGCTCGTGACGGCGAGCGGCGTGCCGGTGAAGTCGACGAGCACGGTCCAGGTGCGCGCCTCGGCGGTGGTGCCCGAGAGCAGGGCCGCGCTCCCCTTCCGCTGCGCGATCCTCTTGAAGGGGGCGAGGACGGAGCCGGGGTCGGCGCTGGCCTCCGCCACGTTGTGACCGGCGCAGTCGTCGTCGATGCCCAAGTAGGCTGTGCCGGTGGTGAACCCGGCTTGGCCGAGGCGTCCCCCTGCATGGGCGACCGGAGCCGCTCGTCGTCCCAGGGCGGCGGGGGCCCGATGAAGTGGCCCTCCTCGAGCACCTCCATGCCCACCTCCTCGCCGCAGCAGACGAAGGGGATCCCCGGCGAAGTGAGCAGGACCGTGGCGGCGACGCAGAGCAGAGAGCGCCTGCTCACGCCAGCGTCCTTCGCTGCCTCCGGCGGTCACCCGAAAGCGCCGGTCCCGCCGGCATCGGCGGACGCTACAGTGGCCCGGTGGCCACGGCGACCGCGCGCTGGCGCCGCTTTCTCCGGGTGGACCCGGTGCCGCGCCTCGCCTCCTGCGGGAACGAGGCCATCGCCTTCTTCACCCGCAGGGACCTCCTCGGCGAGGACCCCGGCCCCGTCTCCTCCCTCTGGACGCTTCGGGCTGCCTCGAGGGTCCTCTCCAGGCAGAGGCCGGACGGCTCCTTCTCCTACCCCGGCGGCAAGGAGCGCCTGCGCTCGCGCGCCAACTACGACCAGATCGAGACCTTCCGGCAGCTGGGGGCGATGGTGGAGAAGCACGGCCTCGACCGGGGGCACCCGGCGCTGGCTCGGGCCGCGGAGTTCCTCTTCTCCTTCCAGGCGGCGGAGGGGGACTTCCGGGGGATCTACGGCAACCAGCACGCCACCACCTACGCCGGCGCCATCCTGGAGCTGCTCGTCAAGGCGGGGTACACCCGCGACCCGCGCGTCGCCCGAGCCTTCCGCTGGCTCGTCTCGATGCGCCAGGGCGACGGCGGCTGGGCCATCCCGGTGCGGACCGTGGGCGTGCCGTTCCCCGAGTTCCTCGACCCGCTCCGGCACAAGGACCCCGTACCCCCGGACCGGCACCAGCCGTCCGCGCACCTCGTCACCGGCATGGTGCTCCGGGCCTTCGCCGCCCACCCGCGTTGGCGCTGCTCGCCCGAGGCCCGCGCCGGCTGCAGGCTCCTGGTCCGGAGCCTCTACCGGCGGGACGCCTACTCCGACCGAGGAGACCCGCTCTACTGGGAGCGGGTGAGCTTCCCGTTCTGGTTCACCGACGTCGTCTCCGCCCTCGATACGCTCTCGCGGCTGGGCGCCGGTGCGGAGGAGCCCGCCATCCGCGCTGCCCTCGGACGGGTGCGCCGGGCCCAGCGTGCGGACGGCACCTTCGGGTTCATCCTCTTGAGGGGCAAGGACCCGGACCTGCCCCTCTGGATCTGCCTCTCGGTGTGCCGAAGCCTGGCCCGCTTCCTCGGGTGAGCTCCAGGCTAGGCCACGCAGAAGTAGTCGCGGAGCTCGTGGAGCCCCATCTTCGCGAGCTCCTCGCGGATGAGCTCGCGGGCGCCGGGCGCACCCACCGCCACCAGGATGGGGACGCCGCGGAAGCGCGGCGCCTCGCGGTAGGCGTGGACCTTGGCCCCGCGCACCGTCCGGCCGATCTTCCTCGGGTCCACGTCCAGGAAGGCCCCCACCCCGACACCCTCGGCGCGGAGCGCGTCGGCGAAGGCCTTGCCGGTCTGGCCGGCCCCCCACAGCACCACCTCGCGCCCGCGCCCCAGGACGTGCGCGGCGAGGTGTCGGCACTTCAGGGCGACGTGGCGGTCGAGCCCATAGCGGGCGTCGGTGCGGGTGAGCCGGTCCGGCCCCTCGCGCCAGTCGAGGACCAGCGCGGGGACGTTCACGAGCCCGCCCCCCCCGGCGGCGAGGCGGAGCCAGAGGTCGTAGTCCTCGGGGAAGGTGCCGTCGCGCCACCCACCGGCAGCCGAGAGCGCCTGGGCGCGGATGGCGGCGGCAGGGTGGACGAGCGGTGCCTCGACGAGGAGGTCGCGGGCCACGAGACCCGGGGTGACCAGGCCGTTGAGCCAGGCGGCGTAGCGGCGCATGCCCTCCCTCACCGCGCGGCGCGGGAAGAGGCGCACTCGGCCGCCCACCGCGGCCAGGGCGGGGTCGGCCCGGAGCGCCTCGAGCTGCAGCGCCAGGCGGCGCGGGCGGGCCACGTCGTCCGCGTCCATGCGAGCGATCACCTCGGCGTCGCAGGCCGCCCGCCCCCGCTCCAGCGCCCGGGCGATCCCCTCACCGGGCCCGCGCATCACCCGCACCCGCCGGTCCCTCTCGGCGAGCCGCATGAGCACCTCGGCGGTCGAGTCGCCGGAGCCGTCGTCCACGCACACGAGCGCGAGATCCCGCTCGGTCTGCCGGAGGATGGAGACGGCCGCGGCCCGCACCGTCCGGGCGGCGTTCCGCGCGGGGAGGAGCACCGCCACCCGGGGCACCGCTCACCCTCCGTAGCGCTGGGCCCGCTCCTCGCCCCGGAGCACCCGCAGCGCCCCCTCGGCCAGCGCCCGGCACTCGTCCTCCCCCGGGTAGACGCGCACCGGCGCGATCCAGGCGACGCGGCGGGTCACCGCCTCGACCACCTTCCCCAGGTGCGCGAGCCCCCCGGTGAGGAGGATGAACTCGGCCTTGCCCTCCAGCGCCGCGGCCAGCCCGCCCGCCGCCTTGGCCGTCTGGTAGCAGAGCGCGTCCAGGACCAGCGCCGCGCGGGCGTCGCCCGCCTCGGCCCGGCGCAGTGCCTCCCGCACGTCGCGGGTGCCGAGGAGCGCGTAGAGCCCGCCGTCGCCGAAGAGCCGCCGCCTTACCCGGCTCTCCTCCGCCCCGGGGGCGAAGCACAGCCCCACCACCGCCGTGGCCGGGACGCCGCCGGCCCGGTCGCCGGAGAAGGGCCCCTCGTCGAGCGGGTTCACCACGTCCACCATCCGGCCGCCGCGCCAGGCGGAGAGCGAGATGCCGGTGCCCATGTGGACCACCAGGAAGGTCATGGCGGCGAGCGGCCGGCCCTCGGCGGCGGCGTGGCGCCGCGCCACCGCCCGCATGTTGAGCGCGTGGGTGATGCTGGTGCGCTCCAGACCCGGCAGGCCCGTGACCCGCGCCACCGGCTCGAGCTCGTCCACCGAGGTGGGGTCGACCACGAAGGCCGGACAGCCGTGCTCGTCGGCGATGGCCCGGGCGATGGGGGCGCCCAGGTTCGAGGCGTGCTGCCCGCGCAGCGCCGCCTCGAGGTCCCGGAGGAGGGCCTCGTCGACCAGGTAGGTCCCGGCGGCGAGCGGCCGGAGCAGCCCGCCGCGCCCGGCGACGGCCGCCAGGTCCCCCGGCCCGATCCCGGCCCGCTCCAGGAAGCCCCGCGCCGCAGCGAGCCGGGCCGGGAGCTCGTCCCAGGCGCGGGGCAGGGGGCTTGCAGACAGCTCCTCGTGGAAGAGCTTCTCCTCGAGGACCAGCGCCTCGCCCCGGAACAGCGCCAGCTTGGTCGAGCCGGAGCCCGGGTTCACCGCCAGGATGAGCCGGTCGCTCACGTCCGGCCCCCCGCTCCCCCGGACGTGGCCAGGACCCCCAGGGCGATGGAGTTGAGCTTGTCGGCGGCCTCGTCCACCCGAGAGGGGATGAGCACCGGCGCCCTGGCGCCCACCACCAGGTGGCCGACCCGGCAGTGGCCCACGTAGGTGAATGCCTTCCCCAGGGCGTTGGCGGCCTCGATGGCCGGGGCGAGGAGGATGTCCGCCCACCCGGCCACCGGGTCGTCGATCCCCTTCTGGCGCGCCGCCTCGGCGGAGAGCGCATTGTCCAGGGCCAGGGGGCCCGAGACCAGGCAGCCCCTGAGCTCGCCCAGGGCGTTCATCCGCGACAGGGCCCGGGCCTCCTCGGTGTGCGGCATGGCCGGGCTCACCGTCTCGACCGCGCAGAGGCAGGCGACCTTGGGCGCGGCGTAGCCCAGCCGGTGAAACAGCTCCACCGCGTTCTCCACGATGGCCTTCTTCTGCTGGAGGCCGGGAGCCACGTTCACGCCGCCGTCGGTCAGTCCCAGGATGCGCGCCTGGCCGGCGGTGGGATGGTCGGCCACCATCACGTCGGAGAGCAGCGCCCCGGTGCGCAGCCCGTCCTGGCGGTCGAGCACCGCGTGGAGGAGCTCGGCGGTGCGGAGCCGCCCCTTCATGAGGATGGCCACCTCGCCGGCGCGGACCATGGCCACCGCCCGGCGGGCCGCGGCGGCGTCGCTCTCCACGGGCACGATCTCGAAGCCGGCGGGGTCCTCCCCGAGGAGCGTGAGCCTCCGCCGGATCTCGGCCGCATCGCCGATGAGGACCGGCTCGGCGATCCCTCGCCGGCGAGCCTCGGCCGCGGCCGAGAGGGCGCTGCCGCTCTCGGCGGCGGCCACCGCCAGGCGACGGGGCCCGGCCGCGCGGGCCCGGGACAGGAGCTCCTCCAGCGAGGCGACCGGCGCGGCGCTCGGGGACGAGGCCATGGGGAGCGGACTCCCGCCTGCTAGGCCGCCCGCGGTCCCCGTCCCTGGTCGCGTGGCGTGGCCCCGATCTCCGCGCACAGCCACTCGGCGGCGAGGAGATACCCGCGGATCCCCAGCCCGGCGATCTGCCCTCGGCAGGCGGGCGCCACCACGCTCTGCCGGCGGAAGGCCTCGCGGGCGTGGATGTTGGAGATGTGCACCTCGACGGCCGGCACCGGCATGGCCTTGAGGCAATCGTGCAGGGCGTAGCTGGTGTGGGTGTAGGCGCCGGGGTTGATGATGATGCCTCGGGCCCGCGCCCGGTGCTCCTGGAGGAAGTCGATGAGCCCGCCCTCGTGGTTCGACTGGAAGGCCTTCACCTCGACGCTCCAGCCGGCGCAGGCGTCGCGCACCAGCTTCTCGATCTCGGCCAGCGTGGTGTGGCCGTAGATCTCCGGCTCGCGCTCGCCGAGCAGGTTCAGGTTGGGGCCGTTCACGAGCAGGATCATGGCGTCCTCCGGCCGCGGGCGGTCCGGCCCACGCGCCTGGCGCGGACCGGCTCGGCGACCTCGTGCACCGTCTCCTCCACCGCTCCCTCCTCCACCTCCACGTCCCACTCCACCGTCCAGGCGTCGTCCTGCGCCCGGGGCAGCACCCAGCGCAGCCCGGCGGCGGTGCGCTTCTTGTCGAAGGCCATGGCGCGGGCCGCCTCCCCGGCAAGCCGCGCCGGGACCCGCACCGGCAGGCCCGCCCGCCGGAGCGCCGCCTCCACCGCCTCGACCGCCGCCTCTCCCACCCGCCCGAGCCGGCGGGAGAGCCGGAAGGCGAAGGCCAGCCCCACCGCCACCGCCTCGCCGTGAGTGTACCGCGAGAACCGTCCCGCCGCCTCCACGCCGTGGCCGTAGGTGTGGCCCAGGTTGAGCAGCTTGCGGGGCCCGTGCTCTTCCGGGTCCTCGGCCACCACGTCCACCTTGATGCGGGCGCAGGCCGCCAGCACCGCCGGATCCATCCGGGGCGCGGCACAGGCCTCGGAGAAGGACGCCAGGAGCCTCGGGTCGAGGGCGCCGTACTTGACCACCTCGCCCTTGCCGCTGGCCAGCTCCCGCCGCGGCAGGGTGTCGAGCGCTCGCGGGTCCGCCAGGACGGCCCGGGGGGCGTGGAAGGCCCCCACCGCGTTCTTGGCCACCGGGAGGTTGGCCCCCGTCTTCCCGCCGATGGCTGCGTCCACCATGGCCAGGATCGTGGTGGGCACCGCGATCCAGGGGACGCCGCGCATGAAGGTGGCCGCCAGGAAGCCGGCCGCGTCGGTGACGGCCCCGCCCCCCAGGGCCACCACCAGGCTGCGCCGGGTGCAGCCCGCCCGGAGCAGGGCCACCGCCGCCCGCTCCAGCTCGGCCAGGGTCTTGCCCCGCTCGCCGTCGGCCAGCAGGTGCACCGGAGCGAGCGGCGCCGCGGCGGCGAGCCGGTCGCGCACCTCGGCGCCGAGCGGGGTGGCGAGCACCCTGCGGCAGGTCACCAGGGCCACCCGGTCCACCCCCTCGAGCAGGGGCCCCAGCCCGCGGATGGCCCCCTCGCCCACCTGCACCGGGTAGGAGTGCTCGCCCTGGCGGGCCCCGATCAGCTCGATGGTCGGGGGCGCCGCCGGGTTCCTCCCCGCCTTGCCCGACCGCCTGCTCGCCCGTCTCGTGCTCACAGCGCCTCCAGGATGCGCCGGGCCACCGCCTGCGGCGTGAGGCCGTCGGTGACCACGGCGAGGTGTGCGCGGCGGTAGAGCGGGAGCCGCGCGCGGTGGAGCTCCTCCCATCTCCCGGCCAGCGGCCGGCCGTCCCGGGAGCCCATGCGGCGGGCGGCCTCCTCGGCCGACACCTCCAGGAAGACCACCCGCCCGGCGGCCAGGAGCCGCTCGGCGTTCAAGGGGTCGCAGAACGCGCCGCCGCCCAGGTCGGCGACCACGCCCGGCGGGATGGCGGCGATCGCCTCGCGCTCCATCTCCCGGAACCGGGGCTCGCCGTCCTGGGCGAAGATCTCGGCCACGGTCTTGCCCGCCCGCCTGGACACCTCGGCGTCCACCGAGTAGATCCGCCGGCCGGTGAGCCGCGCGAGCTCCCGGGCGGTGGCGCTCTTGCCCGAGCCCATCATCCCGGTGAGCGCCAGGACGTCAGCGGATCCGAGCGGCATAGGCCTCCAGCGCCCGCGCCACGTCGTCCATCGCGTCGCCGCCGAACTTCTCCAGCACCGCCGCCGCCAACTCCCAGCAGACCACCGCCTCGCCCACCACCGCCGCGGCGGGGACGGCGCACACGTCGCTCCGCTCGTAGCGCGCCTGGGTGGCCTCGCGCGTGGCCAGGTCCACGGTGTCGAGCGGCCGGAGCATGGTGGGGATGGGCTTCATGTAGCCGCGGACCCGCAGCGGCATGCCGTCGGTCATGCCGCCCTCGAGACCGCCGGCGCGGTTGGTCTCCCGCCAGAAGCCGCGGGCCCGATCGTGGTGGATGGCGTCGTGGAACTCGTAGCCGGGCCGGCCCACCTGGAGCCCGTCGCCGATCTCCACCCCGCGGATGGCCTGGATCCCGGCGAGCGCCCCACACAGCCGCGCGTCGAGCCGGCGGTCGGGGTGGACGTGGCTCCCCAGGCCGATGGGCAAGCCGGTGGCGTAGATCTCGAAGGTGCCGCCGATGGATCCTCCGCGGGCCTTCTCCGCGTCGATGAGCGCCCGCCACTCGGCCGCCAGGGGCTCGTCGTCGACGTGCAGGTCGGAGGCCTCGATGGCCGCCCGCTGCTCGGCGGTGGGTGGCTCGGGGAAGGCCTGGGCGCGCGGGCCGATGGCCACCACCCGCGAGGCGACCACGACGCGGAGACGGGCCAGCAGCGCCCGCGCCAGCGCCCCCAGGGCCACGGTGGCCGCCGTCGACCGGGCGCTGGCCCGCTCCAGGACGTCCCGGGCGTCGTCGAGGCCGTACTTCAGGGCGCCGGCAAGGTCGGCGTGGCCGGGCCGTACCTGGGTGAACTTCTTCCCGCCGCGGGCGTAGGGCGAGACGATCTCCTTCCAGTTCTCGTGGTCCTTGTTCCACACCACCAGGGCGATGGGGGCGCCGGTGGTGACCCCGCCCCGCAGCCCGGCCAGGAACTGTGCCTTGTCGGTCTCGATCTTCTGGCGCCCGCCGCGGCCGTAGCCCTTCTGCCGGCGGCGGAGATCCTGGTCCACCGCCTCGAAGTCGACGTCGAGCCCGGCCGGGAAGCCCTCGGCGATGGCCACCAGGCCCGGACCGTGCGACTCGCCGGCGGTGAGGTAGCGCAGGGTCATGTCCGGACCTCCCTGGGCGCCTGCTCCAGCGCGGCAGCCATCTCGGCCTCCGGCGCGGTGCGCCCGGTCCACAGGGTGAAGGCCAGCGCCCCCTGGCGCACCAGGATGGCCTCGCCGCGGATCAGCCGCGCGCCGGCGGCGCCGGCCGCGGCGGCGAAGGCGGTCTGGCCGTAGACGAAGTCTACCGCGACCTGGCCCCTGTGGATGCGGAGGCCGGGGAGGGCGGCCTGCTGGCCGTGCAGCCCCACCGAGGTGGCGTTGACGATGACCTGGGCGGCGCCGGCCTCGGCGGCGAGCTCGGAGAGCGGGGCCGTCCGCGGGCGCGGCGCGCCCGGGCGCTGCAGCAGCTCCTCGGCCAGGGCGGCGGCCGCCTCCGGACGGCGCGCCATCACCTGGACCTCCGCGCCCAGCTGGGCCAGCGCCCAGGCCCCGGCCCGGGCCGCCCCGCCGGCGCCCAGGAGGAGCGCCCGAGCGCCCCGCTCCATCCCCGCCTCCCGGAGGAGCGAGAGGAGCGCCGGCGCGTCGGTGTTCGAGCCCTCCCAGCCCTCCGGGCTGCGCCGCAGCGTGTTCACCGCCCCGACCTCCCCCGCCACCGGGTCGACCCGGGCGCAGAGCCCCAGGGCCGGCTGCTTGTGCGGCACGGTCACGTTGAGCCCCTGGAAGCCGAGAGCCAGGGCTCCGGAGAGCGCCGCCTGCAGCGCCTCCGGCGCGACCGGGAGGGCCAGGTAGGCGGCGTCGATCCCCAGCCGGGCGAAGGCCGCGTTGTGCATCTGCGGCGAGCGGCTGTGCGAGACGGGATGGCCGATCACGCCGTAGAGGGCGGTGCGCCCGGTGATCATCGCCCCCCCTCCGCCCGGCCCGGGCCCGGGACCAGGGCATCCAGGAGCTCGAAGAAGCCGGGGAAGCTCGTGTCCACGCAGGCCACGTCGTCGAGCACCACCGCCTCGGCGGGGCCGGCCAGGAGCTGGGCCACCGCCATGGACATGGCGACGCGGTGGTCGAGCCGGGTTCGCACCGGGACGCCGCGGAGCCGGGTCGGGCCGAGGATGGCGCAGCCGTCCTCGAAGAGCTCGATCCTGGCCCCGGCGGAGGCGAGGAGCTCCCCCATGACCGCCAGCCGGTCCGACTCCTTCACCCGCAGCTCCCGGGCGTCGCGGATCACCGTCCGTCCCCGCGCCTGGGTGGCGAGCACCATCAGCACGGGCAGCTCGTCGATGAGCCGGGGCACGAGCGGGCCGGCGATCTCGGTGGCCGCCAGGTCCCCGGCGCGGACGGTCACCTCGGCGCGCCTCTCCCCGGCCAGCTCGCGCTCGCCGGCGAGCCGCACCTCGGCGCCCATGGAGGCGAGCACCTCGAGGAGGCCGGTGCGGGTGGGGTTCACGCCCAGGTTCCGGACCGTCACCTCGGAGCCGGCCAGGCCAGCGGCGGCGCACAGGAAGAAGGCCGCCGAGGAGATGTCGCCGGGGACGTCCACCCGCGTCCCGCGCGGCCGGGCCGGCGAGACCGTGACCGACGGCCCCTCCACCCGCAGCGGGACGCCCATCCCCAGGAGCATCCGCTCGGTGTGGTCGCGCGAGCGCTCCGGCTCGACCACCGTGGTCTCCCCCTCGGCGGCGAGGCCGGCCAGGAGCAGGGCGCTCTTCACCTGGGCGCTGGCCACCTCCTGGACGTGGCGCGCGCCCCGGAGGGGGCGGCCCCGGACCACCAGCGGCGGCAGCCGGTCGCCCTCGCGAGCCGACAGGTCGGCGCCCATCCGGCGCAAGGGCTCGATCACCCGGCGCACCGGCCGGCGGCGCAGCGAGGCGTCGCCGGTGAGGACGGAGAGGCCGGGGACGCCGGAGAGCACGCCGGCGAGGAGCCGGAGGCTGGTGCCGGAGTTGCCGCAGTCGACGACGTCGCCCGGCTCGTGGAGCCTCTCCGGCGGCGCGACCACGAGCTCCGCGCCCTCCTCGCTGACCTTGGCCCCGAGCGCCTCCACCGCGCGCCGGGTGGAGCGGACGTCCTCGGCCTCGAGGATCCCCGTCACCCGGGTCTCGCCCTCGGCCAGGGCGCCGAGGAGGAGGCTCCGGTGCGAGATGGACTTGTCGCCCGGGACGGCGATGGTCCCCTGGAGCGGCCCCTGGCGGCGGCAGGTGATGGGCCCCTTCAAAAGAGCTCCTCCCGTGCGGCGCGGGCTGCCTCGAGCGCGGACCGGGCCGCGTCGGGCGAGTCGGCGATGCTCGCCAGGATGCCCTTCAGGTGGCGCTCCAGACGGGCCGACGCCTCGGGGAGGTGGGCGTTGCGGCGGGCCACCTCGCCCTGGATGTCGAAGGGAAAGGCCGCCAGCCGGGTCATGTCCCGCAGCCCGGGGCCGGCCAGGCTCATGGCCAGGGGGCCCGCCTCGCGGGCGGCCAGGGAGAGCGCCGAGGCCACCAGGTAGGGAAGGTGCGAGACCATGGCCACGGCCGCGTCGTGCTCGGCGGCGGTGCAGCGCTCGACCCGGGCCCCGAGGGCCCGGTGCAGCGCCGCCACCCGCTCCACCGCCTCCGCCGGCGCGTCGGTGCAGACCGCCACCGTCCCGCCCTCCCACTTGTCGGCGCCGGCGCCCTCGTATCCCCCGTGTCCGCCGAACATGGGGTGGGCGCCCACGAAGGCCACCCCCCCGGGGACGCGCTCCCGGGCCAGCGCCACCACTCGCTCCTTGGCTCCGCCCACGTCGGTGAGGACGGCGCCGTCCCTCAGGAGCCGGCCCACCGGATCGAGCAAGGCCTCGATGGCCGCCACCGGCGTGCACAGGACCACCAGCTCGCAGGCGGAGAGCGCCGGCCCGGGCGCCGGGAGCGCCTCGTCCACCACCCGCTCCCTCTGCGCGCGCTCGCGCACCTCGGCCCGCGGCTCCACCGCCACCAGGCGGGCGCCGGGCGCCGCCCGCCGGACGCCCATGGCCAGGGACGCACCCATGAGGCCCAGCCCCACCACGCCCACGCTGGCTGGGATCGCGCTCATCTCGGGGTCCGTTCCGGTCGCTCCGGCGGCCCGCCGCCGGAACTCACGGCTTCCGGTGCAGGTCGGGCCGGAGCGCCTCCGCACCTCGCAGGTAGACGTGGTTGCGCGGACCGTTCGAGTCGACGTGGAGGAGCACGCGAACCACCCGCGGCATCGAGCCCGGCACCGGGATCTCCTGGGAGCAGATCATGGGCACCGCGCTCCACCCGCCCACCCGCGCCGCCCGGGCCGGGAAGTCGGCGTCCAGGTCGCGGGTCACGGTGAAGATCGCCCAGACGATGTCCGGGGCTGCGATCTGGTTGCGGCGGCAGATCTCCTCGCACAACTCCACCACGGCGTCCTCGATGGCTTCGACCGTGTTCTCGCTGACCTGGGTCGCCCCGCGGATGCCGCGCATGTGGATCGCTGAGTTTAGGGGACGCCCGCCGCACTGTCCACGGCGGAGGCGCAGGCCACTCGGGGCGGGCCCGGCCGGCCTCTAGCCCCGGAGCATGCCGGCCAGCCGGAGGAGCCGCTCGGCCTCGGCCACGTGGAGCGCCTCCACCAGCCGACCGTCCACCACCGCCACGCCGCGCCCCTCGGCCACGGCGCGGGCATGGGCCTCCACCACCCGCCGCGCCTGCGCCAGCTCCTCCTCGGCCGGCGCGAAGATCCGGTTGGCCGCCTCGAGCTGCCCGGGGTGGATGAGGGTCTTGCCGTCGAAGCCCAGCTCGCGCCCCTGCCGGCAGGCTGCCTCGAGACCCCGGGCGTCGGTGAGGTCCAGGAAGACCCCGTCCAGCGCGCACAGCCCCGCCGCCCGGGCCGCCAGCACCACCAGGGAGAGGCTGGTCTGCACCTCGACGCGGCCCGGCGTGTGGCGCGCCCGCAGGGACTTCACCAGGTCGCTCGTCCCGGCCACCAGGCAGGCGAGCCGGGGGGTGGCCTCGGCGATCTCCCGCGCCCAGAGGACGCCGCGCGGCGTCTCCACCATGGCCCAGAGCGCCACCTCGGGCGGGGCCCCGGCCCGCTCCAGCACCAGGGCAGCGGCCCGCAGGGCCTCGGGCGACTCCACCTTGGGCAGGCACACGGCGTCGACCGGTGCGCGCGCTGCGGCCTCGAGGTCGGCCGCGTGCCAGGGCGTGTCGGCGCCGTTCACCCGGAGCACCCGCTCGGCCAGGAACCCACCGGCCTCGAGCGCCGCCACCGCCGCCGCCCGCGCGCCCTCCTTGGCGGCGGGGGCGACGGCGTCCTCGAGGTCGAGGATCACCACGTCGGCCGGGAGCGTGCGCGCCTTGGAGAGGGCCCGGGCGTTCGCGCCCGGCACGAAGAGGGCGCTGCGCCGCGGGCGTTCCCGGATCATGGCCAGAGACTACCGCAGGACGGCGGAGCGTGACCGCCTCGCATCGACCGCCCCGGGACCCGCGTTTCGGGTCTTGCCTTCCCGGAGCGCGGCGGCGGGGCCGCCGGCGTTAGATGCAGCGCCCGACCCATCTGCCGCAAGGAACCCAGGTCACGGCTCGAGCCGCTGGCCGCCTTCCTCCTCGCCCTTCCGCTCGCCGCGGCGGCTCGCTCCTCGGCCCGGAGGGCACTGCCCGGGTCGTCCACGCCGACCCGACGACGAGAGGACCGATCCGGCCGCCAACTCCGGCGCCCGCATCGCCTGCGGCGTGATCGAGAAGCCTTCGCCTACCCCGGCGGCCAGGTCATCTGCCGGCCGCCGAGGAGGTGCAGGTGCAGGTGGAAGACGGTCTGGCCCGCACCGCGGTTGGTGTTCAGGACCGCCCGCCAGCCGCTCTCGGCGATGCCGCGCTCCGCCGCCAGCCTGGCGGCCAGCCGGAGGAGCTTCCCCACGAGCGCCTCGTCCTCGGCGGCGAGGTCGTTGGCGCTGGCGACGTGCTTGCGCGGGATGACGAGCAGGTGCGTGGGCGCCTGGGGGTTGATGTCCACGAAGGCCACCGCGTCGTCGTCTTGGTGCACCACCTGGGCCGGGATCTGGCCGGCGGCGATCTTGCAGAAGAGGCAGTCGGGCTGGGGCATGCGCTCACCTCGGGTCAGAAGAGCTTCTTGGAGTCGAGGAGGATGGTCACCGGTCCGTCGTTCACCAGCTCCA
>Ga0335071_10004372_pt1 | contig 14746 bp, 9 predicted proteins | sample Lox_Sample_15_FD_206724 | JGI IMG/M metagenome (GOLD analysis project Ga0335071, IMG submission 206724) | Soil microbial communities from Loxahatchee National Wildlife Refuge, Florida, United States - Lox_Sample_1.5 | ecosystem: Environmental > Terrestrial > Soil > Wetlands | place: USA: Florida... | reverse complement strand
GCTCGCGGCGGCGTGCAGTCGCTGCACAACGTCCGGCCGGACCTCACCACCTTCGCCAAGGCGGTCGCCAACGGCTACCCGATCTCGGTGCTCGCCGGCCGCGAGGAGATCATGCGCAAGCTCGGCCGGGGCGTCGCCCACGGCGGCACCTACACGGCGCACTCGGTGTCGATGGCGGCCGCCGAGAAGTGCCTCGAGATCCTCGACGAGACCGATGCGCTCGAGCGCGTCGCCGACTTCGGCACGCGCCTGATGAAGGGCATGAGCCAGATCCTCTCGGCGCGCGGCATCGCCCACAGCTTCGTCGGCCACGCGTCGATGCCGGGCCTGTACTTCGACGCCCGGCCGCCGCGCAACTACCGCGACTGGAAGGGCAGCGACTACGCCTTCTACGATGCGATGGCGCAGGTGCTGCACGACGAGGGCGTGCTGTGCGAGCCCGACTCGCGCGAGCCGTGGTTCATCTCGGCGGCGCACGACGACTCGTGCCTCGCCGACACGCTGCGCGGCTTCGAGATCGCGGTCGACACGACGCTGAAGTCGCGGGTCGCCGACAAAGTGCGCGCCTGAGCGGCCGGTCCCGGGGGATGACCGCCGCGAGCCAGAGGCGCCACGACGTCATCGTCGTCGGCGCCGGCCACAACGGCCTGGTCGCGGCCTGCTACCTGGCGCGCGCCGGGCTCGACGTGCTGGTGCTCGAGCGCAACGACTACATCGGCGGCGCGGCCGTCAGCCGCCGGCTGTACCAGGACTTCACCTACTCGAACTGCTCCTACGTCTGCAGCCTGCTGCGCCCGGAGATCATGCGCACGCTCGAGCTGCCGCGCTTCGGCCTGCAGATCATCCCCTACGAGGGCGGCTGCACGATGATGCGCGACGGCGGCCACCTCGCGCTCTACGACAACCACGACGCGCTCAGGCGCGAGATCGCGCGCCACTCGAGGCGCGACGCCGAGGCCTACCACCGCTTCTCGCGCGACATCATCCGGCAGTGCAAGTTCATCAAGCCGCTCTTGATGCGCGAGCCGCCGGACCCGACCTCGTTCCGGCCGCGCGACCTGAAGGAGCTGCTGTACCTCGGCCAGCGGCTCTACAACGTCGGCGAGGAGCGGATGTACGACACGATCCGCTTCTGGACGATGAGCGCCGCGGACTTCCTCGACGAGTACTTCGAGAGCGAGATCGTCAAGGCGCACTTCTCGGGCAGCTCGATCATCGGCACGGCGCTCGGGCCCCGCTCGCCGGGCAGCGCCTACGTGCTGCTGCACCACTACATGGGCGACATCGACGAGACCGTCGGCGCCTGGGGCTTCGCCCGCGGCGGCATGGGCGCGGTCACCGCGGCGCTCACGGCCTCGCTGCAGGCGAGCGGCGGCGCGGTCCGCACCGCGGCGCCGGTCGAGCAGATCCTGGTGCGCGGCGGCCGGGCGCGCGGCGTGGTGCTCGCGAGCGGCGAGGAGCTCGCGGCGAGCACCGTCGTCTCGAACCTGGACGTCAGGCGCACCTTCCTGAACGCGGTCGCCGCCGAGCACCTGCCCGAGGACTTCCTGCGGGCGGTGCGCCGCTTCAAGATCCGCGGCTCCTCCGGCAAGCTCAACATCGCGCTCGACGGGCTGCCGAGCTTCCCGGCGATCCCGGCCGGCGCGCCCTGCATCCGCGGCGACCTGCACGTCACCGACACGATCGCGATGATGGAGCGCGCCTACGACGACTGGAAGGAGGGCCGCTGGTCGGCCGCGCCCTACGTCGACATGCTGATCCCGTCGCAGATCGACCCGACGATGGCCCCGGACGGCAAGCACTACATGTCGGTGTTCGTGCAGTACTGCCCGTACGAGCTCGCCGACGGGCCGTGGACCGACCAGAAGCGCCAGGCCTTCGGCGCGACGGTCATCGACGCGATCGCGCGCCACAGCCCGGACTTCAAGAGCCTGATCCGCCACGCCGAGATCCGCACGCCCTGGGACATCGAGAACGAGGTGGGCCTCACCGAGGGCAACATCTTCCAGGGCGAGCTGACGATGGACCAGCTGCTGTTCAACCGGCCGGTGCCGGGCTACGCGCAGTACCGCACGCCCATCGCCGGCCTGTACCTGTCGGGCTCCTCGACCCACCCTGGCGGCGGCGTCATGGGCGCGCCCGGCGCGAACGCGGCGCGCCGCGTGCTGGCCGACCTCGGCCGCGGCGGCCTGCGATGAGCGCCGCCGCCGCGAGCTGGGACGCGATCGTCGTCGGCGCCGGCCACAACGGCCTGGTCTGCGCCGCGACGCTGGCGCGCGGCGGCCGCCGGGTGCTGGTGCTCGAGGCCGGCGCGACCGTCGGCGGCTGCGCGGTCACCCGCGAGTTCGCGCCGGGCTTTCGGGTCTCGGCCGGCGCGCACCTGCTGCACCAGATGCCGGCCGGGCTGATCGCCGAGCTCGGCCTCGCCGCGCACGGCCTCGAGTACGCGGCGAGCGCCCTGCCGACCACCGCGCTCGCCGCGGACGGCGAGCCGCTCGAGATCGGCGATCTCACCGCGCTCGCGCGCCGCTCGGCGGCCGACGCCCGCGCCTGGCCGCTCTTCACCGCGCGCCTCGGGCGCTTCGCGCGGCTGCTCAGGCGCCTCCTCGACGCGCCCGCGCCGCGCCTCGGCAGCGACGCCTGGTCCGACCGGCTCGCCCTCGGCGAGCTCGGCCTGAGGCTGCGCCTCCTCGGCCGGCGCGACATGCGCGAGCTGCTGCGCATCATCGGCATGAACGCCTACGACCTGGTCTGCGACGAGTTCGAGCTGCCGGCGCTGCAGGGCGCGCTCGGCCTCGACGCGGTGCTCGGCAGCAACTTCGGGCCGCGCGCGCCGGGCACGGTGCTGACGCTGCTCTACCGGCTCGCGGCCGAGTCGGCGGCCGGCCCGCGGGCACTGGCCCAGCCGCGGGGCGGGATGGGCGCGCTCAGCGCGGCGCTCTCGCGCGCCGCGACCGCCGCCGGTGCCGTGATCCGCACCTCGGCGCCGGTCGCGCGGATCGCCGTGCGCGACGACCGGGCCGGCGGCGTCGTGCTCGAGTCCGGCGAGGAGCTCGCGGCGCCCTGCGTGCTGTCGAGCGCCGACGCCAAGACCACCTTCCTGAGGCTGCTCGGCACCGAGCACCTCGACACCGGCTTCGTGCGCCGCGTCGACCACTTCCGCTGCCGCGGCGTCGCGGCCCGGCTGCACCTCGCGCTCGACCGGCTGCCGGCGTTTCGCACCCGCGCGCCGGCGGCGCTCGGCGGGCGGCTGCTGGTGGCGCCGTCGGCCGACTACCTCGAGCGCGCCTGGAACCACTCGAAGTACCAGCAGTGGTCGGCGGAGCCGGCGCTCGAGATCACGATCCCGACGGTCCACGACCCGGCGCTGGCGCCGGCCGGGCGCCACGTGCTGTCCGCGACCGTGCAGTACGCCCCGTACGCCGCCGAGGGCGGCTGGCAGAGCCAGAAGCCGCGCTTCCTCGAGGCGCTCTACGGCGTGCTCGAGGCGCACGCCCCGGGCCTGCGCTCGAGCGTGCTCGCCGCGGAGCTCCTGACCCCGGCGGACCTCGAGCGCGAGTTCCGCGTCACTGGCGGCCACTGGCACCACGGCGACCTGGCCTTCGACCAGTTCTACATGGTGCGGCCGGTGCCGGGCGCCGCGCAGCACGCGACGCCGCTCGCCGGGCTCTACCTGTGCGGCGCGAGCTGCCACCCGGGCGGCGGCGTCATGGGGATCGCCGGCCGCAACGCCGCGCGGCGGGTCCTCGCGGAGGTCCGCCGATGACGAGCCCGCGCCCGGTCCCGCCCCACTTCAGGAAACCGCTGCTCGAGACGCCGTTCAGCGAGCGCGCGCGCGAGCTGCAGCAGAACGATCATTTCGTCGCCTGGGCCGGCTACAGCACGGTCGACGTGTTCACGACCGTCGAGCAGGAGTATTTCGCGGTCAGGAACGCCACCACGCTCTACGACCTGACGCCGATGGTGAAGTACCGGATCACCGGCCCCGACGCGGAGCGCTTCCTGAACCGGCTCGTGACCCGCGACGTGCGCAGGCTGAAGGCCGGCCGCGTCAGCTACGTCGTCTGGTGCAACGACGCCGGGCACATCATCGACGACGGCACGATCTTCAGGCTCGGCGCGCAGGACTTCCGGGTCTGCACCGCCGAGCGCCAGCTCGACTGGTTCGCGGACTCGGCACTCGGCTTCGACGTCGCGATCGAGGAGGTCACGAGCGAGATCGCGGCGCTCGCGGTGCAGGGACCGACCTCGTGCTTCGTGCTCAAGCGCTTCGGGCTCGCCGGCCTCGAGCGCCTCAGGCCCTTCGAGCTCGCCGAGTTCACGGTCGGCGGGCGGCCGCTGATGGCCTCGCGCACCGGCTTCACGGGCGACCTCGGCTACGAGCTCTGGATGCGCCCGGAGCACGCGCTCGCGGTCTGGGACGAGCTGCTGGCCGCGGGCCAGACGCGCGGCATCCGCCCGATCGGCTCGCAGGCGCTCAACATGGCGCGCATCGAGGCCGGCTTCCTGCTGCCGAACGTCGATTTCGTGTCGGCCGAGCACACGATCCGGGTCCACCGCGAGCGCACGCCGCTCGAGCTCGGGCTCGGCTGGCTGGTCGAGTTCGACAAGCCGCACTTCAACGGCCGCCGCGCGCTGCTCGCGCAGCGTGAGCGGGGCCTGGAGCGGCTGCTGGTCGGGCTCGATGTCGCCGGCAACAAGCCGGCCCACAACGCACTGCTGTACGCGGAGGCGGCCGGCCGTCGCGAGGTCGGCAGCGTGACCTCCGCGATGTGGTCGCCGACGTGCAAGCGCAACATCGCGCTGGCGATAATCGAGGCGCCGTACTTCGCGCTCGGCACGACGGTCTGGGCCGACATCTACCTCAACCGCGAACTCGTCTGGGAGCGCCGCATGGCCGCCGCGCAGGTCGTCGAGCGGCCGTTCTTCGCACCCGAGCGGCGCCGGGCGACCCCGCCCGCCGACCGCTAGGCTCGGGTTCCCCGCATGGCCCGAGGTCGGTTAGGCTCGATACATGGCCGCCACGTCCGACGCACTGCAGCAGGGGACCTGAGGTGATCGGCTCGCAGCGCCAGGGCGTCGCCGAGCGGCCGTGGCTCGATCCGGGCGCGAGGCCGCAGATCGTGCTCGAGGGTCTCGGCAAGCGCTACGGCGAGTTCACCGCCGTCGGCAGCGTCGACCTCGCGATCTACAAGGGCGAGATGTTCGCGCTGGTCGGCGCCTCCGGCTGCGGCAAGACGACGCTGCTCAGGATGCTCGCGGGCTTCGTCACGCCCTCCGCCGGGCGCGTGCTGATCGACGGCGTCGACATGACCGGGATCCCGCCGTACGAGCGCCCGGTCAACATGATGTTCCAGTCGTACGCGCTGTTTCCGCACATGACGGTCGCGGACAACGTCGGCTACGGCCTCAAGCGCATGGCGGTGGACGCCGCGAGCCGCCGCCAGCGCGTCGCCGAGGCGCTCGAGATGGTCCAGCTCGGCGGGCTCGGCGCCCGCAAGCCGCACCAGCTGTCCGGCGGCCAGCGCCAGCGCGTCGCGCTCGCGCGCGCGCTGATCCGCCGCCCCAAGGTGCTGCTGCTCGACGAGCCGCTGTCGGCGCTCGACAAGAAGCTGCGCGAGAGCACGCAGTTCGAGCTGATGGACCTGCAGTACGAGGTCGGCATCACCTTCATCGTCGTCACCCACGACCAGGACGAGGCGATGGCGCTCTCGAGCCGGATCGCGGTCATGGATCGCGGCGCGGTGGTGCAGGTGGGCACGCCGGCCGAGGTCTACGAGTTCCCGCGGACGCGCTTCGTGGCCGACTTCTTCGGCACCGCGAACCTCCTGGAGGGCACGGTGACCGCGCGCGAGCCCGGCCTCGTCACGGTCCACAGCGCCGCGCTCGACTGCGACCTGTACGTCGACGAGGCGGGGCCCTGCCGCGTCGGCGAGCAGGTGTGCGTCGCGGTCCGCCCGGAGAAGGTGCGCCTCAGCAAGACCGCGCCGGCGGCGAGCGGGCGCAACCGCCTCAAGGGCGTCGTCTGGGAGCTCGGCTACCTTGGCAACCGCTCGACCTACCAGATCAAGACGCCGGGCGGCACGATCGTGACCGCCTTCGCCCAGAACGAGCGCCGCACGCTCGACTGGTCGATCGACTGGAGCGACGAGGTCTACCTCAGCTGGGACGCGGACGCCGCGGTCCTGCTGCAATCGTGAACCACATCGGGACGACGCCGGGCGGGACCGCCACCGCCGCACTCCAGAACCAGATCCGCTTCACATCCGGGGGAAACGAGGCCATGTCGCACCAACACCGCTGTCGCCGCTCGATCCTGGGCTTCGCCGTCGCCGTCATCGGCGCCGGCGCGGCCGCCATGCCGGCCGTCGCCGCCGACACCAAGTCCGGGCAGCTCGAGGAGATCGTGGTCACCGCGACCCGCCACGAGGAGAGCCTGAGCAAGGTGCCGATCAGCGTCACGGCGCTCAGCCAGGAGACGCTCGACCAGAAGGGCATCAAGGACTTCCAGGACATCGTCCGCTTCATGCCGGGCGTGTCCATCGACCAGACCGGCACCAACGCGATCTCGATCCGCGGCATCTCCGCCTCGGGCGGCGCGGGCACGACCGGCATCTACATCGACGACACGCCGATCCAGATGCGCAGCATCGGCTTCAACCCCGACGACACGCTGCCGAAGACCTTCGACCTCGATCGCGTCGAGGTGCTGCGCGGCCCGCAGGGCACGCTGTTCGGCTCGGGCTCCGAGGGCGGCACGGTCCGCTACATCATGACGCAGCCGAGCCTGAACAAGGAATCGAGCTACGCGCGCGCCGAGGTGTCCTCGACGAGCGGCGGCGAGCCGAGCTACGAGGCGGGCATCGCGCACGGCGGGCCGCTGATCGACAACGTGCTCGGCTACCGCGCCAGCGTCTGGTACCGCTACGACGGCGGCTGGATCGACCGCATCGACCCGCAGAGCGGCGCGGTCGTGGACAAGAACGCCAACCACGCCAACACCATGGCGGCGCGCCTCGCCTTCATCTGGCAGCCCGCCGACGGCGTCGCGGTGACGCCGGCGCTCATGTACCAGAACTCGCGCAAGCACGACGAGTCGACCTACTGGCCGGCGTTCTCGAGCGGCAGCAATTTCATCAACGCGACGCCGGAGCGCATGCCGGTGCCGGACGAGTACTACCTGCCGTCGCTGAAGATCGAGGCCGACTTCGGCAAGACCAAGTTCGTGTCGAACACCTCCTACTACCACCGCAGCGAGCAGACCGCCTACCAGGGCACGATGTACGACCTCGCCTACTACCAGTCGCAGGTCTGGCTGATCGGCACCTGCGGCAATCCCGCCGAGGCGCCGCCCTGCTCCTGGTACCCGCTGCTCGACTCGACCGGCATCCACCTGCCGAAGAACCCGGACGGCACGCCGATGTTCCCGGGCTACTCGACGCCGAACGTCATGACCAACAAGCAGGAGACCTGGACCCAGGAGTTCCGCCTGCAGTCGAACGATCCCTCGAGCCGCCTGCAGTGGACCGCCGGCGTGTTCTGGTCGGCGTCGAAGCAGACCAGCATCGAGGAGCTCAGGGATGAGCAGATCATGCCGCTCTGGAACTACCTGTTCGGCATCAACCCGCAGGACTGGTTCTACCTGGCGCCCGCGACCAGCGGCGACTACTACTACTGCAACGGCCAGGGCACGCCGTACTCGGGCCTGCCGAACTGCGACATCTACCTGAACCACAACGTGGTCCACGACCGCCAGATCGCCGGCTTCGGCGAGCTCAACATCGGCCTGACCGATACCCTCAAGCTGACCGTCGGCGGGCGGCTGGCGAGGATGTCCTTCGACATGACGCACCACGGCGACGGCCTCGAGAACTTCGGTCCGGACGACGCGACCGCGTCGCAGAGCGAGACCGCCTTCACGCCCAAGTTCGGCCTGTCGCTGCAGGCGGATGCGCAGAACCTCTACTACTTCACCTACGCCAAGGGCTTCCGGCCGGGCGGCGGCAACCCGCCGCTGCCGGCGTACTGCAACGGCGACGGCGGCCTGGCGCAGAGCGGCTACGCCAACGGCGCGCCGCTCAGCTACAAGTCGGACACGACCGACAGCTTCGAGGTCGGCTCGAAGAACAACTTCAACAACCGGGTCCGGATCGCGACCAGCGTCTACTACATCAAGTGGAAGGACATCCAGCAGAGCGTCTACGTGCCCTACAACTGCGGCCTGCAGTTCACCGACAACCTCGGCACCGCGGTCGCCAAGGGCTTCGACGTCCAGGCCGAGCTCGCGCTCGGCGGCGGCTTCTCGGTCGACGCCGCGGTCGGCTACACCGACGCCCGCTACACCAAGGACACGATCCTCTACGACACCACCCAGGACCCGCCGGTGCCGCACAAGCTCGTCTCCTCGGGCGACGCGATCTCGGGCCAGGCGGTCATCGACGGCGGCCCGGGCACCAACCCGCCGTGGACCGCCGCGATCGGCGCGCAGTACAACTTCTCGGCCGGCGGCCACGAGTCCTTCGTGCGCATCGACTGGGAGTACACCTCGCGCAACAACTGGCTGGCGACCGTCCAGGATCCCAGCTCGACGCAGTACTCGCCGTACGTCTACCCGGTGGCGGCGACGAACTTCGCCTCGCTGCGCGGCGGCGTCACCTTCGGTAACCTGCAGATCGCGGCCTTCATCGACAACCTGTTCGACTCGCGCACGATCACCAACTACCAGCTGTCGCAGCTCGATACGAACGCCCCGGCGGACTTCACGGCGCCGGCGCCGCAGCAGAACGCCTACACGTTCCGGCCGCGCACCTTCGGCCTCACGGCGACCTGGCGCCTCTGAGCCGGACCGGCCGGCCCGCTGGGGATTCCCTCAGCGGGCCGGGGCGAGCGCCGCGCAGAAGCGGCGGATCCGGGCGGCGGCGTCCGCGAGCGTCGCCTCCTCGGCCGCGAAGCAGGCGCGCACGAAGCCCTCGGTGGCGCGCCCGAAGGCCGCGCCGTCGAGCAGCGACACGCGCTCGGCCCGGTAGAGCCGGTGCACGAACTCGCCGGCCGAGAGGCCGGTCGCGCGCACGTCGAGCAGCATGAACATGCCGGCGTCCGGCGAGCACGCGCGCACGCCCGGCAGGTCCTCGAGCGCGCGGCAGAAGAGATCGCGCCGCCGCGCGCAGTAGTCGCGCACCGTCGACTCGGCCTCGGCCGCGATCGCGAGCGCCGCCTCAGCCGCCTGCTGCACGAAGCCGGGCAGCCCGTACAGCATGTTGAGCGCGAGCTGCTCGGCGTGCGCGACGAAGTCCGCCGGGCCGACGATCCAGCCCGCCCGCCAGCCGGTCATCGCGTGGGTCTTCGAGAGGCTGCCGAGCGTCAGCACCTGCTCCGGCAGGCGGGCCGCGAGCGACGGCACGCGGCCGCCCGCGGCGATGCCCGCGTACACCTCGTCGGAGACGATCCAGAGGCCATGGCGGCGCGCGAGCGCCGCGATGCCGTCCACGTCCGCGTCCGAGAACACGACGCCGGTGGGGTTGTTGGGCGTCGCGAGGAAGATCGCCCGCGTGCGCGGCGTGACCGCGGCCTCGAGGGCCGCGAGGTCCGGGTGGAAGCCGCGCGCCGCCGGCGCCTCGACCGGCACGAGCGTCGCGCCGCTGGCGCGGATCGTCGCCGGGTAGGTGGCGTACATCGGGTCGAGCGCGATGACCTCGTCGCCCGGCCCGGCGAGCAGCAGCGAGGCCACGAACAGCCCGTTCTGGCAGCCGCCGAGCACGATCGCGTTCTCGGCGCCGGCCGGCTGGCCGGTGCGCCGCGTGTGCAGCGCCGCGACCGCCGCCCGCAGCCGGGGGCGGCCGGCGCTCTCGGTGTAGTGCGTGTCCCCGGCCCGCAGCGCCGTGACCGCGGCGTCGACCACGGCCGGCGGCGTGTCGAGGTCGGGGTCGCCCACCGAGAGCACGATCACGTCCTCGCCGCGGGCCAGGGCGTTGCGCGCCTCCCAGTGCAGCGCCCACGGATCGCCGCCCGCCTCGTGCGCGATGCGCTCGACGAACGGCGCGAAGCGCGGCTTCACTCGAAGGCCTCGGCCCGGACCTCGAGCATCACGACCTGGCGCCGGGCGCCGAACTCCTTGAGCGCCCGCTCGAGCGCCGCGACCGAGTCGATCAGGCGGTGGCCGTAGCCGTAGGCGCGGGCGATGTCGGCGAACTCGGGCGGGCGCACGTCGACGCCCTCCGGCTCGATGCCGACCGCGACCATCGACGACTTGATCTCGCCGTAGCCGTGGTTGTTCCAGACGACGATCGCGGTCCAGGCGCCGACGTCGCGCGGCACGGCGAGCTCGCCGAGCGAGAACTGGATGCCGCCGTCGCCCGTCAGGCACACGACCGGCCGCCCGGGCGCGGCGAGTCCGGCGCCGGTCGAGGCCGGCAGGGCGTAGCCGAGGGTGCCGTAGCCGGTCGCGCTGTTGAACCAGGAGCCCGGCCGGGCGGCCGCGAAGCCGAGGTTGCCGGCGTACACCGGCTGGGTGGAGTCGCCGACCAGGATCGCCTCCGGCAGGGTGTCGCGGATCGCCTCGAGGAACGCGATCTCGCGGTGCACGGCCGGGCTCAGCGCGCCGAGCGCCGCCGTGCAGGCCGCGGCCGCCCGCGCGGCGCCGCGGCCCGGGCGCGGCGCGCCGAGCTCGTGCGCGAGCAGCGCCGCGAGCGTCGCGCGCGCATCGCCGAGCAGCGCGAGCTCGGCGCGGGCGTTGCGCTTGAGCTGCGCGGCGTCCAGGTCGATGCGGATCAGGTGCGGCGGCGGCGGGAAGTCGCTGACCGAGTACATGTCGTAGTCGGTGGGGCCGAGCTCGGTGCCGACCGCGAGCACCGCGTCGGCGCCGGCGATCAGGGTCCGCACCGCCTCGAGCGACGGGCTCAGCGGCACGCCGAGCGGGTGCCCGGGCGGCAACAGGCCGCGGCCGTTGATCGTCATGACCACGGGCGCGCCGAGCGTCTCGGCGAGGCGCCTGAGCTCGGCCGCGGCGCCCACCGCGCCGCCGCCCGCGAGGATCACCGGGGCCTCGGCGGCCGCGAGCCGCCGCGCCGCCGCCGCCACTGCGCCCGACTCGGCGGCCGGGCGCGGCGGCGCCCGGCCGGCGCCCGGCGGCGGCAGGCCCGAGGCGTCCTCGGTGATCACGTCGCGCGGGATCTCGATGTACGCCGGCCGCGGCCTGAGGCCCGCGGCGCCCGCGAGCGCGAGGTCGAGCGCCTCCGGCAGCTGCTCGGCCGCGGTGATCCGCCGGCTCATCCCGGCGACGCGCGCGGCGACGCCGAGCTGGTCCGGCATCTCGTGCAGGAAGCCGCGCGCGCTGCCGAGCTCGCCGCGGCGGTTCTCGCTGGCGATGACCACCAGCGGAATCGAGTCGCCGTAGGCCTGGCCCATCGCGGTGACGATGTTGGTGAGGCCGGGGCCGGTGATCGTGAAGCAGATGCCCGGCCGGCCCGAGACCCGGGCGTAGCCGTCGGCCATGAAGCCGAGTCCCTGCTCGTGCCGCGCGGCAACATGGCGGATCTTCGAGGCGGCGAGGCCCCGGTAGAGCTCGAGGTTGTGCACGCCCGGGATCCCGAACACGTGGCCGATGCCGCGGGCCTCCAGCACCTCGATCAGGTACGCTCCGAGCGTCTTTTTCATGGACCTACCCCCGTGGAGCCGCAGTATCCCACGCCGCCGGGCCGTCCGGCGGGCCGGCGGGGCGCGGTGGTGGAAATATTATGGACGCGATAATATGACGATCCACGGCCTTGAGGGAGTGCCATGAACCACGACGTGATGATCACCTGCGCCATCACCGGCGACGACACCAAGGTCACGAAGAGCCCGCACTGCGCGGTCACGCCGGCCGAGATCGCCGCGGCCGCGGTCGACGCCGCCAAGGCCGGCGCGGCGATCGTCCACATCCACGTCCGCGACCCGGCCACCGGCGCCTTCAGCATGGAGACCCAGCACTACCGCGCCGTCGTCAAGGCGATCCGCGAGAGCGGCACCGACGTCATCGTCAACCTGACCTGCGGCATGGGCGGCTACATCGTCGTCGGCGAGCAGGGCCTCAAGGACACGCCCGCGCCCGGCAGCGACTTCTGCACCCAGGAAGACCGGATGCGGCACGTGATCGACCTGTGCCACGAGGGCAAGTACCGGCCCGAGGTCTGCACGCTCGACTGCGGCAGCCTGAACTTCGGCGACGGCAACCGCGCCTACGTCTCGACGCCGAACTACCTGCGGCAGGGGGCCGCGATCTGCAAGGACCTCGGCGTCAAGCCCGAGTTCGAGATCTTCGACACCGGCAACCTGTGGTTCGTCAAGCAGATGATCAAGGAAGGCCTGGTCGTGCCGCCGCCGCTCGTGCAGCTGTGCATGGGCATCGCCTGGGGCATGCCGGCCGACACCGGCCACCTCTTGGCGATGGTCAACACGCTGCCGCCGGACGCGGTCTGGACCTCGTTCGGGATCAGCCGCATGCAGATGCCGTGGGCCGCCCAGTCGGTGCTGGTCGGCGGCAACGTGCGCGTCGGGCTCGAGGACAACCTCTACCTCAGCAAGGGCGTGTACGCGAGCAACGCCCAGCTCGTCAGCAAGGCGCGCGGCATCATCGAGGCGATGGGCGCGCGGATCATCGGCCCGGCCGAGGTCCGCGAGCGCCTGAAGCTGCACTGACGGTCGCCATGGCCGGCACGCCCATCTACCGCTCGGCGATCCAGCCCGGGTGGATCGACTACAACGGCCACCTGCGGGACGCCTACTACGTGGTCGTGCTGAGCGATGCGATCGACGCGCTGATGGAGCGGGTCGGCATCGGCGCGGACTACCGCGCCCGTACGCGCAACACGCTGTACACGCTCGAGATGCACATGCACTGGCTCGAGGAGGTCAAGGCCGCCGATACGCTCGAGATCGACGCGCTGGTGCTCGCCGCCGACCAGAAGCGGCTGCACATCGGCTGCGACGTGCGCATCGCCCGGCAGCCGCAGCCGGTCGCGACCGCCGAGTTCATGCTGCTGCACGTGCACCAGGGCGAGCGCCCGGGCGCGGCGCCGTTCCCGCCCGAGGTGCAGGCCGCGATCGAGCGGCTGCGCGCCGCCGCGGACGGCAGCAGCTGGCCCGGGCCGCGCTCGCGCGAGCTCGCGCTCAAGAAGCGCTGAATGGCCGCCGGCCCGCTCGAGCGCCTGCTCGCGCCGCGCACCATCGCGCTCGTCGGCGGTGCCTGGACCGACGGCGTCGCGGCCGCCGGCCGGCGCATCGGCTACCGCGGCGAGACCTGGCGCGTGCACCCGACGCGGCGCTCGGATGCCGAGACGACCTACTACCGCTCGGTCGAGGAGCTGCCGGGCGCGCCGGACGCGACCTTCCTGGCGGCGCCCGCGGCCGACGTGCCGGGCGTCGCGGCCGCGCTCGCGCGCCGCGGCGCCGGCGGCTTCGTCTGCTTCGCGTCCGGATTCGACGAGCTCGGCACCGAGCGCGGCCGCGAGCTGACGCGCGCGCTCGTCGCCGCCTCGGGCGGCCTGCCGTTCACCGGGCCGAACTGCTACGGCCTGATCAACTTCTTCGACCGGGTCGCGCTCTGGCCGGACCAGGTGGTCGGCGGCCAGCCGGAGCGTGGCGTGGCGCTGCTGTGCCAGAGCGGCACGATCTCGCTGACCATGACCTTCAACGGCCGCTCGCTGCCGATCGGCTACCTGATCTCGGTGGGCAACCAGTCGCGGCTCGCGGTCGAGGACCTGATCGAGGCGCTGTGCGAGGACCCGCGGGTCAGCGCCTTCGGGCTCTACCTCGAGGGCGTCAAGGACGTCGCGCGCTTCGCGCGCGCCGTCGACCGGGCGCGGCTCGCGGGCAAGCCGGTGGCGCTGCTGAAGGCCGGCCGCACCGCCGCCGCGGCGCGGACGGCCGCGACCCACACCGGCTCGCTGGCCGGCGCCGATGAGGTGTTCGACGCCTACTGCCGGCAGGCGGGCGTCGCGCGCTGCGAGACGCTCGCCGCGCTCTGCGAGACGCTGAAGCTGCTGCACGTCGGCGGCCCGCTGCCGGGGCGGCGCACGCTGGTGTTCGGGCACTCCGGCGGCGACATGGCGATGATCTCCGACGTCGCGCGCGGCAGCGCGCTCGAGTTCCCGCCGTTCGACGCCGCGGCCGCGGCGCGGCTGCGCGGCGTCGTCGGCGAGCGCGTCACGATCGCCAACCCCTTCGACGTGCACACCTACTCCTGGTTCGACCGCGCCGCGCTGCGCGCGACCTTCGACGCGGTGCTGCACTCCGGCTACGACGTCGCCGCCTACATGCTCGACTGCCCGCCGGACGACCGCGCCGACCCGTCCACGTTCGTGATGCCGATCAGCGAGTTCATCGCCGCGAGCCAGGGCGCGCCGACGCGCGCGGCGCTCCTGGCGGCGCTGCCGGAGACGATCTACCCGGCGCTGCGCGAACGGCTGCTCGCCGGCGGCGTGACCCCGCTGCAGGGCCAGCGCGAGGCGCTCGAGGCGCTCGACCTCGCGGCGCAGATCGGCGCCGCCTGGCGCGCGGGTCCCGCGGTCGAGCTGCGCATCCCGCGGCGCGCGCCCGGGCGCACGCGCACGCTCGCCGAGAACGCCGGCAAGGCGGCGCTCGCCGCCTGCGGGCTGCCGGTGCCGGCGGCGCGCGCCGTGCCGCCGGCCGAGGCCGCGGCGGCCGCCGCGGCCATCGGCTTCCCGGTCGTGATCAAGGCGCTGTCGGCCGAGCTTGCCCACAAGTCCGA
>Ga0335071_10004371_pt1 | contig 14751 bp, 17 predicted proteins | sample Lox_Sample_15_FD_206724 | JGI IMG/M metagenome (GOLD analysis project Ga0335071, IMG submission 206724) | Soil microbial communities from Loxahatchee National Wildlife Refuge, Florida, United States - Lox_Sample_1.5 | ecosystem: Environmental > Terrestrial > Soil > Wetlands | place: USA... | reverse complement strand
GCAAGGCGTGGAGCGTTGGAAGAAAGTTCGACAAGGGAACGGTAGGGAAAAGGGAATAGAGGACAGGGGAGACTTGGGACTTATCGGTAGAAACGGACGAGGCTTTCCGGTTTGGCCCCGCACATATACAGAGAGATGATCAGCCAATTCCTGAGAGTTGTGAAAATGATGCCCTCTTTTTCCCAGCGCCGGGCAGATGTCAGGACTGCTCTTTCCATGATGCGTATCTTCCCCTTCCGTTTCTTGATGCGCCGCATGAGATCTACGTCTTCCATGATGGGGATATCGCTGTAGCCGCCGAGTCCGAGGAAATCCTTCTTTCTGATGAAGACAGCCTGATCTCCGTATGGTATCCTCGTCATCCGTGAACGGAAAGACGCCGCCTTCTCAATCAGCCTGTATGCTGGCCTTTCCGAATCGATAGCCAGATCGAATGCCCCGGCCATGCAGATACCGTCAGACATTGCCGTTTCTATAAGTTCCAGGGCGTCATGGGGAAGAACCGTATCGGCATGGAGAAAGATCAGGATCTCACCTGCCGCAAGGGACGCCCCGAGATTCATCTGGCTTCCGCGCCCCTTTGCGGCTATCGCGGTTCTCACACCCGTCCGGCTGGCAACCTTGATCGTTCTTCCTGCTGGGTCGCCATCCACGACGATTATTTCTGCGCTGGCGGAGGCGCAGATATACCGGACGTGCTCAATCGTCCCGGAGATGATTGCCTCTTCGTTCCAAACAGGAATGATGAAAGAAAATCCAGGCATCATGGGAAATCATGCAAGGCCCATCGCCTTGAGGCACAGCATAGTCTTCGAGTCGGCAAATTCTGTCCCCTTGCTGTTCTTGATTAAGGCCGCCAGGTCTTCGCGCTTGTCGATGTCGCGCCATACAGGGAGCAAATGCACAAGTGCGCCTGCCCTGAGTAGAATATCCATCGTCTCCTGAAAAACCGTCACCGCACCCCAGGGAAGCCGGCCAAAGACATCCACGCAAAAAGTGTCCTCCCTGAATCCGATGAGATAATAGCCCCCATCGACGGAGGGGCCGATTACAGCCCCGTACTTGAGAAGGGCGCGAAAGGCCTCATCGACTATCCATAACGGCAAATCGGGTACATCGCTCCCTATTAAAACAACCGACCGGGCCCCTTCCGAGAAGCATCGCAGAAAAGAAAGTTTCATTCTCTCACCGAGATCCTCTCCCATCTGCGGGATGTAAGAAAATTCATCGCCCAGCATTTCTCTCATCTCGCGTTCCTTCTCCGCGGGACAGAATGCGATGAGGAGTCTGTAATCTTTCTTGGAAAGCCTCTCCAATAAATCCTCCACGAAGCACCGGTAGAGATTTGTTGCCATCTCAGCACCCAAGTCTTTTGCCAGCCGCGATTTTACCTGGCCGTGTTCCGAGAACCTGGCAAACATGATCAGGCATCTGTATTCTGCTTCCGTACTCATGAATTCTTCTCTTGCTTCACGGGGTTGATGAGATTTTTTATCTTCTTTTTTGAGAGCGGCAAAATGAGGAGCCATGGAAGTGAGAGCTTCTTTTCATCCCTGAAATAACCGAGGCCGATCGTCATCCCTTCATGCCCTGCCGATGGCTGGTCCTGATAGGTGCCCATGATGCGGTCCCACCATGACAGGTTGAAGCCGAAGTTAGTATTCGTTTCACGTATAATGACGGAGTGATGCACACGGTGCATATCGGGGGTCACAAAAAATACCCGGAGCGTCCTGTCTACGAAGCCGGGGATATAGATATTGCTGTGAGTGAAAATAGAGCCTCCGTTCAGGGCCACTTCGAATATCAAGACCGCTAGGGGAGGGGCTCCCAATATGACTATGGCGGCCATTTTGATGAACATGGAGAGGACTATTTCCACGGGATGGAAGCGCACTCCTGTCGTCAAATCAATGTCCAGGTCCGTGTGGTGTACCATGTGCAGGCGCCAGCACAAGGGCACGGTATGAAACGCGACGTGTTGAAAGTAGATGACGAAATCGAGAGCGACGGCGCCGATAACGACGGCAGGCGAGGGGGGCAGGTGATAGAGATTGATGAGCCCCCATCCCTTTTCTGCGGCAAAAATGGCCACAGTTATCGGGATGACCCGGAAGAGCCCCCTGATCATCACGGTGTTTAAAGCGTGCATGGAAAGATTATTGAACCACCGGAGTGTCTTCGAAGTGGTCAGTCTTCGTCGCGGCGAGAGAAGTTCAAATACGAACATGCAGATAAAAATAGCCGCAAAAGAGCCCACCCTGATGGGAATTTCATAACGGATTGCGTCTATGGATAAACTCTCTGCTGGCAGCAAGCGCTCTCTCCATTGAATGTAGCGGTATTTCAGAAACGTCCTTCAAATATCTTAGTTGAAAAAAAATAATAATAAAACAGAAAAAATAAACCAACTCTTACGTCGTATCACCATATTCATCCCCGACCCCCACGAAGATTCGATCAAAAAAATTCCTCCAGCGCTCAGAAAATAGTTGACATAAGGAATCAATTTTTGGTAGAGAGAACCCTCTATTGATAGGGGGTCTTTCGAAAACCGGATAAATCTGGCATACGAGATGCTCTATTTCTCGACCTTAATCTGGTTATTCAACTGCCCACTTTACCTTGTTGTGAAACCATTACTTGCTTTAAGAAAAAGACAAAAAGCTCACGGAATGAAGAAATATGTCCATCTTTCCCCGTGACTGCGATGAATGCGGTCAGCCTGAGGAAAGCTTCACGTTTTGTGAGAGCAGATGCATGTTGCAGAGTTGTCCTGAATGCAGTTTTCTTTTACAACTCTATGGAACTGGTTGCGGAAATATCCGCGTCTATTATCTATGCCGTCAATGTTATGAGAGACGCATTGAGCGGGGGTTTGTAGAGCCCTAGGAAGGAGGTATGAGCTGCTTTCCGTTAGTTGTTGGCATTACTAACTCTATTTTATTATTTAATAAGAAAAGGAGGATTACATGGCAGATATCGACAAGAGGATGACGCTCAAGGATGCGGTATCGAAGTTCATCAAGGACGGCGATACGGTTTACTATGGGGGCTTCCAGATCATGGTCCCCATGGCCCTGACTCATGAAATCATCAGACAGAAGAAGAAAAACCTGACCACAATCGAATCCTCGACGGACGTGGGCGGTCTGGACATCATGGTTGGTGCCGGCTGCGTCTCGGAGATCCACTCCGCCTGGATCATGAACTGGTATGTGAAGGCGCCCTATGCTATTCGCCGGGCATTCAATGAAGGCAAACTCAAGAGGTATGATATCTCAAACTTTGGCGCAACGACAGCCATGATGGCAGGGTTCATGGGCATTCCCTTCATGCCTATCCTGGGGAATGTCGGCACCGATATGCAAAAATACAACACAGCCGATCTCAAGATAATTGAAGATCCCTTTACCGGCAAGAAGGTAAATGTTGTGCGCGCCTGGCGTGCAGATGTGGCAATCATCCACGCCCAGAAGGCCGACCGTCTCGGCAATGTGATCTCATATGGAACGAGGGGTGTCACCGACGAGTTCGGCGCCAACGGAGCAAAGCGGGGCGTCATCGTTACGGCCGAGGAGCTTGTGGAGCCGGAGGTAACCAGAACCGATCCGGACCGCGTGATTGTCCCCTACTTCAAAACCCTGGCAGTTGTCCACTGCCCGTATGGCGCACATCCTTCGGCCTGCCGCGGTTACTACGGCCTGGATATCCGCTTCAGCCAGTATCAGGGGAGATATGAGCGGCATGCGGAACTGCTTCCCCACTTCCTGGATGAATGGGTATATGGCTGCAAGGACCAAGCTGCCTACATCGAAAAATATAAATCAAAATTCGGCCAGGCGGGACTGGACCGGCTGAAACCAAAACTTGGCTATACGCCGAGCCCGAAACTGGGTGTCGACTACGGTTACCATGATCCGGCATGCTGGAAGGGTGTGCCCATGTACACCGATGACAGGCTGAAGGCCTTCGAAGAAGCACTCGCCGCGAAGAAAGGGGGGAAATAACCATGGCTGATTACAAACTGACAGAACTTATGGTAGTACGCTGTGCGAAGGAAATTAAGGACGGAGAGGTTGTCTTCGTCGGAGTAGGACTGCCAATTATGGTGGCCGCATTTGCCTTTGCTACACACGCCCCCAACATGATTATGTTAACCGAGGGCGGCGCCATTCGGGCGACAGCCCCTGAAGCCCTTGCAATTACTGTAGATGACCCGGCTGCTTTTACCGGGGGCGATGCAACATTCGGCATGCTCGCCACCATGGCGGCCCTGCAGCGCGGCGAGGTTGACGTTGCCTTCATCGGCGGCGCCCAGATCGACAAGTATGGCAACATCAACTCGACGGGAGCCGGCGACTGGACTAAGAAGGAAAACTTTACTTACTTCGCTGGAAGCGGCGGCGCCAATGACATGGCAACCTCGGGGAAACGCGTTCTTGCGATTATGCCCCAAGATAAAAAGAAGTTCGTCGAAAAATGTGAGTACATTACCACTCCCGGCTACCTCGGCGGCCCGGGAGAACGTGAGAAACTCGGCATGATCGGTGGCGGGCCGGACTGTGTGGTCAGCACCATGGGCGTCTACGGGTTTGATCCAAAGACCAAGGAGATGTACCTGGCCGAGTACTTCCCCGGTCAGTCCGTGGATAAGATCAAGGCCGCCTGCGCATGGGATCTGAAGATATCACCCAAAGTGGTGGAGACCACCGCGCCCACCGCGGAAGAGGTTAAGGTCCTCAGAACCCTTGACCCGACCGGCTTCTACCTCGGATAGTTGTGTATAGAAGAAACTATTAAAGAACGAGAGAGAGCGGTGTTTTTTATGCGCCGCTCTCTTTTGGGGAAAATTACCTGATAGGCACCTGGTTGAGGTCCTCACAAAGAGGCCGTTTCCGCATCGGCAATTATTCCCTCTCATTAAGAAGCGTTCCGGTGACTCACGCGCAGTTGCAGGAAATGCGTGTGCAAGACACGAGAAGTGTGGATTGGGCTGCGACAACCGGCCTATCGACTCGTGACTGACGATGTCGGCTACGCACCGTCGGATATCCTGCAAGTGGTATGATGCAACCGAAGATCATAGAGGCAAACTTGCAAAATAACAGCCGCAATAAGATGGAGGAACGATACCTCAAGTATCGGCACGAGTATGCAGGGATTGATATTTCCGGTTTCGGCGGATACGGAAAAGCAGTCTATTCAACTCTCTTACCCATGTTCGATTACTGGTATAAGAGGAAATCTCTGCATGATGTCCCCCCCAATATCACCTTTCTGGAAGACAGGGCTTATTTTGTCGAGCATCCAGATTACAAAAAGGAAAGGGGAGGTGCGATCAGTTTTCATATAAAAGTGATGGCCCTCAGCATGATTGGACTCATTATGAATCACAACAGTGATGTGATCTCGAGACGACTCCTGGAGGCCATAGTCGTTGATGTTTCCAGGCACACCAAATCCTACGATTATTCCTCGCGCGTTTGCTTTTCGATAACCGTCAAGATGTTTATCGATATGCTGAAGCAGGAATTTTCTCATTTCGGAAGTCCGGTGACGGATCTGTCGTTTTATGATTTTGCCAACGAGGAGACGTTGACGCCAAAACCAGAGCCGGTCATCAGCGTCCTCTAAGGGACGTGCCTATCTCCATCATAAAATCTTTCACCTTCTATCAAAAAGATACACTACAAATAGCAATGTTCTCAATAGGTTCCTTGACGATAGAAAAGCAAAAATGTTAAATGATCCAGAGGAGTGCCAAGTATGTATTTGCACCAAATTGAGGTTGGTAATATGGCCGTATTCGCTTATATTGTTGGCGATCCGGAAACAGGCGAAGGTCTGGTAATAGATCCGGCAGCAGCCGTGGACGGCATCATTGCAACAGCGAGAAAGAACAACATCGGGATCAAATACATCGTTAATACACACGGGCATGTGGATCATATGACAGGGAATGCGGAGATGAAAACCAAGACGGGTGCGCAGATTATTGTCCACAGGGATGATGCGGAACTCGTTATGTTTACGCCGCTTCCCCTCTTCAGGATGCACGGGGCTGAAAAGTCTCCCTATCCAGACATTATTGTAAATGACGGCGATGTCATCACGGTGGGAAAAATTTCACTTAAGGTTATTCATACACCAGGACACACCCTCGGTGGAATTTCTCTCTACATACCAGGATATGTCTTCACAGGGGATACCCTCTTCGTAGAGGCTGTGGGGAGAACCGATTTCCCCGGAGGATCTTGGCCGGCTCTGCGCCATTCAGTAATGGAGAGGCTCTTCGCATTGCCTGACGATACGAAGGTAATGCCAGGCCACAACTACGGCAGGATGCCATCGTCCACCATAGGGCATGAGAAGGCGCATAATCCATACGTGAGGTAGAAGGCGCTAATTCACGATGGACAGACCATGAGCTCAAAGATATTCGGGCGTAATATCACCGTACGCTGCCGGTGAACAAATACGGCGGGCACCCCTCCGGAGTCCACTGCGAAATGAGTACTGCATCCAAACGGACGCCTGCTTCGTCCCCATAGAGGATAAGCCCATCTAGCCGTTGACTTAGATTATCGACTAGTAGCCTTCTTCTTTTGGTAGCTGACTTGTCATACTTCTTACGGGCTAATTTTATAGGGGTGCCAATCGTGTGAAGCCAGTTAATCAACTGAGCGCGTCCTATAACGATCCCATGTCTTTCTTTCAGGTATCTTCTGACCAGGGGATTGTCCCAGCGCAACTGCGAGTACCCTTGATCCATCGGTGATTGAGTTAATACACTTTTCAGATCCGTCGCAATTTCAGCCGTCAGCTTGCAAGGGCGTCCGATATGTTGATCCTCAAGACCCTTTATGCCTTCCGTATTTATCCGTTTTACAAGATTATAGATACCCTGTCTGGACATCTTGCGTTGGTGACTTAGGTGATCTATGGGCACATGGTCCATTACCCCTTGCAAGATAGCGACCCGCAATCCTACACGATCAGGGCACTGTCGCGATAAATATTTATCCAGAGAAGCATGCGTAATCTCAGGATGCGTAATAATAAGTTTAGATGTTCCCATTTTTGCTATTCCCTCTCATCTGAATTCTCCTAACTATTTAAGCAATACTAATGCCATATATTATTAAACGATTTTAACGGCATATAAAATTTAAGAAACGTTCTTGCGCATGTTTACGGGTAATATTACCCCAATGGGGGTCATATTCCCCCTCGCAAACAGCATCGAAACGCTCAAGGTGAGGAAATTCTGTGCCAAATTTACGATGATGAATGAACTTCTTGACAAGAAAGACTGATTTTGTTTGACTGCGAGGCAGGTGATGGAGTTCACCCGCAAACAAACCGCCCCCAAGGCTGATAACTCCTACCAGCGGATTCCTGGAGGAGTTTTTTTATGTCTAATATAATCAACCATGGTTCAAAAGACAGCATTCAGAACATTTCACGGCAGTTGCTGAATAACGTTCTTGAACTCTGCGACAGATTCTCCATCGTTTCCCTGAACCGACAAATAGAAGCCTGCGAAAAACTACTTATCGAGAGCCCGCCCATTGATGTGGCGATCCTCGGCCAGTTTAAGGCGGGGAAAAGCTCTTTCATCAATAGTCTTATCGGCAAATCCGTCCTATCGGTCGGAGTCATACCGGTTACGACGGTCATCACCCGCCTTCAATATGGGGAAAGAGAACAGGTGATTGTCAGGTATTTCGACGGCAGCGCATCCGCGATTGGCATTAGCGATATTGAAGCTTTTACTTCGGAAGCTGAAAATCCAGCCAACAAAAAAAACGTAGAGGTTGTGGACATTGAACTCCCATCTCTCAAAAATTATCTAGGTCTCCGGTTGGTGGACACCCCCGGCTTGGGAAGTGTGTTCAAGTATCACGTAGAGACCTCTGAAAATTGGCTTCCCCACGTGGGGACTGCTATGCTTGCCATAAGTGCCGACCGCCCCCTTTCAGATAATGATGTGCAGTTGATCCGGGAGCTGATGCAGCACACGCCGAATATTGTAATCCTTCTGACAAAAACTGATCTTCTTTCGCCGGAACAGCAGAACGAAGTCATAGAATTTTTTGAGCGCACAATTCATCATGAATTAAACCGGCGGTTACCGATCTATGTATACTCAATCCTTGCGAATACGGAACAATGCAAGGATCGCTTGGAAGAAGACCTTCTCTTCAAGTTGTCTCTAAATCGTGATTTCGAGTTAAGGAAAATTCTGCAGTACAAGATGCAATCACTGATAAGGGGTTGTCTCAGCTATCTCGATATTGCCCTGAAGACGTCTTTGCAGGCTGACCTCGACCGGGGGAATCTGCATAAACAGATCTTCGATGAAAAAGTCAATTTCGACCTCGTCTGCGATGAGCTGACCATCCTTGCCCGAGAAAACCAGAAACAAACTCGAACCCTTATCATGAATTACCTTGATAATTTTCAGAAGCCTCTTAGTCAGAAAATTTCTCTAGATCTGGAAAAAGAGCTTTCCACATGGAAAGTGAATCTCTGGAAACTTACCCGCAGATATGAAGAATGGCTTGCGTACCGCATGACAGAAGAGATGAAGCATATTTCCAAAATAGAGCATAGACATTTCTATGGCACCCTCAACAAGGCCCACGCCAGTTTATCAAGATCGATTGAATCCTTCAGGAACCTTTTGGATAAAAATATCGAAAAGGTTCTTGGTGTGAGGCTGGCTCCCGCAGACTGGAAAATTGAGGTATCAGAACCAGACTACCCGGACATCAAGATGATAAGATCCTTTGACTTCCATTTCGATCTAATCTGGTTTCTCATTCCCATGTTTATCTTCAGAGGACTTTTTGAGAAGCATTTTGTGAGCGAGATTCCCCGTGAAGTAGAAGCTAATCTTTCCCGCCTCGCCGCCCAGTGGGAGGACCGCATCAACAGGGCAATAGAAGAAATGCGAAAACAAGCTATTAATTACGTAAGAGAGGAGCTCTCCACGATAGACGCCTTGTTATCGAAGACGCATGGTCAAACGGATGAGATCAATGAGAAGATTAAGGAGCTCCAAGAGGGATTGCAGGGCTTAATGGCTTAAGTTGTCGCGACGCATTATCGCGGGTTCGGGCGGAACCATGTCGTGCCGAAATTTTTGAGAATTAATTAAAAGGGGAATATAGATGGAAAAAGAGAAAGGTTGTGCATTTTGTGACATCGCAGCGGGAAGGGCTGAAGCATATAAGATTTATGAAGATGAGCATTCCGTCTGCATACTTGATATCCACCCTTACACGAAGGGTCACTGCCTGGTAGTTTCAAAGCGCCATGTCCAGTGGTGGCACGAGCTTACCGATGAAGAAAATGCAAGTCTTTTCAAGGTAGCGAAGATTGTCGCCAACCGGATGATGGACAAATTCCATCCGGACTTCATCTTTCTGTATGCCCGGGGAAGAAGAATTCCCCACACCCATGTATTCCTGATTCCGACATATAGCGGCGACGTCCTCGACCGGTTCTTTAACGCCCTTGAGAATTTTCAGGAATCGCCGCAGGAACTGGCAAGACTCAAGGAGCCGGTGACTATGGCCGAGGCCGCAAAGATATTGGGACAGGGGTGAAGAAGCCGGAACGTCAGACGGAGATGTAACCATCGGGAGCGAGGCTCGTTGCCAGCATCACCATGTTTATGTCACGATGCGTCGTCCAGGTTTCCGCTTGTCTGTTAGTCTCGTTGAGCCAATACGCCTCGATCTTGTTACCGAACGACGTGTAGCGCATCAGGTCTTTCATCTGTGAGTGCAGACGGGGGTTTGCACTGAAGCGCGGAGACTTCTTGATTAGCTCTGGCAGTCTCTCGATTGCGTGCAGCCCGATGGACAAACCCAGCTCGCGAAATGCGAGGCGGTAATCTGAGGGGAGTTTTAATTGATTCCTTCTTTCAAACAATCGCAAGCCCGTGATCGAACAATCGAGGAGGTCATCCAGAAGTTCTTCCTGCTCAGAATCCGTGTCAGTCATCAACTGGGCAAGTTTGTACGACGTACTCAAGAGTTCGCCCATGCCCAGGGGATCATCTGTCGCCCAGTTTTTTCCCTCGCAGATATCGGCCATGTCTTTGATCTCTTTGCCGAGGTCAAGCTCCTTTGATTTCTTGGAACCTCCCGCCGCCGCCTGGATCTCCATGTAGGTGACGAGTCCGTCGAGGGGATCGTGATGCCCCATCGAAGGCACAAGAGGATAGGAGAGGTCGATACTCATCTTCCAGTACATGCGTTTCTGTCCGCCCGCCTGCGGAAGATAGGTAAACTTGGAATGCACGGCTTTCACAAGCTCAATTGCCCATCTCGCATAAATTGAATCGCCCGTAACCCGGCTCACGCGAGTGAGAGCATGCATCCATTTCGTCAGGTAATGGTAGTACTGTCCATCGCGATCCCACTCCAACTGTTCGTCGTAGGGTTCGTCCCGTCCGCGCTCGTTCATTCCCTTGCCGATTCTCAACCCGCCGCTCGTGGGGTGCAGTTTTCCCTCCTCCTCGGAAAGCCCGCTGATCCAGCCTATCCACGGGTCTTCTTCACGGCGCCGTCCGAGGATGGTGTGAACCTGATCGACGAGACGCAGGGCGAGCTCTTTGTAGTGTTCATCTCTAGTCTGCTGGTAAATGGTGAGAAAATTGCAGACAGCAAAGGCGTCTGTCCATAGGTAACGGCACGGCTTCTGCCGCGATGAAATCAATCCGGTGAGATGGGCAAATTCCATCATGATCTCCCGGGCCGTAGGTTTCGAATTTTCCTGCCTCATATTTTCCTTTCCTCATTCGGGGAGGTGGCCAAACCCCTGAAACTGTATCGACTGCCGACTCAGAAGAATGTGTCTTCCTCCCAAACGCCGCCAGTTCCGCCTCCGGCAATGCCGCCAAAAACATTGTCGTAGTTCTCTTCGAGCCTTCCGTTGTTGCAGATGACGCACTTATCAATCAGAGATGCAAACTCGCCGTGGAGGATCTCCCTGTCGCCGATCTTGCAGCCTTTCTTGTCCGAATACGCCATACAACCACTTCTTTCGAGACTATCCAGTTTAATTCACCCGCCACAGCAGAAGGACAGCCCGTCCGCCCTTATCATAAATCGCTTCGCTCTCCTAACAGGTCTTCAGTCGAAAGCAGTTTTGATAAACTAACGATTACTTGTAGAAGTATGCAAGATAAAATAATGCAGAATTTTGTTTTTATCTCTTATGTCAGTCCCGCCTTACGGAGAAACTCAATCCATCGATCCCTCCGTGGCCCTTCCTTCCAAGGGATCGCTTCGATGAACCTGTCGAGAGAGAAGTTGGGGTCTATTCGCCGGATCTCCGCGGCTGCAGCCCGGGCTTCATCTTCGCGTCCAGCCTCCATACACGAAGAGACCAGAACGATATACGAGAGTATGCTATTGGGGGCAATCCGAAGGGATTTCTTGAGGGCAGCGATACCCTCCTCATACCTTCCGGTTACACGACAAGCGATGCCGAAAACGGCATACGCCATACTATAAAGAGGATTGAGTCGAATGGCCTGTCGAGCCAAGGGAAGGGCCTCCTCACTCCTTCCAGACCAGTTCAGAGACGTGGCAAGATGGTGGAGAGCTAGAGGGCAGTTGGGGTCAATATTCAAAGCCTGTTCCCCGACCTCAATCGCCTTATCGTGCTTACGCATCATCGTATATACAATGCCGAGAACAGCGTGGGCCTCAGCTGAGGAGTTGTCGAGCTCGATGCCCTTTTGTGCCAATTTCATGGCATTGAAAAGCGTTTCGTTGGGAGATTCACTGGCACCTATCATCACTTTCACTACATGAGCCCTTGCTAGATCTACATAGGCCATTGCATAATTGGGATCGAGTCCCATGGCTTCCCTGCAAAGCCGTGCGGACACAGCAATCGCCTCTTTGTTAGCTTGATTTCTGTATCCTTCCGCTTGCACCACTTTCAAGTAAGCCTGAAGGTTGTTTGTTTCCTTTGCGTGTATGCGTGCCGCTTCGCCCTCGGTGATCTTCACCCGAAGTTCAGTGAGGATCTTCATGATAATCTCATCCTGCAGGCCGAAGAAGTCTTTAATGCTCCTATCATAGCTATCCGACCAGAGGTGATATCCCTTGAGAGCATCGATGAGCTGGGCCGTGACACGCACTCGATCCGCGGATTTCTGCACGCTTCCCTCTAGCACGTATTGCACACCCAGATCCTCGGCCACCTGCTTGACCTTTACGGCCTTGCCCTTGTAGCTGAAGGTTGATTCTCGAGCGATGACGAAAAGCTGCGGGACCTTGGATAGAGCCGTGACAAGCGTTTCGCTAAACCCATCGCAGAGAAACTCCTGACTCTGATCTCCGGTCATGTTTAAGAATGGCATGACTGCAATGGAGGGCTTATCGGGCAGTGGAAATGCCATCTTTCTTATGGATGCAGCCTTTTCGGGCACGCTTTCAACCTGTCCTTTGAGACTCGAAAGAAACCTCTCCCACGCGTCACCATCTAAAGCGCCTTCATAAATGATGACAACATCATCTAAACTTGCTCCTATCTTATCTATGGAAAACTTCAGCCGGACATTCTCTTCACTCCCTTTGTACTCAAAAAGATTTGCCCAGCTATCCTTCTCAGCTTCCGTAAATATATAGGTCTTGCCAATACCCTCGTCATATTCCTTTTTCCTTCCGAGCACTTTATAAAGAGGGGCCTCTTCGAGGTTAGGCAGGGCGTTTTTCCATTTCTTGTAGATCCTTGACAATAAATTCTTCTTATCTGAAGAACCTGCCCAGTCCCCAACCGATTCATTTAACAAGGCAAGCAGGTCAAGATGTCTTTCCAGGGGGATAGATGTGATTTTTCCTAATTGTTTCATCTCATTAACAACAAGAGCAATCACTGAAAGGTAAAACATCCGGGAAGGCGAGTTAAAGTGGAGCGTCAGCTCCGCTCCTTTTTTGAGGTCGATGTGGAGCTTGAACTCATTGAGATCGATTCTGATTGATGGGTGGGCATTTTTGACCATTTTTTCACCAGTAGAATCCGATTGAAAAATGGGTCACTTGACAGGGACAATAATAATTTAAAAAAGTTCACGGTGTGAACCGTGAAGTAACTGTCAATAACCGTAACATATGCAACAAATAAGATCAACGGTGGAATTGATCCGGATGAAAGGAAGAAGAGGTAACGATACATTAAATAAAAATCTTCTATAAAAATCCCTAATAAGGACATCTTAAAGGGAGGAACAAGTCATGGCCGTTGTCTGCTCTATCTGTAAAGAAGAGGTCAAGCTCATACGTTTCGGTGCCGGATATGTCGGAGTATGTTGCGCTAAGGTCTTATATAACTCTGCAGATGAATCACAACTTGACATGAAGCAGGATGAGAAAAAAGACATTTCTATGCACTCGTTCCGCCAGGAAAAACGGTCTTATCAAGCAAAACATTTCTGACCACGAGAGACGAAAACTACCATGAAGCACCAGATAAGAGAAAGAATAGGGCAAAAGTTCAGGACTGGTCCACTTAAAATAACCGCTTACATCATGGTGTATCGCATGAGAAAGAATTGCCGGAAAGTGCCGGTATGAGGCCTCCAATGGGATGGCAATGTCCCTTTGGGGGCCATTCCCGTATGAGCACAATACGTAAGCGATTTATTTTTCAGAAAGGCGAACAACCATCGTTAAAACAGCAATGAGCATCTAAAAGGAGGGTCAAATGAAAACAAGAATGAGTAAGGTGACTGTATTTGTAATGATTGCCGCAATATCGATATTCATAGCAGCGTCCACGGCATCGGCCCGTGACCCACTGGGCATCATTGGGGAATATGGCTGCTCAGGCAGCGGAAATCTTATCATGACGCCATATGCAAATTGGGATTCCACTAACCCCAACCTCTTTACTTTGTTTGACACTACAAAAGTTTCGTTCTCCTCGTATAACGCATATGGTATTGTTACCTTCAAGCATAACGGGACTGGAACTATTGATTTGTATTCTCTCGGAACACCCACCGCTCCCCTCTGGACTGGCGCTTCCCCGTGGAGCCCAAGTTACTATCATATCACATACCCGCTCACCTACACTGTGAATCATGACGGCGAGATCACCCTCGAGGCAAATCTCAATACGATGAAACAGGAGGTTCTCAACCCCGTAACCGGTATGCCTACCGGTATGGTCGTCTACAGAGACCATTACTCGTTAACGGGTTGGGTCTCAGAGGACCACAAGACCATAACAGCCGCCACCCCAGGGCCAAGAGTCGATACAGTAATGTTGCCCCCGCCCGGGCTAACACCGCTCTCTAAGGTTATATCTCATGACTCGCAGGTATGTACCCGGCTAAACAATTAGAGGGCAGCACAGAAATTCGTCAGCCGGTTAAATCTGTCACAGGCGCTGAAACTGTATAAGGCACAAAGGAAGTGGACAACTGTGTGCCTATTTGTGAATTGTGAAGTGGTAGGGTATAAAGGGCAAACGAAAGAGTAAAGTTATCGTGGCCGGAAACGCATTGTCCCAAACACCGCTCAATTCTGCCAGAAGCAAGTAGGGCTGATCGGGTTGCCGAAACAGCCATCAAAGGCTAGATGGGAAGGGTAGGGTTAGAAATGGCTCTGCCCTTTTTTTTCAGCAATAACTATCACGGATTGTAATCTTGTATCTGCAGGCTGAATGATAAGAACAACATTACAAGACGGAACCAATCCAAATTAGAATTTTTCAAGT
>Ga0335071_10004370_pt1 | contig 14751 bp, 12 predicted proteins | sample Lox_Sample_15_FD_206724 | JGI IMG/M metagenome (GOLD analysis project Ga0335071, IMG submission 206724) | Soil microbial communities from Loxahatchee National Wildlife Refuge, Florida, United States - Lox_Sample_1.5 | ecosystem: Environmental > Terrestrial > Soil > Wetlands | place: USA... | reverse complement strand
CAAAGCGCGATTCGATGGCTGGCAAATGGATATTCACAACCCAGAAGCCAAGCATGCTTCCTTTCCTTACGTACGCCGACAGCCGCGAACTGCGCAAAAAACTGTATGATGCATACCTCTCCAGGTGTGATCATAATGATAATCTCGACAACAAGAAGAATCTCGAAAGAATTGTTGTCCTTCGTGCCAGGCGGGCCAGGCTTCTCGGCTTCAAATCACACGCCGACCTGAAACTCGAAAACCGGATGGCCAGGAACCCGGAAAACGTGTATGCCCTTCTGAACCAGCTGTGGAAACCCGCACTCAAAGTCGCAGGCCAGGAACTGGCCGAGATGCAGAAGATTGCCAACGCCGGTGGTGCAAAATTCAGTATTGAACCGTCTGACTGGTGGTACTATGCCGAAAAACTAAGAAAACAGAAATATAACCTCGATGATAATGAACTGAGACCATATTTTAAACTCGATAATGTCAGGGAAGGTGCCTTTATGGTCGCCAATAAGCTGTACGGTATAACTTTCACTCCCATTACCGGTATTCCTCTTCCCCATCCCGATGCAATGGCCTTTGAGGTAAAAGACACAAATAAGGCACAGCTCGGAATCCTGTACATGGATTTCTACGCCAGGACCAGCAAGGGACAGGGTGCTTGGTGCGGAAGCTATCGCCCTCACCGCTGGTCTAACGGCAAAGAGGTGAAACCCATTGTCACCCTTGTTACAAATTTCTCCGGCCCGTCAGGCGATACTCCTGCCTTGCTGAGCCTCGATGATGTGAAGACACTTTTCCACGAATTCGGACATGCGCTCCAGGGACTTTTTTCGGCCAACAGGTATGCTAACAGGTTTGCAGCGATGGATATTATCGAGCTGCCTTCACAGATAAACGAGCACTGGGCCATACAACCCGAGGTGCTTAAGATGTACGCGAGGAATTACAGGACCGGCGAAATAATTCCCGATAACCTTATTGCCAGGATTCAGAAAAGCAGTCATTTCAATACCGGTTTCGACAATGTCGAACTGCTGGCAGCTTCAATGCTCGATATGGCCTATTATACCCTCGGGGATCCAGCCACGATCAGCATCGGCAGGTTCGAGGACGATTATATGAAAAAGATCGGTCTCATCAAAGAGATAAAGCCACGATACAGAAGTACATATTTTCTACATATCATCAGGGGTTACGATGCAGGTTACTATTGTTATACCTGGGCCGCGGTTCTGGACAACGATGCATTCGAGGCGTTTAGGGAGAAGGGAATATTCGACAGGACCACCGCGTTGTCGTTTCGCAAAAATGTACTGGCCCCTATGGGCATAGTCGACTCAAAACAGAGCTATATCAATTTCCGTGGCAGGGACCCGGAGATCGGCCCGCTTCTCAGGAACAGGGGCCTGGAGTGACCGGCCGGGGCGGTGTATGAACCAGCGCGGCGGATTTTAATTAAACTTGGAATATCGGTCAAATAAACTTGACTTGAATAGTATTTCATTTTAACTTCCATCTGGATTTCCGGTTTTCGAAGTTCTAAATCATGCCGCTATGAAAAAAAATTACCCGTCACATGCCTATGCTATCTCAAAGATTTGCAGAGTAATCGTATTTGTTTTAACCCTTGCACTCTGCACTTCACCTTACTCCATCAGTCAGGTCCCCCAGGGGTTCAGCTACCAGGCCATAATCCGCAACAACAGTAATGCCCTGGTCTCGAATCAGACCATCGGCATGAGGATAAGTATCCTTCAGGGTTCGCCCACGGGAACTGAGGTTTACAAGGAGACCTGCAGCCCGAATCCGCAGACCAACGTCAACGGCCTGGTGACAGTAGTTGTGGGATCGGGAGTACAAGTCACAGGGACATTTTCGGGAATAAACTGGTCAGCGGGGCCTTATTACCTGAGGACCGAGACAGATCCGGCTGGTGGAACAAATTATACGATAACAGGAACCAGCCAGCTGCTGAGTGTCCCTTATGCATTCATGGCAAACAGCATTGCATCGAATGTTCCCTATGTGAGCGTGGCAAGTAATACCGCCACGATGGACTCTGCCCTGTTCGTGGTAAGGAACACTACCGGGCAGGTTGTTTTTGCAGTGTACAACGAGGGAGTCAGGATATATGTCGACAATGGTGCAAAAGGTTCCGCAAAAGGAGGATTTGCAATAGGAAGCTTTGGAACCACCAAGGGGACCTCATCTCAACCCCTGTTTATTGTCGATCCCGACAGTATCAGGGGATATATCGACCCCGGTACAGGCAAAGCTGCGAAGGGCGGGTTTGCCATCGGCGGGTTCAACGCAACTAAAACCGTTACAGGAGAGGAGTACCTCAGGGTGACGAGAGATAGTTCAAGAATCAATGTCCTGAATCCGGCCAAAGGAGCCAAGGGGGGGTTCGCAATCGGCGGGTTCAGTGCCACAAAAGGCGGACCCGTGATCCCTTTTACCTCATTAACTTCTGATAACTATTTCATTGGCCAGCTATCAGGCAGTAACATTACCACCGGTAAATATAATTCAGTAATGGGCTACCAGGCCGGGCAAAGTATTACTTCAGGCAATTCGAATACATTTGTCGGCTATCTTGCAGGGCTGAGCACTACAACCGGTTATGATAATTCAGCTTATGGGAGCGGTGCCCTCTATAATAATACTACAGGAAGTGATAACACGGCTATTGGCGGTTCCGCTTTATATCACAATACGACAGGTACCGGCAATACCGGGTTGGGATACATGACCTTGCCTTCCAATACATCGGGCGTTGGTAATACTGCCGTAGGTTCGGGTGTGCTTAATTCAAATTCAACCGGCTACTGCAACACCGCGATCGGTATGTCAGTTATGTACAATAATACTGTCGGACAGTATAATACAAGCACGGGGACATATTCCATGCGCTATAATACAACAGGAAATTATAACTCTGCATTTGGGTATGAAGCTCTTAATAATAATACAACGGGAAATTATAATGTCGGAATAGGTGCCGAAGCACTCCTCGTCAATGCCGGAAGCTATAATATAGCCATTGGTTATTATGCCAGCGCTCAGAGCGGGGGGAGCTTAAATACTTCTGTCGGGCCTTACTCCTTACGTTACAACAATGCAGGAGGCAGCAATTGTTCAATAGGCGCTTATACCCTCTACAATAATACCGGTTCAAGAAACAGTGTTATCGGGGAAGAGGCACTATATAATTCCACATCCGCCGATGGAAATACAGCAGCCGGTTCAATGGCAATGTACGGCACAACAACTGGTGATTACAACACGGCTTTAGGTACATATTCATTAAGGACCAATACCACGGGTTCGAAAAATACTGCCCTGGGTGATTCAGCAGATGTTACAACCGGAACTTTCAACAATGCCACAGCTATCGGGTATAAAGCTTCTGTAAATGCAAGCAACAAGGTAAGGATAGGGAACAGCAGCGTAACTGTAATCGAAGGGCAGGTGAGCTGGTCGGTTGCCAGCGACAAACGCCTTAAAGACAACATTGAATATACCGAAAAGCTGGGTCTCCAGTTTATTAATGGCCTGAAAACGGTTTCGTTCACATACAAAAATGACCCGCAAAAAATTCACCATGATGGCCTTATTGCACAGGACGTAAAAAAGATCCTTGAAGATCTTGGTATTGAATTCAGTGGCCTGTCAGTCAGTGATAATTCTGAAAAAACCATGGATCTCGCATATTCTGAATTTGTGATACCGTTAATCAATGCCGTAAAGGAACTGAACAGCAGGAATCAAAAACAGCAATCACAGATAGAAGCCGGCAAATCTGAGCTCCAGTCTCTGAGGGAAGAGGTATCCCAGATCAAAGAGATGCTTGCCAGGGGAGGAAAATGATGATCGGGAGGATGACGAAAAAGGAAGATCCATATTCAAAAAATTCTAATTTTAAGCACGAATAACTGCCAGATTAGATTCTATGAAAAGAATTCTTAAAAGGATCCTCTATACTGTCCTTTTCCTGCTTGCAGCAATTATTATCTCCGGGCTAGTAATGGCTTTCCTTCCTGGCAGGTTTAATCCTGCCCCTGCAGGTATCACGCCCGCGGAGGCAGTAAAACTCAGAGAGAGCTTACCGGTGCCGCATCAGCAGTTCTCCGCATCCGACGGAGCCACACTTTCTCTCCGCAGATGGGATGCTAACAAGGCTGCTCCTCAGAAAAAATATATCAGAAGCCTCGTCTTTACACGGGTTGTCATTTTAGGGCACGGCATGGGAGTGGCTGCCGCGATTTGTGCTGCAAATGCGGTCCCTTCGGATATCTCGGGACTGATCCTTCTCTCAGGTGCGTATGAAAGTAAAAAAGGAGTTCTGGTCATGAAAAACACCACCCATGCTAAAATTCCTTTGGGAAGCTGGCAGGAGGTAGTTGCCTGACCGGATAAGAACTTTAAAACCGGAATGTAAATGTGAGGTGTGAAGCGCATTTATCAAAAGCTGTAATATGGACAGGATAATTCATGACGACTGCATCTACGAAAACCAGGTTTACAGGGAGAACATCCTTGAACCCGGGGATTATGAGAACTGCATATTCAGGAACTGCGATTTTACGGAGGCCGACCTTTCGGGGATTAACTTCGAGGGCTGCGAGTTTCATGAATGCAACATGAGCCTCTCCATTCTTATGCAGACAACCATCAGCGAGGTAAAATTCATAAAATGCAAACTGCTCGGTTTGCATTTCGAAGACTGTAACAGGCTCATCATATCTTTCTCTCTCGATAGCTGTTCCCTGGAGCTGTGTTCTTTCAACAAGCTGAAGCTGAAGAAGTCGGTATTTAAAAACTCCAGAATAACAGAAGCAGACTTCACCGAAACCGACCTGAGCTCATCCATCATAAAAAACTGTGACCTCGACAGGTCCGTTTTCAGGATGACCAACCTTGAGAATGCGGACCTGCGCGGATCATATAATTTTTCTGTCGATCCCGACCTCAACCGCATCAGGAGAGCAAGATTCTCAGCTGCCACCCTGGCAGGGCTGATGGGAAAGTATGACATAATTGTCGATTGAAAAATGTGAGGGAAATTGTTCTCACTTTCTTTCTGCTGACCAGGAGGGGATTCCCTGTGCAGGTTGCTTTAAATTGCAGTTTTCAGTGAGTCCCGGGATTTAATTTTCCAGCTGAATCCCTGATCAAAGAATTGTACCCGGGAAAGCAGGCGTGAGCAAATGCATGCATGAATCTTCTGAATTCGACCAGTCCGTCTTATACAAAGATTATCCTCGTTACTTCTTGATCATAATATCAATCTTAGGATAGAAAAATCCTTTATTAATTCCGGGATTCATCTTTATCAGAAACTTATGGTACTTCCTGTCAAGTGAGAACGGAAGGAAATACCGTTTTAAATAATTAACTCCCTGAAATTGGGATGCCCTGATATTCAATGCGATCTCTATTTCGTGATAACTAAAGCCCCTGCCTCTCCTTAAGAAATGCAAGAGCATATCTTCGGAATATTCGTGATAATACTGATTGAGAAATTCTCTTGGACTATACCTGGTATAATCGAATGCCAGGTTGTCGGGCAGCCAGTGAAAGAATGGGAGCCAGGAAGTATGTTCATCAACATACCACAGCCTGTTTGGAGTATCGACAATGCTTAAAAATCCACCTGCAGGCAACAAATCATAAAATTGCTTCAGGCACAAAATTCTCTCCTGGTACGTCATGTGTTCCATGCAGGCGAAAAATATTACCAGGTCAAATTTCTGATCTTTAACAACATCTGATATTTCTGAAGCATTTCCATGAATGAAATTTACCTGCAAGTTGTAAATCTTACATCTTTCCCTGGCAACGGCCAAAGCTTCTTCCTCAATATCAACTGCGGTCACATTTGCTCCCTGCTCCGCAAGAGCCACTGTTGATGAACCGGTTCCGCATCCGATTTCCAGGATATTCGCACCCCTTAACCTGATGTTTTTATCAAGCCATGGTATATACAGAAACCTGTCCGACTCGAGTCTTTCAAGCAAATGAGCTTTCAGGTCAGCCATAAATGTTTTGTCTGAAAAAGAGCCTTCGCTCCGCCATCCCTGGAAAAAAGTAGCTTTGAGCGATTCCTCAATCTTAGCCGCCTGCGTTCTGTCAATCCTGATCTGATTCTTAATCAGATGGCCAGGCATTTGAAATCTCCTGAACCGTTTTACCAGGTTTCTTCCGATTTTTTTTATCATACTGTCAGCTTTCGCCTTTTTAAAGATAGCAAATACATAAATCCATCCACAGGTATCCGGATTACTTATTTATAAATACAACGTTTCAGGGGAATGACACATATCAGAATATGAATCCAGGGCGAACCAGTGGAAATCGGCATTTTTAAGAAGGAACATTTATCATTTAACTGTTCCGGCAGAAAACTGACAAAAAAGCAGTTCCGGTCATCTGTTCACTGGATTTGCTTTCATATCGGTTGACCCGGAAGTGGCGGTGGCAATTTTAAGATTGTCTTATCTCTGAGATACTATAAAATATTGATTATCAGAATTCGTTTATAACCTGTTGAACAACCAAAAAAAACTTCATCATGTCTTTTTCATCCTTTTGTTGATCCTTTTTCGGCCAGAATCTTTGTAGTTACCGGGAAATGATGAAATAATTTTGACTGTTGTAACCAATTAAATCTATTATTATGAAAAAGACAGACGTAACACTCATTGTTGCAATCGGCATATTGATTTGCCAGGCTCCTGCTATTTGGGGACAGGATATTACCGAGTTTAACACGACAAGGATGATTTCCTTAAAGGCAGAGTCACAGGAAATTAAAATTAACATCAATGTTCCTGAATCTTACAAATACATGAGTCTGTGGATTGCTGCAAATTTAAATGAAGGTGATCTTTCTGTTGAACTCCTTGATCCCAACGGAGAAAAAAAAGGTGACTTTTCAGTAGGTTGTGCTTTAAGTATAAGCAGACCAGCTGGTACTGATCAGGAAAATACCAGCCATGAAGTGGTACAGGGACGAATTAATAAATCAATTAACAACCCACTGAAGGGTACCTGGGTAATCAGGCTAAATCCCAAAAAGGCAACTGGTCAGGTTCAGATAGAGATTGACCAACATCTGCCCGGAACTAAAAAGAATGATAATTAGGATCTCTATATGCAAGTTACAGGATTTAAGGCGGTAATTATTGCAATAGCATGTCTTTCTCAGTGCAGGTATTCATTCTCACAATCAGGTCAGATAACCGGGGAAATACAAATTGACACATCTGTTTGGACCCCTGTGGCTTATTTGACGATCATACCTGAATTTGGAAAAATGAATACAATGTCAAATGACATGATTGCAGACAGGGCTAATATTGATAACCGGGGAAGGTTTTTGTTTGATATAAAATACTTGCCAAATGAGGATCAGTTGATTAGAATTCATATTTCTAAAAAAGGGGATCCGGCGGCTTCGCTTATCATCGGTGGGAAAGATGAAAATTTCATTTTTATTGTGGCTAACAGAAACTCCCTGATTAGAATTGAAAACCAGGAACAGGAGCCATTCTACAATGCAGCAGTAAGTGGGTATGATCCGAATTCTGAATTTAAACAGATTAATGAAATTGCCAATTACAGAGATACACTGGGTTCAAATGAAACGACATTGAAGGCTGAACTGATCCAAAGCGCCGTTTCTGAGAAACTAAGATTCTTTGCTGATACATGTTCAAATTCTCTTGTCTCTCTATATGCAATTTACAAATCTGATCCTGAAAAGAACTTTCCCGTTAATCAGCAATTCTATTACAATTACCTGGCAAAACTGAAAAATGATAAGTCCGGTTATATGCAAGAATTTAAAAGAAAGATTCCGCAATCGCGGAATTCTTTTCTTTATTATCTGGTACTGTCAGGAATATTCTTCTTTGTCACCGGATATGTTACCAGAGTCTTGCTAAATAAGCCTGAAAGAAAAATGCAAAATCCAATACATGAATTGAGCCTTCAGGAGAGAAAGGTATTTGAATTAGTCGTCATGGGTAAATCAAATAAAGAGATTTCAGAATCACTAATGATAGGAGTCAGTACTGTAAAATCTCATATCAACAGTATCTATTCAAAACTTAAAATCAATTCCAGGAAGGAAGCTGTAAACCTGGAACTTTTTAATAAAATGCCTGCCCCTGCAGAAAATACTGAAATGCACAGTAATTGAAATTCTTTTTAAGGCTAAACATCATCTAATCTAACCTTGTTGGATTATCCGAATATGTGGCTTGTTTGTATTTAAGCTTCCTGTTTCTCCTGGAATAATTTAAATATACTACAACCCTTTGCCTAATTCTATCTGTTAGATATTCTGATAATTAGACGTCAAAATAAAATTATTACTAATTCATTAGTAGATATACTAAAAATATAGTATAAATTTGCATATAAATACTTTTTCATTATGGAGCTAACCCGGGCCGAAGAACAAATAATGCAAATCCTCTGGAGAATTGAGAAGGGATTTGTAAAGGATATCCTTGAAAATTTTATTGAGCCAAAACCTGCATATACAACGGTTGCCACCATTCTTAAAATTCTTGAAAAAAAAGAATTTGTCAGTCATAAAGCTTATGGGAACAGTTATCAGTTCTTTCCATTGATTTCCAAGGAACAATACTCGAAGTATCTGATAAACTCAGTAATCAGGCGACATTATAAAACATCAATCAGAGATATCGTTTCATCTTTCGTCGATAATAATGAAATCGAGGTGAAAGATATTGACGAAGCAATTAAACTTCTGAATGATCTGAAAAAAAGAAACTCATGACACACTATTTGATTTACACCCTTGAAGTATCTATCTGCCTGTTACTGTTTTTTATTGTTTATTCATTTTTTTTAAGGAACGAAACATTCCATAGCCTGAAGCGATTGTATCTGCTGCTCTCGGTTTTCTTATCTGCGGTTATACCGCTCCTGCCAGTAATAGGACTCCCGGGTGAAGTAACAGTGGGTCCGGTTGTAAGTATCTCAAATGGTCCGCTTCTGACAATATATCACGATTCATTTGAAAGGGTAATTGTGAATAATGCCAAGCCGCTATTAACTGAAATTCATTCAAATAATAACTTAGAGGGCTTTATATTGAAAGTAATTTTTTCGATATATCTTTTAGGAGGTCTTATACTTCTTGTAAAGCTGATCATCAGAATTCATAGAATTCGTACCCTGTCAAGGTACAATTATGTCGATTTCCGGGATGGAATTAAGACAGTCAGGTTGAATGGTGATTATCCGACCTTTTCATTTTTCAAATGTGTTTATCTGAATTGCGACAATATGTCTGATGCGGAGCAAAATCAGGTCTTTGAACATGAAAAGGTGCATATAAAGGAATGTCATTCATTGGACATTCTGATGATCGAAATCCTTCATATCTTCCTTTGGTACAATCCAATTGTCCGGGTAATCAAAAGAGCCCTGGTGAAAGTTCATGAGTGCCAGGCAGACTCCCAGCTTGTTCGTTCGTCAGATGTAGTTGTTGAAGCCTATAAATCGCTTCTGCTGAAACAATACTTAAAACCATTTAATATCGACCTGGTTCATCCTTTTAATTTTTCATTAATTAAATACAGAATTGACATGATCGGCAAATCAAAATCCAAATGGTGGGCAAAACTCAAACTCGCATGTTTTTTGCCGGTAATTTTGATAGCACTTGTTGCTTTCTCAAAAGTGACGGTCAAGGATGAAAGTGCCATACCTGCGGAATCGGTTACTGTTTCCGATCAGCTGGATTCTTTGAATCTGATGATGGTTTATATTCCGGCGGGACAATTTACTTTTAATCGATCTGATGGCCCTGAAAATATCCGTAGTGAGGTGACCGTTGATGCGTTCTGGATGAAACAGAGTGAGGTTACAAACGGGGAGTACTTTGAATATGTTGAAGAATTAAGGAAAGACTCAAGCATAACCACTTATAAAAACTCCCTTCCCGATCTGAATAAAGCGCCGTTAAAGAACTACTTTTCCGATCCCCGCTATAAGTTTTACCCGGTAGTTGGAATTAGTTTTAACCAGGCAAAAAAATTCTGTAAATGGAAAACTGCATTTGAAAACAAAAAGTTGAATGCGCAGGGTAAGCCACCTGTGCAGAACTACAGACTACCGTACGAAGCTGAATGGATATATGCTTCCACAGGTGGTGAAGAACCAGAAAAAATAATGATCCCTCAGATAAAACCCTTAAGTGAAATCGGATCAGGAGATCCCAATGAATTTGGCCTTTATGACATGTTTAATAATGTATCTGAATGGACCAACTCGAAATTTGATGCAGTAAATTATAAGAAATCAATCCAGATAAATCCGACCTCTTCAATTGATACAATCATTGTAAAAGGGAACAATTTTAAGGATTCCGCTAAGAGCCAGACTATACTTGTCAGGGGAGATAATTCTTTTGAATATGTTGGGTTCAGATATGTCAGATCCAGCAATGTAGAACTCAAGGATAAAAAGGAATAGTAAAACCAGGTCCAGTAAGTAGTCGTTCACCTGAGGTTCTAAACTTAAATTATTTAAGTTAAATCACTGCAAATATATATGAAAATGGCGGCGGGGATCCTTAATTATTAGTTGATTCGCTTAGGAGAATGAACAAGAATGAGGCAGATCTGACTTGTTCAGATCAATGATTACATCCATATTACACTATCTGAAAACCTCGAACCACATAGTATTAATTATTGGGAGTTTGGAATACGATGAATTGTTCCAGCTATGTTCCGGCTGACAAAAACAAAAAGGCCTTATTCTATTTATGGTGCTGACCCGCCTGGGCTTCGCGATAAAATTCAGTGTGAGGGCGGGTGTGAGTGTGAGAACAAAAAAAGTGAGATGCTCGCTTGAGAAAATCCAGGTGTGAGTGTGAGAGCGGGTGTGAGAGAAAAAGAGTGAGAAGTGCTCGCTCTCGCTCCCGCTCTCACTCTTTTTGTTGACCCACCTGGGCTCGAACCAGGACTCTGCGGAACCAAAATCCGTCGTGTTGCCAATTACACCATGGGTCAATCATTGCCTCATAAGGCGCTTCAAAATTACTTAAAATTTTTTATTTGCTACATTTGAGCTTCATTTACCCTGCCCTGTTATATGATATCACCCGGACAAATCTCCTCAGTGCTTGCCCTCCTCACCAGGGCCGGAAATGAAATTATGAAGGTCTATGCCAGCGATAACTTCGGCATCAGGTTCAAGGAGGATGAAAGCCCCGTTACAAAGGCTGATTATGCCTCAGATACCATAATAAAAAATGGCCTTTCGGTTATTACCCCCGGGATACCCGTCTACAGCGAGGAGACCAGGGATGTTCCATATTCCGTGAGATCTGAATGGAAAGACCTCTGGATCCTCGATCCTCTCGACGGTACAAAAGAATTTATCGCGCGCAGCGATGAATTCTGCATCTCGCTCGCCCTCATCACCGAAGGAAGAGCGGTGGCAGGGTTCATCCAGGCACCAGTGACAGGGGAGATATGGTTTGCACAGAAAGACGAAGGGGCCTGGAAGGTTGCAAACGGGAACCGGGTGAGGTTGCCGCTTGCCAAAGGTGAAGGGCCATTCAGTATAAACATAAGCCGCACACATCATTCAAAAAACGAGGAGGAATGGATCGTACGATTCATGCAGGATAATGAGGCGGTAACCCATATTACCGGGAGCGCTATCAAATTCAGCAGGATTGCCGAGGGATCCAGCGACCTCTACCCAAAATTCAGCCTTATCCACGAATGGGACATCGCCGCGGGTCAGATCATTATCGAGGAGGCAGGTGGAAGGATCATCGAGCCGGCAACAGGCAAACCACCCGTCTTCAACAAGGAAGATTATCATCAGCCGCCGTTCGTGGCATTCGGGCCAAGGGTAAAGGACTGGACGAGATGGGCTGGAAAAATGTGAAAGGATAAATGCGAAAGTGGTACAGGAACCTTTCTCTTAAATTACATACTTACAATTACCTGACTATTGCCTGACAGTTTCCTGACAATTGCCTGACTATCGTATGAGCATTGATTGTCGTTTGACTGCCGGAGGCTTAAGCCCCCCTGCCTTTAGCTTTTCTCGAACTTCTGTTTAGCTATATCGTCCACCTCGGTGATGTGGAAGGGGCAGGTAACAAGCGAACGAAGTATAAAGCCCAGGTCGCACATATCTTCATCACCCTCTTCGTAGAACCACGATATTTTTGCCTTCGACGACATGCCGGGGATACGGCCAAGCTCCTTAAGTATGGCATAGAGCCATTTAATGGATGTGGTATTTATGAATTCAAAGCCAAGCTGAACCGTTGTCATCCGCGGATTCTCATTCACATACTGGATTATCCAGTCGTGAAGGGGCCTGTAGAACTCTGCGGGGTTTTCAGAAATCGACCTGCCCACAATAAGGATCCGCCCCGGCTCAAAAACGATCCAGGGTGTCTTTTTTGTGGGCTCGATAATAAGATTCTGAAGAGCCATCTACTTTATTCTCCGTCCTTTACAGTTGTTCCGGGATTTAACTCAGAATGCCCCACAGGCAGGTCAACCGGTATCAGCCCTGCGGAACATGTAAAATTATAAAATTGGACCAATTCTCCAAATCTTATTTCTGCTCAATCTGGTTAAAGAGAGTCGGGGCAGGTTCCTCCCAGAGCGTAGGATGCTCATCGTCAAAGCGTTTTAGTATTGCCGACATGATCGTCGCCCTCAGGAATTCGGATTTGTTCTTTATCCTGTACCTGCCGCAATAGACATTAAGGGCGCGCATCTCCCTTTCATTCAGCATTATCGAAAGCCGGGCGCTTCTTTTAAGCTTTTCTTCCTTGTGATTCTGGCGTTTCACTGGTTCAGGATTTCCCGTTATTTCCGCTAAATTATAAAACGGCCCGCGCCTGGAAAGCCGGATACCGATTAGTTTTTAACACAAAAAAAAGGACCAGCTCGTAATATGCTGATCCTTCTATATTTAAAGTATGTACAACTTTATCTGCTAAGCCTTGCCTGCGCTGCCAAGCACATTGACTACCTTGTGCTTATAGAGCTCCTTAAGCTTATCGCGGGCCGGGCCAAGGTAATTTCTCGGGTCAAACTCACCGGGCTTCTCTACGAAGACCTTGCGGATAGCGGCTGTCATTGCAAGGCGACCATCGCTGTCGATATTGATCTTGCAAACTGCCGAGCTGGCTGCCCTGCGAAGCTGATCCTCAGATACACCTGCGGTGTTTTCCATCCTGCCACCGTACTTGTTGATCTCGTCAACTATATCCAGCGGAACAGACGATGCCCCGTGCAGAACGATCGGGAACCCTGGTATCCTCTTTTCACATTCTTCAAGGATGTCGAAACGGAGAGGAGGAGGAAGTTCGCCCGGTTTAACCTTGAATTTGAAGGCCCCGTGTGATGTTCCGATCGAAATTGCCAGTGAATCAACCCCGGTCTTTTTCACAAAATCCTCTACCTCCTGCGGCCTGGTATATGAGCTGTGATCAGATGAGACCTCATCCTCAATACCTGCAAGAACACCGAGTTCGCCTTCAACAGTCACATCATACTGGTGTGCGAAGTCGACAACCTGCTTTGTAAGCCTTACATTTTCCTCGTACGGGAAATGCGATCCGTCGATCATCACCGACGAGAATCCGGTTTCGATACATGCCTTGCATGTCTCAAAGCTGTCGCCATGATCGAGGTGAAGAACAATCGGTATTGCACAGCCAAGTTCCTTTGCATATTCAACTGCCCCCTTGGCAAGGTACTGAAGCAATGTCTGGTTTGCATATTTTCGTGCACCTTTCGATACCTGGAGTATCACAGGTGATTTGGTCTCCACGCAGGCGCTTATTATCGCCTGCAACTGTTCAAGGTTATTGAAGTTGAACGCGGGAATGGCATATCCGCCCTTTACCGCACCCCTGAAAAGCTCCCTCGAGTTTACAAGTCCTAATTCCTTATAATGAAGCATATTCTTTAGTTTTAAATGAGGCGCCAAGTTAGAGATTTTGCTTCGCGGTGGCAAGTATTCTTGAAAAAATCTGACCACTGCTTTTTAAGTTTTTCATTGACTGTATATTATTCAAATCCATATTTTCACTTTGCGGCATCAAACTTGCTGATATAATGATTATCTTCGTACCCTTGTAAAAAAGGCATTCTATTCCGAGTTATATGAAACGAATTATTATAATCACCGGGCTGCTCTGGTTCATCCTTGTCCCGGCAGTTTTTTCACAGCAAAAAACCTGGACCCTCGAGGAATGTGTGAAGCATGCCATCGACAACAACATCCAGATCAAACAGCAATTTCTCCAGACAGAATATCAGAAAAACACTCTTGACCTGTCCAAGCTGAAGCTGCTTCCGACTATTAACGGGCAGGCTGGACATAACTTCTCCTTCTCAAGAACTCTTGATAATTCAGGACCGATCCCAAAATATGTACAGAACAGTATGTACGATCAGTTCAGCATTGGCGGCAATACAAATCTTTTCAGCGGTTTGCAGAACTACAATACTATCAAGAAGAACAATTTTTCACTGCTGGCCAGCGAACAGGACCTTGAGAACATAAAGGATAATGTCGCACTGAATGTTGCCCTGGGTTATCTCCAGATACTCCTAAATAAGGAGCTTGTTTCAGCAACGGACCAGCAGCTGCAGATTTCCAACCAGCAGATTGAAAAAACAAGAAAACTGGTGGAAGCCGGTAGCTCTGCAAAGGGGAACCTCCTCCAGA
>Ga0335071_10004368_pt1 | contig 14759 bp, 10 predicted proteins | sample Lox_Sample_15_FD_206724 | JGI IMG/M metagenome (GOLD analysis project Ga0335071, IMG submission 206724) | Soil microbial communities from Loxahatchee National Wildlife Refuge, Florida, United States - Lox_Sample_1.5 | ecosystem: Environmental > Terrestrial > Soil > Wetlands | place: USA... | reverse complement strand
CCGTATGCCGAGATCTCCATACTCCTTCCTGAAGGTGTTCATACAGTGCGGAGATAGGGTTATAATCTCCTTGACTCCATATTCTGCAAAATTACCGCTGTTTTCTTCTCGCAGTTCTTCGAAGAGTCCTACCTCCCCCATCCTGCGTATCTCGTTTCCGCAGCAAGCCTCTTCTTCGCCGAGAACGCCGAACTCTACGCCCGTGCTGTGAAGCAGCCGAGCCACGTTGACGGGTATCACCATACATCTTGGATCGTATGCCTGTATGCAACAGGCGAAGAGTAGCCGCTTTTCTTTTGTCTCAGAGATGTGAGGGACCTCGAAATCAAGCTTTCCGATCCACTCGGCGCGCTTGCTCCTTGGCTTCCCCCAGGGGTTCTTCTGCACGAAGGTATTTTCAAGGGCCTTCTGGATAGTCACAGGTATGCGACCATCCTCGATCAGGACAGACCTTATATCGATGATGACCTCCGAGGGCTTCACGTCCCGCGGGCAGCGTATCGTGCACGTGCTGCAGGAAGTGCAATACCACGGCAACGCCTCTTCAACAGCGCGCTGAAACTGCTTCTTCCGTATGATCATTCTGATGTTGAAAGGTGTCTTTCCCGCTTCAGGACAGCTTCCTGTGCATTTTCCGCACTGCATGCAGGCTATTACTCGTTCACTGTTCAAGGGATTTTACCGCCTCCTTACCGCAAGGTTAGTACACATCGCACGCCGCGCTCATTTCATCAACACCGCCGGCAGGTAGGTGGCGAGCTCAGGGAATATAAACAAGAGTATCATGCAGACGATCATCGATGCGAGGAATGGATAGACGCCTTTGTATATCAGGTTCATGGGCGCCTTCGTGATGTTCTTAACCACAAAGACACAGATAGCAACCGGTGGGATAACCGACCCTATGCAGACCGTGCAGGCCACCATGATGCCTGCCCAGAGCGGATCGTAACCCAGTTTTAGAATCATCGGGAAAAAGATCGGCGTCGCGAGAATCATGAATGCCAGATCGTCGATAAAGGAGCCGCCCAGGAGATAGACCAGGAAAATGATGATCATTATCACCGCTCTGGGCAGCGGCAGCCCGACAATCCAGTCTGCAGAGGCCTGAGGCATGTTAGTGACCGCAATGAAATGGCCCAGTACCGCCGAAGACCCGATCAGCAAAAGCACCATACAGGACGTCCGCAAGGCCTCTTGAATCGACTTTGTAAATCCCTTGAACCCCAGGTCACGTTTTGCCATACAGAGGACCAGAACCGCAAAAGCACCGATGCTGCCTGCTTCCGTGGGCGTGAAAAAGCCATACATCAGGCCGCCTATGAGAAGAATGAATATGACAATGGGCCATATCACATCCGGGAGCGCCTTCCACCGCTCCGGCCAGGGATACCTGTCACCCCTGGGACCGAGCGACGGGTTTATTCTGCACCATCCGAAAATGATCACTGCAAAAAAGAAGGCCATGATCAGGCCGGGAAGGATGCCTGCCATGAAGAGCCGTCCGATGGACTGCTGTGTGATGATACCAAAGACTATGAGTGTTACGCTCGGCGGGAGAAGCACGCCCAGCACCCCGACCGTAGCCACTATTCCCGTGGAGAGCTTTCTGCTGTAGCCGAAGCGGTCCATCTCCGGAATAGCAACGCTCGCGAATGTTGCGGAAGTGGCGACGACCGAGCCACAGATCGCCTTGAAGACAGTTGCTCCCGCGACGGTTGCCATCGCAAGCCCGCCAGGGATATGCCCCAGGAATTTATGCGTCGTGTCGTACAACCTTTTCGCAATTCCGGCATTGAATGCGATTTGACCCATAAGAACAAAGAGGGGTATGGCTGTTAAGCCATACGAGGCAAGGGAATCAAGAAAATCGTTGGCCATCAAACTGACGGCCGTATCGAAATCATTGAGTATGGTGAACCCCACAAAACCGACCGCTGCCATAGCGAAGGCGAGCTCAATTCCCGTCAAGAAAAGGCCCAGCAGCACAACCAAGCCGACTATACCTACCAAAGTCTCATTCATGCTCGGCCCCCTTGAAGATCGCTTTGAGGATATCACTTACGAGGACAAGACATTCAACCAGACTCGAAAGAGACAGGGCATATGCAACAGGATAGAAAGGGACGTGCAAGGTGAGGGAAACCTCCCCTGTACTGTAAAGATCATTCCCCTTCAGATACAACGACCACGCAAGGAGAAGGAACACCCCGAGCCCGAGGAGTTTCGTGAGTACCGTCAGAATTCTCCTTCCCGTCTTCGAGAGAGCATGGGTGATCATGTCCACGTTCACATGCGCACCGTCAAGAGAGGTCTGGGCAATTGCAAAACCGGCCACAAGAGCGCCTCCGAAGGACATGAGCTCAAAGGTGCCTGTGATCGCTTTTCCCACGTATCGCAGTATCACGTCAAGAACGGTAAGAAGCATCATCAATGCCAGGACAACTCCCCCCACCGTATTCAGCACTCCGCTTGATTTAAACGTAGCACTGATGAATGCGCGCATAGTCTACCTCCGCTGATTTAGTCTTTCCGATGGAGTGCGGCTCACGCACTCCATCGGGCCGGCAAACTACTTTCTGTACTGTTTAAAGGATTCGAGGAGAAACTTCACGGCCTCATCACCCGGCATTCCCTTTGCCTTCATCTCCTTCACATACTCATCAACAAGAGGCTTAGCGCCCTTATCATACCAGCGCGCATCTTCTTCGTGGCTCAGCGTGATAATCTTGTCACCTCTCTTAATGAGCCAGTCTTTTCCCGAGATGTCTATGTCCGCCCACATCTTGCCATACTTCTCTATGTACTCGGGGCTCATCTTGTCGATAATGTCCTGTACATCTTTAGGAAGAGAGGCGAATTTCTTTTTGTTCATTGCGACAATAAAGGTCGCGGAGTATGCAGTCGAGGTGTTCTCTGTAGAGTACTTTACGTGCTCGCCCGTCCTGAAACCTTCCAGGGCCTCGTAACTGGACATAAGGCCGTCCACAACCCCTTTTGCAAGGGCGTCATAGACGTCCGGCATAGGCATGGCCACCGGTGTACCTCCTATCAGACCTACGAATTTAGCATTCGATCCATAGCATCTCAGTTTTAGCCCTTTCACATCATCCAGTTTTTCAACCGGTTTGGTCTTCGTGTGGAGGTAACCGCCAGGCTGCCCGTGAAACCAGAGCACGTGCACGTCATCGAATTCTTTGGGTTTGAACTTGGCATACATCTGGTTGGCAATTTTTGTAGCGGCCGGACCGGGTGGGGTCCCAATCGGAAGATCCAGAACTTGAGAGAAAGGAAACCTCCCCATGGTATAGCCAAGAACATGGTTGCTCACATCGGCGATGTCCTTTACGACGGCATCGTAGCACTGCGCAGCGGGCACGAGGGTGCCACCGGCGTAATAGTTAACCTTAACCTTACCGCCGGTGCGCTTCTCCAGATCTTTACCCCATTGCTCCAGAAGGACGTTCTGCTGATGTGTGATGGGAAACCAGTTGGCGACTTTCAGGGTAATGACTTTTGTCTCTGCAGCGCCGGCTGGGCTGAACATACCTGACACCACGTAGAGCAGGAAAAGAAAAAAACAAAAAATCCGAACCTGTTTCATAACCCCTCCTCTTTGTTTTTTGCCGCTCACCGCATTTCAGCAGTGAAGCGGGGATCTCACTTCACGGGTGTTGCATAATGGGCACGTATCTCCTTCTTAAGAACCTTCCCCTGAGGACTCTTGGGCAGCTCCTTCCAGAAGTCGACGCTCTTCGGTTTCTTGTACCCCGCAAGATGTTGTCCACAGAACTCCTTTATTTCCGATTCGGTCGCCTCGGACCCATTCCTGAGGACAACTACCGCCTTCACCACTTCCCCCCAATGTTCATCGGCAACGCCCACAACCGATGCCTCTGAAACTGCCGGGTGGCGATATAACACCTCCTCCACTTCCCTCGGGTATATGTTCACGCCTCCCGAGATGATGAGGTCGTTCTTTCTCTCCACGATGTAGACGTACGCCTCTTCGTCCACCCGCCCCAAATCGCCAGTATGCAGCCAGCCGTCCTTCAGCTTCTTTGCCGTCTCTTCAGGCATCTGCCAATACTCCCTCATCATGGCTTCACTGCGGACAATAATCTCGCCTACCTCCCCGACAGGCACATCATTGTCATGATCATCCACGATCCTGACCTCGTAATTGACTACCGCCCTTCCAGATGAGGCAAGCCTCTTCTGTTTCTCTTCAGACCCGTCAAGTATGTGATCCTCCGGCCTGAGTACAGTCGTCAGGGGCCCTGTTTCGGTCTGGCCGTAGAGTTGCGCAAATCCGCAGGGGAAAACCGCCAAAGCTCGCTTGAGCAGTTCTACCGGCATAGGCGCAGCAGCATACAGGATCAGGCGCAGGCTTGCCAGGTCGAATTTACTGACATCCGGAACCTGAAGAAGGCTGTGAATCATGGTCGGCACCATCTGACAGCGGGTTATCCTTTCCCGGGCTATGTAGGACAGGATCTCAACCGGGTCAAAACCCCCTTCCCGCTTGATATGGAACGTGTTGGCCATGAACACGTGACGAACGATGTTGTCTTCACCAGCCACATGGTAAAGAGGAAAGGTGATCAGCACCCTCTCATCGTAGTCGACCTTCAATTCGATAACGCCTGCCGCCGCATCAGACAGCAGGTGCCGGTGTGTCCTTACCGCACCCTTTGGCTTTCCGGTGGTCCCGGCTGTGAAAAAAATAGACAACACATCGTTTTCACCCACCATGCCAGCTGGTTCGCTACCGGCAGCCGCGTCGAGCGTGAGCTCGTACGAATCCATAAAGGGCGACTCCGGCTGCTGCAGGCAGATGTATCGCTCAACGGTCGCCAGATCGGGTTTGAGCACGTCTATCATCTCGCCATAATCTCTGTCAAGAAAAAGAAACTTCGGTGTAGAGTAGTTGATTACTTCTTTTAGCTCCGGCGCCTTCAGGTGATTGTTGTAAGGGCAAAAAATACCGCCTGTCTTCGCCGCAGCGAAATAAATTTCAAGAAATTGGTGGGAGTTGTGAACGAGGGCTCCGACTCTGTCTCCCTTCTTGAGTCCTGCGTGAACCAGAGCATTCGCGAGGCGGTTCACCCGCTCATTCAGTCTGCGGTAGTTCATGGAGACTTCTTCTGAGACAATGGCAGGCTTTTCGGGAAATTTATTGGCGTTTCTCGCGAGCAGATCCCCTATAGTCATTTCTTATCTCCTGACGACCCCGTTTTATACAATACTCCTCTTCCCTATATTCCTCAATCGGAAAAGAAGAGCAAGTACAATGCCCAGCTTTGAAGGGGCTCCAGATCTTTGGGCTATGGGCACGCTGCACAGATCTATTAAATCAGAGATAGGCGCGGTACAGCGCGTAATAGATGCATTGTGTCACTTTCAGTTGAGTCTCAATTCAGACTTTTTGAACACGTGACACCGCTTCTCATCCCTTGGGGGGAACTGCACCTGTTGTTTCGTTTCGATACACAGGTGTATCAACTCTACACACTCCCGCGTAGTTTCTCCAATGCCTCATTTCTTGTTCCTGCGCTTCTAAACAGGGCTGACTACCTTTGCATGAGCTGCGACCGTGCTGGCACGGCACTTGTATCGTAAACCTATCGGATCTGGTGGTTTGAAAAACTCCAAGGAGGCGGCAATGTTCGAACTTACCCCGGAACAGAGAGATATCAAACAGGCTGCGTGTGAATTTGCAGAAAAAGAGTTCAGGGATGTGGCCCGCGAGCTGGACGATAACGAGCGCTTCGACGACAAGCTCTGGAAGAAAGCGGCTGAGCTTGGATTTCTCGGAATGTTCATAGAGGAACAATACGGAGGAGCAGGCCTGGGCCATTTCGAACAATGCCTTGTTATAGAAGAGTTTGCAAGGGTAGATACGGGTATCGCGCAGTGCATGGTGGCTTCCTATTTCGGCACGCAGTTGATAAAGCTTTTCGGAACAGAAAGCCAGAAACAGAAATACCTGCGTCCTGTGTGCGAGGGAACGTGGCGAGCGGGTATGGCGTCCACCGAACCCGACGCAGGGAGCGACGTGGCGGCTATCACGACCACCGCTGTCAAAGATGGTGATGACTACGTCATTTCAGGAAATAAAATGTTCATCACCAATGGCAGCATAGGCAACTTTCTTCTGGTGCTTTGCGTTACCGACCCAAAGAATCCGCGGAAGCACGATCGCCTCAGCACGATCATCGTGGAAACCGATCGACCCGGCTACGAAGCGAACAGGCTCCATGGTAAACTCTCAATAAGGTGCTCCGATACCTGCGAAGTCGCATTTAAAGATGTGCGGGTTCCGAAGGAAAACCTCGTGGGCGTTGAGGGTAGAGGCTTTTACCAGCTCATGGATTTTTTCAATCGTGCGCGCCTTGACGGCGGGGCCGGCCTTGCGGTCGGCACGGCGCAGGGAGCTCTCGATAAAGCGATAGCACATGTTCGCAAGCGGAAAGCGTTTGGCGGGACCCTCGCCAGTCTCCAGATTGTGCAGGCCAAGATTGCAGAAATGGCTACGCTGGTAGAGGCGGGCAGGAGTCTTCTCTATCGCGCGGCTCTCGCAGTGGATCGGGGCGAAGTAGACCCCGCGCTGATCGCGATGGCCAAGTGGTACACATGCGAAATAGCGGTCAAAGTATCGGATGAATCAATACAGCTCCACGGAGGCTACGGCATCCTCAAAGAGTATGATGTGGAGCATTACTGGAGGGATGCCAAGGTGCTTGAGATTTTTGAAGGCACCAAGGAGGTGGAGAAGGTACTGATTGGAAGAAAGCTGTTGCAACGCTCTTGAGAAGTGAGCGACCAGAACCGAGTAGTTGATATTTCTGAATAAAAGTTTCTAGCTTTCGTTGATCTTACTGTAAAGCCGTTTTCTGCTGATCCCCAGGAGTCGCGCGGCCTTGCTCTTGTTGCCGCCGACCGATCTGAGGACATCTTCGATGTATGTCTTTTCCATAGCCGTAAGCTCCACAACACCCCGGCGGAGATGGTGATCATCCTTCCGATCATCGACCGCCAACCGATTGGCTAGAACGTTTTCCGGCAGAAGGTCAAGGGCAACCTCAGACCGTGACCCTGAAAGCAGCACCGCTCTCTCCAGCACATTGGCCAACTCCCTCACATTGCCCGGCCACCGGTAATTAAGCAATGCCTGCATTGTGTCAGGTGACACCGTCTTGGAGACGCCGCCCCTCGCCTGCTTTCCAAGAAAATAGTCGACCAGGAGGGGAATGTCCTCTTTTCGTTCCCTGAGAGGCGGAACGGCAATGGTAAAGGTGTTGAGCCTGTAAAACAGGTCTTTACGGAACTTCTTTTCATCAACTTCGCGGTCCAGATCTCTATTTGTAGCGCATATGAACCGCACATCCACGCTAATCTCCCTGGTATCTCCTACTTTTCTGAAAACCCCCGCTTCCAGCACTCTGAGCAGCTTTGCCTGGATGGTAGGACCCATGTCACCCACTTCATCCATGAAGAACGTGCCCCCGTTTGCAATTTCCAGGAGACCCAGCTTGTCAGCATCTGCGCCAGTAAAGGCTCCCTTCTTGTGACCGAAGAGCTCGCTTTCGAGAATGGCTTCCTGGAATGTGCTCGAATTGACAGCCACAAAGGGATTATGCGCCCGATGGCTCATGTCATGGATAGCGCGCGCCACCAATTCCTTCCCTGTTCCCGTCTCACCCACAATCAATACGGGAGTATTGGTCGAGGCTACGACGCCGATGAGCCGCTTCACTTCTGCTATGGGCCTGCTTTCTCCGATAAAAGCATCGCGGAACTCAGCTCGATGGAGCTGCTCTTCAAGGATGATATTCTTTTCACGCAACGCTTTCTTTTCATGAGCCTTGACGATTACTTTTGAGAGCACAGACAGCTTTGTGGGTTTTGTCAGATAATCGTAAGCTCCGAGCTTCATCGAGCGGATCGCGCTATCCACCGATGCGTAGCCCGTCAACATAATCACTTCAAGCAGCGGCTGCATTTCTTTGAGCTTCGCTAGAAGCCCTATGCCATCCATGTCTGTGAGTCTTATGTCCAGGACACAGACGTCAAACGGTTCTCCTTTGACCAGCGCTAAGGCTTCCGCAGCGCTGGAGGCTGTTGAAATGCTCATACCTTCGTGAGTGAGCTTCTTGCTGAATGCTTCTACCAGGCGCGTTTCGTCGTCAACAATGAGCACGCGAATCATACCGTTTGCTCCAAGCTCTCATCCTCTGTCCAGGGACAGAGGATGATGCGGCACACGCTTCCTCCGCCCGCACGGTTGCTTATCTCGATTGTGCCACCCATTTTACTGAGAAACTCGTAGCAAAGCGTCAAACCAAGGCCGGTGCCTTTCTGTGAACCCTTGGTTGTAAAGAAGGGCTCGAAAACCAAATCGACTATGTTCTCCGGAATGCCCGCTCCGTTGTCCTCAATCTCAATATGGACAGCTGATCCCTCCGGCCAGGCCTTGATAGATATTTGAGCGTCAGCTCTTTCCTCCACCGCGTCGATTGCATTATTTAAGACATTCAAAAATGTCTGCCGCAATGCGTAGAGATCTCCTTTTACGCGAGGCAGGTCAGGAGCGACATCGCTCACCAGTCGTATCTTCATCTTTTTAAAGTTGATCAGCTCGACAAGGTCATCAATCAACCGGCCCAAATCGATCGGGGCTGTTTCAAATCCGTTTCTGCGGTTCAAGTCGAGCAGGTTCTTGATGGTTTTCTTGCATCGGAATGCCTGCTCCTGAATCACCTCCAGATACTCTGAGAGGTCCTGCAGGTCTGCTCTTTCCAGGCCTCTATTGTCGCATTGCTGAAGAAGTTCATGCGCCAGTTCCGAATGGGCCGTGATGGTCGCGAGAGGATTGCTCAGTTCATGGGCGACGCCTGTCGCAAGCCTGCCTATTGCGGACATGCGCGCCTCCTGAATCAGCTGCACCCTGGTCCTGACCCTATCTGTAGTCTCCTCTATTATACAGAGCAGGCCTTCCACCTCCCCTTTTTTATCGCGAAGAGGCACCCCCTTGAAATTTATGAACTGATTTCTCCCGCGGTACGTGACAAATGGAAAATCATCAAGCTGAAATGCCTCCCCCTCGAGGCCTTTTTGTATGCGCTCGGCAAGGCCGCACTTTATCGTGTAAGAATTCTCAAGCCAGTTAAACCCCATGAGCTTCTCTCGCGCCTTGAAGCCGAGGTCGGAAATCGCTGCCAGCGCCGGATTAACACTTGTAAAAACCCCTTTCTTGTCGATGGTAAATATTGCGACCGGCGCATTCTCAATAATGGCTGTCTGCAGTTCATTGAGGCGGCGGAGCTCCTCGCCGATCCTCTGATGCATGGTCACGTCCTGAATCATCTCGATCACATGCGTAAAGGATTTCTGTCCTTTTCGCTGCAGAGGGGTTGCGGTCAGCACAAAATGCTTCGATTGTCCTTCGTATTCAAGCTTTATATCCAGATGCTCCGTGCGGCCACTGCCGAAGGTTTTCAAGACAGGACAGTCCTCGCATATCTCGCGCATGCCGAAGATTTTTCTAAAGCAACGCTTATCTTCTAACGCTGCCAATTCTTCGCGGCAGAGACATCGAAATCCGCGCGTGTTTATCCATTCAACCTCCAGTTGCGAGTTGACTATCCAAATCCCTGCTGAGAGGGAGTCGATGATCGACTCCATGATTCTGGTAGTAACCTTCATAGAAGCTTTCGCCGTGCTGAGTCAAGAAGAGTTTTTCTAATCTACAACGGCTCTGACAATTTAGCAAGAAATGGCCGAACGCTGCAGGGCCTCATCACCGGCACGATGCTTGAGCTTTCGGCTCACCCAGAAAGACAAGGGGCGGATTCCGTTATCCGCCCCTTGTTAAGTTCTCTGTCTGCTCTCTTTATTCCCACTTGGGCATGGGGAACTTCTTCGGTACTTCCCAATCTTTGATCGATTTCATCCATTCGGCCTTTTCCACAAAGACATCATGTGCCAGCGGTGTCGGTGGATGACAGACCCACAGCGGATCAAACTCATCCTTCACCTTGAGCAGCCACTGATGATAGTTCGGCCCGTACTTTGGCCCGGTGAGGTAGAGAGGCTGATGCGGTCCAAGCAGCGAGGTGTAGAAACGGTTCCTGATATTCATCTTAGATGTCTCGACGTAGAAGTGATCCACGCCGGTGGTGTCCTCATCCTGGTCCCAATAAACCAAGAACTCAGAATAACCCTGATGACCCAGTTCGAAGCTCTGGAACCAGCCCGGGTCGCCATAGTCGGGCATGAGGGGTGGTGTATACTTTTTCTTGAGATCCGCGTATGCCTCTCCGTGCTGCACAGCATGCGACAGCGTCTCGATAATGTAGTCGACCGAGACATACGAGCCGCACATAAGCCACATGCCCGCAGAATCGGCGTTCTTGATCCATGACTCGTCCGACGGCTTAGTGGCACGCGGCTGGGAACCAAGCTCCGCCATGATGTCGTTGAGGACGTTTTCATCGTACTTCATCTGCTCCTCAGAGGTGAAACCGATGAGCAGGACGCGAACGATGTGAAAGTTTTTGATCGTTTCTTCATTTTCCTTACCCCACAAATCCCAGAACTCTTCCTTGCATTCTGCCTTGGCAATGGCCCTCCAGAACAGCGGCACCTTGGTGACCGCCCCCGCGATTTCGGCTTTCGAAATCTCGAACATTGCCTTAACCTGGGCAGCCTTGTTCGGCACCTGGTAGTTGATCCATTTCATCCGATGCTCCGGAAGGGCAAGCGCCGTGTTGGGAGCGATGCCTGTGGGCATCGGCTTTTCCGGTTGGAACGGGAGAAGTTTGACAGCCATCTTGGTTACGATGCCGAGACAGCCTCGCAGGCCCGTAAACCCCCTGAGAAGCCCCCGTAAATCAGGACCAGGGCCATCCCCCCAGAAAGGATCCTCTCCTACCGCAAGGGAGCCCATCTTTACCAGCTCACCGTCGGGCAGCACCAGCTCCGTACCAAGGATGCGTCTGTGGGGAAGACCGATACGGTGAGAGAGCGGCGACCAGCCATCACCTATAAGGTTCGCGATAACGGATGCCTGCGCGCCGCCACCGCCAATAATCACATACATGCCACGCTTCATCGCTTCTTCCTGGAGAGGAGAATAGATGACGCCCGAACCTACCACCGCGTACATATGCTTCTCATCTATTTCAAAGTCGTTAAGGCGCTTCAAGTCCACGAGAAGCTCGTTCTCCACGTGACAGTGGGAGCGAGGGCCGTAAAAACCAGTGCTGTAGGGAACGTAAGGCACGCTGTAGCGGTTACATACTTTGACAATGCGCTGCACCTCTTCGGTCGTGCGCGGGAGGACCACACAGGCGGGTATCTTGGTCATGACCCGTTCATAGCCGAGACCACTTTCGTAACCTCCCGGCCCTGACCTGTAGCCTTCGCACACCGCCGGATCATCGGTGATGTATTTGGCGCCGACGATGGATTCTAATGCGTTGTATGCTTTTTTCGATATTGCCATGATTCACCTCCTACAGCGACGCCGAGATGAGCTCGGCGATATCGACTACTTTGATGTTATCCCCATTCTGTCTGACCGCCTGGCTGAAATTATTCTTGCACCAGGGGCAGGCTGAGACTAAAGTCTCGGCACCCACTTCCCGGACCTCTTCCAGACGGTGTTTTGCGGAAAAGGAGGCCAGATCGGGAAACGCCTCTTTGGTTCCCCGGCCGGCACCGCAGCAGAAGGAGTTCTCCCGCGTCCGCGGCATCTCAACAAAGCTGGCGCCAGGAATTGCAGCTATGAGGTTTCTCGGCTGCGCGTACAGCCCGGACGTTCCACGGCGTCTCTTGAGACGTGGGTTCACTGTACCCATCCAGCCACGCTCGCCCGAATAGGGCGTCCATGGGTCGGCGAGACGCGAAATGCCGCAGGAATCATGGTAGGCAAGCCTAACATTTTGAGGTTTCGAAAGCCGTAGTGTGCCCTTCTTGAGCGCTTCATCGGCGGCTTCTACAAAGTGCACTACATTGAAGCCCAGCTCGGCTGTGGAGATGTTGAGAAGCTTCGGATAATCAACTTTCCACATCCGGTAGCCTTCCGCACACGTGAGCATCACTGTCTTGGCGCCCGTCGCCTTGACAGCTTCTATATTCCGTTTTGCCAGTTCGCGAGCCTCATCAAGCATACCGACTGAGAAGAGTGTGTTGCCGCAGCACCACTCGTCCGGCATGAGCATGAAAGATATATTGGCTGCGTTGAGGACTTTTGCTGCGGATCTGGCTATTTCAGGGGCTACATATGAAGCAGAGCAGCCCACAAAGTAGAGAACGTCGGCCTTTTCTGCAATCTTGATATCTGCAGTGAGCCATTTCTTCCTGTTTTCGTGGGGTGCGCCGAACTGGTTATGGGTTTTTGCAATGTTCTCGGCAACCTTCTTATGGGCAGGCATAGGGCCTGCACCCTCCTGCACTGCCTTGACTCTCATCGCTTCCAGGCTGAGACCGATCTCCAGGTCAAGGTTTCTCTTGCAACCCACATCGCAGGCTCCGCAGAGGGGGTCAGCATAGATGATCTCCAGAAGCTTGGGAGACCACTTCAGCTTACCTTCGATCATTGCCAGCCCGATCCTCATTTTTCCAAAAGCGCCGTAGGCGTCAAAATCGTTCCAGGTGTTGCTGGGGCACCGGGTGCTGAAACGCACGCCGGGCATATAGGTATGTTCCACCCAGTAGCAGCCTTTGCACTTGATGCACCGGCTCATATCATACGCGAAATTGTCGAGCTTCTTTATATCTAAACTGAATTGTGTGGTTGGCATCGTCTCCTCCTTAGAAACAGAGATTTCCCGGGTTCATGATGTTCTTGGGATCGAACACCTTTTTCACCCGTTTCAGTGCGGCGCTGTAACCCGCCGCGCGCTCATAGACCATAGGCGCAAGCTCACCGTAGGGCCTGGAGAAAAAAGCACCTTCGTTCATCAATGCCTGGGCAGCGTCGCGATAGAGTCCTGCGATCACTGCTGCCTCGTCCTCGTGATAGAAAAAGGTAAACTCCAGCTGGCATGCCCGATTGTGCTCTATGGGCTGGAAGTACACTCCGATCTCGCTTATGGGATAGCCGTGCCGCGCCGCGACTTCTTCAACCACGTCGATAAAGAGCGGTGCGGATGCAGGTCTCGCGATGAAGAAGAGACTCTGAGAGGAACCCCTCCACTGGTGCTTCCAGTAGGGCTTATCTGCTGGCCACGGCTTGCGGAGCATAGGCAGAAGCTTGCGTGCCGCGCCCGGGAAACCAGGGAGCGCATCGGTCAACACGAGGTCCCTGAACTCGTTACGCAAAACCTCCTTCAGGAACTTCTCCTCGTAGGCAATCTTCTCTTCAGGCCTGCGGAAAAGCCCACTGATCACCAGGATCAAGGTCCATGCAGGAAGCGTTGCCGCTAGCCTGTCAAAGTCATCCGGCCACTTCTCTGCAAGGATAGCCGCGAGATCCACATTGTTAAGGACCATACATTCCTGCCCGATTCTGCGTGGCAAGATCCTGTGCAGAAATTCTATCGCGTACGAAAGATCTGAAACTGGTGCAAAAAGGATCTTGTCTATCTTAGGCATCCATTCGATTTTGATATGGGACCACGTTACGATACCCATCGTGCCTTGGGCTCCCTGCACTAAGCGGTAGAAGTCGAGACCCGGCCCTGAAGGATTTCCGCCTCGAGACTTTGAATCCGGGAAACCATTGACACTGGCCGAACCAATGCGGAAGGGCTCAGAAGCCGGCCAGACTACTTCCATGGCCTGCATGGGTTCGCCGTAATCATAGACGGTATTGGTGGGAACTTCCCGCTCCAGCCAGTCGGTAAGCACCGAGCGATCTGCGGGGGGTAATAGCGGCATAATCATCCGCATACCTTTCTTCTCGAGCTCTGCGGTGAGCTGCCCCCACGTTACCCCTGCCTCTATTCTCGCCGTCCGGTCAGCATCATTGATCTCCTGTATTTTGTTCATGCGCGTCAGATCCACCAACAGGCCACCCTGCTTCGGTATGGTGGAGCCGTAGAAATGGCGGCTTGAACTTACCGGAACGACCGGAATGTTCTTGCTGTTGCAGTACTTCAGGATCGCGCTTACCTGCAACGAGTCGCTGGGATATGCCACTGCGTCAGGAATCCCAGGCGGGACGAGACTGTAATCCCGTGAGTACATGAGCCTGTCTTTCTTGGCATCACTCACGTTCCCCTCTCCGACGATTTTTGCTACATCATCCTTGAGTGCCATTGTACCTCCTTGCTTCAATTATTTTAATATGTGAACTTTTTCTCACAACTAAGGAACTGCAGTGCCGCAAACTCCTTCACATGCCAGCCCATTTTTTGAATCACTGGTGCACGCTTAGCAAACGCGAGGGTCATTCAATGCCGATTTTAAAATAAAAAGATACTCGAAATCAAGTAAAAAGAAATTAAGTTTCAGAATATGGAATGACAACTGAGGAACTTTAGGTAAATTTGGTCATACTTATCCATAACAATCCTCTATTATCTAAAATTTGCGCCTGATAAGTCCGCCCTCGCCTCCATCAAAAGATTCTCTCTTTCGTTACCCATGAAGGGTACCACCGGTAGTAATCGGGCGGGTGAGCAAGACTCAAGCCGTCGTACGTCGCTTTGGCGAGCTCAATCCCCTTCTTTGTCCGGTAGAGTCTCACGAGACCCTTTTTTTCCAGTGAAACCAACACTCCTTCAAACGCGTCCTTATCGACATCAAAA
>Ga0335071_10004366_pt1 | contig 14765 bp, 12 predicted proteins | sample Lox_Sample_15_FD_206724 | JGI IMG/M metagenome (GOLD analysis project Ga0335071, IMG submission 206724) | Soil microbial communities from Loxahatchee National Wildlife Refuge, Florida, United States - Lox_Sample_1.5 | ecosystem: Environmental > Terrestrial > Soil > Wetlands | place: USA... | reverse complement strand
AATCCTCGGGAGACCCGCGTTGGGAAGCTCTGGCCCGCCTGAAAAGGAAAACCGGACAATGACTCTCAGCGTGAGTGAAGAACTTGCTTTCAGTGACCGTCCGGTATGAAAGATGCAAATGGAAATGTTCACGGACCATAAAAACCGTCTGCGCTTTGCGATGAGGCGGTTTCCTGAAGCGAGCGCCCGCGAGTAATTCCAACAGTCCTTGATTTCGAGGGTTTTCCCGGCATCAACGATTTTACTGACATTCAACCGCGCACAAATCCGAATTTTGCGGTTGACTTTAAAAAATAAGAATCAATATCAAGAGGATGCACAATGCCAGTACCAAAAAAGCGTGTTTCCCGTACCAGGAGAGACAAACGCAGGACCCATAAGAAATTGACGCCCGTCAACCTGGTGGCCTGTCCACAATGCTCCGAGCCCATGATGCCGCACAGAATCTGTCCTTCCTGCGGCTTTTATAAGAACAGGACCGTTGTTGAAACAGAGTAACAATCTCGGAAACATGGCAGCCGCTGCAATTAAAAAAGAGAACCGATTGGTGGCCTTTATGTTTCCGGGTCAGGGATCTCAATATCCCGGGATGGCCATGGATCTTGCTCGGGAGTGTCAACCTGCCAGAATGTTGCTTGAACAGGCCGATGAAGTCCTCGGTTATTCCCTCACAAAAATTATGTTCGGTTCGAGCGGGAATGACCTGAACCGCACCGTTCATACACAACCGGCGGTGTTTGTTCATTCTATGGCATTGTTGGAAGTTTTGAAGGAACATTGTCATCTGACGCCGATCATGGCGGCCGGGCATTCATTAGGAGAGTACTCGGCGCTGTGCGCTGCGGGGGCTCTGGAATTCGAGGCCGCTCTCGACATTATCCGAGTCCGTGCGGAAGGTATGGACAGCTCGCAGCCCGCCGGCACCTGCGGTATGGCGGCGCTCATAGGCATTTCCCGACAAGAAGTCCTGGATTTGATAGATAGATGTCGTGAGAATGTCACACTGGAAGCGGCGAATTTCAATGCGCCCGATCAGGTGGTCATCTCAGGTCATATCCAGGGTATAAATCGGGTCATAGAAGCTTTGAAGAATGTAAAAAGGGCAAGAGCGGTGATGCTGCCGGTTTCATCGGCCTTTCACACAAATCTTATGAAACCGGCCAGTGAGGCCTTGCATGCAAGGCTCCAAGGCGTGACGCTGAAGCAGCCCCTTTTTGCGGTCGTATCGAACGTAAGCGCCAAGCCGTATCCCGCGTCCGATCATGAATCAAAACGGCTCTTGATCGATCAAGTCGTGCGCCCTGTTCTGTGGGAAGATTCTGTTCGGGCCATGGTGAGCAGCGGCGTGGAAGTCTTCATGGAAGTAGGACCAGGAAAAGTGCTGACCGGTTTACTTCGTCGAATTGACCGGAAGGCCGAAGCGGTTGCCATTTCTGGAATCGAAGATATTCGATCTTACCTGGAGTCAAGCCATTGAGTCCGAACCTGCTGTCACTGATTTCGCTGGAGGGCAAGACCGCTCTGGTCACAGGGGGGTCCAGGGGTATCGGAAAGATTATCTGCCTGACCCTGGCCAAAGCGGGCGCCTTTGTGGCGATAAACTACCGCGCTGAAGAGAAGGCTGCCGAAAACGTGCTAAAAGTGATAAAGGAACAAGGTGGCGACGGTGAGCTCGAACGGTTTGATGTGGCTGATCCAAGCGGAGTTGAAAGAGGTGTGGCCGCGATTGTGAGTCGAAGAGGAAGTATCGACATATTGGTCAACAATGCCGGTATTGCCCACGACGGCCTGATAGGCAGGATGAAAGATGAAGACTGGAATGAGGTCCTGGCTACTAACCTGACAGGATCATTTCATGTTTCCAGGGCAGTAAGCAAAATAATGATTCGGAAGAGAACCGGCCGAATCATCAATATCACCTCGACGGCCGGAGAGATCGGCAACGCCGGTCAGGTTAATTATTCCGCGGCCAAAGCGGGTCTTATTGGTTTCACAAGGGCTTTGGCCAGGGAATTGGCACCCCGAAACATCCTGGTGAACGCGGTTTCCCCTGGCATTATTGAAGGCGGCATGGGAGATCGACTCACTGATGAACAACTGGATGCGATCCGGACACATATTCCGTTGCGCAAGTCCGGGACACCCGAGGATGTGGCTGCTGCCGTCCTTTTTCTCTGTTCTGGCATGTCAGATTACGTCACCGGTCAGACGATACGGGTCAACGGCGGACTGTATATGTGAGTGAGTTTACGGGTAATGAATGTCGTGCTCATTTTAAGCACTTGAACTTTGACACCATTTCCGGCATGGTCAAACAGCGCTCATGGCGTAAAAAGTAGGAGGACACCGAATATGGATGATGTGGAAAAAAGAGTCGTGGACCTTATCGCTGAAGTCCTTGTGGATGTGAAGAAAGAGAACATCCGGATGGATTCCAAAATAGTCGAAGACCTCGGCGCGGAATCTCTGGATATTTACGACATGATCGCTTTGCTGGAAGACGAGTTCAGTCTGGAGATCAGCGACGAAGAGGTGGAGAAGATTCAGACTGTTCAGGATGTGGCCAATTTCATAAAGGAACGCAAGTGAGCTATCCTGAACTGCAGCCGGCCCGTGTGCCTCGGAGGAGAATGTGCCGCACAGAGTCCTGATTACGGGAATGGGAATGGTAACCTGCCTGGGAGCGGGAGTCGATGCCAATTGGCAATCGCTCATCGCCGGTCGCTCGGGAATAAGACCGATCACATTATTTGATGCGACATCCTACCAAACCCGCATTGCCGGAGAAGTCGATGGGAACTTTGATCCGGAAGGACGGGTGAACCCAAAAGAACTCCGCCGACTCGATCGCTATCAACAGTTCGCCCTAGTGGCTGCAGGGGAAGCGATGAGTGACGCCGGCCTGGATTACCCGCCTGAAAACCCGTATCGGAGCGGAGTAGTTGTAGGCTCAGGAATGGGAGGGCTGGAAACCATCGAAGAAGGGGTCCGGTCCGTTACGACGAAAGGACCGAAAGGCGCTCATCCGCTGCTGATTCCAAAAGCGGTTATCAATCTGGCATCCGGTATATTGGCCATCAAATACGGATTTAGAGGACCCAATTTTGGAATAGTGAATGCCTGCACTTCGGGTACATCTGCGGTAGGCGAAGCCTTCAGGATTGTCCGTGAAGGTCGCGCGGACGTCATGATGACCGGAGGCGCCGAGGCGGTAGTCACGAAACTCGCTGTGGCTAGTTTTAACGCTCTACGAGCCCTGTCCACCAGGAATGACGAGCCGGAGAGAGCTTCCAGACCTTTCGATCTCAGAAGAGACGGGTTTGTGATTTCTGAGGGAGCGGGCATACTTATACTGGAATCCGAGGAGCACTGTGCTAAACGAGGAGCGAAGGTGCACGGCGAGATCATCGGTTACGGCTCGACCGACGACGGTTATCACTTGGTAATGCCGGACCCTAGCGCGGACGGCGCGTACTGGTGCATGAAACAGGCTTTGGAAGATGCAGGCGTGCAAACCGAGCAGATCGGATACATCAACGCGCACGGGACATCCACCGATCTGAATGATAAGATGGAGACTCTGGCCATAAAACGACTATTCAACAAGTCAGCCTGGGGAGTTGCCATCAGTTCGACCAAGTCCATGACCGGACACCTGATAGGCGCGGCAGGGGCTGTCGAGGCAATCTATACCGTTATGGCAATGAAGAATGGAATTGTTCCACCAACCATAAACCTGGAGGAACGTGACCCCGAGTGTGATTTGGACTACACACCAAACAAAGCGGTGCAAAGAGATCTTGATTATGCCCTCTCCAACAGTTTCGCGTTCGGGGGCCAGAACGCCTGCCTTGTGTTAAAAAGAGTCTGAGCAATGGAAACCATTCTGATCGGTTCCGACCACGCGGGGTTCTCTCTGAAGACATTTCTTAAGGAATACCTGAGGCGACAGGGTCTGTCAGTCGTTGACGTGGGCTGTCAGTCGAAGGAATCGTGTGATTATCCTGATTATGCCCGGGAGGTTTGTCGCCGCATTATGCACGGCGAGGCATCCCGTGGTATACTTATTTGTGGGACCGGCCTCGGTATGTGTATGGCAGCGAACCGTTTCCCCGGTATTCGTGCTGCTCTTTGTACTACCGAGTTTCACGCGAAGATGGGTAGGACTCACAACGATTCAAACGTCCTCGCTTTGGGAGGACGGGTTACCGGTGAAGAATTGGCTTTGTCCATCTTGAAAACCTGGCTCGAAACTGGCTTCGAGGGTGGACGGCATCAGAGACGTATCGACCTTATAGACGCCAGTTGACCGATCAAAATCGTGACAGCACGAATCGAAAGAACATTCGTTTGAACAATGCCTGAGTTCTCCGGCCAAGACTAATGACCGGCGTTTCCTCCCCGAGTCGTGAAGTCGATCCAGGGCTCGCAGGTATTCCCGACAAATGCTAAACTGAGAATTGGGTTTTCGGACAATAACTGTTCACCGACTTAAGAGATTGGCCCTTGCTTTTACGCCACTATATAGGAAACACTATGACCCCGCTCGAGCGGACTGACCCCGAAATATTTAAGATTGTACAGAAAGAGAAAGAACGTCAGGAGCATCGTCTGGAGCTGATTGCTTCGGAGAATTTCACTTCTTCGGCAGTGATGGAGGCCCAAGGCAGCATTCTGACCAACAAATATGCCGAAGGATACCCGGGCAGACGCTACTATGCCGGGTGCGTAAACGTAGATGTGGTTGAAGATCTGGCACGAAAACGCGCGATGGACCTGTTCCACGCCGAGCACGCCAACGTCCAGCCGCATTCAGGCACTCAGGCCAACATGGCCGTCTATTTTTCCGTAATGAAGCCGGGTGATACTTATCTGGGCATGGATCTGAGCCATGGTGGCCATTTGTCCATGGGGTCCCCAAAAAACTTTTCCGGGACAATTTACAAAGTCATTCCATATTCGGTGCGCGCTGATGACCACCGGATAGATTATGACCAGGTCAGAGATCTCGCGAGGCGGCACAGGCCGCGAATGATCATCGCGGGCGCAAGCGCCTATTCCAGAATAATCGATTATTCAACCTTTGCTGAAATCGCCAATGAAGTCGAGGCCGTGCTTATGGCGGATATAGCGCACATAGCGGGGCTTGTGCTGGCAGATCTGCATCCCTCGCCCATACCTTATGCAGATTTCGTCACCACCACCACACACAAAACCCTGCGCGGTCCCAGAGGCGGGATGGTTATGTGCAAGAAGCAATACGCTAAGGCACTGGACTCCTGCATATTTCCGGGAATGCAAGGCGGGCCCTTGATGCATGTGATAGCGGCCAAGGCTGTCGCACTGTCTGAGGCGGCCACAGAAGAATTCCGGAGCTACCAGCGCAGGACCGTAATCAACGCCAAAGCCCTGGCTCAAGCCCTTCTGGAGCTTGGTTTCTCATTGGTTTCGGGCGGAACCGACAATCATCTGGTGCTGATAGACCTCTCAAACAGAGGTATAACGGGCGCCGATGCTCAAGAAGCTCTGGAAAAGGCATGGATCACGGTTAACAAGAACTCTGTCCCGTTCGACAAGCTTCCACCAGCCAAGGCTTCGGGAATAAGGCTCGGTACACCCGCAGTAACCACTCGCTCTATGGGACCCGATGAAATGCGACTGATTGCTCTGTTCATCTCCACGATCTTGACAAATTGGGGAGATGAAAAGATGATCGTTCAGATCAGAAGTCAGGTGAAGGAGCTATGTGATCGGTTCCCACTGTATTCGACTGACGGAAACGGAAGCAATTGATGAATAATAACAGACCGGGCTCCATACAATGGTTTCCAAGCAGGAGATTCGACACTGACTTTCCGCTGGTCCTGTGGTTTGTCGGTCTCTGGTTCTATCTGAAGAGTTTTTTGTACCTCTGCTACCTTTATATGTTGGGATTGGACCCTCCCCCTTTGCCTGTTGCTGCCAAGGTAGAGGTTGTATATTTTGCCGTGGCCTTGCTGCCCTCCTTATTCCTCGGCCTTGCCATGTGGAATGAAATGAGGCGCTGGATAGTTCCGGCCATCGCGTTCCTGGCTATCGACACCCCCCTGTTAATCTTTCACGTGTTTCGGTTGGGCGATGCGGGTTACCTTGATTCCGGCCTGACCCTGACCGGCGCGCTGGAGTTTGGAAGCCTTGCCCTCAATGTCGTGGCTTTTGCGTGGCTGATAACATCGTATTCGCAGCTCATGATTGAACGCGAGCGGAAACCTGTCCGTTGATCCGCTGCTTGCCGCCTCTCGACATATGCGAATCAAGAGATATCGCGTAGCTGCGCTAATTCCTTCCTTATAGGCCTTTCCTTGTTGCTCGGGCCATTGAATCCGATCCCGGCAACAGCAAAAATCTGTTGACAAAATTCGTTCATTTCTGGTATGTTATTACAAATTGTTGAAGCACAACTTGACAACAAGAACTTCAACACTCCTTTACCTCCTACAACAGCCGGGCTTGATGCGAGCCCGGCTATTTTTTTAGAAAAGCAGGAAAAATTAGAGGATGAACACAGGTCATACTAGCGGTCTTGTATGCGAGTGCGAGCCCGATTGATTTGATCAGTGGTCCTGATTCACCGGCTAGTGCCGCTCGGGAGACCGACGGAGCGTTGCTTGTCGATACCATGAAGTCTTTTCGAAGGGGTCCGGGGGAACCTTTCTACCGAGGAGAAAGGGTTCCCCCGAATTTCTTGTCATGCTAAGCGGCCGGCCACCAGTTCCGTAATATCCATGACTCTGATCTTACCCTTTTTCTCTTTTCGGGCCCTGGCCGCGGCCTGATTAAAGGTGCCTTTGCAAGACGGACATGCAGACACGAGCACTTCGGCGCCAAGATCGATGGCCGACAAGAGCCGCTTATATCCGATGTCTCCTGCCATCACATTGTCGAACCCTTTCAATCCCCCGCCACCGCCACAACATTTTGCAAGGGCTCTATTCATTGGGAATTCGAGAAGTTCCACTCCGGGAATCGCTTTGAGCACATTGCGCGGCGGTTCGTAAATTCCCATGTGGCGTCCCATGTCGCAAGGATCATGATAGACCACTTTTAACGGGCCCGCGTCATCTTTGAATTTGATCTTGCCGTCGGTAATGAGCTTTTCAAGCAGCTCCACAGCGTGCGTGATTGTGAAACCGTTGCCGCCCCCATAATGCGGGTAAATGTCACGAAAAGTCTTCAGGCACCCGGCACAGGTGGTTATCAGCTCTTTTGGCTTATATTTTGCCATGCGCTCCTTGTACATCTCCATGGCCTGCCTGAATGTAGGCATGTCCCCCACAAGGTAGGCCAAATAACCGCAGCATGATTCTTCCTGTCCCAACGAGCCGTAGCTGACTTCGGCCTTGTCCAGTATTTGCATGATTGAAGGTATGATCTTCACGTCCTGAAAGCTGGCAACGCATCCTAAATGAAGAACTGCTTCGGTCTGACCCGGAATGGCTTTCTTGTATTCCGACGGATAACTGTCAGCCCTCTTCTCCCATGGGGCCAATAGCGGATTGGCCGCGTCGATCATCGATGCGAGCGCAGGTTTAAATACCTCCGGGAGGTATCCTTTTTCCACAAGTCTTTCACGAGCCGCGTGCACAATGTCGGACACCTTGATCTGGGCGGGACATACCGACTTGCAGTTCAGGCACGTCATGCACTGGTACATACGCTTGGCAAGCTCTTCAGACGGCTGAAGATCACCCATCAACATGTAATAGGCAAGGGACACTCGCCCCTTCGCGTTCAATGATTCGAGTGTGGTTTCAGCAAAAGTCGGGCAGCCGGCGCGACAAAAGCCGCACAGCATACATGCCAGGATCTCGTTTTCCACACCTTCCGAGAAATGCTCGATCTTTTCGGGTTGTTTGAGATATTTTTCAAAAACGTTGCTATCCAGGACATCCTTTATGGAGTCGTCAAACCCCATCTTGCCGGGGTTCAGGATATTGTTCGGGTCAAGCGTTTTCTTGATCCCCTTCATGACGTCCAGAGATGCGCCAAGCTGCTGTCGAATGTACGGCGACTTGGCCATACCCACACCATGTTCGGCGGAGACGGTTCCACGGTAGCGCAGCGTCATGTCGATGAATTCAAGGGCGATTTTCTTCACTTTGTCCCAGTGCTCCGGAACAGTGGGATTCATAATAAAGGTCGCATGCAGATTGCCATCCCCAATATGACCGAACGTAGCCACAGGGAACCCGTGCTTATTCCCGATCTCCTGGATTTCATTGATCGTTTGAGGAATCTTGCTGATGGGGACCCCGAAATCCTCAACCAGAGGCACCAGGCGATAAGTAGGCTTGAGACGACTCATCGCAGGAACTAGCCCGCCCCGAGCCGCAAAGACTTTCGCTTTTTCCTGAGGATTGTCGGACCAGACGTTCCGGCTGCCCCCTACTGACAGGCAGATTTCATCTATTTTTTTGATTTGCTCTTCCACCGCGCTCTTGGGCCCATCGATCCCCATAAAAAGCTGGCAGTTGACATCCTTTGGTATGTCCATTTTTAGAGCGTCCCGGGCAACATCCAGGCACACGTTATCGAGTATCTCGCAGGTGGCCAATTCGAGGCCCGAACTGAATATCTTCTCCACAGCCCTACCTGCGGAGGGCACATCCGGAAAGGAGGCCTTGGTAAAGGCTTCGTACTCCGGCATCGGCAATATCTTAAGAGTTGCTTCTGTGATAACCCCCAGGGTCCCCTCTGAGCTTGCGAACAGGTGCGTGAGGTCATATCCCGCGGAACTTTTCGGCGCTATGCTGCCGGTTCGAAGGACCGTCCCATCCGCCATCACAACGGTAAGTCCTTTGACGTAATCCTTGGTAGTTCCGTACTTGGCGGCCCTGACTCCACTCGCGTTCGTCGAAATCATCCCACCGATAGTGGCAATGGGAGCGCTACCGGGATCCGGAGGAAAGAAATGGGTTGGGGCCAGCTTGGCATTCAAGGCGTTGCATATGACACCTGGTTCCACTACTACGTAGCCGTCTTCCTTATTAATTTCCGTGACGTTATTCATTCGTGTGAAATCCAGGACCACCCCGCCCTTTGTCGGCAACACGGCCCCCGTAACCGAAGAGCCGGTCCCGCGAGCAACCACAGCGACCTTCTCAGAATTGCACAGCGCAAGGATTTTACTGACCTGTTCCGTGCTGGAAGCAAATACTACTGCCTGCGGCGCTCCCAGGTGAATCGACATGTCGCGGGAATACGCCAGACAATCGATGGGGGACGCAGCGATCACATCTGCCCCAACCAGCTCAGTGAGACGGTCTATGAAGTCCATTTTTTTCCTCCTGGGGTGAGTCCGGGGAGTAAATCCGCGGATATCATAGTGAAAACTCGTGCCTTTGCGATGGGGTTTTAGAGAGGAATCATCTTAACTCAAAGCTGTGTTGTTCATAATAGCGTAACGCGTGGGATAAAGCAAAAATTTCCTTTTATGCTGACCGCGATCAACTGGCCACCATTGATTCCGGAGTAATAGAACCTGTGATATTTTCCAATTTAGTGAGTCCAGAGTTCAGTCAAGCGAATTCACGTAACAGGGACTTCGTAGACTATTCGGTTGTGCAGTATCCATTTTTCTCAAGATCTGAGCGCATCCTTCCGGAAGAGGCTTAAACAAATGAATCGCGGACGGTGATGAGCCGATCAGGCCCCATATTTCACAAATACCGAGCCTTTTAGCTCCTCACCATCTCCTGACCAAAGGCTGACAAAGCCCCATTTTTATGCTTGCTTATATATCTCAAGAGCCGTTTTGACTCCCAACCTCCTCCCCCCTGTCACTTCAAAATTGTTGCACCTTCTTTCTCTATCCGCATTATTCCAACCTGCAAACAATTCTTAATCATCGAATTGCCCTGGCATAAATGTTGCTTTGGCCAAAAATCGGCTAGTGCAGTACAAGAGTTCACCCAGGAAGAGCTGAACTTGCCTGATGCCTACCGGTTCCACTGTACTAGCCAATATACTCTCGGCGAGACGCGGAGCGACATCAACCAAAAAGACTCGCACTTCTCTATTATATTCTAACTATTATAGCTAGTTAACTACCCTGGAATGTGAGGCTGCCAATGAACATACAGGGCGGTAATCGAATTCACAAATAACACAACGCCGTTAAGGCGGAGAACATGATTAGCTCTCCCTAAGCAAACCAAAGATTAGAGGAAAGAGTATGAAAACACTGGTTCTCGTTCTTTTTGCCGTGCTGTTTGTGATTGGGTCCGTGAGCGCAAGCGCGGATCAGCAAACTGATGCCAAACAATTGGTAGAGAAGGCCGTCCAGTTCTTTTCCGAAAAAGGCAGAGATTATGCTTTGAAGGTGGTGGGGACCCAGAACGGCCCATTCAGAAAAGACGGAGGCTTGTACGTGTTCGCGTTTTCACTCGATGGAACCGGCCTGGCCCACCCTTACAATCCTAACCTCCTGAGTCCCCAGTGGAACTTGCAGGACGTCAAGGGAAAATACATCGTCCAAGATTTTGTCGCTGTAGCCAAAGAAAAAGGCTCCGGATGGTCCGACTATTACTGGAATAAACCGGGAGAAACCAAGCCGGTTCTCAAGAAAACTTACATCATGCGGGTCCCCGGCGAGGAAATCCTTGTTGGGTGCGGCTATTATGTGGAATAGACGCAGCCTGAATCCGGAGATCATGCTCCTGCAGAGAAGACAATCGTTTTGCCGATGAACGAACATCATGCGGTTTTCCGCAAGCGTGCCTACGGTTTGGCGATTTACGTCAGCCGGCAGCACAGGCGATCCGGATGCGAAACAGCAGCCCCGTATCAAGTGACATCCAGGGTCTTCCGTGCTGACTGCTTGCAAGGGCACATATTGTGGCGGCTCAACCACTTGGCGACCGTTCCGCGCCAATTGGCGGATTTTAAAAAGCGGTGATCGTTGGAAAAGAGAGATCAACCAACCAACCAACCAGAAAGGAGCAGGCCATGAGGAAGATCGCATTCGTTCTATTCATCGTGTTGGCGTTTTCTCCTGCATTCGCTACCGGAGACTCTGACAACGTGATGGAGCTTGTTAACAAGGCAATAGATATGTTCAAGACTCAAGGAAAGGATTATACCTTGAAGGCCTTGAACGCATCCTCTGGACCACTGAGAAAGGGAGCGATCTATGTTTTCTCAGTGGATTTTAAGGGGCGCATGGTGAGTCATCCGGTTCAGGAAGACCTGCGAGGTCAGGATGCATGGGAACTACAGGACGCAAGAGGAAAATTTATCGTTCAGGACTTTATAAAGGTTGCAAAGGAACAAGGCCAGGGCTGGTCTGAGTATTGGTGGATCAGGGTTGGAGAGACATCGCCTACCCTGAAAAAGACTTATGTCAAACGGGTGCCTGGTGAGGACCTCCTTGTGGCAGCAGGGTTTTACGTCAAATAGGGCTCAGTTTTACGCAAATCCCGAGACCGGTGGTGTGAAAACCAGCGCGTCCGCCCACTTTTAACCAGCGGTTTGGCCGCTGCGGTGATCCTGCGGTCACCGAGGCAATCATCGACTCTCGGACATTGGAAGGCGCGAAATCCCGCGTCCAGCAGGAACTCAATCCTTGTCGCGTAGGGGCGGACGGCCTCCACCCTCATTGGACCCATGCCATGCGCCCCTACCGAACCTCTCGCAATGACTGTCTTCTCCGCCGAAACTGAATAGTTACCCGCTGAGTTGGATCAGGTCTTTACTTCCCCCTTCTCCCATGATATTTAAATTTGATTAAGCTAAGAAATCCTAGCTATCCCTCCAGGAGGAAAGCGAGAATTGGCATTCCCAATTGAGAAGAAAAAGGCAATCATCGAGAAGTATCGAATTCACGAGACCGATACCGGATCTCCTGAAGTTCAAATTGCTCTACTGAGTGAACGAATCGGTTACCTGACCGAACACTTCAAGATCCACACGAAAGATCATCATTCCCGTAGGGGGCTTCTGAAGTTGGTAGGCCAGCGCCGACGACTATTGGATTATCTCAGATCAAAAAATGTGGATCGATACAAAGCCGTAATCGCAGGATTGGGCATTAGAAAATAGCCCGAAATGTTCTGATACATAACTTACTAGGTTTACGGGCCTCTCATCGCACGGAAGAATGAGGATCAGCCAAATTATGGTACATACTGCCACTGCCGACATTGCAGGCAAACAAGTCACATTTGAAACGGGGCGCCTTTCCAAACAGGCATCCGGCGCGGTCATAGTCAATTGCGGAGAGACGATGGTCTTGGTCACTGCCGTCGCTGAAAAGCATGGCCGTGAAGGAATAGATTTCTTCCCACTGACCGTAGACTATCTGGAAATGACCTACGCGGCTGGAAAGATTCCAGGCGGCTTCTACAAAAGAGAAGGACGGCCCACTGAAAAGGAAATCCTCACCGCAAGATTTATTGATCGGCCTATTCGGCCCCTTTTCCCCGAGGGGTTCCAATCGGAAACTCAGATCATAGCAACCGTGCTTTCCTCCGACGGTGAACACGACCCTGACATTTTGGCAATTAACGGGGCTTCGGCCGCTCTCCAAGTGTCGGATATCCCTTTTCACGGCCCCATAGGCGCTGTGCGTATCGGCAGGGTGGAAGGCAATTTTGTCATTAACCCCTCCCCCATCGAGGACACCTATTCCGATCTGAGCCTGGTAGTAGTGGGCTCCCGTAACGGCATAGTCATGGTGGAAGGGGGCTCGGACCGACTGCCGGAAGACGTGGTTCTTGACGCAATCTTCAAAGCATACGACGAACTTCTCAAGATTGTGGATGCTCAGGAGGAGCTTCAAAGGAGCGCCGGCAAACCTAAGCGAGAAGTCACGGTCCCAAAGGTGGATCTGGATCTGATCGCTAAAGTCAAAGATGAATGGGCTGAGCGAATCAAGCAGGCTCTGATCATACCCAAGAAGCTGGAACGACACGCGGCCCTGACCGACATCTATGATCAAGCCGTAGTGTCACTGGGTGAGGATGGAGAAAGCAGACGATCTGAAATCCTCGGCTATATGGACAAGATCGAAGGCGAGTTTCTTCGGAAACTAATCCTTGAGAAAGGTCAGCGTGTAGATGGCCGGTCTTTTAACGAGGTGCGCGAAATATCATGCGAAGTGGGAGTCCTTCCCAGGACGCATGGCAGCGCTCTGTTCACTAGAGGCGAAACACAAGCGCTAGTTGTAGTGACCTTGGGGACGTCTTCCGATGAACAAAAGATTGAGGCTCTTGAAGGCGCCACGTACAAGTCTTTCATGCTCCATTACAAGTTCCCGCCATTCAGCGTTGGTGAAGTCAAATTTCTTCGTGGTCCGTCGCGCAGGGAGATAGGTCACGGCGCTCTTGCGGAGAGGGCTGTTTCGTATCTTCTGCCCCATGACGAGGATTTCCCGTACACCATTCGGGTGGTTTCCGAGATACTTGAATCCAACGGTTCCTCATCTATGGCCACGGTCTGCGGAGCCTCTCTGTCCATGATGGATGCGGGCGTTCCGTTGTCCGAGGCGGTTGCAGGCATTGCGATGGGGCTCCTGAAGGAGGAAGACCGAATAGTCATCCTGTCCGACATCATCGGAGACGAAGATCACCACGGTGACATGGATTTCAAAATCACGGGGACCCGAACAGGCGTTACGGCCCTGCAAATGGATATAAAAATAAAAGGCCTCACTAAGGAAGTGCTCACCAAGGCGCTCTACCAAGCAAAGGAAGGCCGCCTGCACATTCTCGATGAAATGGATAAGGCCCTTTCGCAATCTAGAGAAGAAATATCCAAATATGCGCCCCGAATTTTTATCATGTATGTTAATCCGGACAAGATAAGGGATGTCATCGGGCCTGGCGGCAAAGTAATAAGATCCATCCAGGAAGAAACAGGCACAAAAATCGAGGTGGATGACACAGGAAAAGTTGTCATTGCCGCCGTGGATTCTGAGGGGGCCGAACAGGCAAAGGCAGCGATCCGGACGATAACCCAACAGGCCGAGTTGGGACGCATCTATATGGGAGTAGTGAGAAAGATCACTGATTTTGGAGCGTTTGTCGAGATTTTCCCGGGAACCGATGGACTGGTGCACATTTCCCAGCTTGCCCCTGAGCGCGTGCGCAAAGTGACGGATGTCATCAAAGAAGGGGACGCTTTTCCGGTGAAAGTGATCGGAATTGACCCCCAAGGAAAGATCAAGCTCTCCCGTAAAGACGCTATCGGCAAGACACCTGACGCATAGCTAAGAAAGTGTGACCTTCGTTTGAGTTCAAAGTATCAGAACTCCGTTGACTATCGCAAAACCACCCTCGATAACGGTCTCAGGATTGTTACTGAAGCAGTCCCGTACCTCCGGTCAGTATCACTGGGGATATGGGTGCATTCCGGGTCCAGGTTTGAAGATCCCTCCCAGAACGGAATCTGCCATTTCATCGAACACATGGTCTTCAAGGGGACCCATCGCAGGTCCGCTCTCGACATTGCAAAAGAAATAGATGCCGTGGGAGGGGCCTTAAACGCCTTTACCAGCAAGGAGTTGACCTGTTTCTACTGCCGAGTCCTGAACGAAAATCTTGAACTGGCGATAGACCTTCTCACAGACATCTTTCTCAATGCCTCGTTTCCGGAAGATGAAATTGAGCGAGAAAAGCAGGTAATCTGCCAGGAAATCTACCAAGTGGAAGACAGCCCTGAAGACTACGTACATGAAATATTCGGATTTCAATTTTGGCGAGGCGACCCCCTTGGACAACCCATAATGG
>Ga0335071_10004365_pt1 | contig 14767 bp, 13 predicted proteins | sample Lox_Sample_15_FD_206724 | JGI IMG/M metagenome (GOLD analysis project Ga0335071, IMG submission 206724) | Soil microbial communities from Loxahatchee National Wildlife Refuge, Florida, United States - Lox_Sample_1.5 | ecosystem: Environmental > Terrestrial > Soil > Wetlands | place: USA... | reverse complement strand
GGGAAACTCGCAAGCATGACCCTGGCGGTATTCGCCATATCGATGCTGGCGGTCGGGCCAGTGCTCGGAGCCAATGTGCCTCGGACCCAGATGGCCCCTTCATCGAGATGCGGCAGGAATTCCGATCCGATGATGCCGCTCAGGGCGAAGAACAGGATCGCGGCAAACCCAATCAGTCCGAGGCCCAGCGTGAGCTTCATATGATCGAAGCACCAGTCGAGCGAGCGCGAGTAGCTGCGGTTCAGCCACTCCAGGACAGGATTGCGCCACTCCTTGATTTCGGTACCGAATAGGAAGCTGCAGAGCACAGGCGCGATGAGAAGCGCGAAGACGAGCGCGCCCAAGAGGGCGAAGGCGACGGTCCACGCCATGGGACTGAACAGACGTCCTTCGACGCGCTGCAGGGTGAAGATGGGGAGATAGGAAACGATGATGATGATGCGGGCGAAGAAAACGGGCTTCTGGACCTCATGCGCTGCGATCGCGATGGTTTCCATGAACGACTTCTTGTGGTCGCGAAATGACGCATGGCGCAGGATATTTTCGACCATGACAACGGACCCGTCTACGACCATGCCGAAATCCAGTGCGCCCAGCGAGAGCAAGTTAGCCGGAATGTGGCGCAGGTCCAGAAGGATGGCGGCGAACAGCAACGAGAAGGGGATGGTTACGGCTACGATGAGTGCGCTACGAACGTTGCCCAAGAATAGGAACAGGATCAGGGTGACCAGCAGCACACCGTCGGTAAGGTTACGCAGGACCGTGTGTGTGGTATGGTGCATGAGTTCGCTGCGATCGAGGTGAGGCACCAGTTTCACTCCGACTGGCAGCAGTCCTGCCTTGCCATGGGTTCCGTTCAGTTCATCGATTTTCTTGTGAACAGCATCCAGGGCAGTTTCGGCAACGGATCCCTTCCGGAGCAAAACAATGCCTTCCACCACGTCGTCATCGTTGACGATGGTTCCGTCTTCTTTCCGGATAGTTTTTCCCAGCTGGCCCAGGCGAACTTTCGGCGCTTGTACGACATTGCCCAGATCGCGCACACGCACCGGAGTTCCGTTCTGTACTTTCACCACGGTGGCGGCGATGTCGTCGGTAGTCTGCATCAGGCCGACCGCGCGCACATTAAGAGCCTGTTCTCCTCGCTCGATGAACCCGCCGCCAGCGTTGATGTTGTTGGAAATCAGGGCCTGCTCGACCTGCGCGAGCGAAAGCCCGTAGGAAACCAGTCTTCCGGGATCCAGTTGCACCTGGTATTCGCGAGTGGGACCGCCGAACGGATTCACGTCGACAATATTGGGAACCGACTTCAACTGGTTGACGACGAACCAGTCATTCAGCGACTTCAATTCCATCACGTCATACTTCGGATTGGTGCTGGTCAGCGTATAAAACATGATCTGCCCGATGGGGCTGTAATCCGGGCCGATTCCGGGATTCACTCCGGGGGGTAAAGCCACCATCTGCAGACGATCGAGAACCTCCTGGCGCGCATTAAAAGTAGTGATGTCGTCGTCGTAGATCATTGTGATCACCGACAATCCCATAAGCGAAACTGAGCGCAGATGCGTCAGGTGCGCGACCCCGTTCAACTCGACTTCCAGGGGTACGGTGATCTGCTGCTCAACTTCCTCGGCCGCATGGCCCGGCCATTGCGTGATGACTTGCGCATACGTGTCGGCGACGTCGGGATACGCTTCGATCGGCAGAGCGTGAAAGGAAATCATGCCCCAGACGAACAGCACAAGCGCCCCACCCAGGATCATGAGGCGGTTCCGTAGAGCAAAGTCGATGCATGCCCGGATCATTTCTTTTCCGCCACCTCGGTCGAGAACTCGAGAGCGTTGGTGACGACTTCATCGCCCGATCTCAGGCCACGGCGAATTTCCTGAGCGCCGTCTGGTGCCAATCCGTCGGCGTTGACGGCGATCTTGCGGAATTGCTTGTTGTTTTCCTTGCGGAAAACCCAATCCTGGTCGTGCAGACGGATGATCGCCGTTGAGGGAACGACCAACCTATCGTTCTGCTCCCGGGAATGGAATTTAGCCACCGCAAACATCCCAGGCCGTAAGGCCCCATCGCCGTTCGGAAGCACAATGCGTACCTTTGCGGAGCGCGTATTCGCATCCAAGACACGCGAAATGTCAGCGACACGGCCATGAAATATGCGATCAGGAAAGGCGTTCAGGCGAATTTCACCCGTATCCCCAACGTGAACCTCGCCGAGGTCATTTTCGAACACGTCGCAGACCGCCCAAACTTCCCCGAGGTTGGCGATGGTGAACAGATTTGGAGTGTTATCGAGACTTTTTACGCCCTCGAATCCGGAGACGTTCTGTTCAACGATGGTTCCTGTTTCGGGCGCCTTGAGTTCAATAAGCGGGCTCGGATGTGAGGGATCTGCGCCCAGAATCTGCACACGGTGTTCCGCGGTTTGCATGTCCACCTTGGCCTTGTCTTCTACGTCTTGCGCGGTCTCGAGATCCTTGGCGGCGATAGCGCCACGGTCGTAAAGCATTTGGGCACGATCGAGGGCCTTGCGCGAGAGAGTCTCGTCCGCTTTGGCCTTTTCATAGTCGGAGAAGGCAGAGGACAGGTCCGGGCTGGAGATTACAAGCAGGGTTTGGCCCTTCTTCACGTTGTCGCCAAGCTTGACCTTGAGATCAATGACGCGGCCCGAACCGAGCGAAGTGACGTGGATCGTTCGGTTCACGTCGGGAGCGATGACTCCGTTGGCCGAGACTTCCAGCGGCAGAGAGCGGGTTTCTACCTTGGCGGTCTTGAACAATTCGGGATGATCCGCCTCAAAGACATCCGGGTCCAGGGTGACGGGTGGCTTACTGGCCGCGGCCGGAGTGTCTGTCGAGCATGCGCTGGTTCCCAGAATGGCGAGGAGGAGAACGGCAAGCCCAATCCGTGCCCATTTGTGATGCGTGCCCCGTTTAGAGGAGGAAATCGTGAAGTTGTTCATTGGATCACCTCGCGTCCCACGGCCAGATTCATTTGAGCTGCGGCGGTCAGATAGGCGCCGACCAGGTTGACGTAACTTAATTGCACGGCCCTGTATTCGCTTTCGGCGTTCAGGAAGTCGAGCAGGGCGGCGCCGCCATGTTGGTAGGAAAAGAAAACCGTATCGCGAACGCGTACTGCCTGTTCCAGATACTGGCGCTTGTACGGTTTCAGCAACGCGATATCGCTGTTCAGCGTCGCGTAGGCGGAATCGACGTCGCTGTACACCTGTGTTTCAACGCCCTGGCGCAGTTTCTCGTTTCTGTTGATATCGATTTTCGTGCGTAGCTTCTCGCCCTGATTCGTGTCGAATATGCGCAAAGGAATGCTCACGCTGGCGCCGAGGGTATTGAGAGCGTCCGGATTGTTGAAAGAACCGTTATGAGTGAACCAGACCCCGATAGTTGGGTCGGTGGCCCCGTTCGCCTCTGCGAGTTCGTAGTTGGTTCTGGCCTGCTGTACGGAAAGCAGGGCTGCGCGGAGATCGGGGCGGGTGTCGAGCGCTTCCTTGCGATACTCATCCGGAGGAAGCAGTTCTTCACTGAAATCGAAAACGCCCTCAACGTCAAAGCTGTCCACGGGACGGCGGTCGTCGAGGAGGGCAAGCATGTTGATCTTGGTGGTGCGGAGATTCACGATCGCCGTCTGCACGTCCGACAGATACTGCAGGCGTTGCAGTTCGAGGCGGTCAAGGTCTATGCGTGAGATATCTCCCGCCTGGAAACGGTCCTGGCTGATCTTCAGGATATTGTCGTAATACTCCAAATTGCTTTGCGCCAGGCGCAGGATGGCTTTGGCCTGAAGCACACCCACGAATGCGCTACGCAAATTGAAGAGAAGCGTACGCTCGGTCTCGGATTCCTGGGCGATTCCGATCGCCGTGCCCTGTCTGGCGACTTTATAGCGCAGGCCCCGCTTGTTCCGTCGCTCGAAGAGATAGCTGAGTCCCGGAGAAACGAAAGTTCCGGCGAAGGGCTGCCAGACGCCATGGCTGGGAGCGACCTGAGTACCATCGACCGATACGGTGAGCTCCGGATTAGGGCGAAGATGCGCCGTGATCTCCTGTGCTTTGAGTTCGTCAATGTTCAGCTTGCCGGCGAGCAGCGTCGTGTTGTTCAGTTCGAAGCGGTCCTCAACTTTTTCCCAGGTCCAGATATCTGCGGGAGTTTGAGTTGCAGGTTGCTGAGCAGCAAGCCTGCCCGCCGTTACGAGGATCAACACTGTGAGTGGCAAGAGTTTAGGTTTCATCCGCATTTCAACTAATGCCCGCTGTATGCGAGCCCGTCGGTGAGTAACCTGGCCCATATGCAGGCCAGCAACTTTGGGTGGCGAACCGGCTGGAGAATGGTCCAGACGTTCCGATTTGTCGGTAGCAAAGAAGAAACTACGAGGGGAGCAACGCTGGGGGAGCCCGGCCTGCAGCAAAGGACGGGATAGTTGAACGAAGCGGTACCGATCTTGATTCTGCCGCCCGGATGCATACCACAAATGTCTCAGGGCTGGACAGGTCCGGCAGGGCCGCCGGCGGGCTTTGCAAGCGGGTGTTCCAGTTGCACTTGTCGCAGGCCCCCGAGCGCATGCTGCGCTTACCGACCGGAGACTCCTCGACTTCCGCACGCATCGCGTGCACATCATCGGTTGCCGAGATGACAGGGAACAAGACGAACAGGACGCATCCGAGAGCGAGCCAAGCCTGGAGGGTTCCAAACCGGTTCTTACGAATGATGCTCCTGGAGCTACGCAGGGCGGCGTAAGCGCCGAGCGCCAGGAGCAGCCACGCGAGATTCAACAGTAATTCCATCGAATGCAGCTGGACCCCAGGAAATGTCCGGAAGTGAATAGTGTTCCAGAAAATCAGATTTCAAGTCAATGTGACTTCCGTGTGGACGGTGACACACGGAGCGGATTGACCCGGTGATGCCTTACGGTCCGACCGTGACCTGTAGGGGAGCTGGCGTCTGCAACCACTGGCGATAGATGAGGTTCTTCGGTGCTACTTCGCCTACAGCATCGATGCGAACTGCGTAAGTACCACGGGGCAGGTTGTCTCCGAAAGGCAGTTCTTTGTTGGTGGTCCCCGAGCGCAGAATGAAGCGCTGGTAGCCGATTGCGGTTGCTCTTCCGTCTCCGGCGATAGCCAGAGCGATGAAGGTCAGATCGACATCGTCACGCGTAGTGTTCGATACTTCCGCGCTACCTTCGATGCGCCTGCCTTCGATGCGGGCCGGAGATTTCCATTTCAGGATCAGGGCCGACCTTACCACCAGAAGAAAGTGTTTTTCCACACGTTGTCGGCTGCTGTCTTTTCGGGTTGCCGTGAACTGAAACTCTCCCGCGCGCTCAGGAGTTCCACGAAGAAGGCCAGTCTCGTCGATCCGGAGGCCAGGAGGTAGCGAGCCCTTTTCAAGACTCCATTGGAAAGGAGGCACTCCGCTCTGCGCTAGCAGGCGGAACTCGTAAGGTGTCTGTAGCGAGGCCTCGGGGAGTTGGAACTCCGTAGTGATGGCAATGGGGCTGTCTTTCTGGCCATGCTCAGATGTCGTGGTTTGAGCCGAAACATGAGGGTCGCCAACGGTTCCCGAAGAGGCGGAACCGAGGAGCACGGGATGGCAAAGTGCTACCAACAGGAACAGATGAGCCCGGCGATGTTTCATACGATTTCTGTTCATAGTGAAGGCATTCATCTCGAGAACGCTCCTGGCTCGGGAGCTTGCAGCGGATCCGGCTTCCGAGCCGAACCGGACGAAGTGAAACTCCGGGACTTGGTAGGATGCAGAAACGGGGGAACTATGCCATGACCAAAGAAAACGGACTGGCCGGGTTGGTGAGCCGCTACTCCGTCGACGAGACGGTGGAAAAGCTAAGGGCAGCCTTCGCGGAGAAGGGACTGCAGGTCTTCGCTCTAATCGACCATAGCGGGGAGGCGGAGAAAGTCGGACTGCGAATGCCTTCTACGAAACTCCTGATATTCGGAAATCCCAGGGGTGGGACCCCGCTTATGCTGGCGTCTCCTTCCCTGGCCATTGATCTTCCACTCAAGGCACTGGTGGCCGAAGAGAGTGACGGCAAGGTTTGGGTGACGTATAACACTCCCGAATACTTGCAGGAACGGCATGGTGCCCCCGCTGATCTCATTAAGAATCTTGCTGGAGCCGGGGTTGTGATCCAGAGAGCTGTGGAATAATGCTGGCGGCGAGGAGGGCAGGTGTCAGAGGGCCAGAATCCGAACCGGGCGCGAGACCATTTAGCGAACGAGAGGACTTTTCTTGCCTGGGTGCGTACCGGGGCTGCCATCGTTGTGTTTGGATTCGCCATCGGGCGGTTCTCGATTGCGATACGGCAGTTGACGGCTTTCCAGGGGCATCCAGTTCATGCGACGGGACTTTCGGTGTGGATGGGTACCAGCACCATTGTTGCCGGAGTCGTACTCGTGGTCGCCGGGCTGTTGCGTTACCGCAGAACGCGGGCACAGTTGGATGCTGATCAGTTTCAGCCCGCAGGATTCGTACTGGACCTGGTCACATCGCTTACCGTTCTATTGGGACTGGGCCTGGCGGTATATCTGATCTATATCGAAAAGACTTTGGGATAGGAGCGGAGAGCCACATCGGCAGGAACATGGCCAACGATCAAGAAAAAGAAGGTGCGGCACGGGCAAGTTTGCAGTTCATTCGCGATGGCCAGGTTGTCGGACTAGGCACCGGGTCCACGGCGGCGTATTTTATACAGCTCTTGGCAGAAAAGGTGAAGAACGGCTTACGCGTCCGCGGCATTCCGACCTCGGAACGGTCCCGGCAATTGGCTCAGAACCTTGGGATCCCGCTGACCACACTGGATGAGTGCCAGGAGATTGCCGTGACGGTTGATGGAGCCGATGAAGTGGATCCGGAGTTGCGATTGATTAAGGGAGGAGGAGGAGCACTCTTGCGGGAAAAGATTGTGGCATCAGCGACCAAACAGTTCGTGATTGTTGCTGATGGCTCCAAACAGGTAAAAACTCTTGGCAAGTTTCCTTTGCCGGTCGAGGTCATTCGTTTCGCTCAACCGCTGGTGTCAAAACGACTCGCGGCTCTTGGTGCGGAGGTCAAGCTCAGAAAACAGCCCGACGGGAGTCCTTACATCACGGACGAGAACAATCACATTGTCGATTGTCACTTTGGAGAAATCCGAGATCCGGATCAATTAGCGCGACAATTGAGTGATATGCCGGGTGTCGTGGAGCACGGGTTGTTTATCGGAATGGCAAGCGTGGCGCTGCTTGCCCGTGGAAGTGAGATCGTGGAGCTGCGACGTTAGGAGTTCCGCGATTTACAGAAACCAGCGAAACACATGTCAGCCGGACCTCAGGCACAAAACTGGAGCGGGGCGTCGCGGAGGAAGGAAGCGCGGTTTCCTCTGCACGCGCCCGTGGACATTACGGGCATTGATTCTGGCCCGGCGCCAGGTCGATCTTTGAATATCGGAGAGGGCGGAATCGCCGCCGTGATCGCGGGAGAACTGGTTCCCGGCCAGAAGGTCACCATCGAGGTCGAGCTTCCGTTATTGAAGGACCCTCTGCGCTTGGAAGCCGTAGTTCGGTATCAGGACAATCTCTGCTGCGGATTCGAGTTCTCTTCGATAACTTCTAAGCAACGGGCAGCGATTCAACAGTGGGCGAGGGGAAGCCAAGCAGCATCGGAGCACCAGGGAAGTGACAGCATGAAGAAGCAGCACGGGGACGGGAAGAGCAAGAGGGGGAGCATTGTATTGACGGATCCGGATCTGCCAGCGAGGACTGGGAATCGTCGCGCTTGGGTCGTTAGCTTTGTGGTTCTGGCACTGGTCCTTCTTGTAGTTGGCGGCTTCTGGTGGAAGTGGAACCGTGATTGGGAACAGCTGGAGTCTGGGTTAAACGCCGGTGAGAAATCATCGGACGTGAAGCCGCAGTTGGAGGTTCCGACGGACCTGATGCAGAAGCTGCTGGTTCATCGTGTGGAACCTGTGTACCCCGCCGAAGCGCGGAGGCAGAACCTACAGGGTGTTATTGCGCTCGAGATTGTCATCGGGCGCGACGGATCTGTGGTCAATATGCATTCGCTCAATGGCCCGGAGGTCTTGGCGCGGGCCGCCATGGATGCGATGCGGTGGTGGAGATTTACTCCCTACCGGGTAAACGGAGCGCCGGCAGTGGTCCAGACAACGGTTGCTGTCGAATTCAGGCGATAGAAGCCCCACCTCTTGGCATTTTGCATTCACGGCTTTAGGAGTGTCGCGGAAGGCTTACTCGGCCTGTGGTCCTCGGATTTTCTTTCTACGAAGTGCGTGTAACACAACCGTGCCGCTAATGGCAAAGCAAACCACTGCTCCCAGGGCGGCAACCTGCATCTTCGTGGGTCCAAGATGGAGGACGTCGGGAAACACGGCTGCAAGAGCAAAAACCAAGCCGGTAACATTCAGCCATAAGGGTGCATGCACTGGGGCTCCCAGATCCCGGCGAAGGCGAAGCTGCAAAAGAAGGGCAGCCAGTCCGATTGCAGCTACTACCACCAGCGCGAGCGGGCTCATGAACGCTCCTCGGCTTGTATAGATGACGACCAGAGCGAGCGCGAGAACCAGGAACCCGGCGGCAAGGATGGTCCAGCGGCGGGGCTGGGGAGGCGGAGCCGAGTTGGAAAGAGAGTCAGCCAAGCGTTCGATTCAACGTTATACAGGGCGTAGGCGCCACTTTCAAATCGGACAGAAGCTCATGATGTCTGTCCGAGGTTGAAAGTGGAGTTCAATAGAGTGCGGCGTGCTACGCCTCTTGGACTAAGGCCCGTTCCAGCCAGCCACTCCGCATGCCTGGGAGTCCCATTGTTCACGGCATATAGCACGAGTTCGACGCGTGTAGAAATCCCAAGCTTCTCGAAGATGCGAAAGAGATATTTTTTGATCGTGTGTTCGCTGAGGTTCAGTTCTACGGCGATTTGACGATTGGCCAAACCCTCGGCCACCAGCGCGACAACCTGCTCTTGTCGTGCCGTAAGAAGAGGTTTTCCACCTGCGTTCAGTACACGGAGTGACGGTACTTCTGCGATCAAGTCCATGAGCCAGTTCATCTGTTCGGTGTTGGCCCAGACCTGTCCGGCCGCTACTCGCAGGATGCATTTGCATAAAATGCGAATGTTGGAATCCGCCAGAGTAAAGATCCCGCGAACTCCGGAGCGAAACGCAGAGATCACGCGCTCGCGATCATAGGTGTCGACCAGGAGAATTTTCGGGATTTCTGGGTGGGCAAGATGAAAGCGGCGAAGGGTCAGGATTGTATCGCCGAACTTTTCCGGGAGACTCAGACAAAGAAGAGCAACGCGAGGAAGTTTTTTATCTACTGCTTCCAGGATGGAAATCGTATCGAGGAAGCAGGTCGCAACCTGGAAATCGGGACGCCGACGAAGGGCACTTGTCAGAAGTTGAGACTGCATGCGGTTCGAATCGGCGACAAGCAGTGCGATCGCTCCGGAAGTGGCGGCAAACGGCGGACACATGAAATCGGTGTCTCCGAAATTAAGGATGACGAAATTGTAAGAAGCTGCCCGTTGGACCACAAGGAAACTGAACGAAAAAACGTCGCACCACTTTCAAAATGGGAATAGTCCTCAGGGGTTGTTTTTTTCCTCGTCCTGACGATCTGCAGGCTGTGGAATAACCGCCCGCCCTCCTTCGCACTTCTGAGACAGAGCGCCAAACGAGCCTAGAAAGCGGAGATCAGCTTGGTGTGCGTCCCGAGCTGGATTTCGAATTCGACCATTCGCTTGTGTTCATGTGATCCGGCGAACATGCAAGTCTACTTCCGTGGGTAGTCCTCACGTGGGCATGCCCATTCCTATTCTGGGGCCGGATTCACCTCCGGTACCGGAAGGGCGCGACCGGGGCGGCCAGTTTGGCCGAAACCCAAATCGGGATGGCTTTCTACTTTGGTGTACGGAACTTTTCAAGACTTGCTGACTCGTGTCCACACGCTTAATTTGACGCGTTGCATGGCGTAATGCTCAAGTGAGATCCGAGGACCAAAGCTGCGGTGCCCAAAGCATGAGAAGAGTGAGTGAATTCCTCCTGGTCCTCATCCTTGCACTCTCGATGAATTGGTGTTCGGCCGCCGCCGCACAGTCAGGTGCTCTGTGCGACAAGAAGGAAACTCCTCAATTCTGCTTAACCGGAGCGGAGGGCGGAGTCAGTGATGTGACGGCCGCAAGTACCGGAAAAGCGGACGGCCTGGGAAACCCATCACTCGGAGGGGAGCGCCGTCCGCTTTACCGGTTACGTCCCGAGGATGTGGTTGAGATCAGTTTCACGGTAGCTCCCGAATTCAATCAGACGCTTACAGTCCAGCCGGATGGCTTCGTCATGCTGAGAGATGCCGGTATGGTTCCGGCAACGGGCTTGAATCTTCTGGAATTCGCCTCAGCCGTTGAAAAGGCCTACACGGGGTATCTGCATAGTCCCGAGGTGGCTGTTAAGCTGAAGGATTTCGAAAAGCCCTTTTTCGTGGTAGGAGGCGAGGTTGGCCGTCCGGGCAGGTACGAACTCCGCTCGGACATCACGGTTGCCGAAGCGGTGCAGATCGCCGGAGGAGCCACCCCGCAGGCGAAACACTCCCAAGTTGTCCTGTTCCGGCGTGTTAATGACGATTTCGTCGAGACGCGGTTGCTTAACCTCAAACGAATGTTGAAGCACGACGGCCTTAAGGAGGATGCGCATCTGCAGCCCGGCGATTTCATTTTCGTCCCACAGAATAGTATTTCGAAAATCGCGCGCTTCTTAAGCCGGCCCTCGATGAGCATGTATATGAACTCATCCCAGTTCTGAATTCCCCCACTCGTATGCCAGACGAAGACCTGATCCGCGGGCAAAGACAGATGGCAACACCGACATTGCGGGAGTTGACCATGGTGCTGTTCCGTCAGCGGCGGGTATTCGCTCTGGCTTCGGGGGCGGTACTTTTCTGCGTTCTCTCCTATGTGTTCGGCGGCGCCCGCTATCAGGCGCATATGAGGGTAATGGTTCGCCCGGGAAGAGCGGACGTACCAGCCAGTTCCCAACCAAATGCACCGGTCGACGTGACACACCTCCTGATTACAGAAGAGGACTTGAATTCGGAGGCGGAATTGCTGCGCGATACGGAGGTCTTGCGCAGAGTGGTTGTTGAAAATGGATTGAGCCGGCACGATTGGCTGCGGTTTCTGCGTCCGAATGATGGAGACCAAGAGCGAGTGGAACGAGCGGCAAGGCGGCTTGCGGGCAAACTGCGCATCGAGCCTGTAAAGAAAACGAACCTGATCGCCATTGGTTACGCCTCGGATGATCCCCGGCTCGCAGCGAATGTGCTCCGGTCCCTGGCGAATGCCTATATCGAAAAGCATGCCATGGTCCGACGCCCAAACGGCGAGGTTCGCTTTTTCGAACAGCAGACCTCAGAAGCGCGGCTCAGGTTGGAAGAATCGAAACGAAAATTGAGGAAGTTTACAGAGGACCGCAAGGTTGTGGCGGCAGGTCAGCAGCGGGATCTCGTTCTGCAAAGAATGAGCGAGCTAGATACCAGTTATCGTCGCACCCGCATCGAGCTGCTGGAAATGCAAGCGAGGGTGTCAGCGCTCCAGGCAAAGCTCGTTGCCCTGCCGGAGCGCAGCACTACACAGATTCGGAGCGCAGACAATCCCGAGCTATTGAAGGCTCTGAAAGCCAGCCTGCTCGATCTGCAACTGAGGCGCACGCAGTTGCTGATGAAGTTCGAGCCCAGTCACCGCTTGGTCAGGGAAGTGGAAGACGAGATCGCGCAAGCCCAGACTGCTATCACGGCTGAGAGGCTAACCCCCGTGCGGGACGAAACAACGGACAGAAATACGCAATATGAATGGGTTAAATCAGAACTCCAGCGGGCAGAAGTGGAACTCAAGGGACTGCAAATTCGAAAACTGCAATTCGAAGCCGAAGAAGCCAGTTACCAATCCCTCTCCAGGAAGCTGGGTGAAGACGCGATCACTCAGGATGACTTGGAAAGCGTGGAGAAAGCGGCCAAAGAGAATTACTTGCTGTATCTGAAGAAGCAGGAAGAGGCGCGAATAGCGGACGCGCTGGATCAGGAAGGCATCGCGAATATCGCGCTCGTGGAAGAACCGGTGGTTCCGGCATTGCCCGTCTTTTCAACCTGGACGCTGCTTCTGCTCGGTGTTACGGCGGCATTGGCGACCGGGGCAGTCGCGGCCTTTGCAGCCGACTATGTGGATCCCGTATTTCGCAATCCCGAAGACGTGACGGCATGTTTACAGATGCCCGTTCTGGCTTCATTGCCCCGCAACCTGCGAGGAAGGCGAATGGCATGAATCTGTGGTCGGCAACTCCCACGCTACGCTCGAACTCGATCCTGCAAGCGAAGGAATTTGACGGAGTGCGACCGTTTCGAACACTGCGCCCGCTCAAGGCCTGGAATCCAGAGAAGTTTGCTCAGACGCAGATTCGAGGCCTGGTGCGAAATGTGTTCCTCTCCAGGGAGGGGGTACGGCAAATTGTCCTGAGCGCTGTGGATCCTGAGACTGACGTCCGATCGGTTTGCCGGTGCATCGGCGAGACGCTAGCCAGCGAAAAGGTCGGAAATGTGGCGGTCGTCGAAGGAGGGCATCGACACGCACGCGGCAAGGCGGCGAGTTCGGGCGCAAGCGATGATCCGAACGATCCGCGCTCTTACGCCGCCTGCATTGCCGAGAATTTGTGGCTCGTGGCGGGCCAGGGCGCTGATGCGAGTACGCCACGGGAGCAGCTGCTTACCCGCCTTTCGATGCTCAGACGCGACTTTGAGTATTCCATTCTGGAAGTTGCTCCCGCCGGATATTCGGACGAAGCGATCGCGAGCGCGCATGCCGCAGATGGCGTCATCCTCGTTTTGTCAGCCCGGCACACCCGGCGGGCAACCGCTCGCACCGTTAAGGAAATGTTTGAACTGGCGAACGTTCGAATGCTCGGGGCTGTTCTGAGTGATCGCACATTTCCGATTCCAGAAAAGATTTACCAGCGTCTGTAAAATTGCCCAGATTTTCTGTGCACAACCTAACGAAAATCGAAGTGGGACTCGATCTGCGGAGCCATGACTAATAGAGGGATGGCTCCGAGCGGTCTGGCTGCAAAGCCTGACATGCAAACAGAAAGATTGGACGAGTCGTGGTTTGCGATCCAGACACGATATCGGTTTGAGAAGAAAGCTGCCGAGGGCTTGTCGAGGAAAGGCCTAGAAGTCTTCTTGCCTCTGCGACAGGAGCGTCGGACCTGGAGCGATCGCACTAAGCAGCTGACTGTTCCTCTTTTTCCCGGGTATGCGTTTGTTCGTTCCGACCGAAGCGTCGCCCGCAAGCTGGCAGTCCTGCAAACCGAGGGAGTGATGGGATTCGTGAACTTTGCCGGCACGGCCGCAAGAGTTCCAGAAAAGCAGATCGAAGATCTCCAGCGGCTGCTTTCTGGGGCCACACCATTTTCGATATATCCCTTCCTCAAAGTGGGCCGCCGGGTTCGGGTTCTCGGTGGATGCCTCGATGGAATCGAAGGCTTCTTGACGCAATGTGACCAAGCGAAGCTCGTCATCTCGATCGACTCGATCCAGCGCTCGCTGGCGATCGAGATCAAGGGCTATGAATTGGAATTGATTTGAGCGCGTCTCTTTCATCATCGAATCACAAGTCACCCTTCACGCGCAGACCGGATTGGGCTCGGCTCATCCCGGGTGCGATGCCTGAGTTCACAGAGCAGCGGAAGAAGCCTCCGCAATCTGCACGACCGTTTGCCGAACACGCGAAGGCTGGATTTCAGCAGCAAGCCGGAGCGGCACCTTACCGCAGGCTGTCGTTTTTGGTCCCCAAGCCGTTCCAGAGTCAGCCGGGGCGGAATTATCTCCCGTCGGTGGTTGCCGATTTCGCTGTGGTCAGCCTCAATTGGCTGGCTCTGGGCGCTCTCCTCGTTCCACTGCGCCACTTGTTTCCGTTCGTGTGGAGCTTCGGTTATTCGAAAGGGTCACCCGCATCACTGTTGGGGGTTGCGCTGTTGCATGCATCCCTGCTCACCTTGATCGGACATATCGAGGGCCTTTACTCTGCCGCGGATCCGCGCGCACAACGGCGCATTCTTAGTAACGCCGTCCTCTGGTCGACTGGGCTACTTGTCTTGACGTACGGAATGGAAGGTGCAGCCTGGACCCGATGTGCTCTTTGTGGGGCCGCCGGGCTGCTCCATTTTGGACTCCTCTCGTTTTGGCGCTCCCCAAAAAGGCGCTCTCGTGAACGTGACACACCAACCTCTTCGCGGAACGTGCTCGTTGTGGGCGCTGGCTCCTTAGGCCGCCAGGTCGCAGCCGGTATCCGAAGCGCAGGACGGTCAGAACGAAGCCTTTGCGGCTTTCTCGACGATGAAGTCCCCTTAGGAGATGGAGTGATCGGGAGGGTAGGCGATCTGCCGCGGTTGGCACGCTCCGGCTTTGTCGATGAAATCATCCTCGTTGCACCCCGTGAGCAATTTCGCACTCTCGAGATTTTGCGCGAAGCAAGGCGGCTGCACCTTGACATGAAGCTTGTTCCCGATCTCTCCGGTTGTGGGCCTGCCGAATCGGAGGTGGAGATGGTTGGAGACGTCCCTCTTATCAGCCTCCACACCGAAAAACATCCGGCAGTCAGGTTGCTCTGCAAGCGCGTCCTGGACATTCTGGGCGCGGCGCTAGCGTTAGTCTTCTTGTCACCAGTCTTTGCCTTGATTGGGATACTTA
>Ga0335071_10004363_pt1 | contig 14769 bp, 22 predicted proteins | sample Lox_Sample_15_FD_206724 | JGI IMG/M metagenome (GOLD analysis project Ga0335071, IMG submission 206724) | Soil microbial communities from Loxahatchee National Wildlife Refuge, Florida, United States - Lox_Sample_1.5 | ecosystem: Environmental > Terrestrial > Soil > Wetlands | place: USA... | reverse complement strand
GAAGAGTGAAACTTCCAGTTGTGTCAGTAGTCTGCATGGAAGTGCTGAAACCTCTCCTCGAAGTTTATCTCATACACGGGAATTGGACGAGACTATTGATGCTGGGATGTTAGAGGATGACAATATTGTTCAGGTGATTGATACTTCCGATCTGGATTTTAGCCGGTCTGATGATCTTTGCAGTCATTCTAACGTGACGGAAAAGGATGGAGTGGTAATCTGCGAGGATTGCGGACAAGAATTGTATAATGAAGAACCTTCTAATAATTCGAAAGAAGGCCTTGAGCAAGACAGTTGGATTGGAGGAAATTTTTCCGGTTCATCTAGTTCTTCTTCCGCATGCGATCATCAAAATGTGGTCAAAGAGAAGGGAGTATTAATTTGTGAAGATTGTGGGGAAGAATTATATGAAGAAATTTCTCATGATCAAGAATGGCGAAAATTTGGAGATTTTGAAGGAAGGGGTGCTCCGGATCCTACTCGTTGCCAATATCGGAAAGCCGCAGAAAAGGGCATTCGTAAAGAACTTGAAAGAATGGGATTTGCTCCCGACATCTGCAAGTTGGCGGATAAAGATTACATGTTAATTACGAAAGAGGAAATTAAGAGGTCGGAATTGCGAAAAGGAATTATATTCGCATGCGTGCTGGAAGCTCATAAACGTGTAGGTCGTCACGTAACACCGGATGAAATTGCTTCAAAGTTCTTCAACCTCCAAAGAAAGACGCAAAGTCAGGGTTTGCAGTTCTATCGACTAAGATGTCCTCGCAGTTATTTTCAATATGAGGACATTTCCGCTAAACATTTCATCCCGCAGATTATGAAGATGCCACAATTCAACACTAAATCGGAACATATTGATCGAGTGATCATGTTACATGAAAGAATAGCCGACAAATGTTCTGTGCTGAATCGATCCAATCCGCAAAGCGTTTCCAAGGCTCTAATTTACTATTATTTCCGACGCCGAGGAGTCCTAATTAGTCCTTCCCGATTCGGAAAGATTGTAAGTTTGAGCCATGTTATTCTCTTAAGATTGAGTTCTGCAATTAGTCAACTTTTAGGGACAAGTAAGACGGTTAGTTTGGTGTGAGATATTTCCAGATTACAATCCAACAGATTGTAATAATACAATGTTTGGTTAATCCTAATAATCGTCCGATCTACATAGAGGACAGTTTCTTTTTTCCTGACGAACAGGCTTCAGACAAGAATGATGAAAAACGTGACCGCAAAGAGTGATTTCCATGTCCGATTCGGTCACGTGCTCGGTACAAATTGGACACTCGGTATTGGTCTCCGTATCTTTATCTTTGATCAATGGCGGTCTCATATACACAACATCCGACTGAGCAACGATTGTTCGTTTTCGTCTGATGGTAGAGCCCTCAATCGGTTCGAAAAGAATGGCATAAATGCGAAGCGGTTTGTCCATGTATTCGAGCGCATAATCTTCAATTACAAAGCGGAAAATTCCATCCTTTCCGGAAGGGGTTGAATGCTGAATATCAAAAGAGATTGGATCAGTGGACAACATGTAACTCAACACACTTCCAGAAATCCATCCTTCCGGATAAGTCCATTCCACGTGAAATACCTGACTCATTTTGGGCTTATAATCCTCGGTTTCCGTTAGAGATTTCCAACCTCCAGAATAGAGCATTTTATCCTTATAAACTCGAATCAATTCTTTGGCTCGAGAAGCGTGTGTAGTTTTTCCAGTTTTACTACAGAATGCAAATTCTCCAAATGCCGTGTATGACTTTTTGATCGTTAAAAGGCAGGTTTGTTCGGATGTCGACATATTGTTATAATGATTACCATGTCAATCAGTCGAAAATCATTTTATTCCATAATCCAAATCATTCTGGTCGTTGCGTGGATCAGATCCATTGCCATTCTCATTGCCGATTTTGCGGTTTCCATATCTTCGTTCGTGGAAAATTCGAAAAGTCTCACATATACGTCAAAATTTTCAAATTTGGTTTTTCCGGCAAGGTGATCTTTCAATATTTGATTTATCCCACCCTCGTAACCGTCCTCAGCATCTGATGCAACATATTCATCTCCTTCAACTTCTAGAACGTAAAACTTGAACGGTTTTGGAGTAGTCATACAAGCGGAATAGTGTATTTTTCTGGCGTTCTCTCAACTTAAATTGTTTGATGATAAATCAATTGTGGAAGGTCTACAATCAGATGAGCAATCCGGAACTTATTCGTATTTCTCGAGTTCGCACATTCCAGGATACCAAACTAAACAGTCCGAAATATAGAGGGCAAGGATTGCGGTCAATGATTTATGAATCTCGGGAACCCTCGCTCCGCTCTCTTTCCCAAACCCTCCATGCTTCTATTCTGAGGGGTACGGGAGAGCTTGGTGCCCCCGTAGTTGAAGTTCTCAACATGGATACACTCGAGGCGGCTGAAAGTCTGGTTCTGAAAGGATTGAATCCGCTCGTTTTATGCTATGCCGATGATAAATTGCCTGGCGGATTTGTCAGTTCGGGAGCCGGAGCTCAGGAAGAAGAAATCTGGCGAAGAACAAACATAGCGAGAATTATGGAAGAGGAATCTCATCTGTATTATCCGCTCAAATGGAACGAATTATTATAGAGGGGTGTTACATGGAGAATATAAAGTTTGGTATGAGAGCGGAAAATTGATGATAAGACAGAATTACACAAACGGATACCGAGAAGGGAAATATGAATCGTGGTATGAGAATGGTGTTCTTTGCCGGTTAGAACACTATCGAAATGGAAAACTTCATGGAGAGCGCAAAGTTTGGGATGAAAGTGGATCGCGTATAGTGCATGAATATTTCCGTCATGGAAATAAAGTACACAAAGAGCAGTTTTTTGAAGATGATTAGAACATGATTGAAATTGATGACCGTCTGGTCATCAATTATTCTTTGAGTTTATTTATGTTTGCTGTCCGTGTCATCCTACTCCGTGTAATATTCGCGGCACACCAGATCAAAGTGGTTCTTCGTTCCCGCCTTGACATTGTTGGTGCGAATTACCTTGCCCTCTCCCAGGTGAATTTCCGCAATGGCATAGACAAAGCAGAAGGGCTTCTTGGGGTGCTTGTAGCAGCTTGTCAGCAGCGTCTCATTCGCGACCTTGACCTTGTATGCCTGATCCTTCTTGTTCACCCAACCATCCTTGGTGTGAGTCTTGAGGGACGAGAGAAGTTTCTCAAAGTACTGGAAGTTGGCGGCAGTCATCACCTTCAGTTCCCGCTCCTTGGACTCATCCTGTCCGTAACGAATTGTGACTTTCTGCAGCTTGCCGAGATCACGATTTCTCGCATGCCGTTCGCGAATTTCTCGCGACTTCGTCATCTCCTTCTTCTGCTGAACGTCCTCTGGCGTCTCATTCAGCTGAGGAAACTGACACTCATTGTTCAGATCCAATTCCTCCTCCGCGTTATCATCCTCCATGGACATATCCGCCCACGATTTTCCCGTGGCGGAAAGCGACTTTGTGGAAGTGTTGGGAGATGTGCGCTCAACAACTTCCGGCTTATCCTCCTCAATCTCAACGACCTGCTCCACCTGATTGGTCTCCTCGTCGGCGATGGCGGCAAAGGGGTTCATCATGGAAATGGAAGACATGTTTTGAGTGTGATAGAAGATAAAGTAAATTTGTCCTTGATGGAGAGGAAAAAAGTCAATTTATTCGGGGGCGCCAAGCTCCCCCGGGCCCCCAGAATAGAAACATGAGGGGGGTCGGAGATGATTTTTCCGCCAAGTCAAATTGTGTTTTTGGTAGAATAGCATTTATCCGGTCCCTCCATTGTAAGATGCCACTTAGCACAAATTGTCGGATCCCTGTATGTTACATGATGGAATAGATGTTTTGGCGGAGGCTCGTTAACGACTCTGGAATTTGGAGTTCCGGATGATAAATTTTCCTGTGATTGTTGGCAGAGAGATTCGCAGAATAGCGCAATTTCTTTTAGGTCTTGATCATCCTCGTATAGAAAACTTTCGTCTATACCGAATGTTGTCATGGGAAATGGCGTTTGTTATACATTACTCAGAAAAACTAAAGTCATTTTCGGGGGCATTCGCTTCGCTCATTCCCCCGGACCCCCCTTCGCCGTTTTTGCTCGCTTCCCCGGATTCCTCATATGGTTCCTTATTTCTCTTCTGGGGGCACGGGGGATCTTGGCGCCCCCGAACTTTTCCGATTATCAGCGTATGCCAGCCCAACTCCCGGGAGTACTGTTCAATAAGAGACTTGGACGCATTCTGCCAATACTTATCGGGAACATATCTATGCTGAATGTAATCGGGAATGTTCCAAGTAAAAATGTGATCCTTCCAAATTTTTTCAATTTTGAAGTGGGGTTGAAGCAGATCGGCGACTTCATCAAAAGTGTAGGTAAACGTGACGGGACAGCCGGTCTGAGCCTCTGAGTATGTGGCTATCAATTTGTCAGCTTCAGTCATCGGTACGGTTCCATGTTCAAACATCATCCAAAATAACTTCCATGAAACCTTGCTGTATAACATCATTCGCAATTCCGTCTGAGGACCGGAATAGAAATGCAATTCTTCAATTACCGCTTTTGGATTGGGTGTATGATGAATAACTCCGAAAGAGTAAATCAAGTCGTAAGTTTCGAGGGGTAGAAAACTTCTCAAATTTTCCGCATTTCCATGATAGAATTTAGCCTTCAGTCCGTAGACCTCGAAGCGCTTTTTGCAAATCTCCAAACTACGTTCGGAAAAATCAACTGCTGTAACATCTGCTCCGGCTCTGGCAAAATTGATAGTATCCGTTCCCATTCCGCAACCAATTTCCAGCACCTTTTTACCTTTCCACTTATCAAACTGGGCAAACGCGGGAACATGCGGTTCTACAAAATATCGATTCTTCTCCACTTCATCAAAATATTCCTTGGTAAGAGGCTCTTTAGAGGACCTTTTATATCCGCATGGTGAATTATTCCAAAAAGTTTTAACCCTTTCGTAAATTTGTTCGGAAGAGGACATTTACGATAATGCAGAACCGTCTTAAATCATGACAGAATGATGAAAACGGAGATATTTTATCTCCGTTTGAGCAAATTATTAGAATTGGAAGATGATCGTTGCCAAGTCCGGAATGATCGGGACATTTAGAGCATCGATAATGCGTTTTCTAAAACTCTGATAACCTTGTAACCTGAATTTTCGTCATAACATCTTGTTCATATCCTCCAATGTAGCAAATTCGGAAGATGAAGGTGTCGAATAATTAGTCCACGAATCTGGCCCATATGACGGCAAATTGTTAGATTCTTCTACCAATCTTTGTTTAGCCGCATATACATGTTTGCACTTATTGCAGACGAGAATTGATCCGCCGTCATTAGTGAAAGGAAAAGATTTATCATGTCCGCAATTTGGACATGGAATCCAATCATATGTGATACGCTTCTTTTTATCGGAAGTTTTGGAAGATCTGAACATAGATTTGCGGAACAGATCTATGTTTTAATTTCAGTTTGAAATGCTAAAAACGACCAACAATTCTTGATAGATCGGAAATAAGCATGGTATTTGCAGAATTGATAACGCGTTGCTGAGAATTTCTAATGATTCGGAGAAATATCTGCCTTTTGGCAAAAGTAAAATCTTGATCAATGAGATATCCATCTCTCCAAAAATCCTGCTTCTTGATTTTTCCGTTATTATACCAGGACGTGCAGACTCCTTCCAATTCTCCGTTCCAATAAAATTTCCGGATTTCTAACCGTCCATTCTTATACCATCGCCGAGCTTCTCCGTCCGGTTCTCCATCCCGATAGAACTCATGTTCCCAAAGTTTTCCTTCATCACACCAGTGTTTGAGTTCACCTTCCAATAATCCGTTCCGATGAAATTTCCTCATCTTTTGTACTCCATTCACGTACCACATTTTCGACTCCCCTTCCAGCTGATCATTCCGATAAAATTCTTGAATCCAAAGCTGCCCATTGTCATGCCACTTTTTGAGCTCACCCTCCAACTTTCCATGTATGTAATTTTTCAGAATCATCAATTGTCCGTTTAGATACCAAGTTTTGCATTCTCCGTCCTCTTTTCCATCTCGATAAAATTCATGCTCCCAAAGATGACCATTTTCATGCCAAGTTTTGCGCTCTCCTTCCGGTTTTCCATCTCGATAATATTCATGCACCAAGAGCTGACCATTGTCATACCAGCGTTTATATTCTCTAAGAGGCGGAATTGATGAGTTAGACGACATGATATAATCAAAGCCATACCCCATCGAAATAAATTCAGTTTATAATTATATGCAATTATATGAAGGTTAAATCGTCGATCATATCTCAAATGCAGTCTCTTACAGTTGTTCCAAATGCTCCAGAAGGATTTGGAAGTTTGCTGCAGTTTGCATTGGCAACCTATTTGTTAGCCGAAAGGAATGGTCTTGGATATTATCATACTCCATTTACCTTCGAACATTATCAGCAAGAAGAAAAAACCCCAGAACAATGGAATTCGGAGCTGAACACCGCCATTATTGAAAAATTCATTCCCCGAGTATCAAATCAAGGAACGGTCATGGCCGTTCGTCCGGAAAAACTTCCCTTGGAGTTTACGGTTCGCAATCAACCGGAAAAATTGAACGATTTCTTCTCCGCATACTGGAACCGCGCAAATCACCCTTCCTATTTTGATAATTCCGTCATCAATGTTGCCATTCATGCTCGAACATTTAACTCGACGGACTGTGATAACTCAGAATTTCGAGAATTACTGGCTCCCGGAAGTATAAGTGATAATTTTATTTTGGCAATGATTAATCAATTACAGAACATATTTTCGGGGGCGCCAAGCTCCCCCGTGCCCCCCAGAATAGAACCGGAAACACAGGGTTCCGAAGAAACAAAGGTCCCCGAATTTCCCCGAATCAAATTTCATATTTACGCGAAAACTTCCGCTCTTGTTGCTCATTATGCAAACAACCCGAATGTTATCATGCATTGCGAGGGAAATTTGCTAGATGATTTGCATCATATGATTATAGCCGATTTATTGATCATGTCCAAAAGTTCTCTCAGTTTGGTGGCGAGTTACTATAGAAAGAACCCATCTCTTATCCGAGAATCTTATGGATACGCCACAACCCCAGAAACACTATTCGTCCGAAATAATCTTCTTACGGAAAATCAGATAAATGTTATTCAGGCCAGTCTATCAAATCATAACGTATAATTGTAATAATCAAGCATGAAACTTGATTATTCCGAATGTTGGCCTTGTTCGTATGCGCTGAAGTCGAGAACAGTAACAATTCCATTACAATCTATTCCTCCTGCAGCTCCCCAGAAAGCATCCCTGATTATCCAACATTGATAAGTACTGTCATATGTGAAGCAAGGATAAGATACATCACATTCCGACTGAGTACCATGCAAATAGGCTGTAAGCATTATCTTGTCATCAACGATCTCACTGCCATGATGAATCTCGATAGATTCCGAACGATTAAAATCTCCATTTTGCACCGCCAAATCAAATGCTTCTTTGGTTTCCGGAGACAATTTTGAATCCTCATAATCCGGAAGAGACATTTCAACTTCCACCACCGCAATCTTATGCCTTTGAGCGATTGCTCTACTCGAAGACGACGAACCATAACGATCTCTCCAGTTCATTTTTTCATTGAGCATTATCTGTCCGTCTTCGGTCAAATGCGAGAGAACATCCCGCATAATAACGAGAGATTGATCTTTGCCAATACAGAAAGATGGTTTGTTCATAGTTTTATTGATCGGGGATGAGAATGGCGTATAAAATCATTTTCGGGGACCCTCGCTTCGCTTGCTTCCCCGGACCCCTCACATGTTTCCCCCGAATCTATCATGCTTCTATTCTGGGGGGCACGGGGGAGCTTGGCGCCCCCGATTTAATTTATTGTCGATTTGGTTATGCTGACATTCCATTCATTCCGAAATCTCGAATCCACAAAGGGAATTATAAATCGATTCAGAAATTGGGTAACTAACGGGTCTTGATTCTCATTCTCGTTAAAATCTTCTCCAAAGTGCAATAGCTCATTCAGCGGAAAATTTGACATGTTGGAGAAAAAATGAGGATGACGAAATAGAACAAAATTATGCAAAGCATGAAAGGCTCGATTTATAGAACGAAAAACTCCCACTGTATGAACTTCAAGATCTTCTCTTCCGAACTGGAAGAATGTTGCTACATAAACGGTAGTCATTTTGTAAGTATTCGTCTTAAAATATCAAGACGAATAATAGGCTGGCAAATCACTTTACTCCATGAATGATTCTTCTTCATTTCCGAATTTCTCCTCCCGCACTTTATAACGTTTAGGATATCCACCATCAGATGATAGGAAAATCAGATTCTTTCTCCATAAAGCGGTGATAGCTCGCTCAATGGCCTGCAAATCATAAACTTTAGTATAGTAAGTCATTTCCCGAGCACTAATAACACGGGCTCTCTCGATCGTGCGGAGAACGAATTTTTGACACTCTTCAGTTGGATTGCCCATGTTGCGTGTTCATTTATTGCCAATATTAACTGTTTAACTTACATTTTCGGGGACGCCATCATTCCGAATAGATAGGCGATCACGTAAATTGGAGGCGCTAACAATGCAAAAAATAGATGGTAGATTCGATGACTATGATCGGAAACATCCACCTGCAACGCAATAACTACAGCGGCCACAAGAAAAACAAGCCAAATTACAGAAACAGCAATCATTACACCCTTTTTCGGCTGTTTTGAAGTAGAATAGGCGTCCAACCCATTACTCAGAGCATTATTAAACGTTACTTGATCGGTACAAACTCCAGACATAATTGACAAGAATTTACTATTCGAAAGAAAAATTTTATTTTTGACAGTCCATCGTCGTCAAGAGTGTAAAATGATTTTTTCCATCTCCGATAGGATAGGTTTTATCCCGTCATCATGTCCGACAATAACGTTGTTCCCAGCTCCTTGGAAGAGAAAACGATTTCCGTGGAAGAGAAGGTTGCTTCCGGTTCCTCGGATGAAAGCGAACAAACAGAATGTTCATTATGTTCGGAGAGAATAGCAGATATTCAACTCGTTTGTGGACATGTCATCTGCGAACCGTGTCTAACTTCATGGCGCCGAACAAAAACGGAATGTCCTTGGTGTAGGGCATTTCCAAAATCATATCTCAGAATACATCCAAACATCATTTCCGCACCATCGGAAGAAAAAGAATGTTTGATGTGCTATCAGCTGCTAAATAAAAATTGCGTACGTTGTGCTGCTTATACGGAAGCCGATGATGCAGTTCCAAAATTCAACCCATGCAACTGTGTCCGAATGAAAGATTGTAATTGTGCTTATCATCGGCATTGTATAGGTTTTTATTATCTTCATGGCGGAAATACCAAATGTCCCGCTTGCGATCACTGATTGATAAAGAATAACTGTATTTATGATCTAATGATCATAAATTCGAAATCAAAACATTTTCATTAAATCGGAAATAAGCATAACCTTTAACGGTTCAATTGCACGTGTTCGAAAGGATTGAATAATCTGAAGAAATACTTGTTCTTTTGGGTGATCAAACTTTTTATCGATGAGTTTTCCTGCTAAATAAAACTCTTGTTCTCTGAGATGTCCTCTCGGATCCCAATATTTGTATTTTCCTTCCATCTTTCCGCTTCGAAAGAAGACCAATTCTCTAATTCCACCATCACCATACCAGTATCTGCCTTCCCCTTCTTCTTTTCCGTCTTGATAAAATTCATGCCTTCCAAGCCGACCATTCGCATACCATTCTTTATACACACCTTCCATTTTTCCGTTCCGAAGAAAACACTGACTTTCGACCAAATCATTCCGGTAAAAACGCCAACATTCCTCTAGTCCATCGTCTCGACGAATGTACAGATTAACCTTACCATTTTCATACCGCTCTTCACGTCTCGAAAAATCTGGAGTAGACAGCCAAGACATTCGTATAATTGAGGGTTGCTTGTTCTTCGTAAATTCAATTATGTTTATTTAAAGTTCTATTATACCAATCAAATGCCGTCGAATAAAAGCTTTACATCAAAATGTTCTAAATCGGAAACTATTAAACCGAAAGAGATTATCTATCCTATACTTTCCGAATGTGCCGATTTGGTCAAGGATGAATTTTGGAAACAGCTATATCATGATTTATCGGCCGGAAAAGTGACAAAAGGAATCTTTATCTCTCATGGAGTCATTCAGTCCACGAATAAACGCAATGGTTTTCAATATTCAATCACTGATAAGGCTCCGGAAGTAATCATTGTGGAACTTCATCATCTAATTACGACTCACACTTCCATTTGCAGCCGGAAAGATGTATCGAAAAAACAGGCTTTTATTGAAGATTTAGAAAAGGAACTTGCCGATTATGGCAAGGGAAAATGGACATCAATTAAGCGGAAAAATTTAAGAATGATTTTACTTGTGGATTACGCGCTTCATCTACAGAAGGCGCACAATTTAGATTGGACAGCAACAATGGCAGCCCATAGAACAATTGTTCGGGCATTTGACGATAAAACACATTCCAGCCGAGATGTGGAGTATGAAGACGGGAAAATTATTTCAATTCAGGATATTGAGCTGGATGATGACGGAAAAAGCATTATCAATACTCGAGAGGATAGTTCGCAAACATCTGAAATTTCGATTGCCGAATCAAATCGTCCCGGTCTTCTCAATTCTCTTTGGGAACCCTATTTAGCTGCCAGATTGAAAACGTTAAAAGCGTAACGCAGATTGCTGATTAGTTATCAACAATCTTAATGTTTAGTTTATACAGAGTGAGTTTTGAGATCAATCGCCTTCTTCTTTCCGACAGCTTTCTCCTTTCGATATTCCGTCACCGCGCTAGACATTATTTCATCCGAATATTCTCGCAGCATCTTGAAGTTTACAGAAGCAGAAGCGGAAATTCCGAGATTCGATCCGATTTGTGTGATTGTCGGATCGGCTCCAAGCCAAATAACTTCCCAATCAAACGGGGAAACTTTCCTCTGGGCAAGAAGGGGTTTGATAGTCTCGTTGGTATGCTTCTTCGAGCTCGTGTCACATCCATCTGTCATAACTACTAGCAAAATATCATGATCTTCTCGATAGAAATCTAAAACATATCCGACAGTGTCATACAGAGAGGTCGATCCCGATGTAATATACTCCTCCGGGGGAATCGGCATCACAGCGTCAAGAGGTTTTCCAATGATAACATGATGGGGGTCAGCATTGAATGTGAATAGATCGAAAAATACCTCATCATTTGTCTTTGATTCTTGCTGTTTTTTCACAAAGGAGTTAACCGCTCCAATTGCTTCCATTCGCGTGCTTTGCATAGATCCGCTAGCATCCAGAAGAACAACGATTCGAAGGCGTGATACGGGCTGAATATTCTTTCCTCTCTCCAGTTCCATAAGTTCCTCGTATGAAGGGGGCGCGGGTGAAGTAGAACTTAGCATGATTGAATAATTCGTCTATTTTCAATTATAAAATCATTTATTCCAAAAAGTTAAGCAAATAAAATCTCATTAACATAATGGATAATTGCCCGGCTCCGCTATTCACTGCCGGAACACATAATTCTTATACTCCGGCCCAGCTGGAACAAATTTATCTTCTCAACACCAAGATATCTTGCGCACGCGATGAAGTTATCTTATCAAATCGGGATAAGCTCGTCTGGATTGAAATTTCCATGCATGATTTGGAGATTGACGATCAAGTATTCGGAGATTACAAGAAACGTCTCGAATCTCTCGGCTGGATTGTAGATGTTCACACTCGCCATTTTTCCGGTTCTGGTTCAAACAGTCCAAACTCTACAGAATTTAGCGAGAAGTTTCTGGAGTTGTTCCACATTGTTAGAAATCAGCCGGAAAGACATAACACTCATGCCTTTAGGGTTAGATGAATCATCAAGCAATTTCTATTCTTGAATGAATAGAAATACAATCGTATTGCATTATATGGCGTATATTATGTTAATAGACTGGTATAATTATATGCTCCAATCAATTTCTTTATTTCCGCCATTCTTCAGCCATTTGTTCGCTTGAGAGAAACATTTGCTGCCATTAAACGGAGGAAATGATCCACACGGCTTGTTGGAACTGAGGGGCGATGGATGACTAGTCTGAATAAGATGTCGAGATTGTTTACCGGAAATATTTGGTTCGAATGCTTGCGCATGTAGTCCCCACAAAATCCAAACTAGGCTATACGTTTCGGAAAGATACTCGCAGAATTTCTCCGTGAATGAGTACCAAAATTTGACATGTTTTCCAGGTGAGCCTTGGCGAACCGTTAGAGCACTATTCAGCAGTAGAACTCCTTGATCCGCCCAAACAGACAAATCTCCCGAATTCTTGTTCACCTTGTAGCCGCAATTAGCAACTTCTGACTGAATGGAACGTAGACTGGGATTGATGTGCTCGGTTTTTGAAGGCAAACTGAACGATAGACCAACGGCAGATCCGGGAGTCCATTCGTCAGTATCATTACCATTATGATAGGGGTCTTGCCCCAGTATGACAACCAGAGGTTTGCGTGAACCAATAAATGCTCGGAAAGTGTCTTCCATTAGCGGATAAATTGGACACTGTTTAGCTTGAAGACTGAGCTCTTGTGAGATCTTTTGGATGGTTTCTCGTATTCCCGGTCTAATGAAAAATTCTCGATATTTGATAGGAACATTATCGGAAGAATATAAGAAATCGTATAACAGATCATTTCTCCAGTCCCAATGTGAATCTTGAAAAGTGACAATCGAATTCATTTTGTTCGTTATACTTCTTATATGTTATAAATCATTTTCCGTTTGGAAATTTGCCGTAAACTGAGAAAGTTAAAAAGTATATATTGACAACCAATCAGGCCTATGGATTCGTCTCCTCAGGAAACAGTATCAGTTGCGGAATCTCTATCCGGAGGTTTGGTATGCGACTCTTTTGTCAAGACTTCTGGAGCGTCTAAATTCTTCAAAGGTGGAGTGGTAACATACAGTCTAGAATCCAAGCATAATTTATTGAATATACCGATAGATCTTCTGAAGCGGACAAATTGTGTCAGTCAGCAAGTAAGTGAAATGATGGCTGAGCAAGTGGCCAAATTGTTTGTTTCCGATTATGGAATTTCTACTACAGGATATGCCGATGCTGGAACTTACGAAGGACGGGAATTTGAGCATCCTTATGCCTTTGTTTCAATTATCAATCGCAACACTGGAAAAACCCATGCCAAATTAGTTTCCGGAAACAAGACCGATTCACGCAACGAGTTTAGGAAATCCGTAGTAGACATGACTACATGGTTATGGCTAAATAGAAAAGAACTTGTTTAATATCGGATCTAAATCATCACAATATTTCCGAACAAATGTCTTCGGAAATCAATCATCCCGATAATGTACAAACATTGTACATCTTTCTGGAAAATGGATGGGGAAATATGATTCTTGAATTGTTAGCCGGATATAGTCTTTCTAATTTCATCCTTCCGAAGAAATGTAAAGTAGTCGGATTATTAACTTCTGCAATATTACACAAACACAAGACCATTTATGAGGCTCCGCATCAAAAATTTGGATTGCCGCATCCGGTCGACATTGGTGCCATTTTTCCCAGACTGAAGTTTGAGGATCCGGAAAGAATCAAAAATTTGGAACCTACAGATTTGCATGATTCCTTCCCTGATTGGCTTCTTAATCGATCGGAAAAGGAAATGATAATTCGAGCCGATTGGATGAACATAAATGCGGAACTAATTATTCCGCGACTTGCCAATCTGCAAACATCATTGAATGATTTTCGCCCAGCTGCAATTATTTCCGAATATTTGACTCGTCGGTATTCCCACGCATTTTTCAATCAGGGAGCCGTAGGTATGCATCTGCGAGTAAGGCAACCGGGAGATATCATGTCTCGTGTAAAATTTTCTACTGCCGAATGGTATGTAAATGCTTTGAAAAAATTCGAAACTCCGAAACTGACAGACGTCTATTTGATTTCGGGAATTTCCACTGGACATTCGGAAGCACAACAATCATTAGAGGAAGTATGCAAGGCAATAATCTCACAATTTCCCGATTTGAAGATTCATATTATTCATGACGAACCATATTACATTGATTTCTTTTTCCTAACACATATGGCAAACCTGATAATTGCAAATTCAACTTTTTCAATGACGGCAGCAATTCTTGGATCGAGATGGGGAGTAGTAAAGCGTGTCTTGTTCCCAACACAAATTGTTGAAATTAGCTCAGAATTCTCACAACTTCCCGGCTTCGAAGAAGTTCCGGGAGATGAGTTCGTTTATTCTTTTCGCGAATAATGATAATTTCCTCTTCGTATCAAGAGAAAATATGTAAACATGTGAGGGGCACGGGGAAATGAGCGGAGCGAATGTCCCCGAGATTTCCTCTTCGTATCAAGAGGAAATATGTTTGAGCCACCGGCGGGACTTGAACCCGCATCCATCCGGTTAAGAGCCGGACGCTCTACCTTGGAGCTACGATGGCAGGTAGGAATGCCAAGAATCGAACTTGGGTTACCGAGTCATAAGCTCGGCTGTCTACCACTGACCACATTCCCGTATGTTTTTGAAGTACCACAAACACTTTCGGGGGCGCCAAGCCCCCCCCCCCCCCCGAAAAGAAGAATGGGGGGTGGGATGGTAAAAGGTGTGGGGTGCGGGGGGGGGGGGGGGGCGGGAAGGGTTTGGTGGGTGTGTATG